>Ga0307988_1000259_pt1 | contig 40066 bp, 37 predicted proteins | sample EllFjometagen183_FD_203166 | JGI IMG/M metagenome (GOLD analysis project Ga0307988, IMG submission 203166) | Marine microbial communities from Ellis Fjord, Antarctic Ocean - #183 | ecosystem: Environmental > Aquatic > Marine > Unclassified | place: Southern Ocean | collected 2014-10-08 | reverse complement strand
AACGAGTTTTACAGCATCAAGTTTAAACTGTTTTGAATATTGCTTTCTCTTTTTTGACATTTCTCACCTCCTAAGATTACTGATAAAGTATCCTTAACAAGGTGTCTATACTATCTATACCACTTCAAGGATCAAGTACTGGTCGAAATTCTTCTGCCGATAAAAACAGCCTTGAATACAACAGAAACTGGAGCGAACAATGAAATTTAAACCCTGGCTACGACATATTATAAAGACCTTACAATCAGATGGAGTGCTTAACACCAACGGTGTATCGGAAATGATTATTTCCCGATACGAGGACATAGAAGAACTATTTGAGCATGGTCTGGGGTCACAGTTGGTAGCCCAGCTCCTGACAGAAGATCTGTATGACCAAGAAAATGAGGATGGAACTATTGAAGACGATGATGAAAATAATCCTGATGATAATTGGGACGAAGATGGCTACGACCCAGAAAAAGAAGATGATGATATTGAATTCCCGGAGGAAGAAAATCTCAATAACCAAACCTCTGAACCGGATGATGAAAACGATGAATATTCCGATTGGGGCAAACCCAAAATCACCCAAATCTTTGATACCAGGATTGCTTCTGCAAATATCCTTCGATTTGGGCACAAGATACTGTTGTTCAGAATTTTTAGCGGTGTTTTCCTGCTGTAGTGTCAACCGGAATACTGCTTATTTTGGAACCTTAAAATCTGGAGTAAATTGTGGAATACAAAACCTGGCTGAATAATTTTAGAAAATATCTATCTGAATATGGCTCAAATCCCTCAGAGACCGACAATATCATTTTAGCCATGGACTCTGAAATAAAAATTGCCCATGAACGTGATGCAGACCCAGAAATTGCTTGTATCAGAATCGGGAAAGCTTTTTTCAAAGCCAAGAAGGATGCAGAAGCCAAAGAGATCTTTGAAAAATATTCAGCTCATCCCCCAAGGATCTACAGCATCAAGCATTGTTTGAATGTGTACTTCACCCGCATGGAAATTCGAAATCCATTCACGGAATATTTAAAAACGGAATCTGAAAAAGAAAATACCGAAACATGTACTGATGAAATGAAGCTGAAATTTCATGAAGAAAACCCTGTGTATCATCCCGATATCAATAATAAGGTGAGAAGGTGTTCCCCGTTAATTCAGATCCTATCAGGTCATCTGGGGGTTATTTGCCGTAAGATATTGGTGGTATCGATTTGCCGATCAAAGTATTCCGTGCTTGAAAAGCTGATATCATTTAAGAGTCAAATCCCATTGGCAACGCTGAAGGCCGGAATTCCAAGTGAAGGGGTCCAATATCAATATTTATGGGACGATTTCACAGAAGCCATGAATTCAATATCTAATACTGAACTATTCTTTATGGAGCAGCCCGAACCGTTTGAATTTAAGGAGTTCCTTGCTCAACTCAGCATGGCTCAGAGGAAGCATGAGTTTTCAGTAATCCTGATTTTAGGGTATACTTATTTGCTTAACAGTGAAGAGAAGACATTGTTTGAGGGATGCATAATCCGCCAATTAGACGAGTTTTCTGAAAAATACAGCGTGGGTTTGTCAGTATTTCCATAAAAATGAGCAAAATTCTTCAAAACCACTGAAAAACAAAACATTCTCCCACCTGTGAAACCTCACTATTAAAGGTGTTGATGAACCCCGGTACATTTTACATATATTTGAAATTTCATGCCTCTGTACTCCTGCGTAAACAGTGGTTTCCGAGAGTGGTTAAATTTTAAAAATAGCGCAGCTACATTTTACATCAAAACACAACTTTTCGAGCCCAACAAAAAGTGTAGTAGTCCACACAAAAATTGACGTAGTCATAAAAGTGTATAATTCGGGCCTATAGACCCTTCAATAATGATGGAAGGTTGTCGGTAGGCGGGAGGTAAGGCTATTAAATGGCGTCTTCCATTTTGCTCCAAAGAGTCTCAAAAGATTCCTCAAAATGAGGTATGGAAGGATTAAAGAAATAAATCCTATCTTCAAAATCATCGAATCTAATATCGATGTAACTGGAACCATGATCTTGAATTACTGGTGAACATCCTTCGTACCCTTTGTAACCTTCAAATATGAATGCCAGCGTTCGAAACAGTTCACCAGTATCCGTGATGATTATGGGCTCACAAGGACCACCCCTTCCAAACAAGATCTGGCTGACAATATATATTTTTGATTTAATATTGTTTATGCGGCATTCAAGTTCTTCTTTGGTCTCAGGAGGCGTATCTCGTAAGATCGCATTAAGAACCATAAACAGTTTTTCCATAACATCTTTTGCTCTTCTTCGGATTAAATCATCAATTTTTTCCATAACTACTCTCCATGATTTTGGTTTGTTGATAATATCAAGGTGAAATAAATTAAGCTGCAATAGTTCTCTTGAATCTTTACTACTTAAATTGAAGTCTATTTTAAATGCTCCATATGGAGTTGAAGTATTACCCGTTTCTTAATATACAAAGAGCTGTTGAAATCTACTGCTTAAATAAACAAACTTTGTATTATCTTATTTTGAAATATTTCCTTAGATCCAAACCATCTACAAAGGCTTCACCTAGTGTTTCCCATTCTGTAGGAAACGTTGATTCCACCGCTGCGGGAACATCTAAGATAGCAAATTTAACCTCGCTCGAAATTGGGATCAATCTTCTCGAATCCAAAGTCTCTGAATAATGGTATGATAGTTTATTTATGACACTGCCAAGACCAATAACATACTCTTCAGGTAGCTCCTGATTTGCTAGGATTGCATCAAGTTCATGTATAACTACAATTACATTATTTGATTTTCTATTACCAAGTAGCACGGGTTTCATATTTGATCCAGGAAGCAACCAGTATTGCCATTTTTCATCGGGTGAAATGTTTTTGAACCTTATTCTTGATATTCTGTTTTTCCCGTAAAAATTTGGAATGACTAATCCCTTTGGTAGCCATAGTTTTTGGGACTTTCCGTTGGGTTTAAGTATGGGTTCCATACCCCACCGACACCACTCATCTATCCAAATATTTTCGGGATTATATCCAATTCCAGCTCTCTTCACTGAAGCACGGTTTATTCCCCAGTTTAATTTGAGCCATTTATATACTTCTTGATGTTTTTTTATCTCTTCACGGGTGTACTCATGAAAATCTTGAACACATGAATTCCAAAGTTTTCTGTCTTTCACAGGATGTGGTTTCGGTCGAAAATCATACATTACTGCTTGAAGATCGAAGTAGGCTTCGGATTCTTTTTTTTTGACAGTTATTGCTTGATGGAGGCTATAACCTTTGAATTCTGTTATGAATTTCACCAAGTCTCCGGTATTCTCACAATTCAGGCACTTATATTTCCCCCCAAATTTACCTGGATAAATGATAAGACTATTTTTATTTAAGCATTTAAGGCATTTACATTTAAGTGATCTTTGATCATTCCAGTCCAGTTTCAAACCAAGTGATTTTGCTTCCTTTATCATTTTTGGTGTCATGTTTTTCCTTTTTGTATCCTTAATAATATGAATCTGCTTATGTTTTAATATGTGGCCTTTAATAATTTATGGTTTCCCTGCTTTTGATCAGACCAGTTGAGATCATGATGCTCACTTTGGTTTGTTAAAATTATGACAAAAAATGATCAGAGCGGCGTGGAATCCTTCTCGGATTGTGATACCATTCTGCTTGCAAACCAATTGGAACTGATCCCTTAGATCATTGTTTAAGTTAAACGCTACTTGGGACGCTCGCTTTTTGGGTTCTGACAAATCCAAGCAATCAACAATCTTGTTCAGAATAAGAATAGGATCTGTCGTTTGATTATTTGTTTTTGCCGTTTCTATTTTTGATGGCGCTGGACCTAGATCGGAACTAGCTGTTTGAATTCTTGGATCTAGTTTGACACTAGCTTCAATAATATCTGGTGTTAAGATGCGTTGGCGGATGAAGTAAAGAACCTTGCCATGTTGGGTAATAATCCCGTTTCTGATTACATCTGGGTGATATTTCCTATGTGGCAGCAGGGGTATCAATTCTATCAACATGTTCTGTTGATCCAGTTCTATTAGATACTGATCCAGCAATCTTCTATTCAGATATACTGTTGCCTTCAACGTATCCGTGATCGACTTCCGTAACAGATGCAAAGGGAGCATGTTATTGGTTCGGTGTTTTATGTCCAGGTGTTGGATATATCTAAAGACAGTTGCTTTTATTCCGCTACGCTGGACTAGTTCAGATCTAGTTTTGTTTATTTGCAGTCGAGTGTGAAAACTCTCATGCCATCCAAGAGCCCGCAAAATCTCATCGTTTGTCATCGTTATATCCTTCCTGAGCAGGGTGGATATTTGAAAATATGCATTTTTCATAGTCAAAAGTTAATCAATCGGTGTACGAATTAAACGAAAATACGAATTTGTGTAGTGTTTATCCGGAAATCGGAAAGCAACCCGCACAAAACCCACCAATTAGTTCGTAAATTCGTTAAAATCGTAGGCAAAATCTTGTAAATTTAAGCATACAGAGTACATTTCCCATAAGAATCGTTACAAACTGGCTATTCTCCGGCCTTCATTGAACCATTCGTTGAGGTCAAGTCCGTTCATCATGGCTTCCGTGTGATCTTTTCCGCCAACGATAGGCAAGATATGAAACATCGGATACTTACCTTTTAATCGAGCAGAAGCCTCGATCCCTGGATCATCATTGTCTAGACTGATATAGACCTTCTTACTGGACAACAATGATAGCTGCCGATTTGTCAACTTGTTGGTGGAACTTCCTAATGCAATGACCCGTACATCACTGATTTCCTGATGCAAAAGGATAGCATCTAATTCGGATTCGACAATCAGTACCCTCTTTGATGCTGGTGAACCGAACAGGAGCGGAGTAACTTTTGAACCTGGCAGTAAAATATATCGAATGTTCCAGGCTCGGTCCGTCACTCTGAATCGGAGACGAACTAGTTCGCCATCGGCTCTAAACTTCGGAATGACAAGACCTTCCGGCGTATGCACTTGTTTCAGCTTCCCATTGACTTCTTCTTCACTCAGCCCCCACTCAAACCTCTCCGATCTAGTCGATGATGGATTGAATCCGAGCCCTGCTTTTAAGGCAGTCTGTTTTGAAATACCTCGTTCATCCATCAGCCAGGAAAGGATCTGTCTGTTATGTCTCAATTCTGAATGGGTGGCCTTATAAAAGCGCTTCACTGTCCGATGCCAGAGATCCCAGTCAATAACCTGCTTTTTCTTACGAGGTGCAGGGGAGTTAGCTTGGGAGTCTCCGGTTTTGACAGGATGCCGTAGATCGATCATCGACTTGACATCGGAATATGTCCGGCCTGATGTTTTCTCTATCAATCTGAAAAGACGTCCTCTTTCAGGGCATCGCCTGCACCAATAGCTACCACCCTTGTCATCTATCCAGATAATGAAACGATCCTTACCCCCACAAAATGGGCAAGGGGAGGCATATTGGTCATTTGTTTTCCGAATTGGCTTTATTCCAATCGATTTTAGGTATCCGATGATGCTGCTAAAAGCCCCTTCGTATTTGTACGAATTACGAATTAAATCAGAGTTTTTCATGGTGTCCCATATCCTGAGTCCAGATTTACAGTCAGTTTTTTTAGACAACCAGTTTATAACTGGTTGTCGGCTGACCCTTTCCTGATTTTGCTTTTTTGATTTTTTTCTTGATTAATCCAGAGAGCACCAACCCTTTCAGTACCTCGTTTAGTTTGCTGGAAGACACATTTCGATTGAACACACCGCTGTTAATAGCCGTTTTTGTTAGCCCTTTCGGATATGCTGCTTGCAGGGCATTGGTAATTCTTTCTGCCATAGGATCAACCTCGTGTTTAGTGAAAATGTATTTAACGGATGCCCGACTATATTCAATTACAGCTAATGAACTGATTAAATGACATTTTTTAATAATACTAGACTTCTCTAATAGGGCATAAATCATTGCTACTCGAATCGCTTGGGCCTCCAGACGGTTATTGATGGCACCTATCTGTCCACGCTCTGCTATTGATAGCTCCGTATAACGTTCTGCCCAGTATTTTTTTGCAGTATCACTAAATTTCATCTCTTTGATAGTTCGTGTAAACCGTAAGATCCAATAAAGTTTTTTAGTAAACTTCCGCAAAACCTTATCAGGTATCTTTTCAGGATTGGGTACAAGCTTTTTCCGTTCAACAAATGGCCAAAGAAACCGATTCGCAAATCCGCTAAATATTTCGGAAGTAGGAAGTTTTTCAATTAATTCTTCTATGGTAATATGGGCGACAATACCGATATGCGCACCTGTGGTTTTACAAATATCATGTTTTGTAAGTGGCGCAGCATCACCATCGTCCCAAGCAGAACGAAGTACAACAGAAAGTATGTTCCCTTCTCGTTTAATAACGATAATAACACCACCTAACTCCTCTGATAGAATAAAGAGCCTTTTATCTTTTATGCCGGGATCTTTAATAATAAATTCCTGCTTTTTTTTATCAAATTCTTCTACTTCATCACGGACATTAAAGATTATTCCTTCACCAGATGATAGTGGGCCTGGGATCTCTCGGCTTAGTTCCCAATCGTCGAATTCGCTCAACCCTTTGAACAAGCGTTTCACTGGCTTTGCAGCGGTTCCTTTTCTGGCCTTCCCTGTTTCACCAACCGTTGCAGCGAAAAGATTTACATAGTGCTTTGAATCACCCACCATATAGTAAGTACCTTTTCCGACTTCGACTCCAAATCTTACAAGGAAGGTGATTAAAACTGCGACATCGTGTGCTTCGCTATTCTTGGTTGCCACTTTACAAAACTCCTTTAGAATTCCTCTGAATGCTTTTCTATTCATTACTGGCTTAGGTATTGAACCTCCGTGTCTAAAAGAATGAATATTTTTTGATTCAATCTCTTTTATTGCCGCTTTCATTTTTTTACGAAGTGCAGACTTTCTAGTTTTCTTTCTACTTTCCGTTTCCATTTTTTCAGTCAAAATAGTCTCCTTTGTAAGACATTATATATATGCGTTCGAAATAAAATCGTGATTGAAAGCGGGCCGACGAGCCCGCAGAAATTAGGGGTTAAGCATCGATTGACAACTTTTCCATCTCAATGAGTGCAGAGACAAGTTGGCGATGCAGGGCTTTTCTCGTTTCTTCAAACTTTTCAAGTGCCTCGGGTGTAACCTTTGCCCTGGAGCCAGGCTTTCCTGCTGTCGCTACTTTTTTTTCAGCACTTATCAGTTTCGCCCTGAGTGATTTGATTTCTTTGGACTTTTCTCGAATCTTTGATTTTAGGTCCTTGTTGGACTCCTTGAGATTTTCAGTTTCAGTTTCGAGCTCTTCTTTTTCCTCAGTGAGCAACTCAACTTGAGATTCCAGTTTCGAAAGCGGTGAAGATTTACTTTTCTTACGAGCTTTTACTCTTTTTCTTACCATAGCTTTTCTCCTTCATATCAATTGATTATGAGTTAATAATTGAACTGCAATCCAGTTACAAGGATTCATGTGGCGGATACCGCAGCATGAAATATCAATGTTTCATAAAAACTTTCAGGAGTGTATTACGGAGTTTCAGGTAGTTTTTGGTGCGGTGATATGGGATTTTATTATTTTGTGAGTGATCGTCGAAGGGGATGGTGTTACAGCGAATTAGTGTGAATTTTTCAATTACAAATGGTGAGTAATTTATTAGTGCAGAGAAGAGGTAGGGAATACAGGTAAAAATCGGTTATGATGGGATTGTACATCATGAAAAAGCTAGGTTGTATCTCGTATATTGATGGGCCACTTTTTTTTAACGGCTTTCGAAACAAGTCTTTTCATAATTTTAATTGGTTCGTTGTGCCTTCCTTCGTTATTTGAAATGCTTGAAAAATTGTTGTAGTCAATTCTGGAACCATCAGTTCCATTACAAAAATTGTCACATGCCCATTTATTCTGCCTGCTTGTTAGAATGCAACTACTCTTCTTCAGAATTTGAAACAGTGCCCATAAATGTGTAAATGCATTCGACTGATCGAACCAGGGACACTGAACCCCAGCTTCATTCTTTCCTGTTAATGTTCGGATAAATAGAGTCGGATCTTTGATGTAATTCTTTCCTTGAAGAGCATTTGCCAAATTTTCAAGTTGGCGAAGCGATTTATTCCACGGATATATCCCTTCAATGTCCGTAATTACTGATGATATAGCATTTTGGATTGTTTGATTGTATAAGGTAGTTTCGAGATGACGGATATTATCGATACATTTTGTTATCACATCTTTTATAGTCTGCCTTCCATGGATCGGATTAATACCGATCATCGCTCTTACGATAGGGAAGGCATGACTGTGATACTCCTTGAAAATAAACTGAATTCGGGTCTCCATCAGACTATCAACATATTCAGGATCTCCGATTTTTATAAATAGACCCAAAGGTCTGGTCACATATACACTTTCAGATTGAATGACTTTTCTCCAGATGGTGTCCTTTGCGATAGTTTGATCTAGTTCTGAAACAGCTAATAGGAACTCTTCAAACCTTTTTTCCCATATCTTAAGCTTTTTCTTCCAATATTCCAGCCTGCTATTATCATCAGTCAATTTGTTGCTATCCTTCTCAAGTGTACTCAACAGACCCAACGATTTTGATGTCCCGACAGGATTCTTTTTCTCATGAATCAATAATATGTTCATGAGATCCCAATGGTGGTCTCCCGCTTCAAAATTGAATTGCTGACGGAACCAATCTTCAATTGTGGGTCTATATTTTTTAATAATCCTTTTTATCTCGTTTTTCCCCTTATTCATAATGGCTGATCTAGTTGGGTTATTTATGGTGATACCCATGGTTTTGGATCATATTGTACAAGTTTTGTTTATTACGACTAACCGATGCATGGTCAACATTTAAAACATATTCTCGGACACACATACTGTATTCCGATCAGGCTTTCAGATCAATACAGTTATCTACAAACAAATACTTTTTTGCAGTATAAAGCACACTGCTTCGTCAACCTTTCACTGGTTCGGAGTCTGTTATGAAACTATCGACCTATATTATCAAAGCAACCCTGCAACGACATAATGCAATCTTCCATTCCAACAATGAATGCCTGATAGCGATGGTATGTGGAACGGGGGTTGTGCAAGATCCCCTGAAGCTCGATAAATCCATAACTGGGAATAAATTCAGGAAGAATGATGTTGTCCTGATAGTAAAGGCGGGAAAGAAAGACCAGAGGAAATATCCGTGGTTATTCAAGAAGGGCGAATTCTCCAAAGTTGCCAAGAAAATGATAAAAGATAAAAAAGACGGATCTAGTGTGATTCCGGGGATTAAGCAACTGGACCACTTTGATTATTTATTGAAAATTGGTCTTGAATGGGGAGGTCAATACCTAAAGGCCAGGGAAAAACGGACAAGGAAGTTATCCCAACATTCAGCAATTGATAGTTAAACCCACTGGCATCATATCTGAAAACCTTGCTGAAGCACCGATGGAAGATTTGTCGGACTGATCAAATTAATCGAATCCTTCTTTGTCCGATCCGCATTCATTGTATTTTATTTCAACACTCATTTCCTCACCGCATGCCCCGTTTTAATCCCCGGTAATATTGGATTATACATTCGTATCTACTTCGTTGTCCCATACCTTCCCAGCATTAAATCCTATAATAACATGAAGATAAAGACTGTTTTCCGTGGAAGCAAAATCTAAGAAGTATTTAATTGACAAGTGTGTAATGTGTACTATACAGTACACATTATGGAAAATTATTTCGGTGGATTTATTCGAGAAAAAAGAGAAAAGCTCCGTGTTGACAACCGGAAGTACTCATTAAGACAGGTTGCTTCCCGCATTGGAATTGAACCGTCTTACTTGAGTAAAATCGAGCGTGGGGAGCAAAAACACCTATCCGAGGAGAAAATTGTTGCTCTGGCAAACGACCTCCATGAAGACCCAGATGTTCTTTTAGCGTTGAGTGGAAAGGTATCTAAAGATATTCAGGAGGTTATAAGAAAACGCCCAAAACTCTTCGCAAAACTGATTCGAGATTTGAAGGATTTACCGGATCAAGCTGTTCTTAAAATAGTCCGTGAAGTAAGAGACGGAAAATGGTAAAGGAGACTAAGATGATTGAACTTATCAATGATGAATTGGTTTTTACTTTTCCCAAAGTACACCCAGAAGCAAAGTTTTCAATATCATTCCAAAGAACATTACGGATTCCAGATGATGGCTTAGATTATCCACTACCACCTGGCTTGGGAGAATTCCCAATGAAACATGTGGATGATTATGCTGATAAAATTCCGTCTTTGTGGATTGAGCACGGGGGCGTTATGATCCCCATGTATCAATCAGAAGCCATGTGGTTGAGTTTTGATTCGGGCTATCTTAATGAACATGAAACGGAATACCCGTTTGCGATTAAGATCGCTACTGGGAAAATAAATGCCGTTACTGGTGGGGAATGGTCAAATTCATTGAATGAAAAACCACAGGATTACCTAGTCGCACCAGAACAACCTTGGCTTGATGGGTATTGTGTTGAAAAAGGATTTATCAGGCAATTTGTGGCAATGCCTCTAGGTAGTGGATATTCAGCAGAAGAACAAATAACCGGGAAACAAGAACATGGTGGAATGCAGATTATGGTTTTCCCCATGAAAAAGGAGATATTTGAAAAACGTTTCCCGAAAATAGAAAGAAAAAGGGTTGATGAGGACGTATGTTATATGCAAGCTGCACCATGTGAAAGTGCCGCTCCTGATATGGGATTAGCACCCGGTGGCAGAATGAGACAGGAAATCTATGATGACCCATTTGATTTCAATGATTGGGATACCGAAAATATGAGTCGGAGTTTTGTTCATATATCTAATTCTCTTGTCTGGAGAGCAATCACAGATGAGTTGCCTCCAAATGTTCCTTTAACAGCCAAGGAGTATGATAGGTATGGACTTCCTTGGTTTGATTACTATGATGAAAATGCCGTTGCGGTGGAAGGTTCCCAAAGACTTGATAAACTGAAAAGTATCATACAAATGGGTAAAGAAAAGGGTGAAAATCCTTTGCCTGAAAACACAAGTGTATCCGCAAAAAATATAGTTGAATTAAAAAGCAAACTGAAGAAGGATCAGGTGCGAGAGGGAAGTTTCTGAATTCAACACCTGGATTTGAGTAGACTATCACGAAAAGTAGATCGATAACTTGGAGAAAAACTATGATCTTAAATCAGAATATTGAAAAGAATATCAGTAAAATCTACAATCAATTGGATATGGAAGGCAAACTTTTGTCCGAAAAAAAACTCAAAGACTGCTATCACTTATTTAGAAGCAAATTTGGGCCTGAAGTGTTGAAGAACCTTGATGGTGAAGAACTATTACTAAAATTACATGCTCATGGTAATCAAGATAGTCTTGTCTATTGGTTAGAATTTAAGGATGAAGAAGAGTTCCCAGGAATATTTGGTGGAATTGGTGGAGGAAGTGCTTTAAAATTTGGATTATACAGGCGTAAGGACACACAGGAATGGATGATAGGCAGTCCAAGATCCCAGAAAAAAATATCAACTTCCCAAGCAATTAAAATCGCAAAACAACATAGAGACCAATTATTAAACGGTTGTGAAATTCTTGAACAATTTCCTTTGGATAGAAATGATAAAAGTTTTGAAACATTGCAATCAGAATTAGATAATGAATGCCCAACTATTAGCAAGTATGCGTGGGTTCATAAGTATTTTCATCTTTTATTTCCTGAAATATTGGATGATTTCCACAATCAAGACTTTCAAAATTTCCATCTTATTAAGTTGTTAATTGACCCACCTGAAGGAGAAGGTAGATACTTGGCCGCTGGAAAATTTTTACAAATCGCAAATCAAATTGAGATTCCCATAAATCATCTAACGAAAACCCTTGTTGTTCGAAATGGGAACCCGTACAGATATTGGCGAATTGGAACAAGTGATAGTAAAACACCAAGAAATCGATGGGATTTAATGAAAAATAACAATGTAATAGCAATCGGATGGGAAAAACTTGGAGACTTATCACACATCAAGTACAACCAAGAATCGAAAAACATTGTTAAGAAATTGATGGAAAAGCATTACCCTAAGATTCCTCAAGCTATTGGACGAGCCACACAACAAGTGTTTCATTTTGTTACGGCTATTGAAGAAGGTGATTTAATTTTTGCTGCTGATGGGGGTACCATCATTGGTATTGGGCGAGTAACAGGGAACTACAAGTATGATCCATCTACAGATTTTCCTCACCACCGAGATGTTGAGTGGATTACAACCGATGAATGGAAAATGCCTAATAAAGAAGGGTTACAAACAACTGTACATCAAATTAGAAAGCATCCCAAAAATAGAATTGAATTAGAAAAACGAATTTTCTCAAAATTGGGATACACTTTTTCTTCATCATATATCCCTCAGCAGCATCGGTTTTTAAGGAAACTGACAGGAATACAAGGTCGCCTTCAGTCAATTCTTTCTCGTAAAGGGCAGGTTATATTATACGGACCACCAGGCACAGGAAAAACATACTGGGCAGAGAAGATCGCATTAAATCTAATTGCAAGAAATGAGTTGGGTAAAGATTTCGAAAAACTTTCAGAAAAAGAAAAGGAAGCGATAAAGACAGATACAAAAAAATCCATTTGTTTTCTTCAGACATGCTGTTTTCATCCAAATTATGGATATGAGGACTTTATTGAAGGGTATCGTCCAAATACTATTAAAGGTCAGGTCAATTTTCAGATTAAAAATGGAATATTTAAAACATTGTGCGATAGTGCTGGAAAGAATCCATCAAAAAAGTTTTATCTCATTATTGATGAAATAAACAGAGGGGACATTTCAAGGATATTTGGCGAGCTTTTAATGATTCTTGAAAAAGACAAGCGAGGGAAGTCCATTTTGCTACCCTTATCAGGAGATTTATTCCAAGTACCGGAAAATGTTTATGTAATAGGGACGATGAATACTGCGGATCGTTCAATTGCGCTATTAGATACTGCTTTACGCAGAAGGTTTGGGTTTATTGAGTTTATGCCAGATCCGAAAGTATTGAAGGATGTGGTGATTAATGGTATTCCTCTGGGAGTTTTATTAAGTTCATTTAATAAAAGGATACGTCAACATATTGGTCATAATGCCCGAAACTTACAAATTGGGCACTCGTTTTTTATGAAGGAAGGAAATCCAATAGAAAGCGTTGAACAGTTAGCGGAAACCATCAGGGATGATGTCATACCCCTTTTAGAAGAATATTGTTACGAAGATTACTCATTGTTGGATAAAATTATTGGAAAAGCATTTATTGACACCGAGACACTTACCATCCGCGAGGAACTGTTTGAAAAATCAAATGAAGAAGATTTTATCAGAGCTTTGGTTGCTCCTGATTCTGATATCCTAACCTCACTCCAAGCAACAGAATCAGAAGAAGAAGTTCCCGAAGAATCTGATATCGAGCAAGAGAATGAAACCGAAGACTAAGGAGTGAGATATGCCTTCACATAATATTGGGTTGTTAGAATGGGAAAGTAAATCTCCAGCTAATTGTAAAGAACTTGAAGGTGTCTTTTTGGATTACCTAACTGGGAATGATTTAACAAAAAAGCTAAAAGGAAAACTTGAGATAGTTGAACTTCGTAACGGAATTAGTGTTGAAGCTTCGTCTTATGTTGGAAGAATTTCTATCGATGGAATTCGTATTACGGTAAAACCTAAAATCACGGGAATTCCGTTATTGAGATTATTCCAATATACGTACAATTTGAAAAGTCTGGAACTATTATCATTAACAGAGTATGCAACATCTTTTGAAACCTTCCACGACTTGATAATCGCACAGTTAATCCTTGAAGTTAAGACTCTCCTTTCAAGAGGTGTGTACAGGAAATACGTTCAGCGAAATGAATATCTTGAAAGCCCTCGGGGAAGAATTGATTTTCTCAAATACGTACGGAATAGGCAGAGACAAGAAATAGAACTTCCTTGTATTCATGATCCTAGGTTGAAGGACTGTTTGCTAAATCAGGTTTTACTTGGTGGCCTTGATAAAGCAGCTTCTTGTACAAATATTATTTCTTTGAAGTCGGAATGCCATAGGTTAGCATCATCGTTGATGGATGAAGTGTCTTCTATAAAAATAGACTGGGAGATCTTTCGAAAGGCTTATCAAGGAGTTGACCGATTAACAGCTGCTTATAAACCTGCTTTAGAATTAATCAGGATCATACTTGAGTCTGAAGGTTTTAGTTTGGATGGTATGGAGTCAAAAACTAAATTGCCGGGTTTTTTATTTGATATGAACCGTTTTTTCCAGGATCTCATTTCACGATTTCTACATAAAAATCTCATTGGATATTTAGTACAAGATGAGTACCGTTTAAAAGGAATGCTATCCTACATTGAAGGGTATAATCCCCAAGGTAAAAAAGATCCAGAACCCCGACCTGATTATATTGTTCATAAAGATTCAAAGGTAAAAATGATTCTTGATGCAAAGTATCGGGACCTTTGGAATAAGCCATTACCACGAGAAATGTTATACCAACTTTCCATCTATGCCCTCAGTCAAGTAAGTGATGGTAAAGCAACGATTCTTTATCCAACTTTGGATGAATCAGCAAAGGAAGCCAGAATACAAATAACTGAACCTTTGTTTGGTAAAAACCGGGGGTTAGTTATTCTCCGTCCAATAAATCTTATATATTTTAGTAAGATAATATCTGATTCAACTGATCCGGATTATCAAAGAAAGAAGGGAGAATTTGCGAAGGAACTTGTTTTTGGAACTACTGAAGGATAGATTTTGCTAAAATATTTAAGAGCATTCTTTTTTTGCACAACAAACGGGTATTTTTCCCTTTTTTCAAATCTAGCATTCTAACTCGACAGTTTAGAGTTTTTCACGATTAGGCTACCTCCGGCAGCTTGATATTCCGGAACCTTCTGGCCTTCGACTTAATTATTCGGTATATCGCGGTATTCTTGAAACTGCGAGAATTATAATAGAACTCTTCCTGAACGACCAATTTCACCGTTTCCTCGCTTGGAATAGAGGAGGTGACTGTTCGCAGCCATCCGTTATATCGATCCCAGATGGATTTGTGGAACGTCATCGACAGGATCTGAAGAATACCAACAGCGATACAACCAAAATTAACGAAACCTTCGATGGCGTTCATCGTTTCTTTGATGAGCATTCGAGGGTAGGTTTCAAGGCAATTCGAGATATCGCTTTCATTCTCCTTGCCGATTTTCGGCCAAATACGGGTCCAGAAGTGATAAGAGAACGCTCCTATGAGATGTTTCAATACCTTAAAGGTTACTTCGATTTTAAATCGAGACCCGTAAGCAACTACGATCTCTTCGGGCGGTAAGTTCAAGTCTGAACTTATGAGAATAAAACGTTCCGCACCATCCACAACCAAAACAAAACGTAATTTTTCCCCGACAGGTTTCCAAATCAGATCTAACGTCAGAAGCAGTACGGTTTTCCTATTGTTGTAGATTTCAACTGTCGCTTCGCGAAACTGGTCGCGCCTTTCCGTAAAAAGGGCGCTTAGCTTTAGTTTGTCTCCGTACTTCCTTGGAGCTCCTCGGCGCCCCGTTTTGGGAGGTGGATCTTCAAATGCGACTACATTGCTTTTCGCACGGGTAACCAAATGCAGCAACCGTCGACCTTCGGCATCGACAGCAGTCTTCAGGATGAGAAACACCGGACCTACAGCAAAGTATGCGTCCAAGACCAGAATGGCGTGAACTCCCAGCTCGATTGCCGTTTCGACGGCCAATCGAGCCATTAGCGTAGTGACGCTGAGTTTTTTGCACCCCTTGACTAGCGGCACTGGCTTGTTCTGCAGGTTGCGAAGATCTTTCGCGCCTTCGTGAAGCTCGGCGCAAAGGGGAACGCAAAAGGTTTTTTTGTGGAGCCAACCGGCAAGAAGACCGATAATGCCGAAATGGTGACCGTAGATATAGGGAGACTTGCCTGAGTTGTCGGACTCCTGGTGGAGCCTTTTGACTCCGGGCATTTTCTTCGCCTCTTTCGAAATCTTTATTCCGTCGCCGATCATTATCAATCGACCGGCAATGGTTGGCAGCGGACAGCGCGACCGAACAATCTCGATCCATTTCTTTTGAATGCCTGACATCGTCCAGGACGACGCCCGAAAAAAGGCCAACAAGGCATTATAGCAGGAAGCATCCAGGCTCAACCATCTGACGATCGACGTCACACCATGGTGGTCGAGTCTAACGATGAATCCCATAACAACGATTACAAACCAATTGAACGATGCGCCTCTGCTGAAGCAGTTCCGAAACGACAGCAGGATGAAACCGATTTCGTTGATCACGGCCTACCCCCAATTTCGCAGTTGGAATATCGATTCGTTTTTCCGGGTGATGGAATTTCGAATGTCGCTATTCCTTCAAAGCGAAGGTGTTGGGGGCCGTTCTCCTAAACGTGCGACCGGCTTTGATTCGTTTCGTCATGATCGAAACGACCGAATCCCTCTCCAGGCTTACCTGGAAATCCCGTTCGGCGATTTCGATGATCTCAGAGATATGCAGCGGACGACCGGCGGTTCCGAGTATTTTTTCGACAATATCGATCTTTGACGTACGTTTTTCCGGTCTCGACTTTGAGCTCTTGAGGTATCGATCGATCAGCTTCAACTTGCTTTCGGCAAGCTCTTTGTGAAACCGCAGATAATGTTCGAAATTATCCATAAATCCTCCTTGTGTTTGGGTTCACAAGGAAGAGTACAGACCTTAATCAGGTACGTCAATATATAGTACGTACTTCTTCAAACTTTCTTCCACCCTTATAACCATAATTTTTTAACCGTATAGTGACAAATCCCTATGTACGTCAGTTAGAGTCTGGCAGTGGTCAAAACTGTCTAAATGATGGAATTAATGCTATATTTCAATGCTTTAAGTTAGAACTCTAAACTGTCGAGTTACTATTACGGTCTTTTAATACTTAGCTTTTTCATTTTGGACCTGAGTGTACTAGGTGCTAACCCCGAGATAGCAGCTGCACCGGTTTTGCCGTTAATCGTCCAATTTGTTTTCTTCAAAATATTGAGGAAGTATGCTTTTTCAGTCTCGGCTAAGGTTTGTATCAGCGTTTCCGCACTTATTTGTAATTGTTTGGGCACAAGATCGTCTGCAATATCGAGTACATGATCTCTACTCTTGATGACTGCCCGCTCGATCACGTTTTGTAGTTCCCTGACATTTCCTGGCCAATGGTATTCTTCCAATGATCTGATGGTATCCAGGGAAATGCTTTTAATCATTTTTCCAGTCTGTTTGCTGATTTTTTTTACCATCCAGTTAACCAGCAGGGGGATATCTCCTTTGCGATTATTTAAGGGTGGTGCCTTTATGGGAAAAACATTCAAGCGATACCAAAGATCTTTTCTGAACCGACCGGCATTGATCTCTCTTTCCAGGTTTCGGTTGGTAGCAGCGATTATTCTGATATCCACTTTAATAGTTTGTGAACTTCCGAGTCGTTCAAACTCGTTTTCCTGAAGTACCCGTAACAATTTGGCTTGGGTCTCCAGCGGGAGTTCACCAATTTCATCCAGGAATAATGTCGCACCATCCGCGGTTTCGAATCGACCTTTGCGACGAGAATATGCCCCAGTGAAAGATCCTTTTTCATGGCCGAACAATTCACTTTCGATAAGGTTAACTGGCAGGCTGGCACAGTTCACTTTGACTAGTGGGCAGTCTTTGCGATTACTTTTGCTGTGAATGGCCCGAGCGAGCAGCTCTTTTCCTGTGCCAGTTTCACCCATGATCAGAACAGTAGTATTGGTGGGTGCAACCTCCTCGACGTCTCGTAATGTTTTTTGCAGGGATTGACTCTGACCAATGATCTCTTCAAAGTTGTGTTCAAGTTTGATTTCATCAAGTAGATAGTTCCGTTCAATTTCGAGTCGATCTTTAAACTGTTTTATTTGCTGAAACGCCTGCTGTAGTTCCTTTTCAGATTTCCTTTTTTGCAGAACATTGAGTAGTACTTCACTGATAATTTTTATTCTTAGAACCAATTCGTGATCCCAGGTTCGCTCATACCGTACCTGCTCCATTCCCAGAGCACCAACGGGTTGATGTTCAAAGATTAACGGCAGATAAAGCAAGGATTTAGTCTGGTATTCAATACCATAACTGAGGTCCACAGTAGCTTCCCGTGGGATTTCCTTCAACTTTGAAATTTGAACAGTTTTTTTTTCTTTCAGCATCTCATACAGCCAAGGAAAACTGGATTGGTCAATACCTAACGGGGCTGGTTTGATACCGTTTTTGGCCCAGGAGTGAGTAACCAAATATTTGTTTACCTCCGCCTTGTACTGTGTTAAATGGCATCGATCAATATCTAATTGTTGTCCAATCCGAGATAGGGCAAAACCAATTTTGTCATCCACTTCGTGGGGTTGTGCGTTGATAAATGTGGCAAACAGCTCTGATAAAATCACCTCAAGTTTCAAACGTCCAGCCAGGACAGCTTCAATAGCAGACTCGTAAGTCTGGTCTTCAAAAGTCACCAGGTAAGTTGCTTGTTCATTCGAAGCAGATTGAATCAGGGTCAGTTTGATTTTTGCGGGAAATGTGCTGCCGTCCTTTCTTCTGCATTGTATAGTCAGGCTGGATTTGCTCTGTGATAGTTGAATAATTCTGGTTTTTTCTATCGGCTCCAATAGTAGAATCGAAATGGGTTGCCAGAGTAAATCTCCTTTTGTGTGACCAAAAAATTTTTCTGCGGTTTTGTTTGTGGTTTGTATATTGCCATTTCCATCGATTGTTATAATGGCATTGGGGGATGAATCCAGAAGATTCCGTAAGAATATTGAGTTCTGTGATAGTTGAAGATTCAGCAGATCAAGTGTTTTTTTATCCGTTCTGGTATTTGCCGAAACATCATTGATTAGTAAGAATCCTTCATTGTATGAAAGGGGTACTCCATATGTGATTCCAGAAACGGTTAAATCAAAAAACTGGGGTTTGACATCATGAAAGACAATAGAAAACGGCGTCCTGTATTTCAAAAGTTTCCAATAGTGTTCATCATAATTTTGCTGTTCCATCAATCGTGACCAGGATTCATGAAAAAAGGTGCCAATCATTCTTTCACTGTTGACCTTTGACTGCTCTTCCTGGCACTTATTCATTCTGATGATTCGGCCTTCTTTATCCAGAATCATCATGGCGATAGATGAGCTTTCAAAAACGCTTTCTAAGAGAAGAACTTGCTCTTCTAAATTAACGATGTTTTCCTCTGGCATTACTAACCTATTGAAAATGGGAATGTTTGTTCTTAAACGAAAGGAGAATAGTCCAGGAATAACCAGAAACAAAAAAGATGGCAATACACTCTTTTTCGACTTTTATCCGCTTTCTGGCATATGCTTCTAATTTTTCATAATTTTATCACACTGTGTTACTCAAGAATAACTTTCCGGGCTAAAAAATGAATCCAATTGGAGGGATGATAGATGATAAGAATTTGGTTTTTTAAAGTCAAGAGCTATTTTCCAGTTTTCTCCGGTTTCAGTCATGATTGTCGTTTCGGAGTGGAAAAATGGAATGGAAAAGGAGACCAATGGGGAAAAAAGGATCAAATGTCGGGTAGAATGTTGAGTAAGTCGCGATTTTTAGCCTTTTCACGGAATTCAGAATAGAAGGATTCCTTCTTCGAAACTTCTGTTTTTAAAAAGTCTCGGAACCGTTAATCCGCAAAACCCGGATTGTGCTGATCCCATGCCGTATCTTCAATGGGAACATAGACGATCTCATCCGGTATTTCAGGTGGACGAGGTGGATCGCGAGCAGACTCCTCTTCCCATAAGTTCAGATATTTCAGGACCTTCTTTATAATTTTTTGATTTTCGATGAACGAGATGATTTTCATTTCAGACTGGCATTCCGGGCAAATCAAGGGATCATCTTTCCAGATTTTCTTGATACATTCCCTCCAGGTGAGGGAGGGAACATTTTTGGGTTGATACTTCGAAACGTCAATGACATTAACTTCATCGGGTATTATTCGCGTATCGCTCTCTGTGCAGGAAAGTGTGTCAGTTTTAGCTCTGAGCCCTCTTAGCTTGTTCGAATAGTAGCCATAGTAACGAGTAGTCTGAAACGATTTTTTCGGAATATGCTGGGTTATGGCGGCTATAAATTCTTCAGCTGTGTAAACCGCGAAATTCTTTTTATTTTGACCTTTTTGTATTTTGTCAGTGCGATAAATCACTTTCCCGGTTTTCTCAATGTAAGTAATGTTCTGAGCACTGAATACGTTTCGCGCCATATACTGAACAATAGCTTCCCGCCCTTCCCTATCATCCTTTTTAATCCGAACACCGTTATCGACACTGAAACCGGAGTGTTTCCAGGTGGATAATTTGTTTATAATCTCGTTTGTGATCTTTCCCTCCTTTTTTAGCATTTTGAACACTTGCGCTCGAAATAGCTCTTCCAAGGGTTTTAGATCCACATCTTTCATCACATAAAAGGTGCCGGTATCCGAAAAAAGTCCATCAGTTGCGAGAACATGGAGATGAGGATGCCATTTCGCGGGATCGGCTCCAAAAGTGTGTATCGCCATCACCGCGCCCGGTAACCCCTGTTTAAGTCCGACAACTTCCCTGAGAAAAGTCAACAAGCTCCTGTATGCGCATTGACACAGCCCGCTCAGCAAGGAACGGTCGTACTTGAAATAGATTCTAAGCATGATGGGAATACTGAAAACATATTGCCGATGTGGAACCGGGAAGAGGACAGAAAATTCGTCAATTTTTAATTATCTGCATACCGGAATGAAGCCTGCGTTAGAAGGGAATGGTTCTCACATAGGTTTACCCACCATGAACACCTATCCGACTCGGGACAGTTATATCCAAATATCATTCTATTCTGATGCCCATTACAAATTAATGTGCGAGTTGATTTCCCGCTTGGATCTGATAGAAGACGCTCGTTTTAATAATGTGGCAATGCGTCAGAAAAACGCAAGTGCATTGACGAGTGAAATCAAATCGGCGTTTGCCGGAAAAGATACCAAAGAGTGGCTGGAACTTTTTTTAGGGGCAAAACTTCCAGCCGGTATGGTTAGAGATGTTGAAGAAGTTGTTAACCATCCTCAACTTAAGCACAGGGATCTGATTATGGAACTACCGCCGTTGTCTGGATCAGAAAAACCTTTCAAAACTGTCGGTACCGGATTTATGGCTAACGAGGGAAGCCCATCCGGAAATCGCCGACCCCCTGATTTAGGCGAACATACTGAAGAAATACTTGCTGAATTGGGGTATCAAAAAGAGGAAATCACAGAATTTGTGGATAAAGGTGTTGTCTAGAAATTCAAATATTAAACTTCCTGATCCAAATGATCAATATCAAAAAAGGAGTCTTTAAATGTCAGAACCTGTTCTTATTTATAGTGTAAAAGATCAAATTGCCCATATTATCCTCAATCGTCCAGAAAGAAGAAACGCACTGAATACAAGTCTGTGTGTTGAATTAGGCAATGCATGGACGCGTTTTCAAAATGACCCTGATGCCCGTGTAGCCATCGTCAGTGGTGCGGGTAAAGTATTTTGTGCAGGTGCCGATTTGGGACTCGATTTGACAGTTGATGCCTTATACAAGATATTGCCGGACAATGGGTATGCTGTCCGAAAGCCGATTGTTTGTGCTATTCAAGGGGGTGCATATGGCGTCGGTTTTACACTAGCAATAAAATGTTGTGATTTAACTATTATGGGTGAGAGCGCTACACTGGTTTATCCAGAGTCTAAAATAGGTACCCTTGGAGGAATCGTTGATCATACTGCGGTGATGCCTTTTAAAGTTGCCCTGGAGTTTACGATGATGGGTGAACCGATGTCCTCTGCAAGAGCCTATGAATTGGGTCTGATCAATAAAGTGGTAAAAGATGAAGAGATTCTGGATGAGGCATTTCGGTATGCACGTATTTTGGCGGGAAATGCGCCGATGGTTCTTGAGGCAATTAAGTATTGCTACTATAAAACGCAAAACACACCCAAAGATGATCATCAAAGAGATACTGCGCGCCTGATTAAGCCCATTATGGAGAGTGACGATTTCAAAGAGGGTATCATGGCGTTTATCGAAAAGAGAAAGCCAAAATTTATTGGAAAATAATTTCAGGGGGCATGATGAAACATGAAAAACTGTGTTGGCGCATCAAGCTCTCTTTTGGAGTGGGGCAGTGGGCTGAAGGTGTTAAGGGCTGCACTTTCAGTATATTTTTGTTGTTCTACTACATATCGGTTCAAGGGCTATCGGGGACAATGGCTGGGACCGCAATGTTAATTGCCCTTTGTTTCGATGCGATCAGCGATCCCTTGATGGGTTCCATTTCGGACAGGTTTAAATCCCGATGGGGCAGAAGACACCCTTTCATGTACATGGCGGCGATTCCTTTTGCAGTGTCATTTTTTTGCCTGTTTTTTCCACCCGATGGGTTAAGCCAATTTCAACTCTTCGGCTGGTTTGTCATATTTGCCACAATGACCCGCGGTTTCCTGACGATGTACTCGGTGCCGCACATGGCCATGAACGCTGAACTTACAAGCGACTACATCGAGCGAACCTCACTTTCTGCGATACGTGGTTTTTTCTCAATCATCGGATTTCTTTTTGTAGCCGGCAGTGGTTTCTTTTACTTCTTTCGAGCGACACCTGAGTTTTCTAATGGGCAGTTGAATCCAGCAGCCTATCCGGTTTTCGCCTTGGTTTTTTCCATTGCGATGGTCATTGTCATCTGGCTTTCCGCTATCGGTACGCATAGTGAAATTCCCAACCTGCCCCAAGCCCCTGACGATGTAAAGAGCTTTTCGATTTTTCAGTTTTTGATTGAGATAAAGAGCGCTCTGCAAATCGGCTCTTTTCGAAAACTTTTTGGTGCCGCTTTAATTATGTATACCATCGCCGGGACAACTCAGGCGCTTGCTTTATACTTCTATACTTCTTTTTGGGGTATGACATCTAAAAACGCAGGCATTGTCATCATTGCAGGCATTCTGGGAATTGTATTGAGCACTCTCTTCGTCAGAAGATTATCCATTTTTATTGGAGAAAAAAAGCAGACACTAATGATCGGTCTAGTTTGGTTTCCTCTTTTTTATACCAGTATCATCGTGCTGCGGTTGCTCGGGTTCTTGCCTTCCAATGATCATCCATCAATTGTGCCTTTAGTTGCGATCACAATAGCCATTGCCTCCATGGGGTTTGGTGTGTTCTATACCGTAACGACATCAATGATTGCAGATATTACAGATGAGCACGATCTTGTTTATAATGTTCGGCAAGAGGGGATTTACTACGCAGTATTCTCCCTAATGGTCAAAGCAGGTACCGGTCTTGGTGGTTTCCTGGGTGGTATTATTATCGATCTATCTGGTATGTCTGGCATGACAGATCCATCTGTTGCGAATTTGGTTGTACTGAACAGACTGGGATTGATCTTGATTTTTTTCCCCCTGATCGGTGGTGCCATTTCGGTTTTTACTGTACGGAATTACGATATTGACCATGTAAGACATGCCGACATTCTAGAGAAACTCAGATTACGTGAAGTATAAAAAAAAGGGGTTCAGGCCTGGCCCCTTTTCCAAAATTCATAGAGTTGTCTATAGGTTAGTTTAACAATGACCCACCAATGTTTAATAAATCCCCCTTTTGCTTTCGATTTTTTCAGACCAGTATCCAAGTTCACCAATTGCAGTGGATTGAATGAGATAATCAACTCCGTATTCCATACTTAATCGTCGAATTTCATCAATCTGTTCTGAATAGGATTTAATGATGTCGATGCTCTCAGGGAAGGCTCATATGGACCAAAAACACAAATAAGAAACCACCGCTGCTAAAAGCCTCTTTTGACGGGTCTATGTTATTCTTATCTTTAGCGCCGGTAATAATCATAGCCTGCAATGTATCATTTTTTTCAAGTTGATCGACAACTCGAAAAATCTCATCGAATGTCAAGGTACTCATGGCATTTTTCCGTTCTGGCCGATTGATAGTTACGGTCATGATCCCGGTAACATTATCTATTTGCAGATCGATGTCTTGTAAGTTTTCAGTACTCATCTGTTTGCCTCATTTTTAATTTAGATAATCAAGAGCTTTGTTACCCTGATTTCTGAATAGTTTGGTGTATTTAGACGAACTATAAGCCTAGGGATTAGGCGATGATTGTTTTCATTACTTCAGTGGTACCTGCAAAAATTGACCATTGGTGTCAACCGTTCGCCCAGTCTTTTCAAAGGGGGATCGATCGATAGACCCGGCTGTCTGTTTTTCACTAAAATCATGCTCAAACCAGTACCAGGAACTTCAGTTTCGGTGTCAGTGCGACACAACACGATGAAAAAATCGGTTTCATCGATACCTGTATTGGGGACGTAAGTTTTGGTGCCGTTGATGATCCAATCAGAACCATCTATCTTAGCCTCTAATAACACCCATTTTGGGTGATTTAATATTTACCCGATTTAGCTATACCACTCCTCGCTTTGTACTCTCTGTTTTAGAGAAGTGGAGAGATTGAATCTCTATCGATGTTTTTCAGCGAGTTATAATAGTCACGGGAAAAAAATTAGTTAAAAAATGTCGGTAGGAATGTTACCATAGAAGGGAAAAAATACATTACAGTCAATCCGATAATAAAAATAAATACAATAGGTAAGGCACCGATGTATATATCCTGTATCTTAACATTATCTGCTGCGCCTTTCAGTGAGAACAGAGTGTATCCAAAAGGTGGCGTCATACTACCCAACACTATATTGATGAGAAACAGCATCCAGAACCAAATAGGATCGAAACCACAATTGTTGACAATAGGCAGATAAATGGGCACTGCTACTGCAACCACTGCGAAAACATCAACAAACATACATAGCAGGAAGGGAATTGCCATCAAGACGATGAACATCCAGCCGTTTGAGAGGTCAAGTGAAGTCACCGTTTCCAGTAGTCCGGCCGAAGCACCAATGAAGCTTAAAAGCTGGCCGAATAGTTTGGAGGCTGCCAAAATAATAAGAATCATGACTGTTATGCGGGTTGTGGAGAGTATTGAATCGCAAAACATGCTAAATGATAATTTGCGAAAAATTGCGGACGTGAACATGGCGCCGATTACTCCGGTAGCAGCGGATTCAGATGGTGTTGCGATCCCCAACATAATCATTCCGATAACCGAAAAAATCACAAGAGTAAATGGCATAATCTGGAGGACTGCAAAAAATCGATCTCGTACGGGATGTTCAGTCGAGATTGATTCAACCGCCGCAGGTTCAAGTGCTGGATTAATGATAATGCGGATATACGTATAGATTAAAATCAACGTCGCGATAAATATACCGGGGATAATACCTGCAATTAGTAAAGAGCCAATAGATAGGTTAACCAGAGAGCCGAGCACCACAACTGCCAGACTTGGCGGGATAATCGCTGCAAGAGTGGCACCGCCTACAATAGCGCCGGAGGTTAGGCGAACACTATACCCGCGACGGTTCATCGATGGCATGATGGTCCGACCCATTAAAGCGGCTACCGCTACTGCCGATCCACACAAGGCACTGAATAAAGTGGATAGCAAGGTGATAAGCAGAAAATCACGTCCCCGGATTTTTCCCAACAGCCGATCAATTGAGTCGATCAAAGTATCTGCGATACCAGACCGGAAAAGAACTTCTCCCATTAGAATGAACAAGGGAATAGCAGTCAGAGAAGCACTGGTTAGACTTTGATAGATACTATTGGCAAACAGTCCGAAACCTGCCGTGCCCAAGAGATAGGCAATAGCGGCAATATTAATGACCAAAAATGTCACAAAAACCGGGATTCCAATAAAAAACAGCACCAGCATTGTAAAAATAGCCAGACTGAGAGCAAATTGCCATTCCATATGATTCTCCTTTATCGCTCTTGTTTTTTCGTCACTATGCTCAGTCGAAAAAACTGTAGACCGCTTAGTAAAAATCCAAACGGAATTAAAGACGAAATCCACCACTTGGGTACTGGGTTATTCCAGAACGTTTCAATATTAGCAGTATATTGTCGCAGTGTTTCGTCAAAGCATATCCAAGCAGTGGCTAAACAAATTCCACAACATGTCAATGTGATTAACTGTTTTGCCTTTTTCAACGTCATTGGTGGCAGCTTTTCCAACAGTACATCAATAGTAATATTGCCTTGATTGCGGGTGATATCCGGCAGTGCCAGCATCACTGATGTGCAAAGAAAAGCCTTGCCGAGGTCATAACTCCAGGTGGTCGGCATATTAAAAAAATAGCGCATCACGACTTCAAAAACATAGGAAAACAGGAGCAAAAACAGGCCCGTTCCTCCAAGAAAAAGACTGAAACGGGTGATGGAATCCAACAACCGACTGAAAACTGAAAAAAGTGTATTCATGAGTGTCTCATTGATCTATGACGTTATTGTGTCATCCCGGTTTTAATGGCCAATGCCCGGAGTTCTTTGGCAGCGTTACCCGATTTCTTGATTGCAAAGGCCCAGACGGTATTATTAATAATATGGTTAATGCGTTTGGCGTCTGATGCTTGCATAAAGGTTTCTTTTAAACCGCTATTTTTCAGCTTTGTGATTTCAACTGCCTTTTTATCTTTGAAGTAGGTAAATGCCTCCAATTCAGTGAGTCTACCGGCCTCGTCAATGGCACGACGTTCCTTGACTGAAAGTGCTTTATACTTATTCAGGTTCATAAAAATGTAAGTTGATAAAAAGCTGAACGATGGGCGCACCATATACTTGGTTACTTCATGCCATTTATAATTCCAGGCGCCATAACTGATCATGACAGTGCCATCAATCACGCCTTTCTGTAGTGAAGTATAGACCTCACCCGGCGCCATATTAACCGGTGATCCACCCAGTATTTTGACCATAGGGACAGCCGTTGGAGCTGTTCTAAGTTTCAGACCTGAAAAACTGGGGCTTCTGCCATCCAAAGGAACCCGAGTCAGGAAATGCAGGTCAGTGACGGGAATGATGGCTACCACTTTAACTCCATATTTCTGATAGTGTTGGTCAATATATTTGAGAATACCGTGTTGGCGACGTTTTGCCGGATCGCTATTCATTGTGTCGACCACTGCACCAATCGCTGTTGTGCCTAAATGATAGGCACCAATAGTAAAAAGCAAATCAAATACTCCCGATTGCAGGGGCTGAAATTGTTCGACAGTGGGGATAACGTCTGGGCCTGAATAACGGGTTTTCAGTTTTCCCTTTGATTCCTTAGTCAAATTGCTGTTAAATGCCCCTATGCAACCTTCCACAAATGCCATATTTTTGGGATAGGCAGACAACAATCTGAGATTCTTGGCCAGGCCAGTTGGGGTCGTTAACAAGAGCATGGACAAACCGACGATTATCACTTTACTTATACTTTTGAAAGAAGATTTCATATATCCCTCACTTTTGTTAGATGTTATTTTTTCCAATATAGTGTGTTAACATAAAAATAACACCGTAACTACGACGCATTTTGAAGAACACTTTATTGTTGTATGTTTTTTTGAACGTCCTTCACCAGCCAGTCTGCAAATTCCTGCGAGCCGTCTCCGGTTTTACTGGATATTTCGAAGATTCTTATCTTGGGGTTTAAAGACAAAGCCCTTTCCTTTGCCAGATCCACATTAAAATCGGATACGGTCAGATAATCCGTTTTATGAATGATCATCACATCTGATACGGTAAACATCAGAGGATATTTCAAAGGTTTATCATCACCTTCGGGAACACTAAGAATCATAACGTTTTTCGTGGCGCCGGTATCAAATTCTGCAGGGCAGACCAGGTTACCGACATTTTCGATGATAATCAGGTCAAGAGCTGAAATATCCATGGCTTCCAGACCTTTGGCCACCATATTGGCATCCAGGTGACAAAATCCACCCGTTCTTAATTGGATGGCATCAATTCCAGCTGCAGCAATCTTTTCCGCATCCACTTTGGAGTCAATATCCGCTTCAATTACACCAACCTTAATACGTTTATTAATGGCTTCAATAGTCTTCAGGATAAAGGTGGTTTTTCCAGCTCCGGGTGATGACATCAGATTGATCAGATATGTTTTTTTCTGTTTCAGATCAGCCCTAATTTCATCAGCATGGACCTTGTTATCGGACATTATATCTTCCTTTATCTCAATTAGTCGTACATTTTCCATCAATTTACCTCCATATTTTCAATATAGTATTCCTTACCGGAAACCAAAGAGTGTTTTTTCCCCCCACATTTCGGACACTGTATTTCTTTCATCTCCTTCACATCGATTTGAAAGCGGTGTTCACATTCATTACACGACATGACAACAGGAACCCGTTCGATCTTCAGCTTGGCTTTAGCAGCTGGGGATTTTTTAGCAAGATAACTAAAATAGTGTTGAATCCATTCATCCTCCAAGTCACTCACCTCACCAATTCTCAGGCTGATGCTAACTATTTTCTTAACATTGCTGCGTTTGGCATGATTGAGAACGACGTTCAGGATTTGTTCGGTGATTGCTAATTCATGCATGTTTATCCTTCTCAGAGTCTCAGATTTTCAAAGCAATATTCGGTAGGAAATGGATGAATAAGCCTATAGGTCAAGGTCTAACTCCCAGAAGTATTCCTTGATATCCTCTTTCGTTTTCTCCAAAAGTATAAGTCGAGGGTAAGAATTTGGACATTCTGATTCACAAATACCACACCCAACACATTTTTTTTGATCGACAACAGCTAATCCATTAGGATTGCTGATAGCTCCGACCGGACATTTTTGCGAACAAATCTTACAGGAACCGCAAGCTTGGGTGATGTCTTTATCAACATATGCTTTCCATCCAACTGATCTGACTCGTTGGCGAACATCTTCCCCTGAATTTCTAAAGATTTTGAAAGCGGTACAGCAACAAGGACAGCAAAAACATAACTCAAGAAAACGATGCATATCCTCGTTTTTCATTCCCCAAACATATTGTTCAACTTCAATCCAAAGGGATTGCCCAACAAGACCCGCAGCAGCACCTTTATCGATATGGGCAAGGGCTTCTTCCACTGTTGCTTTTCTGCCAATTTTTCTTTCTTCCAATACTCTTGCACCTTGACCAATAAAAATACAGCCATGATCAATGGGATAGGTTTCACATTTTTGAGCGTCTCTACAGATGCATGCTCTCATAATGGTGATATATGAGGCCTCCCGAACTGCTTTCTTCATCAGTTCGATCGGCATAACCACATTTTCGACGCTGTCTGTTAGATCTACGTTCAGTGGTAAGATAACTCCTCTGGTAAACCTTTTATGATCCGGCTTGAAAAACATTAGAAAGTTGTAAATGTAACCCAAAACCGGAATGCCGTTAAGTTTACTGCCAGCAATCAGTACTTTGAAAAAACCAAGAACAACATTCCAAGTTCCCGGCCTAACAGCCGTCATGCTTTTTATCCAGTTGTGAATCCCCAACCCTTTTGTTTTGTGCTTAAATGTATAAGTTTTGTCTGGTTTGTTCATAACTTATCCTTGGAGAGATTAATGGTGTTAAATCAATTTTTTTCATCCAGAACTGCCGTTCTTTTTGCCAGTTTTTCCTTCATCTCCTCGACCTGGGGTCTGACTTCAATGACCGATTCCATGATAACGCCTTGGATTTCAGCTTGTCTTTCTGCATAATCATCATCTGGTTGGATAGCAACTGAAATTTCTGGTTCTTCATCCCACCAGGCGCCATCCTTTTTGACACGAGGATTCAGTTTGGTGGAAAACATCTGGAAAAAATTGGTGTAGTTTTTCTGCATCATCCCTTCATACAGATCTCTATCCAGCCATTTGGCCAGAGAAGGACGACTGTACCACCACATCTCTTTTGATGGTCCCAAAGCCAGACCCAAGTTGTTGGTCGTACCATCCAAATAGCCCAATAAAGAGGATATCAAGCCAAATGTCGACAGGATGCGGTTCTCCACATTTAGTTCCCCGGCAGCAGCACAGGCATAATCGCAGGCGATGCCATAGTCAAGACCTTTCCAGACGCAGTTTGGACCAACAGCTGCAAGACCCATACTTGAGTTGTCCTTACAATATCGATTAAACTCATTGCAGGTTGGAAATCCACAGGCCCCACAATCCCAACTCATGTTGGCCTTAGCACAATCTGCACCCAATATCACCATTATTGGAGAGTAACCCTTTTCAATGGCCTGTTTAACACATTGATAATCAACATAGAGTGGAAAAAACAGCTCTTTTGCTGCTCCTTCCAGTTTCGCATCCATTTTTTCGATCAACTCCAGCATGGGGTTGAGTTCTTCGCCATATACTACCACGGCTTTGGCATCCAATCGGCCCGACACCTGAGGTGCTTTATAATAGGCGTGAAGGATGTGACCGGCTGAATCCAGCAATCTTTCATCAGCAAATTTTTTACCTTCTAGTATAGCCATGGTTTAATCCTCCTTGTTATTGTCGCTATTTTTTTTGAAATTTTTCGACGAATGAAGTCTGTAATCCAATCCGAATTGGCGGGTGATGATGTAACTCTTACGGGCCGAATCCACTACACTACGCATATTCATGGCTGGGTAATTGAAATGGACATCAACAAACGGGTTTTTAGAAGTCGCTGCAATCGGGATTCCCACTACTAATGCAGATTTTTTGCAGTATCCCAACTTTTTGGCTGCAACCCCCATGGTCATAAAAGGTCTGGCATCCACCATTAGGTTACGTGCCATCCAGAGTGCAGAACCAACAGAAAACCCCAGGTTTGAAACATGAGCACCGCAAAGAGGCCCGTCAATTGGTGTTTGTGACAAACTCTGATCAGTGCTGTCGATTTGCCCCATCGAAGTCTTGCGACGGGAATATAAAAACGCACAACCTTCTGCGCCGCCGCAAAAACCGCAGTCAGCATCAAACGGGGTGTTTCTGGATCGTGTATCCCCCACTAACAGGATACAATCCGCTTCTCGTGCCATGACTGCTTCAACCTGGTACAGCTCCTGAGTTTTTTCGTTTCCCATGGTATGAGATAACTCATCCATTTTACCGGCAAGTTCTTCTTGCTCTTCTTCCCCCCAGAGCAATTCACATTCGTTGTGGTCCACACCACCAGTAGTGGGGGCCGTAAATGCAGCATTCATCATTAATTTTGCGGCTTGTATGGCATTATCACGCCGAGTTTGATCTGACGGCGCATACCATGGAAATTCATTACTATGATATTTAGGCATTTTTCCTCCTATTGTGGTGTTGTCTTTTTTTACTCTCTTCGTAGTTGTAATTATTTTCATTAATCACATAAATCCTTATTATAACAATTAAACAAAATCTACTTCGATCATTTTAGCTGTTTTTGTCACTACATCACCGGCCCTTTTTTGTCGCATAATGTAAGAAAGTTTTCCCATCACTTTTAACTTTCCGGTCAGCATTGCTTTGGTTGAATCCATCTCACCTGAGAGCACCTTCTTCCAGATGGAATACTTGGCAGCTAAACCATAGTTAACTGTTTCATCTTCCAGGCTGGACAGTTGCTTAGCTTGTCTGACTTCGCCGTGCCAAGGGTCCATCCACAATATGTGCTCTTCGTCCAACAAACCTTCTTCCTCTTTAATATGGAACACAAACGTACCTTCCCACTTAGAGGCCCTTTTTCTATATTCAGGGTCGTTGTTCAATCGTTGGGCCAACTCTTTGATCCATTCTTCGCTTGGAAATTGTATAGCCATTTTATCTCCTCTTTTTCTGTATATTGATGAACTACTATCAAACATTGACGGTTTTTATTGCGAAATTTTAGCTGATTTCCACATATCCACGAATTCTCTTTTTTACATCTTCAGTAGCATTGGGATTGTCAATGCTGATGGTGACAGCACTATTCGGACAACTTCGTTCACACCGTCCACACCCCCGGCAATTGCCGTTATGGATCGCTTTTCCATTTTCTATTTTTATGGCTTTAAATCCGCAGGTTTCCACGCAAGTTCCACAACCTTGGCATTTATCAGTTACAGATATATTGAGACCTTCAATTCTGGGCATAACCTCATCGAGTTGTTCATTCGGCATATGTCTAAAATCCCTCATCATACAACAACAATGACAGCAAAAGCAGACACTGAGAAGTTTACTTTTATCCGGAGTCAAAAAGATAAAATTATCGACCCTAACTTTTCCAGTCATCGGAATCAGTCCCAAATCCACTGCTTTTTCAACATGGGCATGTGCTTCTTCTTTTGTAACATTGCGACTGACGCCCGGAGGCATTTTCATCGCCGTTTCACCCATGAAAAGGCATGCTACAGTATGGGTATGATTTTCACAACTTCTCCCCAGCCGGCAACCACAACTATTCATGATTACATGATACTTGGATTCATCGATAAAATCGTGGACCACCTGTTTAGGAAGGACTACGTCATCGGAAACCAAATTTTGATTAACAGGTAGGTAGGTCATACTGTTTTTTTTCGGGTCCATCCAGGGAATCAACTTTCGTACTCCGGGCACATAGCCAAGTTTAAAAATGTGTAAAGCATTCAGTGCCAATTTGGTCCGACCACGATTTCGATAGACCCAGGATAAAACCGCCTGTATGGGATTATCTTTTACTTTTTTTTTACGGGATTCCAAATAGGTCAAAAATGCTGCTTCAGAACTGTATTTGGGCTGCCAGCCGGTCGCTTTTTTGAATTTATCATTGCTTACCAAGATTGTGTAGGCGGCCATAGTAACCCAGCCCGAACCAAACGGAAAGAGTCGGGTGGCATACCCCACAATGGCTGTCAGTTTCAGCATGAACTTTGGCATGGGGATAACCAATACACCAGCTTCCTTGTATGCCCAAAGGGTAGACATGGCATCGTCAGCCGCAACATTATAGGTGCCCGGCAGATCATTTTTCAATGCCAGATGCAACGCTTCGCCCAGATCCTCTTCATGGATCAGCTGGTTATGGGTAGTTACGTTGATACCGTTTCCTGTTAGAGGCAGTTCGAAAAGTTGAGAAAAAATATTGTTGATTTTGGGACCAAACAAAAGCCCAGCACGCATAACTGTCAGGGTGATCTGTGGGTAGTTTTTAAAGAAGTCATTGACGAAATTCTCAACGGCCACTTTGTGATTATTGTAGTGACTGCCTTTATTGATCCTCAACGGGGTTTCTTCTTTTAAGTAAAGGGTGGTATCCTTGAATGCACCGTATACTGTCAAGCTGCTGGTGTAGACCACCTTTTGGACCTTGTTTTTAACACAGGCCTCAAATACATTTTTTGATCCATTGATATTAATATCTGTGGTTTTCTTCTTGTCCCGAAGTCCTGCGACAAGAAAAGCCAGATGATAGACTGTATCAACGCCTTTCAGAATATTCACAATCTTATCACTGCGGATATCTTCTTTATGAAAGTCTACTTTATCAAATCCCCCTTTCCAAGGGGCCATATCGATCCCAATAATTCGTTCAACTTCAGGGTCTGCTTGCAACCGAGGCAGCAAGGTAGATGCAAAATAACTGTTTATTCCAGTAATCGCTACTGTTTTTCCCATATTCAGCCTCCTCAATTGGTATGTAGTCGTCTGGCAATGTCATTTGATTATTGCATGCGGTTGTTAGGTCAACCTTCATGCAGAGTCTCGTCATGCTCTAATTAAGGGTCGGCTAAAAAACTAGTTCACATTTTGTTTGCAAAATGTCCAGTCCCTCAGGGACTTTTGCAAACAGATTTTGTGAAGTTGTTTTTTAACGATCCCTAAATGACATTGAGTTGAGTGATTGTTTCAGTTTCTTTAAAATTTTGAGGGCTTAAATAGCCCTCTGAACGATTAAAGGTAATCGGTATTTTACTAATACGCCTTTTCCAATAACTGCGTTTTCTTATCGGATCTTTCAAGCGTGTTAGGCTCTAGCCAGGTAATCTCCGGACGAATTTTCAAATCAGAGTGCATTTTTTTTAATATTTCCTTTTCAATGGCCGGTTGATTGTCACGAGTTTCATTGATACCAAATTCTACTTTCAGCTTTAAGGGGGGTACTACTCTTGGCGGTTCGACTTCAAGTATGATACGAAACGCACCTGTTACTTTTGGTAAAAAACCATTGATCACACCTTGAATGGCTGCCGGGTAGACAGGCACACCCTTGACTTTCAGCATATCATCAGCGCGACCGACAATTCGGTAACGAAATCCTGTCTTTCCGCAGGGGCAGGGGTCTGTAAATACCTGGTGAATGTCATTTAGCGTAAACCGTAAATTGGAGAAGAAAATTGTCGAATCTGGCTCAAGTGGCGTAAAAACCGCCAGTCCGCTAGCACCATGCTCCATTGGGACAGGCTTATGGGTTTCCGGGTCCACTAGTTCATAATAGCAATAGTCATCTGCGATCCAGTGCATGCCTTGGTATACTGGGTGATCACATGAACAACCGTACCCCGCCCCCCCATCAAACAGCTTGGCCCCATAAGAATTTTCAAGGTGATCACGAACCTCAGGAACGCCTGCACCGGGTTCTGCACCGCAACCCAATATTTTTATACCTAGATTGCTTACCGGCTCTCCCAGGACTTCAGGCGATCGTTCAATCAGATGGGTTGCCAAAGAGGGGGTGCCGCTGAAAATATTGATCTTGAACAATTTCATCAATTGCAGAATTTTCTCTGTCCCTGCTTCAGCGCCGATGGGAAAGATGGTCAAGCCGGGAACCTTTTTGTACCAATGAAGGTGAGGTGTTCCGGCGGCATGCATACTGAGGCCGAAACAGACACCCATGCGGTCTCCAGCACCAATTCCCATCCGATGCGCAATCCGCGCAAAAAGTTCCCCCATGGTTTCAGTGGTTTTGTGGAAAACCGGATAAGGAGTAGGAACACCGGTTGTCCCTGACGTGGTTGTCATCATATGGATATCTTTCATGCGGTCATCACCAAAAATGATCTGAAATGCCTTCCCCATATCCAATTGGACCTCTTCAAAAATTGCACGGAAGTCCTCTTGCCCTACAAACGGCAAAGCATTAGACAGCTCGTCAAGTGAATTAATATCCTCCGGTTTGATCCCGGCTGCATCCATTCTCCTACGGTCAAAGGGAACATTGTCATAGAAGTAACGTAGCGTGGGTTGAAGTTTCTTCTCCTGTATCTCCCTCATTTGAGGGGTGTTCAGAATCGGTTCGACGTCCATATTGTAATATTCTGTTTTTTGGCTACTCATAAATCCTCCTTATTTTTATTTTTTTGATTTACCAATTGATCACACTAAACCTTGAATAAATGAAGCGCCATTGCTGCGGCATCGATTCCCAATACTCCTCCCCCGTTGTGGGTCATACCGATTTTGGCACCTTGGACTTGCCTTTTGCCGGACTCACCTCTTAACTGTTTAACAACTTCATGAATCTGACCACAACCGGTGGCTCCGATGGGGTGACCTTTGGTGGTCAGACCTCCGGATGTATTGGTCGGCATGCAGCCGGTCACTTCCAATTCACCGGTATCAATCCATTCACCTGCTTTTTCGCCCGGACACAGTCCCAATTCGATGGCAAACATAATTTCAGAAGGCGATGTAGCATCGTGAACTTCTACCAGGTCGACATCTTCCGGACCAATGCCTGACTTTTCATAAATTTGTGGGCAGAGACGGCGGGTGACGGTATCATTGGTGTCAAAGGTTATTTTACCACTTCCCAACACTGAACCGGCTACCCATACTGGCTTGGTGGTGAACTGTGCAACCTTGGATTTAGAGCAGATGACAGCGGCGGCGCTACCATCGCCAATGGGAGAACACATCATTCGCGTCAAGGGAAAGACAATGTCACCCGAATTCATTACTTGCTCCAGGGATACCTCATTTTGATATTGCGCATGAGGATTAAGAGCACCGTTCTTATGGGACTTTACCGCCAGTTTGGCAAAGTGCTCCTGTGTCAGGCCGTATTTTTTCATGTAGTCCTTGATGAAATAGGCATACATATCCATGAACACGCTCCTGTTTTGTCCGGCGCCTTCCAAAAGAATTTTTTCCCCGTTGGGTGAATGCTCCTCAGCCATCTTGATATAATCCATCATTCTTAAGGTGTCTGTTGCCGTGGATAGCGCCTTGAATGATTTTAACTTATCATCGTCATAGAGCTTTTCGAAACCGAGTACCAAGGCCACATCATGCATGCCAGACGCAACCGCCATCCACGCAGTGTTGAATGCTGTCGATGAGCTGGCGCAGGCATTTTCTAAGTTATAGATAGGGATGGAGTCGATGCCCATTTCACTCAGCACACATTGTCCCCGGATCATCTCTTGGCCAGTCATCAAGCCGGCAGCAGCATTACCAACAAATGCCGCTTCAATCTGGTTTTTCGACACACCTGAATCTTTCAGGGCTATGGTCACAGATTCCGCTGCGAGTTCTTTGATGCCTTTATCCATATATTTGCCGAAGCGGTTCATACCAACTCCGATAACTGCAACGTCTCTCATGATAGTTTTCCCTATTGAATTATAAAAAACTTAATATTAGTGAAATTCCAAAGTTAGTTTTTAGCTTAAAATTTTTATATTTCTTTTTTCAGCCACTTCGCCCAATTGTCGACCCCCTTTCCGGTCTTACTGGATACTTCAAATATCTGAACTTTTGGATTCAGGCGACGAGCTCGATCTATGGCTGCGATCAGATCAAAGTCTGAAGTCTCCAGGCAGTCTATTTTATGCAGAATCAATACATCCGCAACTGTAAACATCAGGGGATACTCCAATGGTTTATCGTCTCCTTCAGGTATACTGAATAGCATGACGTTTATGAACCTATCGGTATCAAACTCACTAGGGCAGATCAGATTGCCTGTATTTTCCAGGATAACCAAATCGAGGATTTCAAAATCAAGGCCTTCCGCTCCTTGGGCCACTGCTTTCGTATTTAAATGACAGGGGTCGCCTGTACGAATCTGGACTGATTGAACCCCCTGGTTAACAATTGTTTCTGTCTCGACTTTTGAATTTATATCTGCTTCCAAAATCCCTATTCGAATATCCTGGTAGATAGCTTCGATCGTCTTCAGTATTAAACTGGTTTTACCAGCGCCTGGAGAAGACATTAAATTTAGCAGAAAAGGTCTTTTTTTCTTAAAATCCAATCTCAAAGAACCCGACTTCAGCTGGTTGTTGGACATAATATCTTTCTTCATCTCAAATGGTTTAACAGTATTTAGTGTTTAACCTCTAATTTGTTTTAATTTTTTCAGTTTCACTCATCGAGTATTCTTGTTGCTGCTAAGGCTTATTTTTAGTTTATATAATCTATTGTTTACACTTGGTATGCCACAACCCAATCATAGGCCGGTATATAATGTTTAACATACTGTAAAAATTGATCTTATTATGTGTTAATTGGTTTAGAATCAAAATAAAAACTAAGAAACCAACCAACGCTATTTCGTGAATCTGTACATGGTGAGTAAGTGAAAATCCCGTCTTATCAGGTTGTTAAAAAAGGTACAACGAAATGGCATTAGCGTGGCGAAATGCCGTGGGTTCTTGGATTCGGTCTAATCAATTTGAAAGTATTACTTCTCTTTTTAATTTGAATTCCCGCATTAGGTTCAAAAGATAAGCTGTTTGTGAAGCCAGCTCTTCAGATGCAGCTGCTGATTCTTCAGAGATTGAGGAATTTTGTTGGACCGTATGGTTGATATTGATCAGACCCGAGTTGATTTCATTAACTGCACTGCTCTGTTCCTTGGAGGAATCAGAGATACTTACAATGAGTTGATTAACATTTTCGATATTAGTATCAAAATTTCTCAACAATTCAGCAGTGTTGCCAGCATGCTCAACACCCATTTTTACTTCATGGAGGGAACTTTCAATTAAAGATGTTGTATCTTTAGTAGCGTTTGTACATCGTTCAGCAAGGTTTCTAACTTCTTCAGCCACCACTGCAAACCCTTTACCATATTTTCCGGCCCTGGCTGCCTCAACCGCCGCATTCAAGGCAAGCAGGTTCGTTTGGAAAGCAATTTCATCAATCACTCGAATCACTTTTACCACGTCTGAACTTGTTTTATCGATTGATTTAATTGAACTTAACAGAGCCTCCATCAGAGCATTTCCTTTCCTTACCTCTTTAACAGACTGCGTAGATAAAACTTGAGCCTGGGCAGAATTGTTGCTGATGGTATTGGCCATGTTACCGATCTCTTTCATGGTGGAAGAAAACTCTTCCAAAGTCGTAGCCTGTTCTGAAGTGCTTGTAGCCAGAGCATGGGCTCCACCAGACATTTCACTAATACCAGTATTGAGTTGTCCACATGCCCCCGATATTTGGTTAATCGTCCTGCCAAGCAATTGTACAGCGCTGTTGATACTGTTTTTTAGATCACTTAAATTACCTTCAGAATCAATATCAATCCTTTTGGAAAGGTCAGCTTGAGACACGGCGGCCATAACCCGTTGGGCGTTATTCATCATTATTTTTAGCTCTTCCGAGGCTTTTTCAGATTGGTCACGTTCTAAAGCAAACTTCTTGAGGTTTACATCGCTACTGAATTCCAGCATCGACCCTAACACAACAACAATGGTTACGATGATAGTTATATTTATGAATGGATTTTGTGCATAAATATCATAAAAATGATGTCCATTCATTTCGACAAGATACATGGCTGTTAGTGATATCAATGCTGACAACCCCCAAAATAACCCTCCACGTAAGCCTGTAATTAGAAATGACAGCAATATAATAGTGGCATAGTTAGCAGCAAAATAAGATGTTGCCCCTCCACCAGAATTGTATGTGGCATAGGTCATAAAGGAAAAGAAGACTAACATTAAGTAATTCCCAGACAAAACAGTTGAACCTGACTTCTTTAGAACTGGAAGCGTGCAAAGTTGCAAGATACTGACAAAAATAATGACATACCCCATATTTAGATCATTGCTCGCAAAGGAGCGCATGCAATTTGGAAGCGTTGCAAATGTTACAAAAAAAGATGCAACTGTTATCATTCTTGCCCTGCTTAAATTTACTATACTTTTATGTAATTTAGGCGGCACAAACCAATCAATAAATTTGATCAAGTGCATAGTTGGCTCCTGTTAGGATAAAAGGTTTTTTCAGTTATCAAGTTTAAATTCAGTGAAGTAACCCTTGATACCATCTTTCAATCGAAACACCTCTCTGTTATTTGTTTTCTTGAGAAAATTAAATGTGACTATTCTATTGCAACTGTTTACTACACTTGGCATGCCATAAATCAATTAATACTCACATTTCGGGGTTGAAAAGCACTAACAATATATACCTTAATTGACTGATATAGCTTTATTAAAGGCTCGGTTCATGGTAAGGTGATTTAAAATCCACGCTAATAAATCAAAAATCACCAACAATCCCCGAGCCCAAAATGAAGAAATCGAATAAGAATCTTAGCTGGACACCTTTTACCGATAATCTAAAACAAGAATATGCCATTGTCGATAACGAATTGCTCAAAAGCATTGACGAGTTAGATCTTTTTTCAAAGGCTCATCTGTACGGACTTAAGAAATCCAAGGGTTTTTCGCTGAGACAAGTTATGTTTTCAATAATGATATGGCCTCTACTGACGGTCACTTCTCTTAATTTTTTCTGCGGCAACAGGCTCTCCGCCTATTTCAACGGAGGAAAAGACGTATTATACGATTTCCTCAAACGGCAGAACATAAACTGGAGAGGGTTCCGCTTTTATACAGCCAAGCAGTTTTACAAAAAGCATGAGCTGGCAAAAGAGACCATCAGAGCTGCTACCTTCGATGATACGATACAACATCGACGTGGGAAAAACGTAGCTGCAGTTAGCAGCCATTTTGACCATACCCTCGGTAAACATATTATGGGACAACAAGTCCTGGAAATGGGACTGTCTACTCCCAAAGCATACGTTCCCTTGGATTCTCAAATCTACATTGGTGAGAAAAAGGTTCGGTT
>Ga0307988_1000256_pt1 | contig 40316 bp, 34 predicted proteins | sample EllFjometagen183_FD_203166 | JGI IMG/M metagenome (GOLD analysis project Ga0307988, IMG submission 203166) | Marine microbial communities from Ellis Fjord, Antarctic Ocean - #183 | ecosystem: Environmental > Aquatic > Marine > Unclassified | place: Southern Ocean | collected 2014-10-08 | reverse complement strand
AGAAGTAAGAAGTAAGAAGTAAGAAGTAAGAAGTAAGAAGTAAGAAGTAAGAAGTAAGAAGTAAGAAGTAAGAAGTAAGAAGTAAGAAGTAAGAAGTAAGAAGTAAGAAGTAAGAAGTAAGAAGTAAAAATAAAATGATTGGGTATATATGTTAGGGAAAATGTTTGGAGCAGGTCTCGGTTGGGCTTTTGCTGGTCCAATTGGTGGCTTGATAGGCTGGTGGTTAGGTGGTCGTTATGATGGCAGTAGTGTTGGACAAGCGTGGTCACCTCCAGGGGCTGTCTCACAGCAAACACGGCCTGGTGATTTCGCAGTAGCTCTCTTAGTACTCGTGGCTTCTGTTATGAAAGCTGATGGCAAGGTTGTTAAATCAGAGCTTGACTATGTGAAGCAATTTCTGATAAAAAGTTTTGGTCATGATAATGCCCAGGAAATGCTGGTGCTCCTAAAAAATCTATTGGAGCAGGACTACTTTATTTATGAGGTAGCGAATCAAATCAATCACCAGATGGGAACTGCTGAAAAATTGCAACTCATGCATGTTCTATTTGGTATTAGTCAAGCCGATGGTCATGTAGATGCAAGTGAAGTAGAGGTCATCCGGGAGATTGCCAAACATCTCCAGATTAGTCAGGCTGATCTTGATTCCATCATGGCAATTTTTGTCAAGAATACGAATTCCTTTTACAAAATCTTAGAGATTAATCCCTCTGCAAGCGATCAGGAACTAAAACACGCCTATCGTTCCATGGCTACCCGTTTTCATCCTGATAAAGTTCAACATTTGGGACCAGAATTTCAAACAATTGCCGAAGAAAAATTTAAAGTAATTAATGATGCTTATCAGCAGATCAAAGCTGAGCGAGGATTATAAGAGGGCCAAAATGAGTAGCACTGAGGAAAAAGCAGGGGTCTATCCCTTCACACGTGGCATTTACGGTGAGATGTATAAATCTCGGAAATGGACCATGCGACAGTACGCTGGATTTTCAAGTGCTGAAGACTCAAATCTTCGCTATCGATATCTACTAGATCAGGGACAAACCGGGTTATCTGTCGCTTTTGATTTACCCACCCAAATCGGGTATGACTCAGATGACAATTTGTCAGAGGGGGAAATTGGGAAAGTGGGCGTTCCCATCGATACTTTGGCTGATATGGAAATTCTCTTTCAGGATATTCCACTGGATAAAGTGTCTACCTCCATGACCATTAACTCGACCGCTGCGATCCTACTTGCCATGTATCAGGTCGTTGCTGAGAAGCAAGGTGTGAGTAGTGATAAATTGCGCGGAACGATCCAAAATGATGTTTTAAAAGAGTATATCGCTCGGGGGACATATATCTACCCTCCCCAGCCCAGTCTGAGGTTGATTACGGATGTTTTCTCATATTGTAATGAACATATCCCGAACTGGAATACTATCTCTATCTCTGGTTATCATATTCGTGAAGCAGGGTCGACTGCCGCCCAGGAATTGGCATTTACTTTTGCCAATGGAATCGCCTATGTGGAAGCCGCTTTAGCAGTGGGTCTAGATATCAATAAGTTTGGTGCTCGATTATCTTTTTTCTGGAATGCACACAATGACTTATTAGAAGAGATTGCAAAATTTAGAGCCTCAAGGAAAATTTGGGCCAAGATCATGAAGGAGCGTTTTGGCGCAACAAACCCCAAGGCCATGATGTGTCGATTCCATACTCAGACTGGTGGTTCCACACTGACGGCCCAGCAGATTGACAACAATGTTGTACGGGTGACCCTACAAGCCCTGGCTGCTGTTTTAGGTGGCACTCAGTCCTTGCATACCAATTCACGTGACGAAGCCCTTGCGTTGCCTACAGAGGCTTCTGCAAAACTGGCCCTAAGGACCCAACAAGTTATTGGTTTTGAAAGCGGTGTTACCGACCATGTCGATCCTTTGGCTGGATCCGTTGTAATTGAGGAGATGACTGACCGTCTGGAGGCAGAAGTCTTTGACTATATCCAAAAAGTAGATGATCTCGGTGGTGCTGTGAAGGCGATCGAACTTGGGTATTTCCAAAATGAGATCGGGGCCAGCGCCTATCAATACCAACAGGAGATCGAGAAACAAGAGCGAACTATTGTTGGCGTGAATCAATTTGTAATGGATGAGGATATTCAACCAGAAACATTGGAACTCGGTGAAGGGGCTTCTCAACGGCAACTCGCTCGTCTTAAGCAGACCAAAGCCGATCGTAACCACGGTGCTGTCCAAATGGCCCTAAATAAATTATCTGAAGCAGCTAAGCTGAGCGATGAGAACTTGTTTCCATATATTCTAATTGCTGTTCGCGAATATGCATCTATCGGTGAAATTTCTAATACCTTGCGATCCGTTTTCGGGGAATATCACGGGACTTAGCCATAAGGCATTTGGGCTATGTTCAACTTCTACTCAATCTCACATTTTTTGATCTGGTTCTTAGCCAGACGCTTCTCTCGCATGGGTTGGTTATTATTTCTAACGCTTTCTATCACCTGGGAATTGATTGAGTTGATTCTGCCATTCGAATTTGCGATCGAAACCATATTGAATAAATTTGGTGATGTAATCGTGAACATGATCGGGTTTGGTCTCGGTATTCGATATAAATTAATGAAACAAAATGGTTAAACATTGAATCTGTCTCGCCCAAATCATCCAGCTCTTGATGAAATTATTTATCTAGAGACCGTGGATTCCACAAATCTGGAAGCTCATCGACGAAGATCTGAATTCCCCGCACAAAACATTCTCTTCATCAGTGAGGAGCAAACTGCCGGAAAAGGGCAACATGGCCGGCAATGGGAATCAACAGCTGGGCTTGGGCTTTGGATGACGCTCTTGCTGGGTCGGCCCCTGGACTTGGAACACAATCTGCAACTCCTATCACTTTATTGCGGGATTGTTATCCAAGAAACAATAGCCAGTTTAACAACGATTAATACCACTCTAAAATGGCCCAATGATATCATGATTGGCTCTCAAAAATGTGGAGGCATTTTAACTGAAATTCAGTGGCACGGCTCCTCTCCTAAGACAGCTATTATTGGAGTCGGGCTTAATGTGCACCACGGCCTAGCAGATTTCCCCAGTTCTATCCGCGATACAGCAATCTCACTTGGTATGGTAGGTTGGAAAGAAGCAAACCAGGAACAGATCGTTGAAAGAATTTTACATTATTTTTTTTCTGGAATAGATCGTCTTAATCAACCAATAGGTCTTGCCAAAGCATGGAATATACACGCTTTCAAACTCAATGAGCTTGTGTGGTGGAATGATGGAAGCGATACAATTGAAGGTAAATTTTTAGGTGTTAACCAAAGAGGTGAAGCACAAATTCAAATCCAGAATACCATTAAATCCTACGGGAGTGGTGAAATTCACCTGGTAAAGTTTAATTCTTAGAAATTAGGACCAAATCCCAGGTTTAGATTTGAACTAGGTCAGCTTAAGAGATTTTACTACCTGTTTTACACGATCTGTATCCTGCATAACATAAAAATGCAAACTTTCCACACCGTTATTGAGAAGGTCCTCACACTGTTTAAGGGTGAAAGACACCCCAATTTCTGCTCGCTCATGAGGGCTTTCAGCAGCTTCAAAGGCTTTCACAAAATCATCAGGAATATTTACTGAAAAAGCGTGGGGTAAGGATCTCAACTGACTTTTTCGGGTTAACAACTTGACTCCTGGAATAATGGGAACAGTAATACCCTCAGCCCGACATTGATCCACAAAACGATAGTAATCTTTATTGTCGAAAAACATCTGAGTAATGATGTATTGTGAACCGGCTTCAACTTTCTGTTTTAAATAGCGAATATCTGCAGCTTTACTGGGTGAGTCTGGATGTTTCTCTGGGTATCCCCCAACGCCTACACAGAAATCCGATTCGTCTGCATCGAGAATATCTTCCTGGTATTTACCTCTGTTCATGTTGCTGATTTGATTGACCAAATCCAGAGCATACTGATTCACTTCTCGGCCAGATGTGGAGTCCTTCGTATAATGAAGCTGATCTCCCCGAATTGCCAAAACGTTGTCAATTCCCAGGTAATTTAGCTCAATTAAAGCATCTTCAGTTTCCTGACGATTGAATCCTTGACATAAAAGATGTGGAACAGCTTCAACTTGGTAGCGGTATTTAATCGCCGCGCATAAACCAATGGTTCCAGGTCTTTTCCTTTTGATGTGACGGGTAAAACTCCCATTATCCTGTTCAACATAGTACGAGTCAGCGGCATGACTGGTTACATCAATAAAGGGAGGCTTAAATTCTATTAACTCATCTATAATTGAATACACTTCACGAGCGCTACGACCCCGCGCTGGTGGAATTATCTCAAAACTTACAAATGGATCTTTGGCATTATTTATTATATCGCTAATTTTCATAGGGTAGTATCGGTACTGCTTCTCACTTTCACAATCGGTTTAATTCTATTCACTGAAGAATTATCAGCCCAAATATTTTTCCAACATATCCTTCAACTGTCCAGTTGTATAGGGTTTTGACATATAATCAGAAAAACCACTTTCGAATAAAGACTCTAATTTATCTTTGGAAAAGGCCGTTACGGCAACCATGGGTGTCTCGGAGAATCGCTCTTCGTTTTTGAGCGTAGCACCCAATTCAAGTCCACTTATTCCTGGACCCAGGGCAATATCTAAAAGCATCATATCCACACTTTTATCTTTCATCAGTTCGAGAGCTTGTTCACCAGTTTCTGCCGCGTGTGAATGGTATTCTAGCTTTCGTAGTAGTAACAACAAGTATTGCCTTGAAGCAAAATCATCTTCAACGACTAATATTGATTTAGGTTCTCCACTCATGTCAGACTCTTTCCGTTTCGTTAATAGGACTCTCTTTTAACACTGATTTTGGTAATTTCATGTAAAATATATTCCCTGAAGGCTCATTGGGTGATACGCCAACCTCAGCATGATGCACCTTTGCAATTCGCTTAACGATCGCTAAGCCCAAACCACTTCCTCTGGATTTTCCATTCGCCAACTGGACGCTTCTTCCAAATATCGAAGTTTGATTCTCACCTTCGATGGTAGCCCCCAAATCTGCAACATAAAGACCAATCACATCACCTTGATCCTCAAGACTCAAGATAACTTTCTTATCGGCAGGTGCATACTTCAGGGCGTTGCTTAAATAGTTTCTGAAGACTTCTGCTATGACTGGATTGACTTCACACATCAGGTTTGGTTCTATATTTATTTCAAGGGGTTTTCCCTGGCCATCAAAGCTGGATATAAATTCATCCGAGACTTTCTGGGCCAATCGACTCAGGTCTAATTGCTCCATGACAATTTGTTCACCCACTGTGATCCGGGCCAAAGAAGTGGCATTTTCAATGACCTTTAATAAAGCATTTGAGCTGTCTCGAATCAGGGCGATTTCGTCACTAAAGCCCTCTTCCACGGTCAACATCTCGACCACACTGGAAATCACTCCAGCAGGATTCTTTAGATCATGTGTAATAATATCGAGGAGCAATGCTTTAATATTATTTGAGTCATTTAATTCGATAGAAAGTTTCCGATGTCTTGCTTCAGATTCTCGAAGCTTCTCATCCTCTAGCTTACGGGTTATCGTCAAAGCAATTTGGTCTGAAATAAAATTAAGCAGACCCATGTCATTCCCATCAAAAACAATATCTTTCGAGTAACTTTGCACTGCCATGATCCCAATAGGTTTGCCATTAACCAATAGGGGTGATCCCAACCACTGTTCAGAAGGGGTCCCAATAAGATCAATTTCACCCGCTTTATGCAACGCTAAGATCTCTTTTTTATTCAGGATGACAGGGACACCTGACGCCAATATGTAGGCAGATAGACCTCGTTCATCACGAGTTGGCTCGGGGGGTGGTGTATCAAATTCATCTTCATAGTGAGGATAGCTAAGTTCTTTGGTCTCCTCATTATAAAGAGCGACGTAAAAATTTCTTGTATCCAGGACGTTACTTAATCTTTTTTGAATAGCCTGAAATAGGTCTGGTAAGTCTTTGATCTGATCCGTCAATGTACCTATTTCATACATAACATCTTTGGCCCGCAAAGTTTGATTCTGGGCCGTCACATCCTTGAGCAAGATAACCCCGCCCTGGTCCTCGTCCTTATCCGTGGAAAGCGGTTCAATCAAGGCGTCAACCTCAATCTTTCTACCAGAGATTTCTATAAAACCCTCATATTTAGCGGCTTTACCATCTCTCACGATATCAATGGTTAATGCCATAGACGCTAACCCTGATAGATCTTTAAATTTCCGTTTTGTATTAGCTGGGAATTCAAAGCCAAAAAGTGCTGCTGCTGCTCGATTCCAATCGGTAAAATCACGATTAGAATTGAATCGAATCAGGCAGGCAGGTGATTTGTCAAAAATTGTTCTAAATTTTAATTCGGACTCTTCAACAATTCCATAAGCCCTGGCCAGTTTTGCTTTTGAGTTGAGTTGAGTTCGGGCAATAAAAGCGAGGAGTAAGGCAATGGTCAAAATGACTAGCACTGAAATTATCATCATAAATTGTGCTGTACTCTTGTCTAAAGAACCGGGAACAACTTGTAACTCCCATGATTGCCCCAAGAGCGTAAAGTTATGTCGACCAAAGACTAGAGGATTATCAAAATTCTGAGCTTCCCCCCTCATGAACACCCTTTGTCCCGATAAAATGACCTCATAGTTAAAGTCACGGACCGTATTCCCTAAGCACTGGGAGATCAGCTCTTCTAAACGAAAAACACCATTGATATAACCAGTTTGGACCCCGTCAACGATTATGGGCATATAGATAGCCATGCCTTTTCCACCCTGAATCAGGTCGATAGGGGGTGTTCCCGTATCGACACCATAAAGAACTGCTCGGCCAAATGACTCTGCAGCACCCTTGGCAGCTTTCTCAACCAGGTTTACACCTACAACAGGCAAGTTTTGGCTAAGCGGTGTAACCCACTCAATCACTCCCTTTGAGTTAATCCAGTTGATCGCCTGAAAACCAGGTAGCTCGTGCTGTATCAATAACGCCTTGGTTCGGAAGTCTCTCTCTTCAGGATCAATTTTACTTTCCAATCGTTCTCGGAAGAAGTCAAGGCGGGTCAGGCGCATATTTATAAATTCGTGCAATCTAATCCCAACCTGTTCAGCCATAATTTGAGTTTTAATGCTCAATTTCTGGGCATCTTGATCATGCACATAACGCAGTCCAAGCCAACCCCCTAAGGAGATGATCATAAATATGAAGATGGGAATTAGATATTTAGTTTGTAGTTTCATGAGTCTTCTATTTGTTTGGTTGCAATGCTCATACTCAACAGGTGAAACAATAATCCATTCGTGGCCTTACCGAAAGCTAAATCTGTAGCCCATATCAACATATCATAACATAGTCAAATTAAGGCATTAATATTATCGTCCAGAGTTTCTATTTTTTGAATGATATTTCAATTTAGGGAATAGGCCGATTTGGCCCACCTTGTGTCACGTGTGAAGCGCTTTCCTGCCCCGAAAAACAGATCTGAGTACTCCACTAATGTAGCATGTATCCGAAAGCGAATCGATTTCTTCTATAAATATTATATCTGGGTAAAATTGGAGAGGGTTTCGAATTAGGCTAGAACATACTTTCAGCAATAAATCGATACTATGTTATACCATTTTCAGTTCCAAATTCTCCATTTTACGAGAACATAGCGGTTACCAATTTTTTGCATCTGTGCCAATCCGTGTTGATCTAGCCTGCAAGGCGTAGTTTTACGGAGCCTGGTGGCTAAAAAAAATGTTTTCTCATTATGACTTAATTGGAACTGTAATTGGTATTATACCAATTGTACGTCAAACGTGTCCCCCACCCGCAAAAAGTTTAACCGCCCTTTGACCTTGCTCAGGACAGGCTCCGAGCGCAGAGGACGCAAAGTATTAATGTATACAGGGTTAGATGTACCTGTGGTATATTATTATGTTTAATAACTTTAGGGCTAATTTATTGATTTCTTATCTACTTTTTGTAGGGGTGTCAAATGTGAAGCATAGCCAAAGCTATAGGGAGCATTTTAAATGATGTAAAAATGGAAAAGATGCAGAAACCAGGTGCTGGTTTACTGTATAATTGGTGATCAAAGGTAATCGCAATCAGCGGTTCCCTTTTGAGAATACGGCGCTATTTCTTACGGATCTCAGCGTTAATTATTTCGCCCTTCACCCGGCCACCGTTGGTTAAGTAAACCACAACATTTGTTTGATCTTCTTTTACTCTGATATCACCTTCTACTACTGAATTCATATCAATGATGACTTTGAGAATACCCATTGTGCTGCTCAGAAAGTTTTTATTCCGAGAGATTATAATGTCACCCTCAATAACAGATCCGTTAAATAGTGATATATCTCCTGAAACCGTTTGTAATGATCCTCGTAATCTGGTATCATCCAATTCAATATCTCCACTTACAGACACTAGATCATCATTAATTCTTGATCCTGAATCAGAGTCAATATCTCCGCTAACAACTTCAAGCGAACCATTAACAGAACATCCTGTATACAAATGAATATCGCCGCTAACGCTTTCAAGATTTTGGGTGTGCGCTTTTTTCCCGATCGAAATGTCACCACTAACGGTTTCTACCTCACCCACCACTGCCTTGGCACCAATTTTTATATCACCACTGACAGAAGAAACTGAAGCTCGTACTTCGGCTTCGTTACCAATCGAGATGTCACCACTGACAGAAGAAATACTCCTTTCGACACGTTCACCACTGGGAATATGGATATCTGAACTAACTGTTGATTGAGCAAACCCGATGTTCGACACCATTAAAGCACCTGTGAATAAAATAGTAGAAAGTGCCTTCATACTTCGCTCCATCATTTTGTCTCCTGCTAAAATAAGTTATCGCCATTTCCCTGTTCAACTTCTTTGATCTCAATAATGTTGACTCAGAATCATCGTGCGCTGGTCAAGTCTTGGAGTCGAAACTCATGCCATCAGCTCGAAAAATGTCTTATAGCGTTGTTTTTTATCGTGTTATATATTTTTTATGGATTAACTGCCTCTCGTCTTCCTGCGGATTCATATCATTATAATATAATATCATCTCAAAAAGATATAGCCCTTGTCCTAGCATTAAACTCGAGTGTAATTATTATTGGTGCAATTTCTCAAGAATTAAGCTTATTAAACGATGATTAACAGAGGATAATTTGTACGCGGTAACAATAACGAGCAATAAAACTTTTAAAATGACATTCATATGAAGAAACCAACAACAATAAATATCTATAAATTAATTTTAAAAGGGCGTTTAAGTCGAATTTTTATCGTTCAAATATTTTTGAGCACAACTCTCATTATTTTCGGTTCTCTGGTAGCCTTAAACATCATCCGCTTTTTGGATCAGAAGATGTTACATATTGTTGAAGTTGAATCAGAAATCAAATCCGTCTACCAGGATTTGGAAACATGTGTTTCTCATATCACGCCCGGATCTCTGATTGAGATCAAAGAAGTCCAAGAGGCTGAAGCGCTTTTCAAGCGTACACTTTTTCAGCTAAAAGGACTGGACTATCTCGATCACGCGATGATATCATATTCTTACATGGAGAATGCCATCCAGGCTCTTCACAGCTCGGCAACCAATGTTGCCCGATTGCATTCAAATCTGACTCAAACTTTGGAAGAAATCATCGTAACTGAAGAGTTGCTCTCCCCTATTCTGGATTTAAGAGTTAGAACCCAATCAACCCAATCAACCCAATCAAAACAAAATCTGCATATTTCTCTCAATCAACTCATCATATACACGATGAATCGCGTGCATCGTAGCTCATTCTCCTCAAGTGATCTTCTTATGAATCAGATGCAGGTCGTGAATCAGGAATTAGAAAACTTGATTGCAAATGAGAAATCTTCAAGCCCCTTGATCAACTATTCCCAGGAGTTGTTATCAGCTATAAAATATCTGGAGAGTTTTAGCGATTCACTGGAAACCGAAAAGGATGCGTTTGCAACTTACTACAGCATTGCTCAGGCTGTTTTAAAAAACACGATTTTGCCAGAACTTAAGCAACAGACGATACAGGTGTACGAGAAGGCCATTGCATCAAAAGAACGATCACTCGCCTGGCTTATCCCCATCACCATAACAATACTTATTATCATTTTATTCTTATTCATCTACAGCGGTCGATTGTTGTACCGGGCATTTAGCAAATTTGTAATGGGGGCTGAGGCCATTTTACAGGGAGATCTTTCTCATAGAATTGTGATAAGTGACAAAACTGAGATCCAAGGCTTGGCGAATACCTTCAATGACATTGTTGCTCGCCAGGAAAAGGTGATGGAAAACCTCCAGAGCTCTGAACGTCGACTGGGTCGGGCTGAAGCTATCTCAAATATGGGTCATTGGCGCTGGAATGTGCCCAAGAATAACATGGTTTGGTCCGACCAAGTATACAAAATTTTGGGAGTAAATGAAGCTGAGCTTCCAACGATGGAGCTATTCATACAACTCACCCATCCTGATGATAGAACAATATTGACCAGTGCTCTAGAACTACATCAAAGTGGCCAAAAAGAAGAGACCCATATTGAGTATCGAATTAAGAGCCACAGTCAACGAATTCAAATCCTGAGCCTAACCCTTCAGTCACATTTTTCTCCAAGTGGTAACCTTGAACACATTTTTGGAGTAGCCAGAAATATCACACACCAAAAACAGGCAGAGATGGCCCGACATGAGAGTGATCAACGCTTTCAGACACTCTTCCAGGCCTCCCAGGATCCGGTCTTTATCTTGTCTTTTAGAGGCGACCTCATTGATATCAATCCTGCTGGAGAAAAGATGTCGGGATATAGTCTTGATGAATTGAAGCAAATCGGTGTTAAGGCACTGTTTACAAATCCTGAAGACTACGTGGCTTTTAATCAACATCTCCTGGATCGGGGAACTGTTAAAACCGAAAATATTCTCCTCCGCAGTAAAAATGAGAGCCAGCACAATTGTACAATCTCTGCCTCTACCTTTTTAGATCTGGATGGCAAAATCAGCTACATCCAAGGATCTATCCATGATATCACCGAGATGGTTAAAGAAAGAGAGGGACTTGAACAGGCGCTGAGCAATTCTCGTCAGCAAACTGACCAGGCGGAAAGACAAATGGAAGACTTCCAGGTTGCTCGTGAAATAGAGCAAGAACAAACGATTCACATGAATGAGCTGCTACATGAACTAAACTTGGCCAAAGAAGCAGCTGATGCGGCCAATCAGGCCAAGAGTCTGTTTATTGCGAATATGAGTCATGAGATTCGCACACCGATGAACGGGATTATCGGCATGACAGACCTATTGATGGAGACAGATCTTGATTCGGATCAGATTAGTTTTGCCCAACTGGTTGCAAAAAGCTCGAAAGATTTGCTAAGTATTCTCAATGATATCCTCAACTTTAGCCAGATGGAAAATAATACGGAAGAAATTGCAATCGAGTATTTGAGTTTGCCTGACCTGTTGGATCAGGTTATCGAGCAGCACCATCCGAGAGCCGTGGAAAAAGGGCTCTCTCTCTGCCTTCATATTGAACCCCAAACGCCAGTGTTTGTTAATGGTGACAGCCTCAAATTGATCCAGATCATTAGGTACCTCATTGATAACTCTATCAAATTTACCGAATCAGGCCACATTGAGTTAAGAGTACGTCCCTTATCGGCTGGAAATTCAATCCGACTAAAATTTGATGTAATTGATACGGGTATTGGAATCCCTCAAACCCAGCTTGATACTATTTTTGATTCCTTTTCTCAGGTCGATGCCAGCAGTACTCGAACTGTAGGTGGTGTTGGTCTTGGATTAACAATCTTCAGATATTTAGTCGTGCTCCTCGGTGGTAATGTCGGTGTAAAGAGTATTCCAGGTGAAGGCAGTACCTTCTGGTTTGAAATGCCATTTGCAGCTGCCACACTGGCCGAAACTGTCGACATTCAAAAAAACCTATCCCCAAATTTTGAGGACAAAACAGCCCTCGTTATAGATCAGAATTCAAATTGTCCAGCAGCATTGTCCAATCGCTTCAAACTCTATGGCTTTCAGACACAGTTAAGCGACAACCTGCTAAATTTCTACCAAGACATAGTCGAAGAAAAAAATACTCATTCTACTCCAGATTTACTGGTCCTCAATTGGAGGAATGAACAAGAACTAAGCATGGGTCAATTCGAACAACTCATTCAGCATTTTCCCGAATCATGTATTCTGGTATTGGTATCAAAGGAAAGAGAAATAGCCTTAATAAAGCCACATCTAAAAGGTGGTGATGTGGTTTTGGTTTACCCCTTCCTGCACCATGACTTCAACACCCTCCTACTCAACTTGGAAGCCCAATTAGGCTTATCAAAAAACGTATCCCACGTTCCGCCCGCAAAAGATGAGAAGTTGAAGATCCTCGTTGCCGATGACAATGATATAAACCAGAAAGTAGCTCTAACCCTACTTAGAAAAGTTGGGTTTGCAGGCCAGGCAGTTGCCAGTGGATTTGAAGTTCTCAAGGTACTCCCAACCGAGGATTATGCCGCCATTTTGATGGATCTTAATATGCCTGAAATGGGTGGACTCGAAGCAACAAGAATTATCAGAGCTGACACAAGCGGGAAGTTTGATCCCCAAATCCCTATTGTCGCCCTTACCGCCGGTACCATTGCCAATGATGAACAAATATGTCTAGAATCTGGAATGAATGCCTTTCTGGGCAAACCTGTACGCCGAACTAAGCTAAAGAATATTTTGGATCAAGTGATTGACGGCCATTCAAATGACACACCGCCACCCGTTGGTACTCCTCAAAACGATTCAATAGATTTTGACCCAAGCTACCTCCTGGAGGATATGGATGGTGATCTTGAAGCCTGCAATGCGATTCTTTCAGCATACTTGGAAGATATTCCCAATAAGCTCCAGGAGTTAGACTCGGCGGTAACTGCGCAAGATGCCTTGGAGTTCCAGCGAATAGCTCACTCACTGAAGTCGGCATCTGGGTATATTGGGGCTAAGGAAATCCAAAAGAAGTCTCTTCAACTGGAAAACTTCGGAAAAGACCAAAACGTACAAGCAGCGATCGATTTATATTTTGAGTTAAAGCAAGATGTCATGCGTATTTTGGACCAACTCCAAAAGAGGAAATTGTAGACCATGCGAATCCTAGTAGCCGAAGACGACAACACCATCCGTACCTGGCTAAAGATTAAACTTAGCAAGTGGGGATATGAAATCGATCTAGCTGAAGATGGTCTCAAGGCCTACGAGCTATACCAGCAACATGCCCACACATTGGTTATGACTGACTGGATGATGCCAAACCTGGATGGTATCGGACTGATCCAAAAAATTCGTGAAACAGCTTCTGTCAGTAAGACATACATCATCATGGTTACCGCTAAACAAGAAGGTGGCGATGTAATTACGGGTGTTGAGGCAGGCGCTGATGATTATATCGTGAAGCCAGTGCAAAGTGATGAATTGCAAGCCCGCCTGATTGCTGCCCGAAGGATTCTTAAACTAGAAAGTGAACTTCAACAGCAGAATGCAAATTTAGAATTTGCTAACATGCAAATGAAAGCTGATCTTGCGGTTGCAGCTCGTATTCAGCAATCATTTTTGCCTCACAAAGAGCTGATCTTTAAGGAAGTCATATTTGAATGGGGTCTCTTGCCGTGTGATGAATTGGCTGGCGATGCACTAAATGTGATCCAACTGGATGACTTCCATCTAGGTTTCTACCTGTTGGATGTCAGTGGGCATGGTGTTGCAGCAGCTTTATTAGCAATGACACTCATCCATACACTCTCCGCTGACCAAGCAAATTCTACTCTATATAAGCGATCTGACGACGGGAGTTATTCAATTCTTCCTCCCGCTAAAGTTGCTGAAAGACTAAACAATCAATTTCCCATGGATGATATTAACGGTCAATATTTTACCTTTATCTATGGCGTTATTGATCTTCAAACAAAGTGCGTCACGTATACTGCTGCCGGACACCCTGGACCGGTTGTCATTTCCACTGATATAGAGCCGATATCACTTCCAACGACTGGAATGCCTATCGGTTTCATTCCCGACAATAAGTATGAGGAGGAAACAGTCCAATTAAAGCAAGGAGACAGGCTGGTCTGTTTCTCTGATGGTATTCTGGAATGCACTAATAAATATGAAGAACAATTTGGACGTGAACGGTTGATGCGACAGCTTCAGCAACAGTATAATAGCGTTAGTCTCAGAGATTGTATTGATAAGTTAGTCGTCTCAGCCTTGAAGTGGAATGGGCTCTCACCCTTAGGTGATGATGTCTCGATTCTCAGTCTAGAAATTCAGTAATCAAATACTTAACCGATATCACTTGGCCAGATTGTAATGCCGATTTCAGTTCCAAAATTGGCCATGGTTATTAACGTTATTTTTGCAATCCTTCTTCGCTCAATGGGCTAAGCAGGGCAGGCCAGATGCATACCGATATTCACGGATATGATTTACGGGAGCCGAAATAGAATCATATAGAACCATCCCGCAGATACTCTTTCTATCTTCGGTCCGAAATTTGTTTATCCTGCTGTATCTATTTAAAGGATTCCAGCCATCTGCACTTTAAATGTGGATTGGAGTGGCATCGAGATGCTACATACGAATAAGGCGTTAGATTTGTTAGAAACTGGGTTCAAAAAAGAATCGGAAATAACTTGAGTACTATTAAAGAGGGGAAGATATGAAAATCCTAATTGCCGAAGATGATTTTACCAGCCGTAAGATATTACAACAATACCTGAAGCCTTTCGGAGATGCTGATATCGCAGTGAATGGAAAAGAAGTAGTCTCTGCCTTTTCAAAAGCATTGAAAGATCAAGCGCCCTACGAATTGGTATGTCTCGATATTATGATGCCAGAAATGGATGGCCAGACAGCCCTCACCAATATACGTAAGCTTGAGACCAACTTTGATATCAACTATCCAGATTCGGCTAGAATTATTATGACGACAGCTTTGAGTGATGGGAAGAATGTCTTAGGCGCATTTAAATCAGGTGCCGAAGCCTACCTCACAAAACCAATCGACAAAATTAAGCTCTACGAACAGTTAGAGAAACTTGGGATCAAGCCCATTTAACGAAATGTTTCAGGCGGGATTGAGGACAGCATGGACAGCCGCTACCACTCTTCCCTAAAAGGTATTTGCGGCATATTTTCCCTATACCGCTCCGTTTCACTTTCCACAAACGAGTCTAACGCATAATTATCTTTATTTTGTCAAAATTACAGGCGAAAACTGGTATCACATCCGTGAATCCCCTCAGACAGATCACCCTATTACTTTTTCCTCTGTATGGCCATATTATGTTCAAGAATTTATTTGCGTAAACGATACTAAAATGAAGAGGGTAATGAGCGAGTATACAATTAACCGAATTTCACGGCATGTATATTGAGTTAAACCGATGGTTGCAGGTTATCTTAAAATGTATTCGAGATGAAAATAATAGAAGAATAATCATAGCGGAGAACTTAAAAAATGAGCACGACGCCCATCGTTATTACACCCAAAACTGATATCGTCGGAAATGCAACGCATGACCTGAAAAAAGAATTTTCTAAACTCATTAAAAATGGCCAGCTATACATCAAACTTGATTTGGCAAAGGTAACCATGATAGATTCCTTAGGAATCGGTGTACTGGTCGCTACACGAAATTCAGTTCGCCAATCTGATGGTGAATTTAGTATCGTTAACCTTTCGCCTGATTTGACTCAACTCTTTTCGAATATGAGAATTATCGAGTTTCTAAATATCAGTTAATCCAATCACACGATGTGACTCTCCAATGACACGTAGTACTATTCCCCAGACTTATCGCCCAGTTCAGGTCTTGAATTGGGTTCTTATGACTTGATCTGCCCCCTCCCATCACCCTGAACCTGTTTTGCGACCGCTTTCTGGGAGAAAGACAATAAACCAACTGCTTCGGAGGTAAGCGTGGCACCCATTGAGAACAACGCGATTCTAGAATTACTGCTGGAAGGATCAACTGACAACATCAGTGGTCTTGAAACGTATCCCCTGAATATTAAGAAAGCGGGGGCAGGTATTGAGGTAAATTGGACTTCCCCTGGTTTAGCAAGAGGAATAGTGGACAAAAACCTTGCGATATCAGCATAAAGGACATTAAATGACCTCAAACAAACGTAAAAGAACCCGAGTCCCTTTTGATGTGGATGTTCATTTTGACACAGACGATAAGCATATTCACTCCCAGAAGCTCCAGGATATCAGCATGAGCGGTCTTTACTTTGACTCTGATGTCAATGTCCCCCTTGGAACAACAGGGACCGTCAAACTCCATTTAGAGTCAGGTGAACAAACTATTGTTATCATTGCGAATGTTATTGTAACCCGTTCTATCCAGGCCGATGCGAATACGCCGAGAGGAATTGGGGTTACACTCTGTTTTAGGGTTACTTTTTTGCTGAGCCAGAAATAATTGAATCAGAGCAAATTCTAGAATCTAAAGCTACTAAATTACAGCTTATACAAAAGATTCATAAGCAGGACATTGATTTTGGGGAGTTGGTTGATATTCTCAAGACAGATCCCAACCTCACTATGAAACTCTTAAAATATATCAACTCGGTCTCTATGGGTGTTCGTCACGAAATCACAAACTTACGTCAGGCTCTAGCTCTGATTGGCCTGGTTAATTTCAAAAAATGGGCAACTATTTTGATCATGGCAGCACTGTCAGAGGACAAGCCAAAAGAGCTTATGAAAAGGTCTCTTTTAAGAGGGCGTTTTTGTGAATTATTGAGTGAAGAGTTGGGGCTGGAAGATCAAAGCTCAGAATATTTTTTGACAGGTATTTTCTCACTTATGGATGCGGCTTTAAATAAACCGATGGAAGTGTTGGTTGCAGACTTGCCCCTCTCTGATGAAATAATTGAGATCCTTTTGGGTAACGAGACCAAAATCCAGCGAGCACTGCAATTGGCTCATAAACTAGAAGTGAATGGCGATATTGATGAACAGATTTCAATGTTATCCAAACGAATTTCGACCTCAGGTGTTCTTGATATAAACCATGATGTCATTATTTGGGCTGATCAGATATTAAAGTTATAAGCATGGTCATTTGAACTCTGCGAGAAGTCTAGCCTGCACTGAGCTGAGTCGAAGTGCGAATTGCAATTGGTATTAGGATCTGCGCTGTATGCAGTTCAATCGGTATTAGGCCCCGCGATCAACAATCTGAGAGAGCCTGCCTGACCTCTGGTAATGTGAATCAAAAAATCATTTGCTTTACTTAGATTGGGATATCAATTATAAAGCAACTGCCTCTTCCTAATTCACTGTCAAGATCCACTTTAGCTCCCATCGTATCCAAATAGACTCGCACCAGAGATAGTCCCAGACCAATTCCCTGGAACTGTTTCGTATGGCCCACGGTCCCCTGATTGAAAGCGATAAAAATGCGACGCTGGGCCTCATCTTCCATTCCTGGCCCTGTATCTTCAATTCTTATGGTTATGTGATCTTCTGCAAGATTCACTGCCACATCAATACGGCCCTCGGCCGTATTGATGTGGCAGTGTCAACAAGATGGGTTACCGCTTGGGTTAGACAGTATTCATCGGTTAGAGTAACCATTTTTTCATCTGTGTTATTGAATTCAAGAATAAGGTTTTTGGCTTTAGATTCTGGTTGACTATCAGCCACAATCTGCTTGATGACCTCGCCGACATCTACTTCTATATTTTTGGTTTTGTAAGTGCCCGAACTAAAGTGGGAAATATCTAATATCTCACGCATCGTTCTTTCCAGTCGATTTCCATTTTGACCAATTAAATCAAAATAGAATTGTTGCTCTTCGGTCAGGGAGTCACTTAGCTCATCCTGGAGTAAATTCATAAAACCCAAAAGTGAGTTTAGAGGTGTCCGAATCTCATGGCTCATATTGTCCAAAAATGCAGCTTTAAGTTTTGCTCCTTCTTCAGCTTTTTGTTTGGATTCCCTGAGTGATTGCTCCACCCGAACCATGCGAGTCACATCCATGCCATAGAATTCGATCATATCATTATTGTCAAAAAAGAAAGAGGACCAAAGAATGTATCGGCCACCTAACAACATCTGCGATTTGGAGCCTCGCCTCTAATATTTTGGGGTATTTTTCTAGTGTATTCTTGTTCATGCTAAAGTTGATGACCGTCAAGATTCATAACGGCGAGGACAGTGAAAGAATGAAAGAACAAGATTAACTGTCCTGCTCAGGCTTAAAAATGGCAATCTTAATCCTGATTTCATTACCCTTCTTGTTAAAACTGATCTGATCAGCATAATACTCAATAATAGGCAAACCCCGTCCACTTTCATCAGATGGAATCATCTGACTAGAATTTGGTGATTGATACAAATAACCATCACCTTCATCTCTGATAGCAATGAAGAACCATTCTTTATCCCAAGCCAACGTGAGGAAAACCTTTTTTCCTGCATCATAATGGTTTCCATGTTTCACCGCATTCATCAGGGCTTCCCGTAAGACCAATTCCAATGCAAAATCTGCATAGGTTAGAAATTCATCTTCGAGAGTCTTTTTGATTGATACAATTGTTTGGTCAACATGATCCACTGTACCCGGTATTTCAATCGAGATAGATACAGGAGGCTGACGATTCATTTTGAGGTCCATTGAATTATTTAACGCTTATTCCCACAGACTGGATGGCCTGATCTATTTGATCTTTAGTAAACGGTTTATTGAGATTCAGATTATTCATGAGATGAGGGATGTAATTGCGTGGAGTTGTTTTTATCAGCGTCTTCGTTCTGTTCCTGGTAAATGCAGAGCCACTGCGGAGACTATCCACAATAATTTTATTGCTCAGGACATCTTCTTTAAGCATTCTGATCAAACTATCCGGCTGATCAACATATTTTTTTTCGTGATTGAGAACACTGTTTGGCATTGTTTATCCTTGGTACAGTTAGATGTCATCTGTCTCGTTACTATCTCAACAATCCAGATCAATTTCCCGAAAACAAGTCCATTGTATATTATCGTCAGATTTTAATCGTTCTAAAACAAAAAATAATCATTAGATGTCTACCAAAACCCCTTATCTCGCCGGAGACATCAATTGGGTTAATCGCAATAATGGGTATCAACTATTATTTAAGCAAACGATATCCTGATGTCTTAGATAAATCAACCCAGATATAATTATCGAATATACCGACTAAATCTTTAGTGCTATACGGAGACTTAAGGCCAGCTATACATTCATTTATTGGTATAAAAAAAGCAAACGATTTCTCGTTTGCTTTTGTACCGCGGAAAGGGGTCGAACCTTCACAAGCTGAGCTTACTAGATCCTAAATCTAGCGCGTCTACCAATTCCGCCACCGCGGCTTACACTTCACAATATTGACCCTGGAGCGTTGGTACCAGTATTCCCAAAAAACCAGGCTGTGGTCACTCAAAAGTTACATCGTAAGGTTAAAAAAGCGTCGGAAGATAATTGGTGATCAGCTTGATACAATAAAAAGCCCCAGTAAAAACTGAGGCTTTTAAAATGATTTGGTGTGAACAGGTCTTACTTGAGTAGGACCAGCTTTTTGGTAGCGCCATAACCGGCAGAACTGCTCATTCTATAGAGATAAACTCCTGACTCAACTCGGACTCCATTTCTATCCAAACCGTCCCACATGGTTGTGTAAAATCCTGGTTGGTGTTCTCCAATAACCAGGGATCTTATTTCCTGGCCCAGGAGATTATAAATACCGACCTGGATATGTGAGGCTTCAGGAACACTATATTCAATGGTTGTGGTTGGATTGAATGGATTGGGATAGTTCTGAGCCAGGTCAAATTCTGTTGGCATGAGAGCTTCATCATCAACCCCAACGGTGACAGAAAACACCCCATCAGCGCCATTACTAGGCAATGGAACACCACCCTGAGCAGCAACTATCAATTGTGAAATGGACAGGGGGATATCAGTCATAGGAGCATTTGCAGATATCATTACGACGATCTCAGCAATAGCACCTGTTCCAGCAGGAATTTCTTGACCGGAAAAATTAACACCAAGGACCATGGATTGGCCATTGACTTCATTTCCGACAAAAGTAAAATCTGCAGCGCGACCCACAGCGGTAACCGATTCAATCGTTAAAAAGTCCACACCATCAATGAGGTTGAACTGAATTCCTTTGACGGGGACAGCATTATTCATCTCAATAACAATGGGTTCAGATAAATAGCCTGGTGTACCACCACCTCCAGAAGCAAAGCTCACTTCAATACCACCAACGGTGAGAAAACCATTCACCCAAGTAGTGTTTACTGCTAATCCATCAGGATCAGTAACAACTAGTAAAAATTGTGGGTCAGCATTCAGGATTTCATGAAATTTTAAGTTTACAATTTCATCTGTTACAGTGGTTGGAATTGTATACAGAATTTCACAAATGGGTCCAACTCCTGGAACGATTGAATTCCCACCGGCATCAAATATCAGGATACTAACTGTAGAATCCCGGTCATTGAATTCAATGGTGAAGGCTCCATCCCATGCCTCATTCCCATTTGTATCCTCTAAAGGCTCTCCTGGGGTCCAAATGTTATTGCCATCTGTATCTGTATATACCTCAGCTGCAGTTCTTCCTGCAGGTACGACTGTAAAGGCACCTAATTCATTAGGAAGGTCCATAATGCTGAATTGAAGACCACCGACTGCATCAGTATTCGCCATATTAACCGGAACCGTAGCAGTCGCTAACCCGTTCTCCACAGAGCTTCCTACTATTGACACAACCGTTTCACCAAAAGTAAAACTAGCTATGAGTACCAGGCTGGTGATGATTAAAAGGCTTTTGCGCATATTTCCCTCCACATGCTCGTGGTTGATTTTCATTCAATCTAATATAGAGACTGGACCAGTATATTGATTCTCATCACAGTTCTTACAGATATTCGATTACGAGTTGAAAAATAATGTCTTTAGGTGATGAACCAAATCAAATTTGCCAGTGATACACCTGTAACCAAATTGTTAGCCCCTTGGATTTAGTCCTATTTTCCATGACATTTTTTGTACTTTTTCCCACTCCCACAAGGGCAAGGATCATTTCGACCAATTTTCTCTTCTACAGAAATAGGTTTCAATTTCTGAGGTGGGGCGCCTTGACCCTGTCCCGAGTCCCCTCCTTGTCCATTTTGAGGGAGGGCGTTTAAAAACCCCATATTAGAAGATTCAGCGTGGTTTGAGGAAAGATTACGGGCTTTTCTCATTCGCTTCTCGCGCTCATCCACGATCCTGGCATGGAAAAATAATTTAAGGACTTCCCGATCAATTAGATCGAGCATTTTGACAAAAAGTTGGTAACCTTCCTTTTTGTATTCTATGAGCGGATCCTTTTGTCCCACAGCCCTTAGATTGATACCCTCTTTCATCTGATCCATCTCATACAGATGTTCACGCCATTTTTCATCAACAACGCGCAAATAAACAAATTGTTGGAGGCGTTTAAAATTATCAGAGCTGCCTGTAATCTCGGCTTTTTCTTCGTAGGAGGCCCAAATTAATTTTTGAACATGTTCTCGGAGTTTATCGGGGTCAAACTCAGCCGGTGCGCTATCGGCCAACTGAACCATAGCCGTGGTAGCGAGATCAGCTTGTAATCCACTCCAGTCCCAGAGCTCCTGGTCTTGCTCCATCCCGGTATATTTATCTACAATACTATCCGTATAATTTTGGATGACTTCACGAAACTCTTCTTCTAGATCTAAACCATCCAGGGCTGCTTGTCTTCGATCATAGACAACTTCACGCTGCTGGTTCATCACATTATCATATTCCAGTAGATGTTTTCTTATTCCAAAGTTTCGAGCTTCAACTTTCTTTTGAGCGCGCTCAACTGCTTTTGTGACCATCCCCGCTTCAATCACTTCGCCTTCTTCCAACCCGAGACGATCCATGACACTGGCCACCCGATCAGAGCTGAATAAGCGCATGAGATCATCTTCCAAGCTCAAATAAAATCTTGAACCACCGGGATCACCCTGGCGACCAGAACGACCACGCAACTGGAGGTCAATACGACGAGATTCATGACGTTCTGTCCCGAGGATTTTTAGTCCACCTAAATCCGTTACTCCAGGACCCAGCTTAATATCAGTTCCTCGACCAGCCATATTGGTAGCAATGGTGACAGCATGGGCCTGTCCAGCTCTGGCAACAACCTCTGCTTCCCTTCCATGCTGTTTGGCATTCAGGACATTATGAGGCACTTTCAGTCGCTTGAGCATCCGCGACAAGGTTTCGGAAACTTCAACCGTAATGGTACCAACCAAGACGGGTTGCCCAGATTTGTGAGAAGCAATGATCTCTTCAATCACTGCATTAAATTTTTCGCGACGTGTTTTATAAATCTGGTCATTGTCGTCAAGACGAGAAATTGGCCGATGGGTTGGAACCTCTACCACTCCCAACTTATAAATGGAAAAGAATTCTTCGGCTTCTGTGACTGCTGTACCCGTCATACCAGACAATTTCTTATAGAGGCGAAAATAATTTTGGAGTGTAATCGTCGCTAAAGTTTGTGATTCTTTTTCAATTTGGACTTTTTCTTTGGCCTCTAAAGCCTGATGTAAACCATCACTATAGCGTCGACCATGCATGACGCGACCCGTGAATTCATCGACAATCATAACTTTGCCGTCCTGGACAACATAGTCTACATCTTTTTCAAAAAGAGAATAGGCCTTCAATAGTTGGCTCAGATTATGGATCGTATCAGAACGTTCACCATGGAGTGCATAGTGCTTTTCTTTTTGCTCATTGATTTCCTGAGTCGTTCGCTCAGTATCATTTTCGAGAGCTGAAAGTAGGGTCGGTAAATCGGGGATGACAAAACGGTCGGGGTCATTTGGAGATAGTGCCTCACGACCCTTATCGGTCAAATCAACACTATTCTGTTTCTCTTCTATGACAAAAAATAATTCTTCATCTAATTCGGGCATCCGTTTGTCGCGGATATAATCATTTTCTATGCGCTGGCGAAGTTTTTGAATACCGTGTTCTTGATAAAGCTTCTGAAGTCTACGATGCTTGGGACTCCCCCGATGGGCTTTGAGAATCAACTCCCCTGCTTCATATTCAGTTTTGGGATCCTCAAGAAATTTTTCAGCTTCTGATAAAATAGTATTTACCAACTGACTTTGGCGGCGCATCAAGTTGTCAACCAATGGACGCAAATCTGTATAGCGCTGAGCAATCGGTGAATCCACAGTTCCAGAAATAATCAGAGGGGTACGGGCTTCATCGATAAGCACACTATCAACCTCATCTACAATTGAAAAGTAGTGTCCCCGTTGAACTTGATCCTGCTTATTGATCGACATGTTATCGCGTAAATAGTCAAAGCCAAATTCACTGTTAATGCCATAGGTGACATCACAGTCATACATAGTTTTTCGCTCTGAGGGCTCCATCTGGTTCAAAATTACACCCACAGTAAGTCCCACATACTTGAGTAATGCTCCCATCCATTGAGAATCACGTCGAGCCAGGTAATCATTCACAGTAATAATGTGAACACCCTTGCCAACCAGGGCATTGAGATAAATAGGCATGGTGGCAACCAGGGTCTTACCTTCCCCAGTCTTCATCTCAGCAATTTTACCCTGATCCAATACGATAGCACCCAGGAGTTGAACATCATAGGGGATCATATCCCAGGTCAATTCCTGTCCAGTAACTTTGATGGTTTGATTCATAAGCAAGGCAGCACCACGCTTTACAACAGCGAATGCTTCAGCTTGTACCTCACCTAGCCAGACTTGTTCAAAGTCGTAAATGGCAGTCTGAATTTCATCTAAACCCAGACCTTCTTCGCTTAGTCGGGTTCGAAGTGCTTCAGTCTCTTGTGAAATATGAGCTTTCCACGTTTCGGTCTTGGCAATCAGGGTCTCCTGAGTTGCATCTACCAAAGCGTCATAATGCCCATTAATTTTATCGGCGATTGGTAATAACTGTTTTGTTTCTCGCTGGGAGCTGGTTCCGAATATCTTGGTAATAAATTTAGTAATCATGGCGTTAAAATAGTTTCTATATGAGGTATATGAAGAGCTTTCTTAGATCAGAGGTGTTACGTTTTAACGTGTAATGGTATAACATTTGACCACTTTATGCAAACAGGCCAGGCAAAATAGCCTGGCCTGTAACTTTTATCTGGAATGTGACTCCTGATGTTAGATCATAGACATCTTGCCAGTTGCCAGAGCATCATTCAGGATCGCATCCAGGATTCCATTCACAAAGCTACTGCTTTCCTCAGTGCTGAACACTTTGGCAATTTCAATTGCTTCTGAAATGGAAACCTTGGGCGGAATATCCTTAAAATAGAAGAACTCCGTTAAAGCCATTCTCAATATTAATCGATCTATGAGAGCTATTCGAGTAATATCCCAGTTTCTAGATTTGCTGGCAATCAATTCGTCAAATTCTTGACGGTGGGCTATTATCCCAGTCAATAATCCTCTGGCAAATTTGAGTAGTTCTTCGCTTAGTTCGCTATTATCAGCCAACATTTTGAAGGTTTGATCAAAATTGTCATCCTGAATTTCATGTGCATAGGAAACTTGGACTACAAATTCCCGAGCTAAACGTCTTTCTTGCATTTGTTAAGGCCTGATCCTTTCTGGTCTTAAACTAGATCTTTGAAAACAGGTGTTTACCTGAGCGACGCATTTGTTTGAGACGTCCAATCTTGCGAATGCGCTCTTCAGCCAATGTATCGGCAGCATCCATGGTATGGATTTGCTTATCCTGAGACAGTTGGAATATATCCTGTAGAATCTCATAGATATGATTCACACGATCGTAAGAACGTTTCTCATTATAACCTTCTAATTCACCATAGACATTGATCACGCCACCTGCATTAATAGCGTAATCAGGTGCATAGAGGACACCACGTTCGAGTAAGATTTTACCGTGTTTATCATAATCGGCTAAAACATTATTTGCTGCACCGGCAATGATTTGACATTTGAGTCGATCAATGGTATCATCATTAACAATGGATCCCAGGGCACAAGGAGCAAAAATATCCATGGGAGTGTCATAGATAACATCAGGAGCAACTGAGGTTACGTTCTTAATTTTTAGCATCTCCTGGATGCGATCTTCTTTAATATCAGTTACAACTACTTTTGCACCCGCTTTAGAAAGATGTTCAACAAGATACATACCGACATGTCCCAAACCCTGGACAGCTACAGTTTTACCTTCAAGACTATCAGATCCATAAGCTTTATGTGCGGCAGATTTGATACCTACAAATGTGCCCCATGCGGTAAAAGGTGAAGGGTCTCCAGAGCCACCCAATTCAGGACTCAACCCAGCAACATATTCGGTCTCTTCATGGACCCATTCCATCATCCGTGGCGTTGTATTGACGTCTTCAGCTGTCACATAGCGACCACCCAGACTATCAACCATTCTACCAAAGGCACGAAAAGCAGCTTCATTGCCAATATCCCGAACACGTCCTAAAATCACTGATTTACCACCACCAAGATTTAGTCCAGCAAGGGCGGATTTGTAGGTCATGCCTTCTGAAAGTCTTAAGACATCGCGTACTGCAGCATCTTCAGATTCATAATTCCATACTCGACAACCCCCAAGTGCAGGTCCCAAGCTTGTATTATGAATAGCAATAATCGCTTTAAGTCCAGTTTCTTCATCATGTGCAAAGAGTACCTGTTCATGATGATTTAGTTCTGGTGCATCAAAAAATCCCATCTTTCTCTCCTTTAATTTTTAAAAATAGCCAATCTCAAAAAACCCATCCGGTAGCGCGCGCTTTTCAATTGCGACATCCACTAAGAGTTCACAGAGATCCAAAGTGTTCATTATGACCAGCTTAAGCGATCTACTAGTCTGCGAGTAAATGCCGGCTTATGACCAGTCTTTGAATTTCGTTGGTGCCTTCATAGATCTGAGTAATCTTGGCATCTCGCATCATTCTTTCCACCTCAAATTCACGAATAAATCCATATCCCCCGTGAATTTGAACGGCTTCTGTTGCTACATACATAGCTGTATCACCAGCAAAAACTTTAGCCATTGAGGCTTTCTCACCGATGTTTTTTCCCTGGTCTTTCAACCAGGCCGCACGATAAACCAACATGCGACTGGCATCAACTCTCGTTGCCATATCAGCCAGCTTAAATCCTATACCTTGAAACATGCCAATGGGCTTACCAAACTGTTGACGTTCCTTAGCATACTGAATCGATCGCTCGAGGGCACCTTGGGCTATTCCCAGAGCTTGAGCAGCAATTCCAATCCTGCCAACATCCAGCGTGGCCATGGCAATCTTAAATCCCTGTCCCTCTTCACCGATTAGGTTTTCGGCAGGAATTCGACAATTCTCAAAGATCAATTCACTGGTATCTGAACCACGGATTCCCAGTTTATCCTCTTTCTTACCCGTTGTGAATCCGGGGAGACCCTTTTCCACAACAAAAGCAGAAATTCCCCGATGACCGGCTGCTTTATCGGTCTTTGCAAAAACAACCACAAAATCAGAGCTTATTCCACTGGTCACCCAATTTTTAACACCATTAAGAATATAGGAATCACCATCTTTGGTGGCAGTTGTGAGCATGGCCTTAGCATCAGAACCAGATTGGGGTTCACTCAATGAATAAGCGCCCAGTTTCTCGCCACTTGATGTAAGTGGTAAATATTTATTTTTTAGAAATTCAGAGCCAAAATTGATCAGAGGATTTGAGAACAATGAGTTATTCACTGACATAATCACACAAGTAGAAGCATCTACCCGAGCAACTTCTTCCAGTGTGATGGCGTGACTCAATGCATCCATCTCAGTGCCACCATAGGCCTCAGGAACCTGCATTCCCATAAAGCCCAGCTCCCCTAACTTTTTAATAATTTCTTTTGGGAATATGGCTTTCTCATCTCGCTCCATTACTCCTGGTTTGATCTCAGCTTCTGCAAAATCCCGGATCGTCTCCCGAACCATCTTTTGTTCTTCTGTTAACTCAAAATTCATATTTTGCCTTCAATATTATTTATATCTATCCAAACAGATAATGTCGCTGGAGAAGCAATGCATTGCGTCTCTATCACGAATGTGTATTTTTATTGGTAATTGTAAAATCCTTTACCTGATTTCCGACCTAATTCACCGGCTGCAACCATACGCTTTAATAAGGGACAGGGACGATATTTTGGATCGCCCAAACCACTTTGAAGTACTTCAAGAATGGATAGACAAACATCGAGGCCAATCAGGTCAGCCAGGGCCAGGGGTCCCATGGGATGAGCCAAACCCAAATGCATAATTTCATCAATGGCTTCTTTTGTTGCCACCCCTTCCATCAGGGAAAATACCGCTTCGTTAATCATGGGCATGATAATTCGATTAGCCACAAACCCAGGGTAATCATTTGCCTCAACCGGTACCTTGCCCAGGGCTTTGGCCAGGGCAACAGTCGTTGCTACGGTTTCATCACTACAGGAATGACCACGAATAATTTCAACCAATTTCATCATGGGTACGGGATTCATAAAGTGCATCCCGATTACTTTATCCTGTCGATTTGTTTGTGATGCAACTTCTGTAAGGGATATGGAAGATGTATTGGAACTCAGAATCGCTTCAGGCTGAAGAATTGAATCCAAATCTTTAAAGAGTTGAAATTTAATCTCCTTATTTTCAGTGGCAGCCTCAACCACAAAATCACAATCAGCAAGGTCAGTTAATTCGGTTGTTGCAGTGATTCGACTTAATACTACTGACTTTTGCTCTTCGGTTATTTTTCCTTTTTTAACCTGACGATCAAGGTTCTTTGCAATTGTCGCCAAACCTCTATCCAGGAACTCCTGCTTAATATCTACCAGTGTGACCGAAAAACCTGATTGGGCAAATACATGAGCAATTCCATTGCCCATCGTCCCCGAACCAATCACACCAACTTTTTTTATTTCCATAACTCCCCCTTATATTCGTTCAACAATTAATGCTGAGGCCTCTCCACCCCCGATACACAATGCCGCTAAACCGAATTGAGCTTCTCTAGCTTCCATAGCATGTAATAGAGTTGTTAAGATACGAGCGCCTGAGGCACCAATGGGATGTCCCAAAGATACTGCACCGCCATTAACATTCACTTTTGTGTGTGGAATATTCAATTCATCCATGGCAACCATGGTGACAACTGAAAACGCTTCATTAATCTCAAATAAATCAATTTCACCCAGCGTCATTCCCGCTTTTTTCAAGACACTGGTAATTGCTTTAACAGGCGCGGTTGTGAACCATTCAGGTGCTTGAGCTGCTGAAGCCTGAGCAATGACCCGAGCCATGGGTTTTAAACCACGTCTTTCAGCTTCCCCTTCTCGCATCAGGACCAAAGCGGCTGCGCCATCATTAATTTTTGAGGCATTGGCTGCGGTAATGGTGCCATCTTTTGCAAAGGCTGGACGAAGCTTGACCATTTTTTCAAAATTCCCACGACCAGGTTCTTCATCGATATCAAAAAGGGTTGGATCACCTCTGCGCTGTGGTATTTCTACTGGTGCTATTTCATTGGTAAAAGCACCTGTTTTCTGAGCCTTCTGAGCCCTGAGGTAACTTTCTTTGGCGAATGCATCTTGGGCTTCCCGACTATAGCTATAATCTGTAGCACATAATTCACCACTGACGCCCATGTGGATATCATCATAGGCATTCAATAAGCCATCTCTCAATATTCCATCGATCATTTGCCCATGACCCAGTCGCTGACCATTGCGCGCTCCTGGTAAATAAAACGGAACATTAGACATGCTTTCCATTCCACCAGCAACGACCACATTGGCATCACCAACCTGGATCGCTTGTGAAGCCAACATAACAGCCTTCAGGCCAGAGCCACAAACTTTATTAATCGTGAGACATTCCGTTGAATTTGGTAAGCCAGCGTAGAGTGCTGCTTGACGGGCAGGAGCCTGTCCTTCACCAGCAGTGATCACATTACCCATGATGACTTCATCTACGTCTTCGGGGGAAACTCGTCCCGCCTCAAGAGCAGCAGTTATTGCTGAAGCACCTAATTTTGTCGCTGGTATTGTGGATAAACCACCTTGAAAGGCACCAATGGGAGTACGTTTGGCGCTGACGATAGCTACTTTTCGAATGGCTCTGACTCTGCTCATAATAATTCCTTATAAATTATTCTCAATCCTGGGACTGTTCAAATCCAGATGTCCATGGGTTATGAGGCCCTAACCTATGAATCCTTCAACCGCATGAGACATCGCCAAAGCTAACGTCAAAAATCGTTCCAAACCCTAAAATCCAAACTGGAGCTAAATTCGACTACTCTGGTTTTAAGTTGGACTGATCATAGGCCTTGATAATTCGCCGGACCAGTTTGTGTCTTACAATATCACCTTCGTCAAATTGGACAAAGGATATCCCTTCAACACCGGTGAGTATTCTAACAGCTTGATGCAAACCTGACTCTTCCCGTTTTGGTAAGTCTACCTGAGTGGGATCACCTGTGATGATAATCTTAGAATTAACACCCATGCGCGTTAAAAACATTTTCATCTGCATTTCGGTTGTATTCTGAGCTTCATCCAAAATAATGAATGCATTATCTAAAGTCCTGCCTCGCATATAGGCTAGGGGGACAATTTCAATGTTTTTCTGTTCTAGTAGGATATGAACCTTATCATGGGGCATCATATCAAACAATGCGTCATATAAAGGTGCTAAATACGGGTCTACTTTTTCTCTCAAATCACCGGGTAGAAATCCAAGGCGTTCCCCTGCTTCAACTGCCGGTCTGGTGAGGATTATTTTTTTTACTTTTCGATTTTTAAGGGCCGAGACAGCAAAGGCCACCGCCATGTATGTTTTACCAGTTCCAGCAGGACCAAGACCGAACACTATGTCATCTTTTACCGCTGCAGCGAAATAGCGCTCTTGACCAGGGGTACGGGGCTTAATCACTTCTGATCGAGTAAAAAGGACAACTGAATCCAAACCTGTTTCACCCAACGAGGATTGACCACTCTGACTTAAACGAATGATGGTTAACACATCATCCTTATCAAGAAACTTTTTTCGATTGAGAACAGCTATCATTTCCATGATAATAGATTCAACCAGAGGAAGTTTAGCTTCCTCGCCACGCACGATGAGTTCATCCCCACGCAGATAGAGCGAGACTTCCAGATGATTCTCAATAAGTTTTAAATTGTTGTCGTTGGCGCCGAGTAATTCAACGGGGTTAACCTCCCGGATCGGAAGGCGTTTTTCAGGGGCAGATGTCGCAGTTGTCAAACCCATAAGGCGGGGTGAGATTAATTTGTAAACCAGGGTTTTCCAAACAAAATATGGGGCGTTTTTAGGGACCTGTCTGACGGGCATTCTGGACAGATGCTTTGCACTCAGACCAGTACCATCGCGATTGTCGAGATTCAGCCACTATCAGCCTAGACTGGTGAAATTTTTACTTTCTAAAACATTCCCTTTGTCAAACGTTGCTTTAATTCACATTGTATTGGGTTAGGGTTGAACCTATTTTCTCACACTCCAGGCTACAAATATTGGTAATGCAGGTTTTCTCATTGCTCGCGGGGATAAAAATTCCTTTTACGATTTTCATTTGGCAAGATAGTTTGCAAAACGATAATGGATTCTCGAATGGAAGACTCAACTTTTAGTCTACAAAGAACTCTCTCTACAATACTTACAAGCATCGTTGTAATGCTCGTTATTTATCCATCTGGACTGGAGGCGGGCGTAACTGGTAAAATTAGTGGCAAGATAACCCGAGTCGAATCTGGGGAAGCGGTTACAGGTGCAACAATTCAGATGATGGGCACTAATCTCGGCAGTATTTCAGATAAAAATGGCAGATTTTTCATTCTGAATATTCCTCCTGGTACCTATACCCTACAAGTATCCTTCATGGGTCTGGAGACCATGGTTGTTGAAGATGTCCAGATTACTGCAGATTTGACAACCTCCTGCAACTTGCCTATGAAATTATCAATCTTGGAAGGACAGGAAATACTCGTTTATGCGCCACATGATGTCATTGAGAAGGATTTGGCGGGGACTCGCGCAGTCATAACTCAGGATCAATTTGATGCTCTCCCTCTCGCAAGCATGAGTGATGCCTTGACCTTACAAGCTGGTGTAACAAACTCAGGTGATTACCTATATATTCGTGGTGGCCGCGCCAATCAGGTGGCCTTTCTTATTGATGGCGTCTATGTTCAAGACCCATTTTTGGGGTCATTTGCTAATGATCTTGGTATCAATGCCATTCAGAAATTAACCCTTCTCAGTGGAACATTCAATGCTGAATATGGAAACGCCATGAGTGGAATCGTTAATATTGTCACGCGGGAGGGTGGGCGCAAATGGCGCTCGCGAATTGAAAGCAGGATAGGAACTTTCCAGAATAGTGACCAAAATAAATCCGAAGGTGAACAGGTCAACTGGAACGTTGGCAGACCCCTTCTCGGTGATTATCTGAGGATATTTATCTCTGGCCAACATAAGAATATGGATAGTTATTTACCCTGGGGATTTAAGGATGAAACCTCCTACACCAGCAAATTAACCTTCATAGGAATACCCAACATTAAGATCAACGGAATGGTTAGACATTCCTGGCAGCGGAGGAAAAATTATTCTCATAGGTGGTCCTATATCCCTGAGCAATACTACCAATATGAATCGACTCGCAATCATATAAATTTGAATCTTACCCATACTTTAAACGAACATTTGTTTTACGAATTGCGTGTTTCTCAATACGACCAGGACTACAGAAAGGGCATCTGGAACGATACAACATCCACCTGGAAAGACAGTAGCGAATATACCCCTTACAGTGATTACGACTGGAATTATGAGGCCGGAAATGGTAATGAATTCTATGCTCGCCGAGACCCACCTCAGTACACAATTTCAGCGACAAAAACATTTGATCTGATTGATGTGAAAGCCAGCTATCGGTCAGACCCCCTAGATGAATCTACTCGGACCATGACCACGCCAAAAAAACAATTAAGTCCAAGATTAGGCATTGCCCACCCCATTTCAGATCGTACAAAAATTCATTTTGCCTATGGTCATTTTTTCCAAAACCCTCCGTATGCCTACTTATACAATAGATTAAACTATGATGTCTCTGTTCTTTCCCCAGTTTTTGGAGATCCTGATATGGATGCAGAAAGGACTGTGGCTTACGAAGTTGGACTTACCCATCAATTTAGTCCTTCCCTGCAGGGACGGTTTAATGCCTTCTTCAAGGATATCACAGGGCTAGTCGGGACCCATTACTACCCGCCTTACGCTGATGATGCCCCCGATCGATATGCAGGATACACTTTAATTATCAATGAAGATTATGCTTTTTCCAAAGGTTTAGAGATCAATCTGGATTTTGATCCCAGCGCGATGGTGACAGGCAAGATGACCTGTACTTATTCCATAGCAAAAGGAAGTGCTTCATACGCTGATGAGCAATATCTATCCCTTCTCAAAAACAGCCTTTGGATTCATTCTGCGAGCAAGTTCCGGTAAGCCCTACACCATCGGGACGTGACATTGGCTTGGTTGAAGCCAATTCACTGCGAAAACCTTCCACCTACTCACTTGACGCAACTGCCAGTAAACGCTGGTCACTTCCTGGCAAGCTCTCCATGAGAAGCTTCATGGAAATAATAAACCTAACCAACGCTGCAAACGTAAAATACATATTTACTTCAACCGGTGAACCCGATTATACACTCGTTCCTGGACATAGTGAGGAATATATGCATAACCCCTCGAATTTTGGTCCCCCTCGCACCATACGATTTGGCATAACTCTGGATTGGAGATAATAATATGATTAACAGAAGATTTGTGTTTTCAGCTTCGATCATTGTGTTTCTACTTCCCCCAGTTCATGCAGTTGAAAAGGACTATCTAGAAAAGAAGCATACAGCTCCTGAATCCATTCTTATTGATATCACCGACCATTCAGAAGTGAGTTACGACAGTGTTTATTTTGGCTTTTTTCATGATTTTGACATTGGTGAGGCTCAAGGTGGCGTGAATGAGTATGTAGACGACCTGCTTGATTTTGACTCTGATAATAATTTTATCTATGCTTATGACGCAGATAATTATTCTTCAGACTGGGGCATGTCACCAGGAGTCATGGGAATTACCTTTTTGGAAACCCCCCGACTTGCTGGATCTATGGCCGGCATTACTGATATGCATTTCGGCCGGATGTACCTCGATGATGAAACCCTGATGGCTCTGATGGCTCTAATGTCCAGTAATCTTGATTATCTTCCTGCTGATATCGACCATCGTGATTTCTTTTATACTGGTAACTCACCTAGCATCCATTTTGACGATCTCGATACCCAACCTGAAGCTGGAGATGATGTGCACGGTACAATAGCATCTGGACCATTTGATCTATCTCCTACGGACACCCTCACATTTATCATTGGAATTATTGCCGGTACAAACGAAGCAGATTTGTATACAAACTTGCAAATAGCCCAGGACCTCCACGCTAACAATTTTGTTGCACCAAAACCTCCGCCTTCACCAACTCTGGCCAGGGCAGCTGGGCATAACGAAATCACACTGTATTGGACCAATGCAACGGAAGGAGAGCCTGATGAATTGTCAGGTGCTCGTGATTTCGAAGGATATCGCTTATACAAGAGCATTGATCGTGGATTGAGCTGGGATCAAATAGACAGAAATGTGGTTCCTGATATAGGACTTGAGCCTATCCCCTTCACCAGTTTTGATCGAGTCAATGGGTGGGGTGATGATGTGGGTCTTCAGTACACCTTTGCCGACAACTCTTTAATAGATGGAATTGAATATTGGTATTCAATCACGGCTTTTGACCATGGGAATTCCCTCCTCGGCAGCTTGGAAAGTGCCATCGGAAATACGATTGAAATAATTAACATAGACACGAAGACGGTGTATTGGGATGGTCTATTTTATGTGGAGGAACCCTACCCATTTGGAGATGGCTTCATTGTTACATTTCATAGGGCAGATACTCAAAATATACCGAGTTCTGGTGACCTTTTAAGCTTGAATTTTTGTGCTGAATTACTGCGTTACGATGGGCAGGATACGATCCAGGTGATTTTCCCTCAACGCTTTGACCTAGATAGAGAGCTGGTTTCTGATGACGGGCTACAACTCATTCTGGCACCTCAAGCTGAAATTCAGAATATTAGTAACCCTCCTATTTTAGATTTTGAAATTGAACTAGAAGTAGCCGATTCTGATTTACTTCAGGATATGGACTATCAGATCACCATCACCAATTCAGATGTAGATGCTGATAACAATACGTTTATCGTGATAAGAACTACCGATGAAGATTTGGCTATTATTGGAGAGGCTGATACTGTATACAGCGGAGGAACGCTCCAATTTAGAGGAGTGATTGCCGGATTTGAATTTTTTAATCGATTTGCGGTGATCAAATGAATTACAATTCAATTTGTATGTTGCCCAATCTTGTCTTTGCGAGGAGAGCAGCGACGAAGCAAGCTTCTCAGGCAAATTTATCCTGTCAAAACCTAGCGCCTATTGTGAAGTTCAGGCCAAGTGTTGTTGCTAACAGTTTTAGCCACGAAGACCCAAGAAAACGAAGAACTACAAAAACTCTTGATGATTTTTTACCTCCTAAAAAAAGATTTTCTACCTCTACGAGATTTCGACGAGCTCAATGCACCGCTCTTCGTACTGTGCCTGTCAGGCGAAGCTTGAAGAGCGTAGACTGGCGAAAGTTCGCTTTCACTATTCCAGCTATATTTTACATCTTGCTCTTTTCTGGAACCTGCAGGGATAGCGCAAGACCACACACATGCTGCTCATTTTCAATGATGGTTGGGATCAATATCCTAACCGACTGCTTCCGGCATATCTACAAACTGAAGCATACGCCTTGCCCATTTGATCCTGAGCCATTGAATAGAAAAAGTTAGCCCCAGCAGCATTATAAGCGTTATCAGCTAGTTTGTACCGGTCCATGATTCCATTCTTAAGATCATACTTTACTAAACCGAACCCAAACCTATTAGCAAAACCCCTGGTGAGATTTCAGCGATGGCTGAGATGTGACTACTGGAAAGACTGGAGCTATCCCCTTCAATATGAAGATATTTTTCAAATTCAAGCTTGTCTCTATCGAGGCGATTAAGCCCTTGTTTAGTTCCAACCCAGAGGGTTTGTTCAGAATCTTCAAAAAGACTGACAGTAAGATCGCTGCTCAGACTCCCTGGGTCAGTGGAATCATGTCTGAAACAGGTAAAGTTTTCTGTCTCCAGGTTGTATCTGGCTAATCCACCCATTTCAGTAGCTACCCAAAGAGATTCTTCATGATCTTCCAGCAGGGCTAATATTCGATAACCGGGGAGGCTGTTTGGATCATTAGGATCATTGTTGAATTGTCTGAATTCATGACCATCATAGCGATTGAGACCAAAACGGGTTCCAAACCACATAAAGCCTCGATGATCCTGGAGAATCGCATAAACGGTTCCCTGGGACAGACCATCCTCTACTGTGAGATGGTCAAACTTTAGATGATCTTCCTGACCGTAACAAAAGATAGATATAGCTAGGAAAATTAATATGCGGTATAAAGACAAAGAGCTTCCCCTGGTAGTGGAACACTTAACGATAATGGTCATCGTGTTGGAGGTGGATTGGGGATTAGTTCTGGGTCAGAACCCACGCTTATTAACTCAATATTGTGGGATAATTATCCGAATGCGATTGAGTTTTATGGTGCTTCGGAAGCCAGTCAGGTAGGCATTTACTCCTCTGATATAGATGGCGGTCAATCAGGTATCGAGACCAACGAAAATGGAACGATAACCTGGGGCATTGGAAATATTGATCTAGATCCAGAATTTGAAGACGTCAATGCTGGAAATATTTCGTTGCAATACACCTCCCCTTGTATTGATATGGGAACAGCTCAACTTGTTATTGGAGAAGATACGCTAGTGGATATGACAGTACCTGATTTCTGGGGTGCTCATCCTGATATGGGTGCCGTGGAATCACTAAGACCTATTATGACCCTAGGAGTTCCAGACGCATTTTCTGGTATTCAAGCTGCCATAGATTATGCCATTGATGGAGATACAATCCTGGTGGCGGCTGGTACTTATTATGAGAACTTAAATTATTTAGGTAAAGATGTCATTATTGTATCAGAATCTGGACCTGAACTGACCATCATTGATGGTTCTCTGGAAGAAACCACCACAGTACTCATAGCGAACCAAGAAAGTCGGGCAGCAGTCCTGGATGGATTCACTATTCAGAATGGCAGTGGCTTCCTTAAATATGGAGCTGGATCAGATGAAAGGTATGGTGGTGGGATTTGTGTGCGCTTTGTGTCAAGTGCAACATTAAGAAATCTAATCGTCACCAATAATTCTGTACCTAACGGCCCTGAGCCTTCTTCTGGAGGTGGAATCGGGTGCGCTTTTGATTCTGATCTTTTAGTAGAAGATATTCTCATACACAATAACACTGCAAATCATGGTGCCGGATTTTTCTCATTTCACTCTTTTCCAGAATTGAATAACGTGACAATTCGAAATAATCATGCAGCGGGCGCAGGTGGAGGAGCAGGGTTCGAAACCAGTACACCCACAATTAACCATATCGTCGTGTATGATAATGTTGCAGACGAAGGGGGTGGTGGACTCTTCTTCTTAGAGGAAAATGAAGCGGTTATCAATCAAGCAACGATCTATGGGAATGATGGCGTACTGGGTGGTGGTGCCATACTTGCCATCGATGATAATAATTTATATCTGGTCAATTCAATTTGCTGGGACAATAATCCTGTACAGATTGAATCCTATCTTTATGGATCACCCTATTTTTGGATAGAAAGTCATATTGGTATCGCAAATTCAATTATTCAAGGGGGTTCTAGACGGTTAGAAATGCTCGAAGATGAGTTGCTTTTCTATGAAAACAACCTGTTGAGTGACCCGCTTTTTACGGCTCCTGAACTTGGTGATTTTAGATTGATGGAAGACTCCCCTTGCATCGATGCAGGGGGAGTCTTGCTCCTCTGGGAAGGTGAAACTCTGGTCAATCTAGCATCGGATGAGTACATCGGTTTAGTGCCAGACATGGGTGCTTATGAATATGATGGAGTTGTGGGTGTAGCTAACTTGTCCACTCTACCTGATCATTATGCTCTTGAGCAAAATTACCCCAACCCCTTCAACCCCACCACCACCATTCGTTATAATCTGCCCGAGGTGGCTGATGTAGGACTATTGATTTATGATGTCCGAGGTCGTTTGGTTAATACAGTAACAACTGAACACCAACCTGCTGGAGCTTATCACGTGCTGTGGAATGGGATGAATCAATCTGGAAAACCAGTTGGTACTGGTGTGTATTTCTGTCGACTGGAGGCAGAATCATTCACTAAAACCATAAAAATGCTTTTCTTAAAATAAGACGAATTGATTTCTAAACGGTAAAGGGGATCAAGCTTGAAAACCAGAATTGCAGATAAGATTAGTCTGGCGACAATCCTGATTCTGGCATTCCTGATCCCCTATACCTGTAGTATTTGATAGATGTAGAAACCTGGTTGGCTACGCTGAAACCAGGTTTCGAGCTGTGGTTCTCCAGGCGGGGATTCGAATCCCCGATTGGTCATTTGAGTTTTTTGCGCATGACGGTAAATTCACCGGGGTCATGATCAAAGGGCAGATACGCCAGCCCGGTACCACCATGTACTACTTCCACGGGTCGTTTACGCTCATTGAGGAGTCCCTCAACTTTAATGCTTACCGTTTTATTGGGCGAAATGATTTCCATGCCATCACCCAGTCGAATCTGATTCTTGATTTCAAACTCCAGTAACTTGGTTTCAGGATCCCAGCCAGTAACCAACCCGGCATTTTGATGGGTAAAATCTTGAGAAGACGGATCGACGTAGTTCTGTCCATATTCCTGAGGGTTTTTTGTGTAAAACCCTGAGATATACCCTCGATGCGCTATTCCTATTAAATCTTCTAAATTCTTTGAGTCAAAATCATTTCCGGCAAGCATATCATCAATGGCTTTACGATAGGAGCGGGCAACCATGGCAGCATAGTAAACTGATTTGGTGCGCCCCTCCACCTTGTAGCTCACAATGCCAGCGTCATGCATCTGTTTTAATAACTCAATGGAACATAGATCTTTGGCATTCATCATGTAGGTCCCATGTTCATCTTCCAACATGTTGAAATGTTGACCGGGACGTTTGGGCTCCTCCAAAAAGAAGCCATCTCCGGGTGACTGATACTTCTCAGGCTGGGTAATCTCTTCGCTTTCTAAATCAAGTAAACTGGGAGTCTTTTGGCCAAAATTATAGCCCCAGCGACAGGAGTTGGTGCAGGTTCCCTGGTTAGCGTCCATATTGTTCATATAATTGGTGATCAAACAACGGCCAGAATAGGCAATGCAGATGGCTCCATGGACAAATGCCTCAAGTTCAACATCAGGAACTTTCTCATGAATTTCCGCAATCTCTTTTAGACTCAATTCTCTGGATAAGATGATTCGGCTGGCACCCTGATCACGCCAAAATGCCGCACTGGCCCAATTGGTACAATTTGCTTGAGTTGACAGATGGATATCTAAATCGGGAAATTCTTTGCGAGCCAGATAAATCAGACCTGGGTCAGCCATGATCACCGCATCAGGATCATAACGCATCATGCGTTCCAGTTCAGTCATGAAGCCCTTGATCTTAGAATTATGGGCATAGATATTCATGGTGAGATAGATCTGCTTCCCCAATTCGTGGGTATAGTCAATTGCATCCACAAGTGATTCTTTGCGAAAATCATTCTCCCGAGTTCTCAGTGAATATCGAGGCACACCTGCATAAACGGCGTCGGCACCGTAAGCAAAAGCGTATTTTAATTTTTCAAAATTACCAGCTGGTAAGAGAAGTTCTGTATTTGTTTTATTCATTGTTGTGATTCCAATTCTTATTCTTCTTTGATGGTTTAATTAAGGGTATGTAGCTATGGGAATGCAAACACAATATTTGGTCTTCTTACCTGTGACAAATCGCACAGGTTGGCCAGGATAATCAGCCCATTTTCTTTCCTTCAATATTGCTTCTAGAATAAAATATTCCACAATCATCTCAGAGGTCACGCTCCACATCCCTATATACTATATATTGGGCTCGTATATTATACTTCCTCTAATTATTGTGGGTGTGTTGCGTTCTATTACGGTATAACGAAATTCTAACAATTTGGGTGTTGACACTTGAAAAATGCTAGTCTATCTTGCGCCGCAATGGATGGAGTAAATTAGGAAATCTATGGAGCTTAATTGGGAGCAATATCCCGACAAGCACATTCATCATGTGATGTCTATCACAGTCATTGCTAGTCTCGTATGTCCAATAAAAGGAGGAAAACAAGAATGAGTAAGCGTTACTTATTTTCTGTATTACTCGTCATCGTAATGGTTCCGGTTTTGGCCCTATCACAGGGTACACTAACTGGTACAGTTACTGACGGTAACACAGGCGATGCTCTACCAGGAGCAAATGTTATTGTTGATGGTCAGCCCTACGGTGGCGCATCTGATTTATCCGGTGCTTTCGTTATTGAAGGTATCCCAGCTGGTAACTACACTGTATCTGCTTCAGTGATCGGTTACGAAACCATGTCTATGAGTGCTCAGGTTGCCAGTGGTGTTGCTACTACTCTAAACTTTGCTCTCTCAAGCCAGGCATTGGAAATGAGTGCTTTGGAAGTATTGGCCTCTCGTGCCGGTACCAACACTCCAGTTGCCTATTCAAATGTTTCTAAAGAAGAGATGGAAGTTCGTCTTGGTTCACAAGATATTCCAATGGTTCTTAATACAACCCCTTCAGTATACGCTACCAATCAGGGTGGTGGTGCTGGTGATGCTCGTATCAACGTTCGTGGATTTAACCAACGTAATGTTGCTGTGATGATCAATGGTGTTCCTCAGAATGATATGGAAAACGGTTGGGTTTATTGGTCAAATTGGGATGGTGTTGGAGATGCAACATCTTCAATCCAGATGCAACGTGGCCTCAGTGCTGTTAACCTGGCCACACCTTCCATTGGTGGAACCATGAATATTATCACTGATCCTACTGC
>Ga0307988_1000254_pt1 | contig 40472 bp, 34 predicted proteins | sample EllFjometagen183_FD_203166 | JGI IMG/M metagenome (GOLD analysis project Ga0307988, IMG submission 203166) | Marine microbial communities from Ellis Fjord, Antarctic Ocean - #183 | ecosystem: Environmental > Aquatic > Marine > Unclassified | place: Southern Ocean | collected 2014-10-08 | reverse complement strand
TGGAACAGATCGAAGAATTCAAAGAGATGGAAGGTGTGGCCGGTGTCCATCTAATGGCCATTGAATGGGAGCACAGGGTGCCTGAAATTGCAGAAAGGGCAAATGTACTGCCCCGACCGGTTGTTGAATAGACCCATGGGTTCACAAGGGTACTATGAAACCCTGAAGGTCAGCCGCAATGCGACGGATGAACAGATAAAAAGGGCTTATCGCAAACTGGCCAGGCAGTTTCATCCGGATGTAAACAGCGATGAGGGGGCTGAAACCCGGTTCAAATTAATCGGGGAAGCATATGCGGTTTTAAGTGATGAGGGGAAACGGCGGATCTATGACATGACTGGATTTAACCGGTTTGGCAGTTGGGCTGCTTCCAGGTCTGCCGGTCAAAGTGGAATGCATCAATGTTCCGGCGGTATGAACGGCGGCAAATGCAGCGCTTTTGAAACACTTTTCAGAAGACGACCCGGGTTCAGGAAAAATCAACCCGGAACCGGTTCCAATGCATTTCCAAAGAATGTCACCCAAAATTTAAAATAGGGGAGGACTACATCACAGATTATGTCTTACTAGTCCAGGGACCTCAAGGTCCAGAATATGTATTCGTAGAAATTGAAAGGGTAGACAATCGCTGACATCCTGGTCCAGGTGGGCAAAACAATGAACCCCTTTTTCATCTGAATGACATTTTGATTTAAAACTATTCGAGATAAAGGCATGATTTTGTGTCTACTATAACCTGGAAAGATCACATAGTGGCTCACGCATAGATTAATTCAAATAGACCTTCTTGTATTTTTAAAAATAAAAGTGATTTGGTTTATCGCAACTTCTATATTTCAATATTATCATGGGCATGATTTCCCATCTGGAATCCTGATTGTGGTATTGACAGCAAGGGTCACGATAGGGTATCACGCAAAATGTTGCATTAAGGCTGCTAAAAAAGGGATTAACACCCATTTCAAGAGGAGACAGACAAAAATTTATGTTAAAATTTTTAAATAAACTTTCTTACTCAACGTTGATCCTTGCAGCGGTTTTTATGTTATTGACACCCATAAGTCCGATGCCACATGTCATTGAAAAAATCATTATGATTAAAAATATGACGCTTTATAAACCCTTGGACATTTTTGATCTCTTTTTTCACTTGTCTCCAATAATTTTGCTGATTATAAAGGCTATAAAAGACAAACAGCGATTTTGATGTCGTTAAAAATTCAATGATATCAAGAATCACCACAATGATTTGTCTGGCAAAAACGATGACAATGATAGCAACAATATGAAAAAGTCTTCAAAAAACAGGTTGACCCCCCGGCAGGAAGTGCTTTTTTCCGGCACCAGCCTTTTTAATAAAATTGCAAGGGCTGTGTGCCGTGCCGGAACCCTGCCAAGAAAGGAACTGCATGAAGCATGGGAGATGGCAAAAAGGGTGCGGCGAAGATACCGGGGGGGCAGGGTTTTAGATTTTGCCTGTGGTCATGGCCTTTTGGCGCATATCATGCTCATCCTTGATGACAGTTCAAAAGAAGCCATTGCCGTTGATAAAAAAATTCCATTAAATGCTGGGAAATTATCAAGTTCATTGATTGAATCCTGGCCAAGACTCAAAAACAGAATCATTTACAAACAAGTAAAGGTAGAGGACATTATCGTGCTTCCGGATGATATCGTTGTGTCTGCCCATGCATGTGGATCATTAACTGATTTGATTATGGATAAGGCCATTGAGAGCCATGCCCGGGTGGCAGTACTGCCCTGCTGTCATGATTTAAAAGAATCTTCTCCAGGCGGTCTTGAAGGCTGGATGGATAAAACCCTTGCTATTGATGCGGAAAGAGCCATAAGGCTTAGATCAAATGGGTACAAGATTGTAACCCAGAAAATTCCTGAAAGCATCACTCCCAAAAACAGGCTACTCATGGGAGAATATTTAGTGCCTGACTGAAAATCTAAGAACATTGAGAGCACAAGCTCAACCCAAAGCTGAGGATTAACCCGTGCCCATTTTTTTTGGTAATAGCCCATCTCTGTTATTAAAAGAGGGTTGATGTAAAAATAATATTTTTAATGCAATAGTAAATGTGTAATGGTGTTAACCTTACACAAAGTCAAGATTTTAAAATAGATGGAGAATTTATGGTCAAGGACTTTTTCAATAAAATAATGGTTGCTCTTTATCGCATTCCCTGGATAAAAAACCGCTGGGCACAAAATTTCAATGCACAAGAATCTGATACCATTCCCTGGACTCCTCTTCTAAAACCCCTTTCACACTGCAAAATTGCATTATTGACAACGGGAGGCGTTCATTTAAAGAACGATACTCCTTTTGATATGAAAGACAAATATGGAGATCCGACTTATCGAAAGATTCCCTCAAGTGTTGCGCTAAAAGATATTACCATTACCCATGATTATTATAATCACAAAGATGCGGATAAAGACATCAATTTAATTTTTCCGATCGAAGCTTTAAGAGATGCTCAACAAAAAGGATTAGTGGGAGAATCAGCTGAATTTTTTTATAGTTTCATGGGGCATATTGATAAACATCACATCAAGACATTGATGGAGCAAACAGCAAAAGAGGTTGCTCATCTATTGAAAAAAGAAAAGGTGGATATAGCTTTTCTTGTTCCCGCTTGAGGGATGTGTAATCAGACCGTGGGTCTGCTACAAAGAGAGATCGAATCCCATGGGATTTCAACTGTGGGGATTTCTTTAGTCCGAGAGATCAGCGAAAAAGTAAAGCCTTCTCGAACCTATTTTTTGAAATATCCTTATGGTCACGCATTAGGAGAGCCTTTCAATAAAAAACAACAGGCGGCTATTTTTGAAGACTGTTTAAACTTGATAGAATCAATACAAGAACCAGGGATTATTGTTGATAGCCCTTATCATTGGGGCATACACAAGTTTAATTGAAGAACTCACTAAAGTTCAAAAAATAATGAAGACAACAATAGGGTGAACAATTTTCATAACCTCCCCTTCTTGCAATATTATTGATTTAATGAGGTAACAACATGCTAAACTCTGGGTTGCGCTACAAGATTAAATAAAAACAGGTTAAATAAAAAGTGGTATACAATTGGTATGTAGCGATTTGACACCAGCAGATCCTTTCAGTATATTATTATTCGTTTTTTGAATATTAGAACTAATGTTACCCGAAACATGGATATTAGACTGGGCGCACCACTGAGAGAACATTTTGCGTTCTTTCAACTATGAACCTGTTCTGGGGAAAAATTATTGCTACGGCGCGGTTGATTTGTTCATACGCATCGTGCGATGCATCGAGGTGACGGGTGTTATATTCCGATGAAATGAAAGATTTTTATTTAGATCTGTCTAAAACCAGCCGGTTTGACTTTCAGCTATGGACTGCTGAAAATGGGCTGATATTTTCTTCGATTCCCGGGCGGGCCAATGAGGTCGTCGACAAGGAATTAGGCGCCTTTCATAAGAAAATCATTCGTAGCGGCGGATTCCAGCAGACCCGGTTTAAGAAAAATGGCGCAGCATTCGGTATTCAACTGAAAAATGAAACTGATGTGATGGGTTCTCTTGTGACTGTTCTGCCTGAATTTTACGGCGGCCCATCCCTGAAAAAAAAAGATTCCACAAAGCTTGCAAATGTCAAAGAAGTCCAGTCGTTTCTCACCCATATTGCCCGGATCGTTGAATCTCAAATTTCCAGCCTGACCGAAACAGATAAAATGGCCGACGAACTGGGCCGGAGTTTCGAGGACCTTTATCTATATTCCAAGATCGGGGTCCAGACCATGCCGTTAAATTTTTCAGAAAAAAAACTTTATTCATTGATTGAGGACCTCCTGGAAACGATGCGGGCAGATTTGGCTTTTGCCAGATTTGTTGAAAATCCAGACTACAACACAGTGATCGCATCGGCGCAGATGTCAGATAAAATTTTTGACCAGGCCGCTTTTGTAGAAGCCCTGATAAACCAAATGCCTTCTGATGAGAGTACCTTAAAAGAAGAGTGTTATATTGTCAACGATTCCAAAAACGATCCGGGTTACAGGAAATTACACCCGGAAGGCTTTCGCTTCCTTGCAGTAACCATTGAAACCAATGACCATCACTATGGCTGGATGGGAGTGTTTTCATTTAATATGAACGAAATTTTCCGGCAAAGCGAATTAAAACTTTTAAAGGCACTGGCCTCTGCCTCGGCAGTGGCATTTGAGAACTCCCGATTGTATGTTGAATCCCTGCATATGGCCAATAAGGAACGCTACGTTCGCAATGTTTTTCAAAAATACGTTCCCGAAGCAGTGATCAAAAAAATATTAGACCGCGGCGATCGCGATCTCATTGGCCTTGGTGAAAAGCGGCTGGTCACCCTTCTGGATGTGGATATGCGCGGATATTCACGTATGTCCAAAAAACTCCAGAGCGAGGATGTTGTATCCGTGCTCAATTATTTTTTTATGACCATGGGCTCGGCGATTTTAAATCACAACGGCATTCTGGATAAATTCTTGGGGGACGGGATTCTGGCTGTTTTTGGCGCGCCAATTGAAAGCGCAAACTCTGCGTTTGACGCTACTCTGGCCGCACTGGAAATGCGGGAAGAAGTTGAAAAGGTGAATATTTTTGCCAGGGAGAATTATGGCGTATCCATATCCATGGGCGTCAGCATCAATACGGGTGAGGCCATAGTCGGAAATATCGGTTTCGAAAAAAAAATGGAATATACAGTTATCGGCGGCGTTGTCAACGACACATTTCGCATTCAGGATTTTACCCGGGAAAAACCCAACTCAATTTTGGTCAGCAGGTCAACCCAAAAAAAAATAAAATCTGTTATTTCTACACAATCACTGGGCGTGAAGACGCTGGGCGCTAATGAAAACCGGATGGAAGTCTTTGAGGTGATGGGTCTAAGAAAGCCACCTGCCGGCAAAGTTTGAAGTGAGATTTCATTTTCTCCATGGATTTTTTGATTTTGTAGCCATGATTTGTATAAACTTGATAAAAGTTTAAACCGAAAAACAGGCGGTTCATGGGAGAATATTTAGAAAAGGTATAGGCCTTTCAATACAGACAGGGCAATCGCCCACATGGTAATTCCCACAAGAGTATCCAGAATTCTCCACGATGATTTTTTTGTAAATAATGGTGCAAGCATCCTTCCGCCAAGACTCAAGGAAAAAAACCAGACAAATGATGCCAGGACAGCACCAGCACCAAAAAAGATGTGGCCGGGATTTTTAAACTGGCTGGAAATGCTGCCCAGTAAAATAACAGTGTCAAGATATACATGGGGATTGAGCAATGTTACGCCAAGAGTTGTGAGTACCGCTATTTTTAAAGAGGATTCCGTTTTCTGGTTCGCAGAAAGGCTGTCGCCTCTGAAGGCTGACACAAAAGATCTGATTCCATAAATGAAAAGAAAACAAGCTCCGCCAACACCGGCAATTAATGAAAGGCTTTTACTTGAGGCAACAAGGGTACCCATGCCGGTTACTCCAAGTATGATGAGAAGAGCGTCACAAACGGCGCAGATCAAGGGAATGATAATATAATGATTTCTTTTAACCCCCTGGCTTAAAACAAATGCATTCTGGGCACCAATGGCAATAATCAGGCCGCTTCCGACTCCAAATCCTTTTAAGAAAGTTAACAGCATGCAGATCCTTATTTAAAGTAATAAAACAACAAGACAAAATATGCGAATCATCATACAAAGTGCAATCAATTATTTTTTTAATTATATATCGTATTTATGGTTGGTGATAAAATCTATCAACGATTGTCAAAGGGGAAATCTTTAAATATACGGATACAGGCTATTTTGTTTGTTTTCTTGTGGATAGTTTAATTGTGCTTATGTTTACTTAAAAATTACTTAATAAAAGGAGAACATTATGTCTTCAGCTTTGGAGCTTGAAATATTTTCAGACTATATCTGACCCTGGTGTTATTTCATTACCGGGAGTATTGAAAAACTTGAAAACAAATATGATATTAAGATCAAATGGCGGGCTTTTCCCCTTCATCCGGATACACCTGAACAGGGACGTACTCTGGAAGACCTGTTTAAAAACAAAGGGGTCCCCGTTGATGTGGACAAAATGATGGCGCATCTTAAAGCCACTGCAGCAAAGCTTGGGCTTGCTCTGGGTGATAGAAAGAGGACCTATAACAGTAGGCTTGCCCAAGAGGTGGGCCTGTGGGCAGAAACAAAAGGCCATGGCCATAAATTTCATATGGAAGCATTCAAGGCTTATTTTGTAGAAGGAAAGAATATTGCTCAAAAAGATGTTTTGTTAAACCTTATTGAAAATTCAGGGCTTGATCCCGAGGAAGGTAAAACAATAATTGAAAATCGGGAATTTTCAGATGCAGTGGATTCGGACTGGGAACTATCAAGAGCAAAAGGTGTCACAGCCGTGCCAAGCTTTTTTTTCGGACTTGATCGTCTTGTGGGGGCACAGCCCTATGAAGCCCTTGAAAAATTACTGGTAAATCATGGTGTAAAGCCTATTTAACAGTAAAATTTTACATGAAGGTTTTTGGTCAGGCACTAAATATTGTTAATTATTTTCTTTTACAATTAGTTCTGCTAATAACAAACCATGCGAATAAGATTAAAAGATATCATTGATCTGGATTATTTTGTCAGTATGGATGATGCTATTGATTCTCCCGAAGAGATTGAATTGCAAACGGTCAGGGATCGTAAAATTTATAATCAATGCAAGGGCTCTGCCCAAACCGAAAAAACACTCTTATTGAAATGGCTGGCTTTTAGAAAAGATAAATTTTTTAAGGGAAAAGATAAAAAAAGATTATCCCTGCTGCCCGGCACCATTTTTTCGACCTTATATTCCTGGATGTTTTATGCCATGGCCTTGTCAGGGGGTATTACGGGAATATCCCTGGCATATTCATTTCTTGCCTATCACGGGAACCGCCCCATTAATGTAACGATTTTTCTTGTTTTGTTTGTTGTACTACAGGTCCTGTTGATACTATTCACCTTGATACTGCTACTAATTCGCAGTATTGGAACAAAAACCCGAGAAAACCGGTTTGACAAATCCATCATCCATACATTGATCTCATCAGTGTTTTTTGATCTGGTGCCCAAACTTATGAAAAAAACTGGGCAGACCATTTCTAAAAAAAGCTTTGATACTCTAGACTATACCTCGTCGCTCATCCGGATTAAGAAAAGGGAATATAAAGATCTTTTATTCTGGCCGATTTTTATTCTTGCATCTGTGTTTGCTTTTAGTTTTTCAGCAGGCGCCCTTGGCGGGACATTTTTCAGGGTGATTGTCAGTGACATGGCCTTTGGGTGGCAGTCCACGCTAATGGCTTCAAGTGACAGGGTTCATGATTTGGTTTCATTTGTAGCACTTCCCTGGTCCTGGTTTGTACCGGAGTCCTTTGCTCACCCGACCCTTGAGCAAATACAAGGGTCCAGGATCATTTTAAAGGATGGTATTTCTATCCTGGCAACACAGGATCTGATATCCTGGTGGCCGTTCGTGTGTATGGGAATCTTGTTTTACGCTGTCATACCCAGGGGAGTTCTTATCATTACCGGGATTTTAGCTCAAAAACATGTGCTGCGGCATTTTAATTTTAAACGGCCCAGGTTCAACCAGCTAATTATCAGAATGCAGTCTCCTGTTCTGGGCATTGATGCTAATAAAACAAGGGTAAACCAAGTCATTCAAAAGAACCTGAACAAGGATATGAAAGACAGACAGTCTTTTAAAAACAGCCTGGGAGAACCAGGTCAAAAAGCATTGCTTCTATGCTCAAAAACTGTTTATTCTGATGAAATAATTCAAAATGTTGTCAAAGATATTGAAACGCACATGTTTTTTAATGTGAAAGAGACCATAGGAATCAGTTTTGATTTTGACGATGATGCTGATATCATCCGACAGATGAGCCATAGCGATGTGGATCAGGTGATTCTGGTCCATGAGGTCTGGCAGCCACCCATAAGAGGCCTGCTTCATTATATTACACAGATAAAAGCGGTGATGCCGGAAGAAATCACATTATGCATATTTTTGACCCAGGATGTGGGGGGGGCAGATCTTTTTGTGGACAATACGGATATTAATTATAAGGTCTGGGAAAAAGCAGTGTTTAAACTTGAAAATCCTACCATAGAAGTGAAAAGGTTTATTTAGTTATGATACCGGAATTTGCAGTTTTAGGCCATCCCAATGAGGGAAAGTCTTCCGTGGTATCCACACTTACTGAGGATGATCAGATAAAAGTAAGTCCTGTCCCAGGTGAAACAACTAGTTCAAGAAATTATACAGTAACAATTGATGGGAAAGACATTATCCGGTTTGTGGATACACCCGGATTTCAGGTGCCCAGACAGACCCTTGGCTGGTTTAAGGCATTTGATGGCGATCATGCCAACATTGCCGATCGGTTTATTGATTCTTTTAAAGATGATCCTTTTTATGCAGATGAATGTGAGCTTTTAGGCCCGGTTGCCAGGGGTGCCGGTATTATTTATGTGGTGGACGGTTCAAGACCTGTTCGAGATGATGATTTGGCTGAAATGGAAATTTTAAGGCTTACCGGACAGCCGAGAATGGCCATTATTAATTCCAAGACAGAAGACAAAGATTATACCCGGGATTGGAAACTTGAATTTAGAAAACATTTTAATTGTATTCGTGTGTTTAATTCAAATAGTGCCAATTTTACAGAGCGTATTAAAATGCTTGAAAGCCTTAAGGCCATTGATCAGGAATGGGAAAATGTTCTGTCCCGTGTGATTATGGCATTTAAAAAAGACTGGCAGAAAAGAAACCAACTGGTTGCGACCTTAATAATCCAGTCCATTGAAAAAAGTTTGTCATTTTCCATATCTGAACCCATCACAGAGTCTTCTGATCAAGAAAAGATCAAAGAAAGACTTAATAAAAAATATCAGAACCATATAAAAGATCTGGAAAAGAAGACATTCAAACAGATCAGAGCTCTTTTCAAACATCATCTTTTTGAGTACCATATGTCAGATTATTCAATTCTTAAGCACGATCTTTTTTCAAAACAGACCTGGGAACTTTTGGGCCTGACAAAAGAACAGCTGGCAGCAGCAGGCGCCATCATCGGCGGCACCATGGGAGCCTTTATTGATACTGCCGCCGCAGGAATTACCTTTGGTCTATTTACAGCCCTGGGAGGTGTTTTAGGGGCCGGGTCTGCTTTGTTCGGCGGAAAAGAAATAACTAAAAAGAAAAGGGCAGGCATCCGATTTGGCGGTGATAAACTCAAACTGGGTCCCAATAAGAACCTTCAATTCCTTTATATTTTAATTGACCGGGCATTGATCTATTATTCCCATATAATAAACCGCCCCCATGGCAAAAGGGATTTGTCGGGTCAGCCTTTGAGTACAGATACCAAAAAGAAAGGATATTGCGCTGGCTTTAAGGCAAGTCAGAGAAATGTTTGCGCTAATTTTTTCAAGGTTGTGGTAGGTAGTTCGTTCATCAAGGAGAAAAATGCAGGACCAAAGTTTGAAGAATTGATTGAATCTGTTTTAAATGACATATCCAGGGAGTAAGGATGCAAAACACCCAGAAAATAAAAGGATTTTTGTAATTGTTTAGCTCGTTAAAAGACGTTATCTCAAAGCCCTGTCTGATGGATATTTGCAGGAGGTTAAGCGTTTAGCATCGAACAAAAATATCCATCGGATAGGGCGGTTTCAAACATAAGAGCTGAATAGTTACGGATTTTTTTGAAAAAACTTGTATCCATATGGGAAATTCACATATATTAATTTTGACCTAAAAATAGTTGACCGATAAATCAAAAGGAAGTCTATAGAATGTTATCAAATCTTTTCAGCCCGATCCGGATCGGCAATATGACCTCAAAAAACAGGCTTTTAATGTCTGCCATGAGCATCAATTTCGGTGTGGATGACAATTGCTGTGTAACCGATCAATTGGTTGAGTATTTTATAGAAAGAGCCAAGGGGGGTGTGGGTATGATGCTGGTGGGGGGCGGAAGTGTTCACCCCGGAGGCCAGGAACTGCCTGATCTTCCCCAGATGTATAGTGACGATTGTATCCCGGCCCTTAAAGATATGGTTAAAAGAGTGAAGCATTATGACACCCTGTTTGGGGTGCAGCTCATGCATGGGGGGCGCCAGTCATATCTTCCAAAAAAGGTTGCACCCTCACCCATACCCGCACCTGCTGTTGTAAAGGGCGAGGTCAGGGCACTTGAAATTGATGAAATAAAAGAACTTGCATCCTGTTTTGGAGATTCGGCCCGACGATGCCAAAAAGCAGGATTTGATTTTGTAGAGCTTCATGGTGCCCATGGGTATCTGATCAACCAGTTCATGGCGCCCAATTCCAATATCAGAACAGATGAATATGGCGGGTCTTTTGAAAATCGGACACGGTTTTTGTTTGAAATCATTGAAGATATCCAGGCAAAAACCGGCAAAGACTTTCCCATCGGTATAAGGATCAATGGAAATGATTATATTGAAAATGGATGGGATCTTAAAAGCACGGTAAGAATTGCACCATTGCTTGAAAAAGCCGGAGTCGTGTACCTTCATATTTCAGGCGGGGTTTACGGATCAACAGAATTGACCATTCCCTCCATGTACACTCCCCATGGATGTTTTGTCCATCTGGCCCAGGAAGTAAAAAAACACGTCAACATCCCTGTTATTACCGTGGGACGAATTAAGGTTCCGGATCATGCCGAAGAGATTATCAAAGAGGGTAAAGCAGACATGGTGTCCATGGGCAGATCTTTTCTGGCAGATCCCTATTATCCTCAAAAAGCCAGAAAGGGTGAATTTTCACAGATACGTCCCTGTGTGGGATGCTGTCTTGGGTGTATTCATGCAGTGCTTGCCAAGGAGCCGGGTTCCTGTGTTGTTAATCCTGATGTGGGAAGGGAGTATAAACTCAAAGATGAAACTCGGCCTGAACAGGCCTTGAAAATACTCATTGCAGGTGCCGGCCCTGCCGGCATGGCAGCGGCAAGACAATTTGCACTTCAGGGGCATAAAACCATTGTCTGCGAGGAAAAGAAAGGAGCAGGAGGATTGCTGTCCCTTGCTTCAAAAGCACCCGGTCGTGGAGAGCTTAATGATATCCTCGATTTTTTTAAGGAGGAGATAAAAAGGCTGGATGTTGAGATTCGGTATGACACTAAGTTAACCCTGGATCTTATAAATGAAATTAATCCTGACAAAGTGATCCTCGCCACAGGATCAATGCCGGACATGCCCGTGATAAAAGGGCTTTTTCAAACAAAAATGGATCTTGTGACCAATGTTGATGTGATCAGCGGGAAAGAACAGGTCAAAGATAAGGTCATAGTTCTGGGTGGAGGTATGACGGGTTTGATCACTGCCGATTTTCTGGCAGACCAGGGAAAACAGGTTATTGTTTTAAACCGAAAAAAGAGTTTTGCCGAGGAAATGGCCAGCAATGACCGGTACTATTTGAGAGAACGGTTAAAAAAAGGAAATGTATCCTTATATAAAAATGTATCGGTTAAGCAGTTCACAGATGACGGGGTTATTTTTAAAGCTAATGGTGAAAATATCACATTAACCGGTTTTGAGTCAGTGGTTATTTCGGAAAAACACAGCTCCATCAGGGAAGCAAAAAAACTTGAAAGAAAAACCAAGATTCCGTTTCATCTGATAGGGGATGCAAAATCTCCACGGCATCTGATGTACTGCATCAGTGAGGCCGATGAAATAGCAAGATCGGCCTGATGTCTTTATTTCAATAAAGATATCGGAAGGGTTTTTTCTACTATAAGGGTGATAGCTCCCCAGTTTGAGTCAAGCTTCCCGTAAAGCAGATAGGGCCTCCCATAATCCAGGGAATGACAGAAAACTGCATAGGGCTTTGGGAAAAAAACAGTTTCAACAATGCCGGTTTCATCTTCAAAGGTCAGAAATTTCATGGGGTCTCCATGTTTGGTTTTTACGACTTTCCCTGTTATGAGCCATCCGGCAAATTTAATTTTCTTATTGGCAAACATAGGCAGGTGCTTTGCTTTGATAGTACCGTGTTGCAAGAGGATATCCTTGAACAGGATAATGGGGTGGCAGGCGCATAAAAACCCCAGGACCAAAAATTCTCTTCGAAGCTTTTCAACAGGATTTTCAGCAGGAAGTTTTGGCATACTGGTGATGGGCCTGCCGTGGTTAGATCCAATATTGCTAAACCCGTTAAGATTAAATAAGGAAGGCTGTTGATCCTTTTTTTTCCCCTGCTTTTGCCAGGATGCAAAGGCCCATAAAAGGGTGGCCCTATTGCCTTGATCATCTAATGAATCCAGGCTGCCGCTATGGACCAGGGCCCGAACCTCATCTTCCCTGGGATTGACCCGGACAAAAAAATCTTCAAGGTTTGAAAATGCTGTTTTTTTTCGTTCTTCAATTATGGTTTTCATGGTTTTAAGGCAAAGATCTTTGATGGACAATAATCCAACCCTGAGTTTGAGATTGTGCCCTTTCCAGCTGATATTGCTTTTATTGATATCCGGAGGAAGAATTTTGACATTCAGTCTTCCGGCTTCAGATACATAGGCGAAAGTGGAATAAAATCCACCCTGATTGCTGATGACTGCTGCCATGAACTCTGCCGGGTAATGGGTTTTTAAATAGGCAGCCTGAAAGGACACCCTTGCATAGGAAGCAGAATGGGGTTTGCAAAAAGAGTAACCTGAAAAGCTCGTGATCATTTCCCAGATAGACTGGATGTCTTTTAAAGAAACTTTTTTTACAAGTGCACCTTTTTTAAATCGGTCATAATAATCCGCGATTTCAAGTTCCTTGTCCTTTTTTGATATGATTTTTCTTAAGCCGTCAGCCTGGGCATGGGAGAACCCTGCTATTTTTATGGCCACTTTTGATACATCTTCCTGAAATACCATTATGCCGAAGGTTTCGTTCAATACATCTTCCAAAAGGGGGTGAATAGGCTCCCAGATTCCCGTATGAAGTCGTTTGATGTATTCCTGGATAAATTCATTGGCTGCCGGTCGGATAATGGAGGAATGGATCACAACATGTTCAAAATCACCTACCTTGGACTTTTTTTGCAGCAGGCGCATGGCAGGGCTTTCAATGTAAAAACACCCCATGGTATTGCCCTGGGCCACATTTTGCTGGGTTTCATAATCATCTTCCGGGTCAAGACTGTTAAAGTCTTCAAATTTGCCGGAAGATTCCCTTATGCTGTTTATGCTGTCCCGGATTACCCCGAGACTCCGGTTCCCTAAAAGATCTATTTTAACAAGACCTGCCTCTTCCGTGCCATCTTTTTCCCACTGGATAAGCGGCACTCCTTTAGGGGCAGTTACGACGGGCACATAGGTGTCAATGGGGTTGGGAGTAATGACAATGCCTCCCGGGTGGACGGAAAGATATCTTGGGGTTCCTGTAATGGCCTGGGCATAGCCCATGATTTCAGGCCAGGGCTGTGGAAAATCCATAAATTTAAATTCAGGCCGATGCTTTATCCTGTTCAAAAGATCTTCTTTAGCTTCATTTAGTTTCCAGAACCAGGGAAGCCGCTTTGATACTTTTCCGATTTCTGCATCCGGCAGCCCGAAGACCCTTGCCACCTCCCGGACCGCCATCCTGGGCTGAAACAGGATATGGCTGGATACCATTGCGCTGTGGCCCTTAAACTCATTTAACACCCAGTTTAAGATATCATCCCTTTCATCCCAGGCAAAATCAATATCAATATCCGGCGGATCAGTTCTTTGAAGATTCAAAAACCGTTCAAAATAAAGGTTGTATTTAATTGGGCAGACATTGGTAATACCAAGGCAATAAGCCACGATGGATGCTGCGCCAGACCCTCTGCCACAGATTCTTGATGCTTTTTTAACAATTCTTTCAACCACCAGAAAATATTCACAAAAATTCATTTGCCGGATGATATTCAGTTCATGTTCAATCCTTTTGACAACACGACCTGACAGGCTTGCGCCATAGCGAATTTTCGCTCCCTGCAATGTCTTTTCGTATAAAAGTTTATCTGCACCAAGGCCTGTGCCTTTTTTTAAGGGAGGCATGACAATACCAAAATCCGGTCCTGAAAATTCTATTTTTTCCGCCAGGGCAAAACTGTTTTTTATGGCATCTGGAAACACAGCAAATTTTTCCTGGTATACCTTTGGGGGAGCCAGAAATGCCGTATCCGGTGCTGCGTCCTTATGGGTCAAGCGGCTTAAGCAGGTGTTGTTGTCTATGGCCCTGAGCATGCGATGAATTTTCGCGTCTTTTCTATCTAAAAAAAAACTGCCGGGCGTTGCCACCATGGGAATGCCAAGCTTTCTGGCTGTCACGCACAGGGGATGCTGTTGGGACAGAGGATTTCGGGTAAGGTTGACGGCAACATCTACATTGTTTTTATGCCAGAAGGATAAAAGGTCGTGGTTTTTGGTTAATACCACAAGTCCTTTGGAAAGGTTTGGCAGAGCTGTTTTTAGTGAAAAGTCTTTGTCTCTGTGCCGCTGAGTGATCAGTTGGGTCAGATGGCTGTAGCCCTTGCTGTTTTTTACCAGGCAGACCGCTCTGTGGGGTGTACGGGGATCTGTGATCTCCGCACCAATGACAGGGGTTAATCCCTGATGCCTGCAGGTGTTGATAAACTTCCACATGCCGCATAAATTGTCTGTATCTGTCAGGGCTATCTTTTGATATCCAAGGGTCTTTGCATGGCAGCAGAGATCTTTTACAGAAGCTGTGCCCCACATAAAAGAATAATGGGACCTTGTGTTCAAGGCAATCATTGGTGTCTGTTTCTGTTAATCATTTTTAACCCTAACGTTGCATAAAAATTTGTAATTGTTCAGCCCGTTAAAAGCGGTTATCTCAAAGCCCTGTCTGATGGATATTTTCAGGAGGTTAAGCGTTTAGCATCGAACAAAAATATCTATCAGACAGGGCGACGTCTAGCATAAGAGCTGAATGGTTACAAAAATTTTTACCCTTCATGGTTTTTGCAACATTAGGGCTAACCCTGCCTTTATTGAATTTTTGCCGAATTTTTCATGGATTTTGTCCATTGCCAGTATCAGTTCAGTCTGTTTTGTTTCTTTGGTCCCGGTGGAAAACAGGTCTGCCTGTATCGCGCCTTGGCAAAGCTTTTCACATATCAGGCGCATGTGGCGGATTCTGACCCTTCTGGTCCATGCTTTGTTTAAAAGAGGAATACATTTTTTAAACATGGCCATATCATTGGATGTTGGTGGAACAAGTTTTAGCTTTGAGGTGCTTTGCAGCCCATCTGAATAGGAAAGGATAATTTTTGTGGCACCACCTGTAAGTCTTTGATTCCGTAAGGTTTTGCATATTTTTTCAACCATGAGATAAAGGGCTCTTTTAAGCAGATCAGCATTGTTGGTGTCATCGCTGAATTCATGGTCAAAGCGTATGATGGAAAGGTTTTCGCAAAGGGTTGTGACGGGTGTTGGATCAATACCCCTGATCCAGTCATAAACCAGGGGTGCCCGGAAATGAAAGGGGATCTTAAGCTGTTCCAGGGTAAGGACTCTTGCCTGGGAGATAAAAAAAAGATTGAATTCAAAAAATTTTGTTAAATCTTTTTTTATAAGGCCGGGTATCAGATTGAGGGGTAATGGGGCAAGAAAAGCTTTTTCATCACCCGGTGCGACAATATACTCTCCCACAGGCTTGACAACCCGGGTGGCCACTTTAGCCACAAGTTTGTTGGTGGCAACAGACCAGATGGGATCAAAATTAAATGTTTTTTTAAACGCTTTTTTAAGCTTAAAGGCCACATCAACAGAAGGGCCAAAAAGTCGTCCTGAACCTGTGACATCCAGAAATATGTGGCCGTCTGATGTTCCTGATTCGATGAGCGGGGTAAAGGCAAAGGTTTCTTTTAAAAGATCTTTCATGACCTGTTCATACCGGTTGAAACTGGGTGGCAGAATTTTAATCTTTTTATTGATCCGCTTTGCACGGGCCAATGCCATACCTTTTCTGATACCTTCTTTATATGCCTCATCGCTCATATCATACACCACGGCCCGGGGCGCCCCCAAAGGAGCGATAATCAGGGGATAGCCTTTGAGGGACGGCTGTATATTGCTTTCCACTGCAACGGCAAAATCTGCAATGTTTAAATGAATGATTGAGCGGCTCATGTCTTTTCGTGGTGATAGTCCTTGAACAAAAGATCGATCAAGCGTAATGCATTTTTCGGGGCCTGGCCCCTTACATGATTGTTAAAAAAAATACCACCTGTTGCAGCTTGGGCCATCATGGCTGTTTTAATGGTGGCTGCCCATTGGGCAAGTTCCCATTGGGCATAATCATAGTCAAATTGTTTCTGCATGTTGCCTGATCGCCATCCCTTGGAATTCCTGCCGTGAAAACGGACATAAAAAAGGTCTGGGTTGGTCACAACATCAAGACGTGGAAAAAGGTTGGGCAGATCCGGTTCATCCACTGACACCAGAGTAACCTTCCTCCTTTCAAGTTCGGAAAATACTTTGTCATTTGCCCAGGAATCGTGCCGGAACTCTATGGCAATGGGCAGACCCGCAAGTTCATCCAAAAGTGCTGCAAGATAATTCCTGAAATTGATGGATCGTTCGAAATATGGCGGAAGCTGTATGAGAATACATAATAATTTTTGAGATTGGATTAAAGGCTCTATCCCCTGGCGGTAGAGCATGACTTCTTTTGTCCATTGTCCTTTTTTTATCTCATGGGTCATGGTCCGTGTGAGTTTTGCGGCAAACTTGAAATTTTTGGGTACTTTTGTGCACATCCGTTCAATGGCCGGGGCCTTTGGCATCTGATACCAGGTATAGTTGAGTTCTGTTGCATGAAAGATCTGCGTGTAAAAATCAAGCATATTGGAAGAATGGGTGCCGTCCGGATAGAATCCTGAGTCGATCCATTCACCGTAGGAATACCCGCTGGTGCCGACAAAGATATCGCTTGCCGGACAAAGCTTCTTGGTCATTTATATCTCCAAACCCTTAGGGCCGCGAACAATACCGATGACTTTGCCCTGGATCAACACTTCATCAAATTCATATTTCTGAGACCTGAAATCCGGGTTCTCAGGCCGCAGTTCAATAAAATCAGGGTGAAGAAAAAACCTTTTTACAGTGGCTTCTTCGTGATGGATCAAAGCCACGACAATCTCTTTGTTGTGGGCATACTGCCTGGGCTCACAGATAGCCAGGTCCTGGTCAAGAATACCGGCATTTTTCATGGAACTCCCTTGTATTTTAAGGGCAAAAAGATTTTGGCCCGGGTATATCTTTGCATCTACCAAAAGATGACCTTCCCATTCCTGCTGGGCATACATGGGGAGCCCAGCTGTGACGTGGCCGATAACAGGAATCTGTTTTTGTCTCTGGGTAAAGTGTAAGTCACCTCTGTCATCCAGGATGTGAATGGTCCGGCTGTATCGGCCGTCTCTTTTGAGATATTCTTTATTTTCAAGGGTTTTCAAGGTTTGAGCAACGGCAGCATGGCTGATGGCTAGTTCAGCGGCAATTATGCGAAGACTGGGGGAAATGCCGTTCTCCTTAACTTTGTGTTTCAAGAAATCAAGCACCTTTTGCTGGCTTGGGGTCAGTTTTTGTCTCATGTTTTAAGCCTTTTCATATTTGATTTTGTATAATGTGACAATATTTTATTTAAATGTCAATGTAAATGTAAATAGTTTGTAAATATAAAATCTGAACAAAAACAGAAATTAAAACTTCATATGGTTAGACCATTCCAACTTTTTATAGCTTTGCCACTTATGGGTTTCTGGCAATCAGCATGGAAATTCCAGACTTTTTTTGGTTGACAACAAATGGTATATGGGCTACAGAATTCTTTAATCAGGCTGTAGAAGGGCTTTTTTAGCTATTGGTAGTTTTAAAAATTTAATGGGTTGGAAAATCTGTATGGCACAGCTAGAATTAAAAAATGTTAGTGTGAGGTTTGGTGGGCTTTTAGCATTATCTGATTTGAGTTTTTCAATCGGGAACGGTGGAGTTGTGGGGCTCATCGGCCCCAATGGTGCTGGGAAAACAACTATTTTTAATGTTCTCACCGGTGTTTACCATGTATCGGAAGGTGATGTCCTTTTTGAAGGAGAAAGTATTATTGACAAACGCCCTTATACGATTTTTGAAAAAGGGATTGCCAGAACCTTTCAGAATATCAGGCTTTTTTCCGCCATGACGGCGATTGAAAATGCCATGGTGGCAAGACACTGCCGGTCCTCCAAAGGGATCGTTGGATCCATCTTAAGAAGCCCGTCACAGAAACGAGAAGAATCTTTTATTAAAGAAAAGGCTATGGAAGCCCTGACTTTCATGGGTGTTGGAAAATATGCCGATGATGTGGCATCAAATTTGCCTTATGGTCTCCAGAGGAGACTTGAAATTGCCAGGGCCATTGCCTCGGAGCCCAAAGTGCTACTGCTGGATGAACCCGCTGCCGGAATGAACCCCTCTGAATCCTCAGAGTTGATGAAAGACATTACGCGCATATCAGAACTTGGCATTGATGTGCTCCTTGTGGAGCATGACATGAAGGTTGTGATGGGTGTGTGTGATCATATAGTATGTGTTGATCATGGAGTGAAAATTGCTGAAGGTGATTCAAATGAAATTCAGAATAACCCAAAAGTGATTGAGGCGTATCTAGGTCAGCCTGCCAACCAATAATTTTTAGGAGGAAAAAATGAGAAGAAGAGTTTTATCAATTATGATTATGGGCCTTATCCTGGTTCCATTCCTGTTTAGTGCAGTCGCTGCAAAAACCTTGAAAATAGGTTCTATGAGCCCTTTGACAGGCCCCTATGCATCTGATGGAACAGATATTAAAAACGGTACCCGTGCTGCCATTGAAGTATTTGAAGAAGCCGGTGGAATGCCGGGTTATGACAAAATTGAATTTTTTCCCCAGGATACAGCCTGTGACCCAAGACAAGCCGTTTCTTCAGCCAACAAGCTTATCAACCTCGAGGTTGTCGGTGTTATCGGCGCCTATTGCTCTTCTTCAACCATCCCATCATCCGAAACACTGGCTGAGGAAGACATCATCATGATTACTCCTGCATCCACAAATGAAAAAGTGACTGATCGCGGCCTTCCCTATATGTTCAGAATGTGCGGAAGAGACGATGACCAGGCCCCTGCAGCAGCCAAATTCCTGAAAGAATCTCTGGGCGCAAAAACTATTTTTATCGTGGATGACAAAACCACTTATTCCCAGGGCCTGGCCGATGGCGTTAAAAAAGCCAGTATCGCTTTGGGCATGGAAGTGGTTGCCCATGAGCATGTCAACCAGGGCGACAAGGATTTTTCTGCTATCTTGACCATGGCAAAACGGGCCAATGCCGATGTCTTCTACATGTCTCTCCAGGGATATTCTCCTGCAGCCATGATGACACTCCAGGCAAAACGTCTGGGCATGGATTCCCAGATTGTAACCCAGGATGCCGTGTTTCAGCCCAAATACATGGATGTTGCAAAAGAAGCCTCACAAGGTGTTTTCCTGACCTATGGATTTACAGATCAGACCACACCTCAATACAAAGCATTTGAGGCAAGATATGTGCCCAAATATGGTAAGATTGCTGCCTATGCAACCTATGCCTATGATTCAGCAACAGCATTGTTATATGCCATCAAGGCCGCAGGGTCCACAGATCCTAAAATGATTAAGGCTGAGCTGATGAAACTGGATTTTCAAGGTGTTGCAAAACATATCAAGTTCAGAGCTAATGGGGATTCCGGCTCTTCTTATATTGCCTATAAAGTTGTCGGCGACAAGTTTGTTCCTTATTGGGAGCCGGTCAACGGTTTGATTAAATAACCCGATTAAAATGTGATGCGGCTTTTGCCGTGGCATAAGCCGCATCTTTTGGTCCGCCCCAACAACCTAAAGTTAAGAAAATTAAATACAATGGAATATTTTATTCAGCAGTTGATTAACGGTTTAACCCTTGGCGGGATGTATGCATTAATCGCTCTGGGATATACAATGGTCTACGGTGTTATCCAGCTTATCAATTTTGCCCATGGTGAATTCTTTGCTGCCGGCGGATATGTAGGTGCCATAGCCCTGGCTTATTTTGCCGGGATCGGTTATATGGACTCTCATCCTATAATCTGCCTGACGGCCTCTTTTATGATAGCCATGGCCTATTGCGCTTATCTTGCCGTGGGGGTTGAAAAAATAGCGTATAAACCATTGCGGAAAAATTCCCGACTGGCTGCCCTTTTGTCTGCCCTTGGTATGTCCATATTTCTTTCCAACGGCATGATGCTCACCCAGGGGGTGTATGACAAGGTTTATCCCGGTGAGTTATTCCAGGGAAGATTTGATTTTGGCATGGTAACCATCTCCTATCTCCAGATCATGATTGTATCTTTGACCGCCTGCCTTTTAGTGGGTCTCAATTTATTGGTATTTAAGACCAAAATCGGAATGGCCATGCGGGCCACGGCCCAGGACAAGACCATGTCAGCTTTGGTGGCCATTGGCAGCAATAAGATTATCTCGCTTACCTTTGCCATCGGAGCGGGTCTTGCCGCCGCCGCAGGTATCATGTACGGTCTTTATTACGGATCAGTCAAGTATGACATGGGATTTGTTCCGGGCATCAAGGCGTTTGCTGCGGCTGTTCTGGGCGGAATCGGGAATATAACAGGTGCCATGATCGGCGGTCTGATTATCGGAATGGTTGAAATATTTGGTGCAGGCTATATATCCAGTGAGTACAAGGATGTGTTTGCATTTATAATATTGATAGGCGTTCTTTATTTTAAACCAAATGGAATTATGGGCGAGAATATAGATGATACAAGAGTTTAAGAAAGTTTGGAAACAATATACCATCGGCATGGTTTGGCTTTTGGGCCTGCTCTGGCCGATGCTGGGCATTCATGCAGACGGCACTCTCACCTTTCAGAAAACGTTAACGGTCTGGGGTTATATCCTGGCAGGCACTTTTGTCTGTTTCATGATTTATATCATGAAGTCCGGCAGTTCCTTTAAATTCATAGCCGATCCGATTTCCCGTGCAGCCAATGGAGTTAAATCCGCCTCCACTGCCTTACCCACCTGGGTGTGGATAACAGTGGTTATGGTGCTTGTATTGATTTATCCCCAGCTAGCAGGCCGTTACGGCACAGACGTGGCCATTACTGTGCTGTTTTATATCTGCTTAGGGTTAGGCCTCAACGTTGTTGTGGGTTTGGCCGGTATGCTGGATCTGGGGTATATTGCATTTTACGGTGTGGGCGCCTATACTTATGCCATCCTTAACACCACATATGGTCTGGCCTTTTGGGTCTGCCTGCCCGTGTCAGCATTAACTGCATGTATTGCCGGCTGTATTGTCGGGTATCCAACGCTTCGCATGCGGGGGGACTACCTGGCTATTGTCACCCTGGGCTTTGGAGAGATCATCCGGATTATCCTAAACAACTGGATGACTCTGACAAATGGCCCTAATGGCATATTGGGAATCAAGCCCATTGGTATTTTTCTCCCCATGTTTGAAAATGGATTTACCTTTGAACATATCTGGGTGAAAAAACTTCAGTTTTTTTACTATTTTGCCCTGGGTCTGGCCATTGTTACGGCCATCGGGGTTCATCGGTTGAATTTTTCACGGGTGGGCCGCGCCTGGGAATCCATCCGGGAAGATGAGACCGCAGCCGAACTCATGGGGGTGAATACCTTTATTTATAAGCTTTTAGCCTATGCCATGGGCGCTGTGTTTGCCGGCATGGCCGGTGCATTTTTTGCAGCGCGCATGAAATTTGTCAGTCCGGAAAGTTTTACTTTTCTTGAGTCCGCCATGGTGTTGTGTATGGTGGTTTTGGGCGGGATGGGATCCATCCCCGGGATTATACTGGGAGTTATCGCCCTGGTTGCATTGCCCGAGATTTTCCGCGAACTTGAATCCTATCGAATGCTGGTCTTTGGTGCTACCATGATTATCATGATGCTCTTCAGGCCTTCTGGTTTGATACCGGCCAAGCGTGTGGGAACCCGATCTGAAGAAAAGGAGGGCTAAGGACAAATGAGTAAACAACCGATTCTTGAATTGAAAAATGTTCATTCCGGATATGGGTCCATCAAAGCCCTGAAAGGCATATCTCTCAAGGTTATGCCCGGAGAAATAGTGGCGATTATAGGTGCCAATGGTGCTGGGAAATCAACAACTCTTATGACCATCTGTGGAATTGTGCCGATTGAAAAAGGTGAAATTTACTATGACGGCAAACTGATCAACAAAGTTTCGGCAGAAAAGCTTCCCACCATGGGGCTTTGCCAGGTGCCGGAAGGAAGACGGATTTTCCCCAGACTCTCAGTTATGGAGAACCTTCGGCTGGGGGCTTTTCACAGGGATGATACGGATCAGATTATGAAAGATATCCAGCATTCCTATGAGATGTTTCCTATTTTGGGGGAAAGAAAAGCACAACAGGGTGGAACCCTTTCCGGAGGCGAGCAACAGATGCTGGCAATAGCAAGGGCGCTTATGACAAAGCCAAAGGTTCTTCTACTGGACGAACCATCCCTGGGGCTTGCACCCATCATTGTTCAGCAAATTTTTGATATAATTGCCAAAATCAACAAGGAAGACGGTACCACTATTCTTTTGGTTGAGCAGAACGCAAACCTTGCACTCCAGGCAGCATCAAGGGGTTATGTCGTTGAAACAGGTGAAATTACACTTGAAGATGAAGCAAAGTCTTTGTTGGCCAATCCCAAGATCAGAGAAGCCTATCTTGGAGAGTAATATGATCTAACCCTTGTTCTGAACAAAGGTATCCATTCATAATTTTCAGCCGGTTTCATTTTAATTTGAAACCGGCTTTTTTGTAACTAATATATCGGTTCAATTGAATATACCTTAACGTTGCATAAAATTTTTACCCTTCGGGAAAGCCATGAAGCCCTCATCTTATTCGTTATCAAAGTTGAGCCGTCAGACGACTACAGCTGCAATCTTGCTGCCTTGAATATGAGAGCTTCATGGCTTTTGCAACATCAGGGTATAGTATGACGTATATTTTTCCTAACTATACGGAATAAATTTCTCATAGTTGTGAACTAATTTGCGTATATTTAACCAAAGGTCATACAATTGATGAACACCCTTTAAAAAATTGTTAATCACAAAGAGGTCTCTAAAGAGATCACTTAATCAATTACAGAATAATTAGATATTCTAAACTCCAACTTGTGGTATGAGATTTGCTTTGTAGTTTATAATTAAGTGAAGACTAATAAGAACAGTGATTAAGTATTTTTAAAAAATTAGGGTTAAGTCAACATGAAAAAAAATATCGTATTATTGGATAATGATGGAAGGCGTATAGAAAAGGCCCGGCGGATATTTTCATATACCGTGTATTCCCCTGAAAGAAGATTTGCTGAAGACCGAAGATCCTGTGCCGATAGACGTTGTAAGGCAAGATAGTTAGTTTCCATCCAAACACGGGTTTCCGGTCAAGCACTATTTAGTACCCCATTTACTGGCCGGCTTAAAATAAAACTTATATTTTTTCTGGTATTTCTTCCTTTCATAAGAGATTGCTCTAAATGAATTTCGATTATATATTGACAATAATTCAATCAAATTGATAAGCTGTTTAAAATTTATATTTTTGAATTCAAACTGAATTGCAAATTTTCGTAACTTCTGTATTTTTCAACTGTTTTTGCAGCATTCCTGCCAACATTTTTTCGTTTAACATTAAAGTGGTTTAATATTAAATTGGTATAAAAAAAGGAGGGCATTATGGCAGTTTCTATTATTATCAGAAGAACCCTTAAGGATGAAGCCATGGCAAACCAACTGGCACCTTTGATTGTGCAACTCAGATCAAGAGCCACTGTTCAGACAGGGTTTCTAACGGATCAGACCTTCAGTTGTCTTGACTGTGAAGGAGAGTATATGATCATCACCACCTGGAATACCCTGGAAAACTGGAACAAGTGGATGCACAGTGAGGAACGAATGGCGATCCAAGGCAAGATAGATGAATTGCTGGGTGAGAAAACCCTGTACCGGTATTATGAACCTGTTGTGGGTGGTATTCCCCCTCGATTTTATCATAATATAGGGTGATCCAAAAAGGATTGAATAGTTTTTTCAATTAAGCGCTAAATAGTGTGTTAGGCTTTAGGGTCAATGCAAATTAGTGTATTTAATGAGCCCTGTTATAATCTGATGATTTCAAACTCTTGATTACAGTGCTCAAGGAATTTTACCAGATCTTTAGAAGCAATGGTTGTTGTTGCTGTATTGACCAGGGGATGAAAATTGAGAAGTTTGTTTTCCATCATGTCTTTGTCCAATATAACTTTAATGTCATGGCTTTTTGCATTGATAACGGCAAAGGGAGTCACTGAACCCGGAATGACGCCTAATACCTGTGCTAAAAGATCAGGTTTTCCAAAAGACGGGCTTTTTGCACCGATTTTTTTTGCCATTTCTTTGATTATTATTGGTTTGTCGGAAAGGGTGACCACCAAAAATAGATTTTTCTTTTTATCTTTAAAAAATAGATTTTTGCTGTGGACACCATCAATACCTTTGTGATGCAGGTTGGCCTCTTCAACAGTAAAAACTGCAGGATGTTCATGGTTTGTGTGTTCAATACCGATTTGAGATAGTACATTCAGCAATTCTTCTTGAGTTTGCAACATGTTCTTTTCCAATTATTTGGGTTCAAGGTTAAACAGGACATCGTTTTCTAGATAAACCTGTTCTAATTGTTTTTGATAATCAGTCAGGTCTTCTCCTTTTAAATTGGCCAGTTCCTGAACAATATATTGTATAACAGCCAATATGCCCGAGACATTGCCGATAAAGGGGATGGATCTTGACGGAACCACAAGGGACAGATCTGAAAACTGGATTACCGGACTAATGGAGCTGTCACTTATGGTTAATAAGGTGTGGCCGCTTCTGCGGATCATTTTGCTTAACTTGATCAGTTCGTTGGGATAGCGGGAAGTCGCCATCAGGATGACCAGGCTTTTGGGATGGGCATTGGTCAGCATATCAAAACAGGTGGAGTCACTGCCTTTTAAAATGTGAACTCCTTTTCTGATTTTGGTCAATGACCAGCCCAGGTAATAAGCAAATGTATAGGATAGTCTTGAGCCGACAATATAAACAGAATGGCTTTTATCCAGATGCTCTGCAAATTGGTTCATTGTATCTATGCTAATATTTTCATATAGATATTTAAGGTTGTTCAATTCTTCCAGGATGCCCCGGTGAAGCCGGTCTGTTCCTGGCTCCTTAATACCTTTGATGGCAGCTCTTTCAGGAAGAGAAAGGCCTGTGTTGACAAAATCTTTTAATGCGTCCTGGAATTCTGAATATCCTTTGTATCCCAGGGTGCTGACAAACCGAACAACGGTGGCTTCACTGATTCCGCAGGTTTCAGCCAGCTCCTTTGTGGTCATGAAAACAGCCTTGGAAGGGTTTTGCATAATATAGTTACCAAGAGTCTGGGCTTTGGGGGTAAGGGACTCCAGTTTATTGGATATATCATTAATTACGGGATGTGATGCAGGATCATTCATTATGGGTTCAACCTGTTATGAGTATTATGTTAGAGCAATCAATCATCATTATAACGCCCTAATTTTATTTATTGTTATAGAATAGAAATGGGTTTGTCAAGCATCTATGAAAGAAATAATATCATTTTAAAAATAAATACTTGACATGAATCATTTCATCAAGTAGTGAAGAAAATGGATAAAGAGTAATTTGACAAAAATCCATAATTTTAAGAGAAGGCCAATGTTTTCGAAAAAAAAACCCATGTGGGGAAAAAAGACCAAGCTTAAATCAAGTTATGATGTGGTTATCATTGGAGGCGGGCTTCACAGCCTGGCAACGGCTTATTTTCTTGCAAAGGAACATGGCATAACCGATATCGCGATTATAGAGAAAAATTATATCGGATATGGCGGTGCCGGCAGAAATACTGCTATTGTTCGCGCTAATCAGCGGACACAGTATAATGTGCCCCTTTATAAGGAAGCCCTTGATCTCTGGCCGGTTCTGACAAAGGAGCTGGATTACAATTTAATGTTTAACAATTGTGGGAATTTAAACCTCATGCACAGCGAAGCTGCCATGAAGGCTGCCCGCATGACAATTGCCACAGCTCAGTTTCATGGAGTAGAAAGTCATCTTATTGATGCAAAAGAAGCAAAAGAGCTGGTGCCGGCCTTGAATATCTCTGAAGATATTACTTTTCCAATTCATGGTGCCATGTTCCATCCGCCGGGTGGTGTTGTTCGCCATGATGCCGTGGTATGGGGACTTGCAAGAGGTGCTGCACAAAAAGGTGTGGAGATTCACCAGCAGACCGAAGCTTTGGATATCGGCACGAAAAACGGTAAGGTGACGTCTGTAACAACTAGCGAGGGGGTCATAAATACCAAACAGGTATTGATCTCAGCCGGAGGTTATTCTGCAGCACTGATCTATGACATGCTTGGGATAAAGCTTCCCATCAGTGTTTTGACAATTCAGGCCATGGTGACTCAACCTTTGAAACCGGTTCTTGATCATGTGGTTTCCTCGGGTGCCTATCACTGCTATGCCAATCAGACTTTGAAAGGTGAAATAGCTACAGGTGCTCACATGGATCCCTGGCCCAACTATACAACTTTGAATACAGCCCACTATATAAAACATCAAGCTGAAGCGCTTTCTGAATTTCTTCCCTGCTTAAGGGGAGTTCGGTTCATGAGAATCTGGGGCGGACTTGCTGATATGACACCTGACATGGCACCCATCATGGAAGGCAACAACCATGTTGAAGGCTTTTTCATGGATTGTGGATGGGGGTATTTCGGATTTAAATCATGTTCTGCCGTGGGCAAATACATGGCCGAATACATGGCAACAAACAATTGTCCCGACATGCTGAAACCCTTTGCCCTGGATCGGTATCAGGAGCATAAGCTCATGGGTGAAACCGCTGCACTTGTGAGTTACAGCCCAGACAATTAGCCGGAAATTAGACATTAAGGAGAAAAGAAAATGGCATTAACAATCACATGTCCAATTTGCGGGAAAAGAAACGGATATGAATTCAAGTTTGGTGGAGAGGAAAAAGGCCCGAGACCTGAGGAGAAAGACCTGACTCCGGAAGCATGGTGCGATTATGTACACATGAACAAATGTGTTGCAGGGGTCCAGCAGGAATGGTGGTTTCATAAAGATGGATGCGGGTCATGGTTTCCCATTTACCGGGATACAACCACGAACCTTGAACAGGAAGAACAGAAGGCAAAAAATCAGGAGGGCAAAAATGATGAACAGGTTTAATCATCTGCCTACATTGAAAGTAGATACAACTCAGAAAATTGCCTTTACATATAAAGGGAAAAAACATTATGGGGTAAAGGGCGATACCGTTGCAACGGCTTTATATGCAAACGGGATCAGGATATTCGCCAGAAGCCTCAAATATCACAGACCCAGAGGGCTTTACAGTCTTGACGGTGAATGCAGCAATACCTGTATGGAAGTAGACGGCATCCCCAATGTCCGGTGTGAAAACACGCTGCTTGAAGACGGTATGGTCATAAAAGAGCAGAATGTTAAAGGCTCTGCAGAACATGACATGATGTCTTTTTTGGATAAACTGGACTGGATGATGCCTGCGGGATTTTACTATAACGTTATGCATAAGCCAGCAAAAATCTGGCCCATTGCAATGAAGCAGATTCGGAAAGCTGCTGGACTTGGCAAAATCAGTCCTGATTTTGAGATGCCGGGAAAATTTGATGAAATTTTTCTGAATTCAGATGTCTGTGTCATAGGCGGCGGACCTGCCGGAATGATGGCTGCTCTTTCAGCCGCTCAAAAAGGCCTGCGGGTCATCTTAATGGAATCCAGGCCCTGGCTGGGCGGATTTTTTGAATACAGATCAAGCCAATATAAGGAAGATCAGACTCTTAACGCCAGGGCACAAGATCTTAAAAATCAGGTCATGGCCCAGGAAAATATTCGGGTATTTACCCATACATCTGCTGTTGGAACCTATAACAATAACCTGGTCACAGGATTTCAGATCGGGAAAAAAGGTGATGTATTTAACCAGCGGTATATTGAGATCAGAGCCAAAAGTGTTGTTGTTGCAGCCGGATGTATTGAAAGACCATTGATTTTTGATAATAATGAAAGACCGGGTGTCATGCAGATCGGATGTGCCCTGAGAATGGCCAATACTTATGGGCTACTTCCAGGTAAAACAGCTGTGTTCAGTATAGGTCATGACCTGGGGCTTGAAGCAGCTCTTGAACTCCACGACCATGGGCTTGCCATCGAGTGTATTGCCGATATCAGGGAAGATGGCCAGGATCCGGTTTTGTTGGAAAAAATACAAGAAAAGAAAATTCCATTCTTAAAAGGGTGGGTGGCAACCAAAGTTCATGGCAGAAAAATGGTTAAAAAAATCAGTATTTCAGCTATTGACGGCCTGGCTTCCAAAACCTTTTCCTGTGATCTTGTTGTGGCATCGGCTGGTATGACACCGGTAACCGGTCATATTACAGTGGCACAGGGAACGCTTAAGTATGATACTCATACCGGTTTTTTCCTGCCCGATGAAATGCCGGAGAAAATGCATGCAGCAGGTCGTCTTTTGGGTTTAAATGATGCCCTTTCCATTGAAGCGTCAGGAAAACTTGCCGGTTTAAAAGCGGCTTTTGACTGTGAAGATTGTTCCATTCAGGAGATCGGTGAAGCAAAAAAAGCCTTGGAAAATCTTCCAGGACCTGTCCGGGGAACTAAGCTTGTAACAGCACCTGTGAAAGGTCGTAAGAGCTTTATCTGTTTTGATGAAGATGCAACTATTAAAAATATAAAACAGGCCATTGAAAAAGGCTTTGATGTACCAGAGCTGATCAAACGGTTTACTGCGACGGGGTTAGGGCCTGGCCAGGGCGGTATTCCCGGTCATAACCTGCCTTTGTATGTGGCTAAATACAAGGAGTTGCCGGATGTTTCCATCCGGCCCACCAATGTCAGACCGCCCCTTGTCCCCACATTGATATCCACCTATGCCGGGGTCAATCATCAGATGTTTAAAATAACGCCCATGGATGACATGCAGAGAAAAGATGGCGGAATTTTCAGAAATCTTGGCGTATGGCAGCGGGCACGTTATTTTTCAAATGATCTAACCTGTAAAAAAGAGATTGAAAATGTAAGATCCAACGTTGGAATGCTCGATGGTTCAACCCTTGGTAAGTTCAGACTCCATGGACCGGATGCATTAAAAGCACTCCAGCGGGTATTTGTATCAGATATGTCCAAGGTCAAACAAGGACGTGTCAAATATTCTGCCATGTGTAATGATGACGGCTGTGTAATTGATGATGGAGTTATCGTCAAACAGGGAGAAAACGATTATTATTTCACCACTTCAAGCGGACGTGCAGGACAGACTGTTGAATGGATCAGATATCATACCCGGTATGATGGATGGGATTTTGCCCTGGTGAACCTCACCGATTCCTTAGGCGTGATTAATCTTTCCGGCCCCAATGCCAGGAAGGTGTTGGAAAAAATTGTGGATATTGACATCTCAAATGAAGCGTTTGGATATTCTGAATATAAAGAGTTTAAAATAAAGGATATCATTCCTGCAAGAGCCATGCGTTTGGGATTTGTGGGTGAGCTTTCCTATGAGCTACATGTACCTTCTTCGTATATGAAGGCTGTCTGGCTCATGCTCAATGAGGCTGGAAAAGAATCGGGTATCCAGAACTTTGGTGTTGAAGCCCAGAACGTGCTTCGTATGGAAAAATGTCATATCATCCTGGGCCAGGAATCTGAACAGCGAACAAATCTTTTGGATGTGGGCCTGGGCTTTTTGTGGGATCGCAACAAAGCAGAAGCTAAAACAATTGGTGCAGTAGCATTACGCCAGGCAGAAAATGATCAGACCCGGCTCAAGCTTGTGGGATTTAAAACGGAAAACAACACAAGAGCTCCCAGGGACGGCGCATTGGTTGTGGATGAAAAAGTCAGGGGATATATCTGTACGGCAAGGGATAGTTTTTCATTAAACGAGGCAGTGGGCATGGCTCTGGTTGAGGCACCCCTTTCCAAGATCGGCACAAGACTTACGATTTTTGAAGATGAGTGCGGTGATGATCGGATTTATGGGAAAGTAGTTGCCATGCCGTTTTATGATCCAGAAGGTAAACGGATGAAAATGTAAGGGAAAAATCATGAAAGAATTACAAAGAGTTTCCCCGGTTGTATTTAAAAGTACACCTGTTAAAACAGAGACAAGGGACAACTGGGAAGTGGTTATGGAGTATAAAGGAGAAGGTGACGGGCCATTTCTGGTTGACTTGAGTCACAGGCCGCGGTTTGATCTGCAGGATTCCAACCTTGCAGCCCAAAAACCGTTTGGAATTGCAATTCCTGAAACACCAGGCATTTGTGTTCTTGAAAAAGGTGTTCTTGCCAATCGTATGAACAGAATCCAGGTTTCATTGGTCAACCTGGATGGCGACGATACAATCTATATGCCCGATGAATCAGGCTATACAGATGTTACAGAATCCACAATGTGTGTTGCACTGATCGGGAAAAATGTATTTTCAATATGTGAAAAATTGACGGCACTTGATTTTATGGACCCGCAAAAAAAGGCACCTTTTCTTTTTCAGGGACCTTTTTCCCATGTGCCCTGTCAGATTGTAATATTGAACAAAGAGGGTGAAAACCCAGGATTGATATTGACCTGCTCAAGAGGCTATGGAAGAGATATGATAGATTCCATTCTTCATGCAGGAGAAGAATTCGGGTTGAACCCTGCCGGCGAAAGCAGGTTTACCAACTGGATTAAAAGTCTTTAATTTTGGCATTTGCCGACAAACTAAATACAAGGAGATAAATACCATGAACAAAAAATATGATGCAATTATCATTGGAGCCGGTGTCATTGGATCACCCATTGCCTATGAGCTTTCTAAAATGGGATATAAAACCCTTAATGTTGACAAACTTCCGGATGCCGGAGAAGGTTCAACTTCCGGGTCATGTGCAATTGTAAGAGCACACTATTCTACTGCAGATGGAGTGGCTATGGCATATGAAGGCTTCAAGTACTGGCTGGACTGGGAAAACTATCTTGATAATGTAGAAGATGAAAAAGGCCTTGCCAAATACATGAATACAGGATCAATCCTGCTCAAGTCCCAGGGCCATGATTGGAAAAAAGTTCAAAGTAATTATGATGAAGTGGGTGTGCCCTACAAAGAATGGGACAATGATAAGATAAGAGAAATGGTTCCTGTGGCTGACCTTCACGAATTCTGGCCGGTGAGACGTCCTGAAGATCCTAAATTTTATGATGAGCCGACCAAAGAGCTCGGAGGGGCTATCTTTTGTCCTGAAGCAGGTTATGTTAATGACCCAACTCTTTCTGCTCATAATATCATGCGGGCTGCTGAAGCTAAGGGCTCTGAGTTCATGTTTAATGCCGAGGTTGTTGATGTCAGAAGTGAAAACGGCAAAGTAACCGGTATTACATTGAAAGACGGGTCAATGATTGATGCAGGGATTGTTGTCAATGTCGGCGGACCCCATTCATTTAAGATCAACCAGATGGCTGAGGGTGTGTGGGAAGGCTGCAACATCAAAACAAAAGCGCTTCGTCATGAAGTCATGTATTGCCCGGCACCTGATGAGTATGATTATCTAAATACAGGGTATCATATGTCTGACGGTGATATCGGGTGTTATGTCCGTCCGGAAGTGGGTAATACATTTCTCATCGGAAGCGAAGATCCTGATTGTGATCCCCAGGAATGGGTTGATCCTGATGATTTTTATGCAGGCAAAGGCGGACTTGGTAAGGATAATGTCCTGTCCGAAGAACAGTGGAAAGCACAGTGCTACAGGCTTGGTAAACGGATTCCATCTCTCCAGGTGCCCAATCAGCCCAATGGGGTTGTTGACCTTTATGACTGTTCTGATGACTGGATTCCTGTTTATGATAAATCTGATCTGCCGGGATATTACATGGCCATTGGCTCAAGCGGCAACCAATATAAAAATGCACCCGTTGTGGGCTGCATGATGGCTGAGTTGATTGACGCCTGTGAAAAGGGACTGGATCATGATAAAGAACCTTTCCAGTACAAATTCAAATATACTGAAAGATCTTGCGATGTGGGATTTTTCTCAAGAAAAAGAGAAATCAACTATAATAGTTCCTTTTCCGTAAACGGATAAGGTAGCTTTATAAAAATATCTTAACCATGAAGAACACAAAGGAATTAGGACTTTTCCCTTTGTGTTCTTCATGCTATTCTTGGTAAATGAAATATTGCTCGACCGTAAACTGCCAATTTCAGGGGAATACTGTGTTGGGAGCTTGAGTATTTTTTAAGATTAAGTTTTAATGGTGAATAATAAATGCAAATCTATATTTGTGTTAAACATGTCCCTGATTCTGCTGTTCATATTACCATTCTATCCAAAAATCGTATTGATGAAAATATATCCTTTCTTTTAAATCCCTATGATGAACATGCAGTTACAGAAGCAGTTAAGATTAAAAATAATAATCCAGGTTCTGAAATTATAGCAGTCTGTCTTGGTAAAAATGATGCTGAAAAAACGATCCGATCTGCCATGGCCATGGGTGCTGACCGGGGTATTCTGATTGCCTGTGATGAAAATCATGACAGCATTATAACTGCCCTGGCTCTTAAGGTTGCCATTGAACAGGACGGAAATCCAGAATTGATTTTTACAGGCAAAGAATCCATTGATGCTGAAGGAATGCAGACCATGTTCCGAATAGGGGCATTATTTGACTTTCCCGTTGCCACAAATGTGGTCAAGCTGGATATTGATGCTGACAAAGCAATCGTTGACTGTGAACTGTCCGGTGGAATTACCGATACATATGAGATGTCTTTGCCTTGCATACTAGGTGCTGGAAGGGGATTGAACACTCCCAGATACCCGACTTTTCCCGATGTGGTTAAATCCAAAAAAAAGCCGATCCAAAAAATTGCATTTACAGACTTGAATATTAAAGATTCTGCCTCAAAAATGAGCATTGTCGAGTTTGTACCCCTTAAGCAAAACCGGGAACCAAAAGAGATAAAGGGTGATGCTAACCTTGTGGCAAAAGAAATTGTTAGAATCCTTAAACAAGAGGCAAAGGTAATTTGATGAAAAATATCGGAATCATCATAGAATTGGATAACAAGAGAATTAAAGAAACCAATTTCGCCATGATTACTATGGCAAGGGCAAAGAATATCCAACTTTTTGCTTTTGTTATGGATGCTTATGCCGCTAGTGTAAAAGACGATCTGGAATCCTTTGGCATATCGAATATCGTTGAAATTGGTCTGGCCCCTGACCAGCAGAACAACCCGGTTATAAGGGCTAAGGCCATGATAAATGCTATTAAAGAATTTAATATATCCATGGTTTTCGGTTTATCCTCTGCAATGGGAAAGGATCTTTTGCCCAGGATCGCTGCCCAGATAAATGCACCTCTTGTAATGGATTGTTTTTATGTTGACCTTGAGCGAAAGCTTGTAAAGACATCCCAGTATTCAGGTAAAACCATTGCCACGATACAATTAACAGGTCCGATCATTGTGGTTGGTATCAGACCCAATGCAATTGAACCCATCAAGGCTCAAGCTTTTGCACAGGTTTTGAAATTTGATTCAAGCAATCTTGCTGCTAAAGATTTCCGGGTTATTAAATCAGGTGGAATAGACAAGGCCACTAACATAAACCTTAGCGAGGCTGATGTAATTATTGCCGGCGGAAGGGGTATGAAAAACAGTGAAAACTTTACCCTTCTTTCTCACTGCGCAGAAAAATTAAATGCTGCTGTCGGGGCCTCAAGAGTGGCAGTGGATTCAGGCTGGGTACCCTATTCCATGCAGGTGGGGCAGACAGGGGAGAAAGTAAGCCCAAAGGTTTATATTGCCTGTGGCATATCAGGATCTATTCAGCATTTTGCCGGCATGAAAACCTCTGGAATGGTTATTGCCATCAATACAGATGAAAATGCCGCTATCCTGTCAAACTGCGATTATTACGCCGTGGCCGATGCTTTGGAAATCATACCAAAACTGACAAAGATTCTGGAAAATGGCTGATTTCAAAAAAAATAAGCCGGGAAAGTTTTTGCAGGATCTGGATAATTCAGATTATTTGTCTATTTTTGATGATTTCAGTGACGGCGTTATAGTTACAAATAAGGATGGAGTTATAGTCTATTACAATCGCGCCATGTCTTTAATTGATGAATTACATCATGATAATGTAATTTTTCGTAAACTTATAGATGTTTATGACCTTGACGGCTCTACCAGTATCATCCTGCGGTGTCTGGCAAAACAAAAGCCTATAATTGACGAGCCTTTTTATTACCGGACAAGAATGGGAAGATTTGCTAATACCATTCACAATGCCATGCCGATTTTTCTTAAAAAAAAACTTGTCGGAGCCATATGTTTTGTCAGAGATTATCATGCCTTGACGGCAACCATTGCATCCATGTCCTTGCCCGGCAAAGAACAGCAATTTGACATTGCCTCCATTACATTTGACAGGATAATTGGAGAAGATCCGGCATTTGTCGATGCCATTAATTCTGCACGAATGGCATCAAGCACACCATCGCCTGTGATGCTTCTTGGTGAGACCGGTACGGGCAAAGAACTGTTTGCAAGGGCTATCCATAATCACAGCTTGCGAGGAGCAAAAAAATACACACCTGTCAATTGTGCGGCTATCCCTGAAAATCTTTTAGAGGGTATCCTGTTCGGTACATCTAAAGGCGCTTTTACAGGTTCAGTTGACAAAGCCGGATTATTTGAAAGAACCAACAAAGGAACTATTTTCCTTGATGAAGTCAATTCCATGCCCGTAGGGCTGCAGAGTAAAATCCTGCGAAGCATCCAGGAAAGCAAGGTCAGAAGAGTCGGGGCCCTGAAAGAGATTGAAACTGATTTAAAAATTATTAGTTCAGTAAACAATGATCCCCATATCTCAATTTCCAACGGAACATTGAGATCTGATCTTTTTTACCGCCTGGGAGTAGTGTTCATCCATATTGTCCCCCTGAGGGAACGCATGGGAGACCTTGGTTTGCTTGTAAGCCATTTTATAGAAAAACATAATATCACTCTGGGTAAAAATGCGAAAAAAATTTCCAATGAAGTGATGGAACTTTTTAAAAAGTATAACTGGCCGGGCAATGTCAGGGAGCTTGAACATGTGATTGAGGGTGCAATGAATATCTTGGGGACGGATGAGGTAATCCGGATTCAGCATCTTCAGACCCATTTTACAAAGTGGTCTGTAAAAGCCAAGTCTGCAAGACCAAAAAAAAGATGGAATAATGTACCTTCACAAGATCGCAGTTCCAATTTAATTAAAAATACTTCAGATCATGAAAAAAGCATTGTAAAAAAAGCCCTTTTGGAAGACAAAGGAAATATCACCAAAACGGCCAGGGCTCTTGGGATTTCACGGCAACTTCTTTATTATAAGATCAAAAAATTCAATATCAACCGCGATGAATTAAGCTAAGTTTTTGGGCAGGATAAAAAAGAAATAATATTCAGGAATCTAAGAGAAGAGGTATAACAAAGGTAAACAAACTTCCTTTATCTTTTCCTTCACTTTCAACCCAGATAAGTCCTTTGTGGAGACCCACAAGCTTACGACTCATTGCAAGCCCCAGTCCTGTTCCATTGAACGTCCTCTTTGAAGACATATCCTCTTGTTCAAATATGGAAAAAATTCTATCCTGGTCTTCATGTTTGATTCCAACACCCGTGTCTGATACACAAATTTGAAGAAAATTTATTTTAATATCCAATAAATGAGTTTGAGTATGTGGCTGTCCAGAATTAGGAACCTGCAACTCAGAACCCATTAAAATCTTAGCAGCGACAACAATCGAGCCTTTAATGGGCGTGAATTTAACTGCATTGTTTAAAAGATTAATGATAATTTGTTTAAATTTTTCCTTGTCCGCCTTTATTATCGGCATATCCGGCTGCAGATCTAATGTCAGGGCGATTTTTTTGTTATCAACAGATTCCATGACCCGATTCACAGCGCTTTGTAATTCATCTATGATGTTGAACACTGACAATTTTAATTCAATATCCTCAGTTTCAATTTTCGCAAGCTCAAGAATTCCATTTACTAATTTTAAAAGCTGTTGCCCACTTCCTTTTACATTTTGGATATATTTTATTTGGTTTTCATTCAGTTCTCCATGGGTCTTGGTTTCCAAAAGTTGGGAAAAACCGATAACGGCATTAAGTGGAGTGAGAAATTCGTGGCTCATATTGGCAAGAAATCGACTTTTGGCTATATTTGCTGCTTCTGCCTGTTCCTTTGCACGTTTAAGAGCAGCAGCAATCTTTTTTCTTTCAGCAATTTCCTCGATGCTGCGTTGAAGTTCTTTGTTGGATGTCTGGAAATTATTCATCAGGTTGTTGAAAGATTTTGTAATTTCATGCAATTCATCAGTGTCTTTTTGTACATTCTGAACATATTGTTCACCTTTTTCAGCAGTCTTCATGATGTTCTGGAACACAAAGATCCGGTCAAAAACCTGCCTCAATAGTAGCATTCCACCCAGAATGAGAAATAGAACTGCAAGAATGATTAGAAGCTGAGCAGTATCAAAGGAGACGGGTTTTTGATAAAAAAGGTAAATAATAGTGAGAACGGGTATCAGGAAGATCAGCGCTTCAATGGTAATGAGTTTTTTTCTTAATGGGTTCTGCAAATTATCGGGGTTTTCAATTCCATTGTTTTTCATCGGATCTTCTCCTATTTGTCAGGGGCAGCAGATTCCTTTAATATGAACATGATTATTTACAAGGTTGCCTTAAAAATTTCTATGGGTTTGCTCAATCCCTTTAACATCTTTTTCCCAATGGACTGGAAACAAAATTGTTCCTGACTAAGAGATGCCAGAGTCGTTTTAGTAAACAGGACTTGAAGCTCATCTGCAAGCCCGCAGAGGCGAGCCGCAATATTGACTGTGTTTCCGATAACAGTATAGTCCCGGAAGGATTCATTGCCCAGACTACCCAGATAAATGTTCCCTGTATTAATGCCGATACCCACATTAAACAAATCAGATTCCTGGTTGCTTTTTGAATTTGACAATTCCTGGATGATCTCGAGTGCACATCCAAGGGCGTTATCACTCATCTTTGGGCCTTCAAATACAGCCATTACCTCGTCACCGTTGAGCTTTTCAATAATACCCTGATATTTTTTAATAATCCTGAGTTGCTTGCCAATATTGGTATTTAGTTTTTCAAAGACATCTGCCGGGGCCATTCCTTCTGAAATCTGGGTAAATCCCCGAATATCAGAGAACAGAATAGTCACATAAGCGTCCCGATCCAAAGGCTCTGCTTGAACGTGATGAATTTTGTTTTCAACCATTTTCAGTGTTGATAAAGAGACATATCGAGATAATTCCGCTTTTGTCTTTGCCAATTCGTCATATAGTGTTTTAACGCGTAAACATGAAATAATTCTTTCCAGCAACTCTCCGATCGCAAATGGTTTACGAATATAGTCATCCCCTCCTGCATTCAAGCCCTCTATGGCGTGTTTTTGTTCTAGTTCACTTGCTGTTAAGTATATAATAGGAACATAGGGTAAAGACTTGTTTGCCCTGATTTTGCGACATACTTCATAACCGTTCATTTTAGGCATCATGACATCTAGCAGGATCAGGTCGGGAGGGTCATTAAGGACTTTTTTCAGTGCTTCTTCACCATTTTGGGCAGAATCCACGATATATCCCTCCGGAGTGAGGATCTCTACCAAAAGTTCGATATTCATTGGAAGATCATCTACAACCAGTATTCTTATATCCATATGTTTCATATTCATCCTAATTTTTCTCAACACTGATGGTGGAAAGTGTTTGACGATTTAAATATCGGAAAACACTATAGATTCAAGTATTATTAAGACAGAACATGGTTTTTTGTCAAGTTAATCCGATGTAAGTCAATAAAAAACCCGGTTTTTTCCATCCCGACTGATTAATTTTTCAATCTATGCATAACAAGACCGCAAAACAGAGTGAGCAATCCCATCCTTGCCTTTTGAACTTATAATAATTGGAGACCGGGAATTGTTCTCAAGCATTAATTGAATTGATTTTCAGTCAAATTTAATGCTAATAAACGCTAAATTTAAAATTTATTAAATTGAACTTTTTGTTTGGCGAATATTATGATAAAACACGCCTTTATCAAATGCAGCCAGGTGATGAATGGAGACTATAAGATGGGTTCGACAAAACAATATGGACAATTGCTTAATGTAGATTTAGGTTCAAGTGATTGCTGTGTTTCAACCTTCCCTGAAACTGCAATGGAGTTCATAGGCGGCCGTGGATTTAATATCTGGTATCTTTATCATAACCTTGCTTCTGGAACACATCCTATGGCCCCTGAAAACATACTCTTGATGTCCTGCGGCCTTCTTACAGGGTCATCTGCTCCCACCTCATCAAGGCTGCATCTTAATGCGCTTTCGCCTTTGACAGGAATATTAGGAAGTTCAAATATTGGCGGGTATGCAGGAGCCTGGCTCAGGTCCTGTAACATTGCCTCTATCGTCATAAAAGGAAAATCAAAAAAACCGGTCATCCTTTATATTGATTCAAAAGGAGCCCGTCTTGAGGATGCATCCCATCTCTGGGGACGTGATACTTTTGAAACCCAGGAGATTATTAAGCGATCCCAAAAAGATAACAAATTAAAGATCCTGACCATCGGGCCTGGAGGAGAAGGCAAGGTAAGGTTTGGTGCGATTATGACCGAAAAAGATCATGCAGCCGGTAGAACGGGAATGGGATCGGTCATGGGATCAAAAAATCTTAAAGCAATTGTGATTTGTAAAGGAAGCCATAAACATTTTCCTGCGACCACACCAACACAGAAAGAAGCTGTTAAGGCCTATGTCTCCCAAATAAAAAATTCATCTGAATTTAATTTTTTTTCAAAATATGGCAGTTCAGGATATGTAAAATGGGTAAACGACCTTGGGGTCATGGGCAGGAAAAATTATGGCAAAATCGGAACCAAACACATTGAAAAAATAGATGCAAGAAAACTTGATAAAAATATTGTTCGGTCCAGCGGCTGTTTTCGATGTCCTGTACAATGCAAAGCTGAACTTAAGCTGGATGGATTCAAGAAAGATGGTCTTTTTACAAGACCTGAATTTGAGCCTGTTCTTAATCTTGGCCCAAAATGTGGTCTTAAAGATCTTACCCAGATCATTAAACTGGATAATCTGTGCAGCCGTCTGGGAGTTGACAGCACCTCGACAGCCTCTGTTATTGCATTTGCCATGGATCTTTTTGAAAAAAAATTATTACCGGAAAATCTGGTTGGAGATCTCGATCTTTCCTGGGGCAATGCCGACACCATGGAAAAATTAATTTTTCAGATGGTTGAGGGCAAAGGTCTTGGAAAAATTTTATGTCTTGGTGTCAGAAAGGCGGCCCAACTCATCGGCAATGGCGCATCAAAATATGCTGCCCATATCAAGGGGCTTGAACTGACGGCTTATCATCCGTCAGCAATTATGGGCACTGCCCTTGGATATGCAGTATCCAGCCGCGGTGGTGATTATAATAATGTGTATGCATCCCTTGAATACAGCTGGACCAAAGAACAGGCAAAAAAAGAGTTTGGAACCCACGAAGCCGTTAATATTAAATCTATTTGTGCAAAAGGGTGGGTGATAAAAAAAGCAGTTACCACCAATATCATTATTGATAGCCTGGGCCTTTGCAAGGTGCCCGTATTATCTCTTTTAAGATCCTTTAACCTTGAAAACGAACTAAGACTCATCAATGGATTGACGAATTTAAGCATTTCAAAAAAAGATCTATTTGAAGCAGGAGAAAAAATTGCAACCCTTGAGAAACTTTTCAATATCCGGCATGAAAAAGGGGATATTGAGGACACGCTTCCTGAGATGTTTTTTAATAAAGACAGCGATCAGGGATTGACCCTGGAAAATTTTGAAACCATGTTACAAGAGTACTACACTGCAATGGGGTGGGATGAAAAAGGGATCCCTCCTGAACCGGACTTTAAAACAAATTTTATCAAATTGGAGGAAAAAAAATGATTCAATCTTCAAACATTCAATCCCGATCAGTTGGTATGAAGATTTTTACCGAGGACCAGATTTGGGAAATAAAACAGGCCGCCTTTGATATTATTGAAAGAGTCGGGTTTAAATGTCGGCACAAAGAAGTTCACAAAATGATGAAGCAGGCCGGCGCATGGGTTAAGGAAGACAATATTAAAATTCCAA
>Ga0307988_1000253_pt1 | contig 40599 bp, 28 predicted proteins | sample EllFjometagen183_FD_203166 | JGI IMG/M metagenome (GOLD analysis project Ga0307988, IMG submission 203166) | Marine microbial communities from Ellis Fjord, Antarctic Ocean - #183 | ecosystem: Environmental > Aquatic > Marine > Unclassified | place: Southern Ocean | collected 2014-10-08 | reverse complement strand
AAGGGATTTCATAAGCTCCTCGGGGTTTATTGCTGATAATGTTTTGATCAACAATAATTTAGCATAAATCCTTTTCTTTTTACAGCATAATAAATATCTTTTTTATTTTAGTTTTGCAATTACCTCCTGTATTTTAATGTTTTTCTAGAAATATTTCAACATCTAACATCCAACACATTTTTCTTTGAAGTCCTCTTTCAGAGGACAATATTTTATTATTATTTATCCTAGGGCTACGCTACGCTCCACCCTAGGCTGGAATGAGTAGCACTTTCAGTGCAATAGCAGGATCAAGACTTCTGAGTAAACACTTAACATCCAATATCCAAAATCTAACACTTAAAACCTAAATCTGAGAATGAAAATGCTTCGCTTTTAGCGAAGACTTTTTCGTACAGGCTCAAATTAGTACGTATTATACAGACTTCTAATAATAAGTTTTTTCTCAAATTCTACTAGAGTTAATATACTGTCCAAAGAGATTGTAATTGAATATTTTTTATCCTCTCTTAAGTGAAAAAAGTTATCTGATATTTTAGTTAGTGTATTTTCTAATTCTAACCAACACCACAAAGCAGGGAATTTAGAATTGACAGCTACAATGAATTTTTTTTCATTCAATTGTTTAATTTCATACTTTATTTCAGGTTTTAGCAATGTCATGTGTTTTGGTTTAACTAAAGTGACTAGATTAGTTGATACAACTTTATCATAAGCTATTAAGTCCAGCCATACAAGAATATCTCTGTCCTGCAATTCCTTTAAAACTGTATTCAAATCGATAGTAGTTATTTTTATATTTCCTTGCGGAGTTGTTTCTCCATAGAAAGTTTCATCTAAAATAAAATTACCTTATTTACAGTAACGTTTTTCTTTTTATCAGATAGGGTTAAAGTTTCTTGATGAATAGTATTCTTTTTATGAGTTACATTTAATTTAACAATTGTTTTATATCACGCCATATCCCGCATGTAACAGCTTTTAGGCCCCAATCCCATCCATAATTACATTGTTCCTTTCTCAACGGCGGCTCTAACATCAACCTTATGAGACTTACGTAAAACCCAATTTTCATCATAACCTGTAAATGCTCCCCAACAATACAATGGATGTTCTGCCTGTTTGCCTTTTGCATAAGGAATTGTTGATTTGAAATAAATTTCAATACTGTTTTGTCCTTCAATTAAGAAATCTTTCACATTCCATTCGTATGTTCTAAACATATTATCTGTTTCATCAATGATAGTGTGATTGATAATTAATCTAGAAAACGTATCAAGTCCATCACAATGAAGTATGATTTTTTCTCTCATTAAATCAGCATAAACATCACCTGGAACTTTAGCTTCAATATTAATAGTATTATCTGCTTTTTTAAGATTCCATTTTCCGCCTAGATTAATAGTATTCATCAGTTCCTTTCAAAGTTAATATAGAAAATATATTTTGATATACTTATTTTTTATTTAAAGTAAGCCATTTTTTCGAAAAAAACTTGGAATTTTTTATTATTGTAAACGGTTCTACACCTAAAACAGTTAATGAATTATTATTTATTTTAGATATTTCTGTTCTGTTTTTTTTAATTACTTTTATTGGATCTATTCCTATTATAGGTAGTTCTTTAGGTCCATTAGCGAGGTATTTTCCTAATTGCTGGTTGATTTTTCTGTAGCTCATAGCAGATATTTCAGTTTTATAAAGTAGATAGTTAAGACCTTTTATTGATCTATTATTCCATACTTTTATTAATAGATTTTTATTTTGCTTTAGTTCTTCGACAGACATATCCCAGAAGGAACCTGTTACCAAATCACAGGTATATGTACTGCTGCCATTAGTATTAGTAATTTCAGCTACAATATGCACAGGTTTACTGTTTTCCCGGGATAATAGAACAACAATCTGGATTCCATACTGTGCTTGTTGGATTAAATCTGATAATAGTAAGTATTTATCAATCAAAGTTCCCTGCTTTTTATTCCAAACCTGAATAGTAAATGAAGGTTTAAAATTTATTTTTTTACTGTCTATTAGTTTTATATTTTTATATACTAAGTTGAAAAGTTTTTCTACAATATTGTTGTTTTTTGAGTCAGTTTTAGTGTTATTCACTATTTTTTTTAATTCATAGCAATTTTTCCAATACAGAAAATCCAGTATATTAAAAGGCGGGTTAAAGAAATTAGAATTGATATCACATTCCTGTGCTTTCTCTAGATAGTAGGGGAATGGAACGTAAGGGTTACTTTTTATTACCATTTTTGATGCTAAATTTAATCCTTGTTTAACATCACCAGACTCTAAAGAGTTTATCCATAGTGAAACTTTATTTTGATCAAAATCAGCAATAGCATCCCTAGTAAAAATATATGTGTCATATTGTCTTATGATGCTGGTTATTATTACTAATAGTAGAACTATCAATACTAATAATATTAAAATTGATGTATATCCTGTTTTTTTCATAATAATTTAATATACTGATGGTTTTTAATTAATTCTATAACAATAGGATAAAAATAGATATTGCAAGATATTTAAATGAGAAGATTATGATATATGAAATATGATCTCAAAATTCATCATCACAGATCAATTAGATTACAAGGACAGGATTATATTTTATTACAATTTGTTGTCAAAATAGAGAACATTTATTTGGTAATATTGAAAATGATATAATTCTTTTGAATGATGCAGGTATAATGATAGAAAAATGCTGGATTGAAAATTACCAATATTTTGCAAATATCAAATTACACGAATATGTAATAATACCAAATCATTTCCATGCAATATTCGAAATCGTTGCTGTAGGGGCGGATTCCATATCCTCCAGAAATTGCCCCAAAAGGGCAGATATGGAATCTGCCCCTACAATTACAGTGGATAAAATAGGGGGATATGGTAGAAATAATTCAATCATTTAAACGATATACAACAATTAAATATATAAAAATGGTAAAACAAAAATATTACAACCATTTGAAAAACGAATTTGGCAACGTAATTATTGGGAACATATAATTCGAAATTAAAATGAATATTTTAGAATAGCAGAATATATTATAAATAATCCATTAAAATGGAATAATGATAAATTAAATGGTGGTAAGGAGAATGTTGTTATGGAGTTAAATTCTGCTTATGGAGAAGAAATATGGATGCTATGAAAAAAATAAAAAAAATATAATTTAATGATATCTACAAAAATTAATTTTTACAAACGATTATTACCTCTGGGAACGGCACAAACTTTAGGTGTCTTTAATGACAATGCTTTTAAATCTGTATTAATTTTTACTGCTCTCGGATTATCTCAGGAGTATGAGAGTAATTCTTTTTTTATAGCTTTAATGACAGTTATTTTTGTTGCTCCGTTTATTATGTTTGCTGTACCTGCAGGTTATTTTTCAGATAAATTTTCTAAACGTAAAGTAATGCTTATTTCAAAGTTTTCTGAAATAATTATTATGCTTCTTGGCGCACTATTTTTTTATATTATACCAATCTATGGCATCTATCCTGTTGTTTTAATTTTATTTTTGATGGCGTCACAGAGCAGTGCTTTTAGTCCCGCATATAATAGTATACTTCCTGAAATTTTTTCAGAAAACGAAATATCAGATGCCAATGGTATACTTGGGATGCTTACTTTTTTAGCTATAATAATTGGTTTTGCGTTCGGTATCATTATTAAATCATTAGTCGGTGATAGTTTATATTTATGCGGCTTAATATTTTCATGTATATCTGTTGTTGGTTTTATTGGTGCATTGAAAGTTCAGGAAACGGGAATATCTAATCCTTTAAGAAAATGGAACAATAATGTTATCCAAGAGTTTAAAAAAACATTAAACTTAATAATAGCTAAGAAAGTTGTTTTTATATCTATACTTGGAGAAGCATATTTTTATACTATCGGCTCAAGCATACAGACAGTTATAATACTTTTTGGTAAATTCACACTAAAGCTTAAAAGTGACATGGAGTTGGGTGTCTTACAATTGTTTGTTGCGTTTGGAATGGCATTAGGGTGTTATTTAGGAGGTAGATTATCTAGAAATAAATTAGAACTTGGCTTAGCTCCATTCGGAGCTGTAGGCATGGGATTATTTTTGATATTACTTAATTTATTTCCAGGAAGTTCAATTGATATAATTGTTTGGAATTCTAATTTTGAATTATATCCAAACGTGCTATGTTTATTAGTATTGATAGGTATTTCAGCTGGAATCTTTGTTATCCCTCTTAAAGTTTGTATTCAAGAGAGAACTGATATAATTCAAAGAGGAAATATTCTTGCAGGGGTAAATCTTTTTACTTTCTCAGGGATACTTTTATCAGGTGTATTTACCTATATGCTGACTGGTAAATATAACATTTCAGATAATTCAAATGTCACACAAACTTATTTATGGATCAATAAAATAATGTTCAACTTTACACCAGGGACCGTTTTACTAATAATTGCATTTTTAACGTTAATTATTGTGATTTATGCATTAGTTATTAATTATGATTTTTTATACAGAACTATTGTTATTTTAGTTACTAGAATAGTTTATAGAGTAAAATGTGGAAATGAGAAAAATATTCCGGAATCAGGCGCTGTATTGCTTGTTTCTAATCATATGACATTACTTGATCCTTTAATTATATCTTCGTGTACATCCAGGAAGATTAATTTTGTAATTCATAGAGATTATAAAAAATATTTATTACTCAGAAAATTATATCGTGAAAGTAACTTTATTTATTCATCTTATGAAGAGTTAGAGCTTTCATATTGTTGTAATTTAGCCAAGAAAGTATTAGATGATGGTGAAATTGTTTGTATTTTTCCAGAAGGTCAAATGACACGTAATGGTATATTGGGTTCATTTACTCCTGGAATAGAACATTTTTTTAAAATAAAGTCAGAATTTTCTATAATTCCTGTGTATATATCAGGGTTATGGGGGTCTGTTTTAAGTTATTACTATGATAATATAAAATTACGTTTACCTAAGAAATTGTTTAGAGCAGTCAATATTTCAATTGGATCACCTATAAAAGACAAAGTTAGCCTTTTTAAAACTAGACAGAGTATAACAGAATTAGCAACTGATTTTGCAATGCTACCAAAAAAAGGAGAAAAGGTATTACATTATCAGTTTGCAAAAAGAGCAAAAAAGAATTTTTTTAAAAAAATATTTATAGACTATGAAGGACAAGAATTTAGTACATTTACTATGTTTGTAAGAAGTCTTATTATCAGTAGAGAGATTAGAAAATTAGGAAGTCAGGAAAAGTATATAGGTGTTCTATTACCAAACAGTACTGGGACAGCAGCAACTATTGTCGGAGTTATGATGGCGGATAAAACTCCAGCTATTCTGAATTTTACCATAACTGAAGATATCTTTAACAGGTCAATGAAAAAAGCTAACATTGATATAATTCTTACCAGTAAACTTTTTATCACAAAAGCTAATATAAAACATAAAAAAGAGATGATTTTTCTAGAAGATGTTGCTTCAAAAATCACAAAATCAACAAGGCTGCAATATTTTTTAATTTCTTTAATTTTACCAAGCAGAGTTTTAATGAAGCTTTACTCTCCTAAAAGCTATCAAGACCTTAATAATAATGCTTTATTACTGTTTTCCAGTGGCTCAAGTGGTATTCCAAAAGGGGTTGAACTGACTCATCACAATTTAAACAGCAATGTCAATTCTTATGCTAATATAATTAAATGTTCAAAAAAAACAGATATTATAACCGGAAATCTCCCAGTATTTCATTCATTTGGAGCAAGTATCTGTTTCTGGATACCTCTAATGATGGGATTAAAGGTTGTCTATTTAAAAAATCCTATAGATGCAGGAACAAATATTGCTGCTATAAAAAAACATAAATTAACTTTATTGATATCCACACCTACCTTCTTACAATCATATTTAAATAAATCTTCTTCCAGTTTGGATTTTGAATCCGTTAGGTTAGTTGTATTAGGAGCTGAGAAAATGAGGAAAGAGTTCGCTGATAAATTTTATGAATATTGTGGAGTTAGGCCTATTGAAGGCTATGGATGTACTGAACTTTCACCTGTTGTTTCTGTTAATTTGCCAGATTTTATAGACAAAAAACTAGTTGGTTCTGGTAAACCGGGAAGTATAGGAAAAACTCTGCCTGGAATTAGTGCGAAAATAATTGATTTTAATACCTTAGAAGACCTTGAAGCGAATCAGGAAGGACTACTTCTTGTCCGAGGACCTAATATTATGAAAGGTTATCTTCATGACTTGGAATTGACAGAAAAATCTATAATAAATGGGTGGTATAATACTGGAGACATAGCAGTAATTGATAATGACGGATTTATTACTATTACTGGAAGGTTTTCAAGGTTTAGTAAAATTGGTGGTGAAATGATTTCTCATGAATTTGTTGAAAATGCAATAGATAGAGTAATTAGTGCTGAGTCAAGAGTTATTGCCGTCACCGGGATACCAGATAAAGCTAAAGGAGAGAAACTAATAGTATTTTACAAACAATTACCTATGACCCCTGATAAGATAATAGCTGAATTAAGAAACAGAGGAATTGGTAATATCTGGATACCTAAAAAAAATAATTTTTTCCAAATAGATGAAATTCCATCTCTTGGATCTGGAAAACTTGATATAAGAGGATTAAATGAATTGGCTAATACATATTAAGTAGAGATGAGACATGTCTCATCTCTACTTAATACTTCATTACTATTGATTTTTTTTGTAGATTGTTCTATAGTGAATCATATTGTACCTAATGAATAAAATTTTTGTCTTATATTTTTATTAAAATATTTTCATGGAAGTAGTTATGCAAGAAAAAAAAATGAGTGAAATTTCTCAGCCGATAATGTCAATTTATTATAAAGGAATTGAAGCATTTAATAAAGGTAGCTCTGAATATGCTATTGAAATGTTAAAAACAGTGGTAATTAGAGAACCTGGTTTTTTAATTGCTAGAAATAAATTGAGGCAATTCGAGAAAAATAAAGCACTGTCTACAAAATCTAAAAAATTTATGGCTTCTCTTAAATTAGGAAAGATAATAAAAATTGGTCAACTTGCTTGCGCAAGGAAAAAATATATTGAAGGTATGCATTCTGCAGAGGAAGCTCTAGCTATTGATGTAACAAAACTTTCGGCTTTAAAGTTACTTGCAGAAGCCGGAGAGGGGTTAGAGACGCCTTTTATCGTAATTGAAGCATATGAATTAGCATATGAGCTTTATAGTGAGAATGCAGAAGTGATGAGATTATTAGCAGATGTATATAGTAGACATAAAATGGGAATAAAGGAACTTGCAATTAGAAAAAAAATAGTGCAAATGTTTCCAAATGATATTCATGCTAAATCTGAATTGCGTTCAGCATCTGCGTCTGCAGCTCTAGAAGAGCATGATATGGAAAATTTGGACAGAGCTCTTCTGGATAGAGTTAAAGATAAAGATGAAGCAAGAGCTCTTGAACAGAGTGAGAGAAATGTTCATAGCATTGAAGATATTCAACGTCTTATAGATAAGTATGAAGAAGAATTAAAAACAGACCCTGATTCTATAAAACTATTAAGATCTCTTGCTCAGTTGTATAAAAAAGGAGGTCTTTATTCAAATGCTCTTCAATACTACCAAAGAGTTGTTCAAATTAATGAAGTATTTGATGCTGTAATAGATGCAGAAATAGAACAGTCAGAGTTATCCATTATTAAAGATCAAATTAAAGAATTAATTCAAATTAAAAAAGAAGATCCTTCTCAAGAAGATGAAGTTGATGAAAAAATTTCCAATTTAGAGGATAATCAAAAAAAACTTAGATTAAATTATGCCCTAAATAGGGTGAAAAATTACCCTAATGACTTTGATCTGAGATATTTACTTGCAATTGAATTATGGTATCAAAAAGAAATTGAATTGGCAATTGAACAGTTTCAATTAGCACAGAAAAATATTCGTAATCGCATATCATCCATGTTATATCTAGGACAGTGTTTTCTTTATAAAAAACAGTATGATATCGCAATTGATCAGTTTCTAAAAATTACAGATGAGTTAAAAAACATGACGAAAGAAAAAGTTGAAGCTTTGTACTATCTTGGAATTACCTACGAAAAACTTGATAATTCAGATAAAGCAAAAGAATGTTTCAAATCCATATATTCTGTTCAATCTAATTATAAAGATGTATCACAGAGAATACAAAAATACTATGAATAAAACAATGGACAAATATGTAGGAATAAAAATTAATAAATGGAAATGGATCATTAATGATCCGAATTTATTACATCCATGGTTTGATAATTTTTTACAATACACTACTGGTGAAAATTGTATTAAATCAAATAAACAGAGAACAGTATTTAAAGTTTTGGTAAATGAGATTTGGTATTATGTTAAATTTCTTCATCCATCTTCTTTTTTGGATACTCAGCGGGGATTGTTAATGAAATCCAAAGCTGAACTTGAGTTTAATTCAGGAAACCTTCTAAAAAGTGTAGGTATTCCAGTTGTGGATATGATAGGTTGGGGAAAATGTGGATCAAAAAGTATGTTAATTACCAAAGAAGCATATGGTACAATTAATGCCAGAACACATTGGTTGACCCAGGCTGCTAATACTGTTGATCAAAGAGAAACCTTTTTATTAGCTCTTTCGGAAATAGTAAATAAATTTAGGATAAATAATATAATTCATCCAGATTTCCATTTAGGAAATATTTTATTAAAAATAGAACGAAATGGGAATAATAATTTTATAATAGTTGATCCATATGGAATAAGTTCTAAAAAAAATTATGTGAATTCAAAAGATTCAGGTGTATGGATGTTGCTTGGGTTTTTTAAATATGAACTGACTAAGGATGAAAGAAACTATTTGCTGATTAATTGCGGTTTAACTGTTAGCCTTGAAACATCTAAAAAACTATGGAATAAAATTATATTGCATGATGCAGAGAGTAACAACTCTAAATGGGATAAACGGAAAGCTAAAGTTTTAAGCGGTAAATCAAGATTTTGTAAATCATTTGTTGATTCTGTCAAAACTATTGGATTTATAAGAAAATCATTAATAACCGGTGAAACCGTAGTACCAATAGAAGATATTAAATTAATTCTTGATAACACTAAAGATTATAAAATTATTAAACTTGATCACAAGTCTGCAACAAGATTGTGGTTATTTTCTTTTTTCCTTCAATTTCATTCAATTGATCATTATAATCCATTAATTTGGGTGCACGGTGATATAGACTTACTAATATTTAAAAATGATAATAAAATAGTTTCATTAAATGGAGATGAAGACCTTAAAATTGATTTGATTTATAAGTGTGAAATTAGTGGTATAAAGATTACTGATTGTAATAAACAAATTTTATTTGTCGATAAAAAACCTAAACTGGACTGTCTGAGAGCTGAACTGTATAATAAAAATAAATTTGACCAATAAAAATAAATTATTTTTCAAAATTTCACTTGTCTTTTAGTATTGCATGTGTATAATATATTCTGTTATTTTTAATAGCACGTGGTTCCATAGCTCAGTTGGTTAGAGCAGGCGACTCATAATCGTCTGGTCGTAGGTTCGAGTCCTACTGGAACCACCATTTCTGCTTGTAATTTCATACTGAAAAGTAATATTCTTTATTCTAAATTAATGGTATATATAATTATCGAAATTTTATTATAAATAATAATAATATATTAAGTGTTATGTCAAATTAACTTGATATAGTTAAAATTTGATTTATTTTGTGTATAAACCTAATAAGTTATTATTAATGTTCATACTTTAAACCATATATATTTCCATTTTTAAAATTTTAAAATAAAATTAATGAAAACTATTCATTCTGATCAAAATTTAGAGTCTACTATCAATGCTGTTAGATTGAAATCTCTTCACTGGAGAATTTGGATACTTTCCGCGATGGGAATCTTTATTGAAGGATTCAATTTATTTGCTATTTCTGTAGCTCTTCCTCTAATTATTCATAAATATCATCCATCACCTATTCTTGAAGGGTTTGTTGCCTGTAGTGCTATTGTAGGAACTATTTTTGGATCTGCTTTTATGGGTAGATTTGCTGATAAATGGGGTAGGAAAAAGTTTTATGTGCTTAATTCTCTAATTGTAACAATATTTAGTCTGTTAGCAGGTTTTTCATGGAATATATATGCTTTGATCATTTTTCAATTTTGTCTAGGTATTGGAATCGGTGCAGATTATCCTATATGTGCTTCATATATATCAGAATTTATGCCCTCTAGACTCCGGGGACGAATGCTTATTAGTGCGTTCAGTTTTCAGGCCATAGGTATGTTTGTTGCTGCACTGGTAGGTTTTTCCATTCTATCAATCTATCCTGAAGATAATGCATGGCATTGGATGATAGCTATTGGAGCTATTCCGGCAGCTATTATTTTTGTTTTCAGAATGACTGTTCCTGAAAGTCCAAGATGGAGTATTGAGAATGGTAAAAAAAAGCAGGCTGTTTACACAATATCAAAGTTGAGTAATAAATCTAAAAAGGCCATTATGGCCATGGTGAAAAAAGAACAGAGCAAAATTAAAAAAATGCAGGTAAAAGCCTTGCCCCTGTCTTCTATTTTTACAAAGCAGTATAGGAGGCAGACTATATTGGCAATTGTTCCCTGGTTTTTAATGGATATTGCAACTTATGGGATTGGTATTTTTACACCTACAATTATAGCTTCCGTATTAGTCAGTAAAAATTCTTCTTTTATTATGCAGGACTTAATTTCTATCGAAGGAGTGGCTATTATAGATCTATTTCTGATAGCAGGATTGGTTACTAATATTTTTCTTGTAGAAAAACTTGGCAGAATAAAGCTTCAATTGATAGGTTTTCTCGGTATGACTGTAGGTCTTTTGATACTTGCCTTTTCAACTTGCCTTTCAAAAGATAGCACTAATTATCTAGTATTAATGTTTATTGGATTTGTCATTTATAATTTTTTAATGAATATGGGGCCAAATGGGACTACTTTTATTCTTCCAGCTGAATTATTCCCTACTAAGCTAAGGGCTTCTGCACATGGTTTTTCAGCAGCAATGGCTAAAACTGGAGCTGTTTTAGGGACATTATTACTCCCTCTACTAATGGTATCTGTAGGTCTCTTTACAACTATGATTATTTTAAGTATATGCGCATTTCTTGGCTTTCTCGTTACATATATGTTTAGAATTGAAACAATGGGCAAATCATTGGAAGAATTATCTCATTTTGATGCTGGAAGGACTATGTCTTATAATTTACCAAAATCAAAAATAGATCCATCACTCGTGCCATCAAGAGTTTTAGGCAAAGAGCATACTCCTAAAGATGATAGTGTTATTTCAAAAACTGAGAATTCTTCAAATATTGAAAAAAATCAAAAATAATATATATTTACTTTAAAATGAATTTTATTTTTTTACTATGCTTGGATATTTGGTGTCATTAAAAAACAATTTACAGTTATATCTTTACAAATATTTTATAAATAATAAAAACTAATTAATGAAGAGGAGGGAAAAATGGCGCAGGAAAAAATAGATAGATCTGATGGAGTAGGCATTCTTTACTTTTGGATAAGAATCTTTGCTCATGTTCCTAGAGCATGGCTAAGAGAAATACTTATGATTGGTTTTATAAGAGGATTGTTTTTCAATCATTTTAAAAAACTTATGGATAAACAGATGATGACGAGAAAAGAATTTCCAGATCAGGTTCAAAGAGATAAGCATAGTATGATGATGTCGATGTTTAATGTCGCAGTTAATACCATGAAGAATGCAAAAACAAAACATGTCAAAAGACAGCGCATTCAGATGTTTTTGGATCTGTTTTTAACTAGAGTGCCTCAAATTGAAGGTTATAAAGAAAAGTACGGAACTTATCCTCCAGGTTTTTTAGTTATAGGAATAGGTAAATTTTGTAATCTAAAATGCACAGGATGTTTTGCTAATAGTGATGCAGATGCATGTGAAAAACTTGAATGGGATGTACTTGATAAAATTATTACTCAGAAGAAAGAGTTGTGGGGGTCTCGGTTTACAGTAATTACAGGGGGTGAGCCTCTTCTTTATAGAAGCCAGGGAAAAGATTTATTTGATCTAGCTGAAAAACATTCTGATCAGTTATTTGTTTTCTTCACAAACGGAACTTTGATTACTCAAAAAGTAGTAGATAGATTAAATGAACTGGGCAATATTAGTCCTGCTATTTCAGTTGAAGGATATGAAAAAGAAACAGATGGACGTCGCGGAAAAGGAGTATATGCAAAAATTCAGAAAGCCATGAAGTTATTAAAAGATAATGGCGTTGGGTTTGGTATTTCAGTTACAGCTATTAATTCAAATGCAGACATGCTTGCCAATGATGAAATATGGGATTATTATTTTAACACAATTGGAGTTGATTATTCATGGATGTTTCAATATATGCCAATTGGTAGAGAAAAAACTCTGGAAATGTTAGTTACCCCACAGCAACGTTTGAAGCTTTTTAAAACTGTAAAAAGGTTAATGGCAGAAAAGAAATATTTTATGGGTGATTTTTGGAGTTCAGGGAGTTGTGTAGAGGGCTGTATTTCAGCTGGACGTTATGGTGGTTATTTATATATAGACTGGAATGGAAATGTAGCTCCATGTGCTTTTAATCCTTACTCTCCAATTAATATTTATGATGCTTTTAAAGATGGAAAAACCCTTAATGATGTCGTTCAGGCACCATTCTTTAAAGCAATTCGTGATTGGCAGTCTGACTATGGTTTAACAAGACCTAAGGACAAGATCGGTAACTGGATTACATGCTGCCCATCAAAGGATAATTACAAGGATCTCAGACCTATTATTGATAAATACAAGCCATTACCTTTAGATGAGGCAGCAGCAGAAGCTTTAGAAGATGATGCCTATAAAGAAGGTTTGATTCAACATGGCAAAGACCTGGATGACGTCTTTGATAGTGTATGGGCTGATGAATATCTTGCTTCTTGTTCAGGTGAGTGTGGCAGTTGTGAAACAGAACATGCTGATGCTAAAAAAACAGCAGTCGCATCTTCCTCAAATTAATAAAACAATTAACTATAAAGTTATCCTATAACAAAAAAGTCTGGTTTCAAAACCAGACTTTTTTTTTGCCTATTGATTTTAAAATTAGGAAGACATATGAATGTATATATATTTGTGTTTAGACGCGCGGTGCATGTCTAAACCGTTGTATGCATATTTTTAGATCATAGCTGTATTTACAAACAAAGCTCTTAGACAGACGCCTTTGTCTCTACAGCATTATACATATGTTCAATATCCAAATATGAACATGCCTTCGATTTTACAGTTGGAAGCATAAAGTTTCCTGATTGAATCTAGCAGATTCCTTAGAAGTGCGATGTCAAGCTTTGCTTGATAAAATTAGATCTTGTACTGCATGCAGTATCATCGCTTTGTGTTTTAGAGATTAGATTCGCCATTGAAAACGTATATCGAGTGTAAGACCCTGATAAAAAAAATGCGAATCTAATCGTCTGAAAAGGAAAGCTGAAAAACTAATTTCAGCACTTTAAAGGTAGATCCTAAATCGAAATCAAATAGGGAGAGGCTCAATCTCAATGAGTTCTGTATTTAAATCATAAGTTTTTTTACAAAAAGAACTTTATTTATAGCCAAAAGGAAATATTGTATATATGATACAAATATTGTATCATTTACTGGAATACAAAATTATAAACAATGAAGAGGGGACAAAATGGCTCAGGGGAAAATAGATAGATCAGATGGTATTGGTATCCTTTATGTGTGGATCAGACTTTTTGCCCATGTTCCTAGAACTTGGTTAAGGGAAATACTCATGATTGATTTTATAAGAGGATCATTTTTTTATCTCTTCAAATATCTAATGAGCAAACAATTAAAAACTAGAGACGAATTTCCTGAGCAGGTTCAAAAAGACAAACACAGCATGATGATGGCCATGTTTAATGTCGCAGTTAATACTATGAAGAATGCAAAAACAAAACATGTAAAAAGACAGCGTATCCAAATGTTTCTTGATCTATTCTTAACAAGAGTTCCTCAAATTGAAGGCTATAAAGAAAAGTATGGAACTTATCCTCCTGGTTTTTTAGTAATTGGAATAGGGAAGTACTGTAATTTAAAGTGTACAGGATGTTTTGCTAACAGTGACTCAGAAGCATGTGAAAAACTTGAATGGGATGTACTCGATAAAATTATAACTCAGAAAAAAGAGTTGTGGGGATCACGTTTTACTGTAATTACGGGCGGTGAACCTCTTATTTATCGAAGTCAGGGCAAAGATTTATTTGATCTAGCTGAAAAACATTCTGATCAGTTATTTGTTTTCTTCACAAACGGAACTTTGATTACTCAAAAAGTAGTAGATAGATTAAATGAACTGGGCAATATTAGTCCTGCTATTTCAGTTGAAGGATATGAAAAAGAAACAGATGGACGTCGCGGAAAAGGAGTATATGCAAAAATTCAGAAAGCCATGAAGTTATTAAAAGATAATGGCGTTGGGTTTGGTATTTCAGTTACAGCTATTAATTCAAATGCAGACATGCTTGCCAATGATGAAATATGGGATTATTATTTTAACACAATTGGAGTTGATTATTCATGGATGTTTCAATATATGCCAATTGGTAGAGAAAAAACTCTGGAAATGTTAGTTACCCCACAGCAACGTTTGAAGCTTTTTAAAACTGTAAAAAGGTTAATGGCAGAAAAGAAATATTTTATGGGTGATTTTTGGAGTTCAGGGAGTTGTGTAGAGGGCTGTATTTCAGCTGGACGTTATGGTGGTTATTTATATATAGACTGGAATGGAAATGTAGCTCCATGTGCTTTTAATCCTTACTCTCCAATTAATATTTATGATGCTTTTAAAGATGGAAAAACCCTTAATGATGTCGTTCAGGCACCATTCTTTAAAGCAATTCGTGATTGGCAGTCTGACTATGGTTTAACAAGACCTAAGGACAAGATCGGTAACTGGATTACATGCTGCCCATCAAAGGATAATTACAAGGATCTCAGACCTATTATTGATAAATACAAGCCATTACCTTTAGATGAGGCAGCAGCAGAAGCTTTAGAAGATGATGCCTATAAAGAAGGTTTGATTCAACATGGCAAAGACCTGGATGACGTCTTTGATAGTGTATGGGCTGATGAATATCTTGCATCTTGTAAGGGTGAGTGCGGTAGCTGTGGAGTTGAGCAGGCTGAAAGTAAAAAGCCTTCATCTGCACCTTCTGCTAATTAGTGATTATCTGAAAAGTTACATCAGTACTTTTTCAAATGCCATATAATTAAATTATTACTGAACTATTTACGAAGTTTTATCACACAATAATGTAGTTCAAGTTTTCAGCTTGTGAGTTGTCAAGCTGGAAGCTTGAACTACATTAAAAGAGAATATCCGATGGATATTCTCTTTATTAATTACAAAATCATTATCATAAATAGTTATTTTTTAATAACACTTTCGCTATAATCTTTAGGAGGAATATAGCCAAGCAGGTCTATACATGTTGCTGCAATTGAACTTATTCCCAGTCCAGAAACAAGTTCTTTGCTATTATAATCATTTTTATAATCAGGATCATAAATAATGCATGGAACAGGGTTTAACGAATGACTAGTTTTAGCCTCAGCTTTGCCATGTTCATCAATAGTAATTTTACCTGTTTTTTTGTTATGTTGATACATATCATCGCAGTTACCATGGTCAGCTGTAATTAAAAGAATACCTCCTGCTTTATTGACTGCTTGTGCTAAACGTTTAACACACATGTCAACTGTTTCTATTGCGATGATTGTTGAATGAAAAATACCGGTGTGACCAACCATGTCGCCATTTGGGTAATTTAATCTAATAAAATCATATTTGTTGTCTTGTATAGCTTCAATAACTTTATCTGTTATTTCGGCACCTTTCATCCATGGACGTTGCTCAAAGGGAATAACATCAGATAGTATTTCAATATATGTTTCTCTCTCTTTATCAAATTTTCCAGTTCTGTTTCCGTTAAAGAAATATGTAACATGTCCATATTTCTGAGTTTCACTTATTGCCATTAAGTTTAGACCTGTTTTACAGAGGTATTCACCTAATGTTTTATCTATAAGCGGAGGATTAACTAAGTACTTCTTAGGTACATGTAAATCACCATCATATTCCATCATTCCTGCATACATCACATTTGGACGAGGTGAGCGATCAAACTGTTCTAGTTTATCATCTTCAAAAGCTGCCGTAATTTCCAGTGATCTATCTCCCCTGAAATTAAAGAAAATAACAGAGTCTCCATCTTTCATAGCTCCATTAGGCTTTCCATTATCATCACCAATGACAAATGGTGGGAGATCCTGATCGATTGCTTCCGTTTCTTTTCTTAACGTTGTAATTGCATCTGTCGCTGATGGGAATATTCTACCGTTTCCATGTACATGTATTTCCCAGCCTATACGAACCATTTCCCAATTTGCACCGTAACGATCCATCGTTATCTGCATTCTTCCACCGCCTGAAGCTATTTTATAATCGTAATCACCTTTAACTTCAGTTAAAAATTTCTCAAATGGTTCGACATATTTTAATGCTGAAGTTTCGGGCACATCTCTTCCATCAAGAAGAATGTGAATTCTTATTCTTTCAACTCCCTGAGATTTTGCTTTTTTTATCATAGCTTCAAGATGATCAATATGACTATGAACATTACCATCAGAGAAAAGTCCTAAAAAATGTAAAGTACTTTTGTTCGTTTTTGTATTAGATATTAACTCCTGCCAGACTTTACCTTCAAACATTCTTTCGTTTGCTATTGCTTCATTTACAAGTTTAGCTCCTTGATCAAAAACTCTACCGCAACCCATAGCGTTATGACCTACTTCGCTATTCCCCATGTCATCATCACTTGGAAGTCCAACAGCTACTCCATGTGCTTTTAACTTAACATTGGGGCTGGTTTGAAGCATTTTGTCCAGGGTTGGAGTCTTTCCCTCAAAAAAAGCATCACCGTCTTTAAATTTACCAAACCCAACTCCGTCCATAATACATAAAACTAAAGGTCCTTTACGGCCTTGGAACGTAGAATTTTTCTTTAGAGGATCAATCATGATTTTTCTCCTATATTTGGTTATTTGGTTACTAATGATGTCAATTTATGGAATGTAAAAACAATAATACCATTGGTATATAAAGAAATTTATTTAAATTTAACGTTAAATAACTTGTTCCAACTTAGTTTAACTGTAAAATATATTAATACTTTAGAAGTCTTCACAATATTTATACAACTTTTAATTTATCGTTGATCTATAATATACTACAAAATATTTGATACGGAGGATTTGAATGAGAAAAACTGTTTTATTTTTATTATACTCTTTTGTTATTTTATCAACTGCTGCAATTGCTAATAGCGCTGACTTAGGTGAAGTTCAGACTCTTAACATGAATAGTTCTGAAACTCATCAAGCTGAACAAGTTCAAAATATTAGTATTGATAATCTTCAGAAATCTAAAAAAGAGCTTGAACGTAAAGAAAGCCAAACCAAATTAAAGAAAAAAAATAGCTGGCTATATATAACACTAATGTATATTCCCAATAGAATTATAGATTTGACAGATATTATTACAATGCAAGTTGGATTTGGACCTGAAGTAAGTGCAGAAGTAATGGCTACTGAATACTTTCAGTTTGGGATTGATTATGGTGATAAGTATTTTTTAGAAAAGGGATACAATCGTCAATATGGGGGTGGTTATCACAGTGGATCTAACGCTTCTTTTATTTGTTGGAGTGATCAGGTTGCTTTTAGCGATTTTACATTCGGTTCAGTTGAACCTTACGTAATTCTTCCCGGGGGCGATCCAATTCCATGTCCATGTAAAAAACCATACTCAAACGGAATTAAAGACTTTTGGAAAATCGGTGTTCATGTAGGATGGATTATTGATATCGATGTTGCCATTCACCCTGTAGCTATTGCTAACTTCTTTACAGGATTCGCTCTTGTAAGACTCACTGATACTAGGGAATTATAATTTGATGATTTTGTGATTCGGAACGTAGGGACAGACGGCGTCTCTCTAAAACATCGGTTAGCCTAAACGTAGAGGCAGACGGTGTTTATTCAACATGTCTCTAAATTGATAATCATATATCCATTTAAATTCTTGTATTTTACATATTAACAATTAATTTGTGTGTTTGCAAACTGACAACTGTTAACTCAATGTCATTGAATAAAAGGGTCTCCCTCGAGTGTAATACTGATTTGTTGGAGTTCCTGCTTTAGCAGGTCTTCCTAAATTCGGGGCATACCGACTCAAGTCGGAACTACAACGGCTTAATTCAATCATTTTGACTGATAACTATTTACCGATAACTAGTATTTTGGAGGATATATTTTTATGAAACAGGATGAAATAAAACTTTTAGTATCAGAGCATCTTAATAATGGACAATCTCTTTCTGATATTCAGAAACTTTTGAAGAATGATCATAACATTAAAATGACATTTTTGGATTTAAGGTTATTAGCTGCTGAATTGGAAGAAATCGATTGGTCTAAGCAGAAAGCTGATATCCAAGCAGACAAAGAAAAAAAGAAGGCTGAAGAAGATAAAATCAAGGAAAAAGAACAAGAAGCCACTGAAGTAGGGAAAACTGTTGTTAAAGTTGATAAAGTTAAACGTCCTGGTTCTATGGCTAATGGTACTGTCAAATTCGCTTCTGGTGCAAGTGCTGAATGGATTCTTGATCAAACTGGACGTTTGGCTCTTGATAATCAGTGTGGTGAACCTACTCCTGACGATGTTCAGGAATTTCAGGTTGAGCTTCAATCAATTTTACAGGGTAGTATGTAAAATTAAATAACTGTTCATTTTCGAACAACAACTGTGCGAAAATGAACAGTTGTGTAAAAAATTACTTTGTAGTTATACAAAGTAATTTTCTACCAATTTTATATCATTTTATATTTTAAAGATTTTTTCTTTTACTGATATGAGTTAATTCAAATATAAAGTAACGTTGTTGAAATATTTGAAACAATGTTTATATATCATTCTTTAATTTATTGAACTGTAATCATAAAAAAATATAAAACTTAATTTTAGCATTGACCTAATACATATGTCATAATGTTTTGGTCCTAAGTATATTACTACTGTGTATTAACTCAAATCTATTTATTATTTTTAAATATTTAGTTGATTATAATTTCATATAATCCGTCTTCATGACTATCTTCCATTGGTTATACAAGTTCATTAAAAAGAATAAATAGAGTGCGCAATATAATAAATAACAAGCTTTATCTTAACATGTGACAATTCAAGAAAATAGTTTAACAATACGATGTAATGGCATAATTAATGCTCCTGTAAATTGTATGTCGTTGTATATGAACTAAATAAAATAGATCAAAGATATAAACTTAAATGATTTTCCTTGTAAATATTTTTTTAAATTAATAGACTTAAAATGGAGGTTATTATGATAAGGAATAACAAAAGATTTTTCAGTTTAATTGAGATTGTATTAGCAATTGCTATTATTGCAATAGGCTGCGCTTCCATTATGGCACTTTTTCCTGCTGGACTTATAGAGAACAGAAAAGCCATAGTTCAAAACAATGCTGCCAATTCTGCTGAAAGTATATTCGCATATATTTCAAATCAGGCTTCTTCAGCCAGTAATTTAATTACTTGGCAATCATTCGTTAACAGTTTTCCAAATAATAAACCTGCATCAGTATTGGAAGGTGCAGATATCTTAGAGCCGGTTCAATTTCAGACAGAAGAAGATGGATCACCAAAATTAGATGCTAATGAGGATAAAATAGTTATTGGAAATATTTATGATTCGGAAGACAATAAAGGTATTTATGCTATTAAACTCAAAACAGGTAAACATAACGATATGATAGGTGAAGTTCTTATATGGATTGATGAAGTAAAAAAAACTTATTTTGGAAAAACACTTATCTCATCTGGATTGGGAACCGATAATATAATAGGGGTTAATATTGAATTGAGTTTCCCTGTTGAAAAACCTTACAGTACACGAGATAAATTTCAGTATTATTTTGAAATTTTTAATAAAAATAGCGAAGCGACTCAACCAGATACTCCACTCTTTGATGAAGGTGACGGATATGTAACAGTCAATTACAAATCCAGAATTAGTGTGGAAGTTTTAGGAACTTTTTTTGCTTATTCAAATAATTATAAGGCAAAGGTTTATTTGCAGTTGGAAGTAACAGAGCCTGATGGAACAGTAACTGTTAGCACGCCATTTAACAATGGGAGTTATCTTAGTTATCGGAATTCAAATATCACTATCACTCCTACAGTATATACTCAAGATGTAGAAGCTGGAACACAGTTTAGAATTAGTGCAATGGGGCAGGGAGTATACGATTCTGATAAAAATAGGTTTTATGGTCCATATTGGTCTGATAATAGTACCCAGGCAGATGCACTTGTAGATGGGCAGGTTCCATTTCCATATTCACCGGCAGGTAGCCAGCCTGGGTTTTCTACTTTCATTAAACAGTATGTTAATGAAAGTACAGGACAGGTTACTATTGAGGATTATGAAATTCTATTTCTATTTGAACTTAACTCAGTTCCAAAATCTCATAAATCATATGATATGCAGGATATGATAGTGCTTGCAGGAATAGCAAAAATTGAAATTAGTCCTGCTGAAGCAGCAGCATTAGCAACAAAAGAAGTAGCTTTTACAGCACTTCAGGATGTAGAAACTGCACTATCAGCAGCAATTGCTGATAAAGCATCCAAGTTGTCAGCTCTTAATCAGGTAAAAAAGTCAGTAAATTACAATACTAAAAAAGGTGCAGAGAGTGCAAAACATACTGCTTATAACAATGCTTTAAATAATTATAATAATCATCAAACAAATAGGAACCTTAGACGTAGAAATAGAAAAAAAATAAAATGGGACAATGCTTTAGCTGTTTTAAATGCTGCTGAGTTATCTATTGCAACTGAGCAGAGTAATTATGATATTACTGTTACTGCTTACGGTAATGCTTTAAATGTTCTTGATAATGCTCAGACTGCTTACGACAATGCCGTGGCTGCATATGATGAATACCTATGATTAATAAAAGGAGTATGATTTTTAAAGTAGGATAGGATGATGATAAAATGGAGGTACATATTTAGAAAATGGTGTATTTTAATTTGGAGTACCTCTCTGCATTTAGTGGATGGAATATCCTACTGTAAGTCTCACTTTGCAATTTTAAACATTTGTTGAGGTCATGCTGAAGTAGATACTCCAACCGTATGTAAATAAGCACTTTATTTAATATTTTAGAATTATAAAGGCTGGTATAAATGCATATTTTTAAAAGAAAAAGTCTATTTACGTTGATTGAGCTTATAGTAGCTATGTCTGTTTTAGTAGTTATTATGTCTGGAGCTATCACAATGTTCACAGCAACAACCAAGTCTACCGACTTGGCTAAAGCAAATGTAATGATGTATGAAAATGCAAACATGGCTTTGGATTTGATGACTAGCGATATTCAAAGTATATATTTTGGGAATAATACTCCTTTCTGGCATTGGAGACCACCTGACCCTGCTACAGCTGACTGGGGAGAATTTAGCAATGAACTTCTTGCGTTTATTTCTGCAACGACTGCCCCACAGAATGATGAGAGTTCAAGTTTGCATGAAGTAAAATATCAGCTGTTTTATACAACAGATAAAGCTAATTCGAACTATGGCTGGCTAAGGCGTAGCGTCACTGGGAATAAAAATAGCAATAATAACAGTAACTCAAACTGGAATTTTACTAATTCTGCAATTCATATAGGCTTTGATAACACAGTGTTAGCAAGTACATCACTTACAGCAAACTCATCGTCCAGTTCAGATTACCAAAAACTAATTCCTTATGTAACAAGTTTACAATTTACCTGCTATGGAAGTAGTGGCACTGAAATACCAGCTCACGATGATATAAATCAAGATAATTCAGGGTATGGTTTAGGACCTCTTACGGGTAGTGGATTATATCCATGCTCAATACAGGTTGACTTAACGGTTATGGATAAAAACTCATGGAATAAATGGATAGATTTAGATATAGCTAATGCAGCTAATACTGTAGCATTTAGACAAAACAATGAGAGAACTTTCTCAAAAATGATTCATATTGGAGATAGAATTCCATAAATATTGATTTAGGGATTATGAGATTATTAAGATACTCACAAAATATTGAATATGTCTGATTGTAGTTACAGCATTACCTTTGGTCTAAATATTTTAAAAAGAAACAAAAATTATCGTTATCATGATCTTAGTATTGAGTGTAATTGATAAGGATCATCATAACGACAAAGACTTAAGAATTAAATTGATAAAAAAATATTTTGTCTCATAGGGGCATCTATCTTTAAGACAAAACTTTATTAGTATTAAACTAAGAAAAATATGAACAGTAACTATTTAATATTGATAGCTAGCATTAACGAAGCTAGTCGTGAACTCTAACGCTACAAAATAATATTTTAAGCTATTTTTATAGTTATGGAAGAGGTAAGGAAATTATGTTAAATATAGATAAAATTATAATACTTATAAAAAAAAGAGAGCATGGGATTGCAACTGTATTTGCTCTTGGTTTTTTATCTCTTCTTTTTATGCTCAGTGCAGTTTATATTACTTCTTCAATGATAGAAAGAAAAGCTTCAGAAAATACAAATGCACTCCAGTCAGCCCGCATGTTAGTCCAAACTGGACTTAATAGAAGTATGGCATCTCTTAATAGGTATATTCTTGATAATACAGTTGATCTTTCAGATATTTACACATATAACAGTGATGCCGATTATCGTTCTTCTGATAATTTAGATAATTTACTCGAAACAACAGTTGATGGTGTTACTTACTATAAAGCAGCTGATTATTCTGAGGCAAATGGCCCGCATTGGCAGTATTTACCTGAAGAACATGGAGCAGATACACCTATAATTGGACGCTTCGCATATATGGTTCTGGCGCAGTCTGGTAAACTTGATCTGTCAGCCTGTCTTGATTCTGGGCAAAATGCTTCTATACTTGGAGGTTCAGCAGTTTCTGAAGCTGATGGCTCAGGGAAAACCAGTTTACAGGCTGATGGAACATATGTAATAGGTAGACCTGGAAGAAATATTAATGAAATATATTTAACTTCTATTGATAATAGTAATACCTGGTTTAGTGATTATTCGGGAGATGTAAGTTCATTCTTTGCATCACCTGCAGGTGAACTTAAAGGCCAGAATGATTCATGGAAAGCTCAATGGGATGATTTTACTACACTTTTTGATAAATTAAGTTTAGATGATGATGCAGTCAGGAACTCTTTTCAGAGTCATTTTTCAATAGGAAATTCTCCTGATGCTGAAGCTTTCTGGGTAGATGATGGGGACGGAATTCGAGAATCTAATGAATTCTATAAACGTTTTCAGCTTAATAGAACCGATTGGAATTCTATTGAGGTTGATTCTTTTATAGTAAATCCTATTCTAAATACTTCATCAGATACTAATATATCTATTTTGTGGTTGAAAAACTGGAAAGATGTGGGGGGTATGCAAACTATTATTAACTCCAAAAAACAAATCATTGCTAATTTAATTGACTATAATGATTCTGACACTATAGCAACGACTGATGATCCTGACAATCCAACCTATGTTGGGCTTGAAACTGTTCCATACGCCAATGAAGTATATCTTAAAATTCCTGGAAGTATCACTGTAACCAAACTTATTACACCTATAGACACTGATAATGACGGTGTTCCTGATTATGTTGAAATATACCAGGGAACGGATTCTGAAAATATAAACAAGTATGAAGATGATAATAGTGACGGTATTCCTGATTATGTAGAACGGCAGAATGAAACTAGCTACGAACCGGATCTTGTTTTTTATGAACAACCATATTATGAGCTAGGTTTGGATACTGATTTTAATGCAGGGCTTCTACTTAATTATTATGATATAAATAATTATGACAGTAATGATATTTTCTATAGATATGACTTTTATATTGATAAGCCAGAATTGATTTTAGAGCTTGTTAACTTATATTCAACAGGAGTACCAGGCAATCTAGATGGTAAAATACCAACAAAAGCAAATGTTTCTTTATCAATCAATTATATATTTGGAGATAAAAATAATCCTGGAGAATTTGAGTCATTGCATGAAGATGTAAATTATCCTTTTGAACGTAGTTATTGGACAATTTCTGATAAGGAATATGAATATTATAATAATAAAGAAGAACAACATGGAGCACTTTCAGAAGATGATAAAAAGGCTTTTTTTCCTTCATTTCCTAAAACAATTACAGTTATAGATCAGGAATATACAGGCAATCCTGTTTTATATGCATTTGTTAATCATATAAAAGTAAAGGTAACGAATTTTGATAATGATAATATTCCTGAGAATGATGTTTTGTTTGATTATTCCTATGTTGTTAATACCACTCAACCTGATACAAGGCAAATTATTGAATATGGTGTGACTGATACAAGAGTAACTGTTGATGTAAATGGAGTACTACATACTTATCCAATTAGTTATCAGGTTCAGGACCCAAGACAGAATTTATATGAGACTGATTGGGAAGAACAAATTCCCAAATCAGAATATGAAGTTCCTCTTCTTCATTCAATTAGTGGCCAAATAAACGATGTAGATGATAAAGATGATTTGAGTAAGAATAAAAACTATCCTCAATTTACTTCGAATGTAATGGATGAAGAATATTATCATACGGATACAAGTGTGCAACCTCCTATTGTATATCAACCATGGGATATATCAACTGCTTATATACGTAATGCACCTATGCAGTCACCATGGGAATTGGGATTTATTCATAGAGGTGAAAAATGGCAGACTCTTAATTTAAAAAAATATAATATGAATGAGTGGGATGCCGGAAGTACAGGAGGAGGGAATAGTTATTCTGATGGAGATGCAAATTTATTAGATCAGATTAAAATGACAGAATCTACACTTACTCAGGGTAAAGTTAATATTAATTCACAAATCAAAGAAACACTAAAAGTATTATTTGAGGAAATTAGAGTTGGCAGTGATATCGGGAGTTCTAAAGGGCCAGGAACTCTTAAAATGGCAGATGGTTCAACAAATGCTTATAAAGTTGATGCTTCTGATGCTGAAGCTTTAGCTGATGAGATTATAGCTATAACGTCAAATACAGATAGCGAATTTTTAACCCGTGCACAAATTTTACTTCAAGAAGACGGAAAACTATGGAATAATACACTTGGATTAAATCAAGTCACAGATGCAACACAGGAAGAAATTATTGGTAAGTTTATAAATTTATGTAAAACTTCTGAGCAAAATACATTCTATATTATAGTTGTAGCTCAAAAAATTAAAGATGTTGGGATTAAAGGTAAAGAATTCGTAGTCAAAAAAGATGGGAATAACGATGGAATTGAAAGTACTGTATCCGTTAAACTTGGAAGATATGATTCTGACGGTGATGAAATTATGGCTACACAGAAAATATTTGCAGTTATAAAGTATTCTGGAACAAGCTTTTATATTAATTATTTTAAATATTTAAATAATTAATCACTTCCATAACTAATCCTTCCTGTATATTGATCTATAACAATATCTATTTGATTGTCAGTATCTATAGCAACCCCATTTAGTATATTTGAATTTCCAACTACGATAAATTTTCTTGAACCTGCCGTTTTGCCGGTAGGCTTGATTATAATTGCTTTTGCAGTACAAGATGTTTTAGAACTATCTACTGATGAATAGTCAACACCCGAAACATCAGTTGCAGCACTGAAGTTACCTTCATCATATTGGCTATTATCATCAATATCAAGGATTGCCGAGCTACTAGGTAAAAATTCCCATTTTTCATTTGATATCCAGTAGGCAAATGTATAAGTACCATTATTATTTGTTACAACACATGGTTTAAATGACTTGTTTAAATATTCTGCTGGTAGAGTTTCATAACCTGTAATATCTATAGGTATTATCAACGCAACGTATTTTCTGTGTGTTATTGCATATGATCTTAAGGCTTTAAAGGTAGATCCGAGTGTGCTGGTAGCCTGTTCAACGCTTTGTCCTTTCATCAAAGAATTCATTGAAGGCAGGGCAATTCCAATTATAATTGAACTGATTACCAGTACAGTTAAAATTTCAATAAGAGAAAAGCTTGATTTTTTATATTTATGTCTCATTATATTTTTTCTATTTTTTTATATACATGTTTATTTAAATAATAGCATTTTACATGCCACATTAATTCTCTGTAAAAAGGTTGATTTAACGTAGTTCAAGCTTTTTATCAAGCTCAAAGCATACCATCTTGAGTATAAACAAATAGGAAGCTTGTGCTTTGCATTTAATCTATTATATATTCTAGTCTTCGGATTATATACTTACTGGTTGGGGTTTTATAGATAATTATTAAAAGTTTTTGAGTTGATGTAATTTGATCTGAATATTGATCGTCCATTCCAATTTGAGTATTAGTGATAGTCTCATTTATACTATCATTGATATCTTCATCACCATTAATATCTATTTCGATCGCTGATTCATTTGCAGTTCCTATTTCTCCATTGTTATCAAGATATTTATTTATAGTTACGCCCCTTACGTCCTGAATTGTCTGTGCAACCGCAATTATATATAGTTGTGCTGTTATTATTTGGTCTGCTTTTGTTAAGTTCACAAACATACCTATAATTTCTTCCTGAGTAGCATCATCTGTCTGTTGAAAATTTGGAGCATCTAATGTGTTATCTGAAAACATAGTTGTATTGTTTACTACCTCAGCCCTTGTATCAAACTGTTTAGTGTTAGTTGTATAGTCTTCTACTGCAGTGTCTAAAATTCCTGTATTCTTCTGTGTAACCTGAGAGTCAAGATAAGGAGCAACTGTATCCTGTGTACCTGGTACATCATATCCACTATGTGTATAAATTGCATGAAAAAGTAATTTTAAAATACCATGTTGAGTTAGATTTAGATTTATTTTACCTAAGGTTATTGGATCTGATATCATTTTTATTTGATTTAAGATATTTACATCACCTATATAAGTAGATGAAGTTTTATACTTTTTTAAATTTAAAGTTTGCCACTTACTTCATCTGTGAATTGCACCTAATTCCCACGGTAACTCCATTAGGGCATTGCGTATATAAGCAGTGGATACCTCATCATGATACGCACTGTAATCTTGCCTTGTCGCTCAAATTAATGGGTAGTTCCTTGTATGTTTGAACTCAAATTATTTTGTATCCAAATAATTTGTACATACACATTAAATATGATTAAAATTGTAAGCAATTACATATACTTTAGCATCATTTTTCTTGATATTCAATTTATGGAGTATGAGTTTTATTTGGTTATAGTCTTATCATACGTGTAAAAAATAAGGGAAAATTTTTAAATTATATAAGTACTTACATATAGCTAACTTATTTTTGCTTTCGAGATTTCAGGCCTCGTTTCTACGCTAAAGCTACGGCGTACAGGTCGCTCAAAAGCTCCTCTGAAACTGATTTTATTACCAAGTAACCCTTTGAAAAAAAACTTCAAAAATACCGATGATAGGTACTCTCCTGAAACTAAGCAAGCTTAGCTATATTTTTTTAATTCGTTGTGTGGCTTTAGTTTCACCACGATAGAACTCTTTAGATAAGCGAATAGAATAAAAGCTTTGCTTTCCTGAAATAAAGTTGTTGGTGATGGATGGCTGTCTCAGCCGTCCATCACACGTGATATTGCTATTTATGCCTGCCATGTATAGCTAGAAGAGCGACGCATGGGTTTCTTACTGATACACTTTATAGCTTAAGATCGCTCCTATGAGAAATAACTCAATTTGAGTATAAAAAAATTGCACTTGCTTTTAATAATGAAAAAACAAGTGCAATAATTTGTCTAATTTACTTAATCATTTAAATATTCAAGATGACGTATTCTATATTTCCCATCTTCTGTTTTATACATTATAATTAGTAATTTCTGAGTTGCGGTAATCTGGTCAGCGTATTGATCATATTTGCCAAACTCTGTTTCGCTGATAGTTTCACCTTCTTCTATTGATCCATTGTAATTAAGGTCTTTGTTTATTGTAACTCCGCCGCCAACGTCATCAATCGTTTGTGCGATGGCAATAATTGTTAATTGGTTTGATTTGATATTGCTGGCTTTGGTTAGATTGATGAATTTACCGATTATTTCTTCTTGAGCCGCGTCTGTCATTTGTGAAAGGTTCAGACTGTTATCAGCGAATTTATCTGTTTCATTTACTATTTCAGCCCTGGTGTTGAATTTTTTGGTATATTGATCCGCAGTCGCAGTACTTTTACTGGCAATTATAATAGCATCGTCTAAAGTATCAGCTGCAGTGATGTCAATCATATCAGCTTTAGTTCCGGGTGCATTATACCCACTATTTACTGAAATTCCATGAAACAGTGTTCTCAATACTTTTTTTTCGGTAGCATTAACATTAATTTTACCTAAAGTTGTAGTTGCAGATGTCATTTTTATCTGGTCTAAAATATTGGCGTCACCATCTGTATAACTGTTTCCTCCTCCAGATTTTCCTTCATTAGTATTGTATTTTTTCAGATTAAGAGTCTGCCAAGCAGTTCCACGATGTATTGCGCCCAGTTCCCACGGTGAGTGCATAGGAGCATTACGAATATATGCTGTTGATATATTCCATGGTTCTAATTCAGTATCTTTATCTGGATTAGGTTCATCATCAACACCGTCACCGGTTCTCGGTCTGTTGGCAAACATTGCATTTACACTATCAATTGAGCCAATTTTTTCATTTTTATCAGAATGAGTTATACCCATTATCCAGTCTTCGGTATTTAAATTCTGTCTTGGGTCACCTATCTCAAAATCGATATAATATGAGCTTTGAGTGCCGTCAACAAAGATTACATGATTTGGTTTATCGTCAAATCCTGGATCAGGTGACATGGTGACATTTTTCCCCGCAATATTTATCCACCAATGTCCTTTGCCCTGTTCCCATCCATTTATGTTTAGTTCGTCCTGGCTGAGTTTATTATATAAATAAACTGTCAGATCACCTTCTATAGTATAATATTCACTTGTATCAAGATCACCTGTTATCCCGTTTAATGTTATACTGGTGCCTCCTAGTTCCGGAACTTTAGCCATTATCTTTATTTTGGATGCAGAACCTGAATAAATAAGGTTTGTATTCTTAAGGTTATCATCATTGTCTTTAATCTGATTGGCATCGTCCAGGTAATAGTCTTTCATTGTTGTCATTGTGATGTCATCATCACCGTCAATAAACAGTTGAAATTCATGGTCTGAATTAGCATTTGCCGGATTGATATTAAGTTTACCTATTAGAGTGTTCTCAGGTTTATCAGGGCTTAGGAATGACATTTTTGAAAAGTCATATAGATTATCTCCTGAAACCAGTTTCACCTTGATATCGGTAAATTCAAAATTTTTAATATTCTGTAAAGCACCTCCTGCATTCGGATGTACTTCGGTTGTAAATATATCTGCTTCTTTGTCAGTAGTTCCTTTTGATGTGAATGATGCTATGGTGTAACCGTTTCCGGAAGCAAGGTTCTCAGAATTAGTGCTGAATGTTAAATTATAAACTTTTGTATCTGAAATATCAGGTTCATAATCTTCACTCTCTATATCTTTGTTTCTTTTTGGATATTGATATACATCATCAATTACCCAGTCATATGAATAGTCAATCGTAACTTCTGCTTCACATGTCCTTGCTTCATCATACATGTTAACAAGTTCAAGGTCTAACTGTTTTATAATAATATAAGCATATCCACCCGCTGTGATATTTGTATCACCAGCGCACTGAACTGCCATTGATCCTAAAGCAACTATTGATGCATTGGTTATTGTTGCGCTCCTACTTTGAATAGCCATACTGCCTTTTGATCTAATATTTCCACTTCCTGTGAAATTATCACCGGTGATATGAATTTCAGCGCCTGAATACATTAGGGCAGTTCCGTCTGCAGGATTAATTGTTACATTGTCTCCTTTTATATTAATAACACTACCTTTAGCTATAAGAGTAACTGAACGGTCAAAACCACTTTCAGCAATAGTTATAGAATGATTCTCAACATAAATGATACTTTTATCAGGAACATGATTCAGATACCCTCCATTTAGGCTGTAAATATCAATGTAACCACTATGAGCAGAACAATGTTTAAGTTCTATATCTTGATTTAGAATAACATTGGCTTTGTTATTATTGTAATAACTTAAATCCGTAGTCCAGGGGTCTATTGTAGCATTAGGAAATGCAGGTACTGATGCATACGTATTCTGCTCCATAGTACCTGTAAAAACAACATCACCTTGTGCGGCAATTGGACCGTTGGCATGGGCGCTCGATATTGTGGTTTTTCCTCCCCATAGTGGTTGTACAGATATTGCACCTGCCGCCCATATAGCAAAACCATCAGTTGAAACATTTAAATTACTTTCAAGTTCAACTTTTAGTTCATTAATATATGGAACTTTTTCAAGACCGACATATGTTGGATTATCTCTACTATCAGTGGAAGCATCGTCATCAATATCGTTATAGTCAACTAGGTTGGCGATGATTTGATTTTTAGCAGTGGTCACGTTGCCCATCTCACCGGCAGTATTCCAGTTAGCCAGCCACGGAATACCTCCACCTGATGTTTCAGGGGCATATTCAACGGATGAGGCAGTTATTGAATCTGAATCAATATTTGTTTGGATAAGATTAAATCTATGATAAAGTTCGCCATCATCTGCTAATCCGTCATCGTCAGAATCTGCGTTCCAAAAAGCCTCCTTGTCTGGAGGGTTACCGAATGAGAAATAATTTAACATCTCATTTTTTTTAGCTATGTCTTTAACATCTAATCCTTCTGCTCCAAAAAAGATAAATTTATTTCCCCAGCCATCTTCAGGCATTTTTCCTTCTGCTGCTTTATCGGAACTTATTTCTTTAAGTATTGTATCTTTAAACAGTTTTTCATCATCAGGTAGAGCTTTATCATTTAAAGAGCCCAGCCAGATTTCATTGACATTTACTCCCGGTCTTCCAACAATAACATCTCCTGTAGATGAATCTGTTCCTGTATTATCAGGAGGAGTTGTCAAACTGCTGTTATATTCACTGACTGCATTTGATGAATGGAGATTATCAACTGCCGCTTCAAGAGAGAGACTGCCGTTATGATTACTCACAGCAAACGCCATTCTACCGAAAAGTTTTGAAACACCATCTTCTTCAATAGTTATATATTCCCAGGTAGGCTGGTTGTGTGGTGTCGTGCAGTTATAGTCATCTTCAGTATAATAAATAATATCGTTTACTGTGGATGGTAAAAGGTTTTTGAGATCTTCGTTTTTGACTATATCAACAGACGTGTTCTCTGCATTGTGTTCACCTCTGTACTCACTTTTGAGATTTGACAAAATACCACTATAGGTCTTCATACCAAGTCTGGTTCTGTTGACAACAGATTTTGCCAGCATTCTGGCGCTAGCCAGGTCGTTGTTACTTTTTGCAGCTTTTTGATTAATTGACGTAGTTGTGGCATAAGTAAGTGCTAAAATTGCAATTAAAGATAAAAATCCCAATGCAAGAAGTATAGCAATACCTTTTTCGTTACTATTTATGTTTAAAATAGTTTTGTGCTTTTTTGGTAAATTTTTCATAATTAACTCCAATTCTCTTTGGTTGCCAGCAGTATCCAAATAAACGATCTTATATGTTTATTATAGCTTATTTCATGCCAATTGAATTATACGGTAGTACAGAAGTAAAATATTTTACAATAATTTTTTTAGATAGGATGTATTTGTATCGGTATCAGCAAATACCTCATTTTATAAGGATAAAATATCTATAAGATACAATCCTAAAAAAATTGCTAAAGTGGTGAACTCTAACATTATTAAGTAGTATTGATAACTATCGTAAGAGTTCTATGCTTTAGCATTCTCGTTTTTTGGACAGGTGAGTATAGCAACGAAGCTACGAACTCCTGCACATTCAATTTGTATTCATACCTTTTCGTATCTTTTTTAATTATTTCTGATAACTTATTGAGATTCTGTTGGTTTTAGATATACTGTAATTTGTTTGTTATCGAACAGCAACTGTGCGAAAATGAACATTTCTTGGATTTATTAAAAAAGGCTTTTTTTTGTAAAATAAGTATTATTTTAGATAGTAAGGTCAGTTTTATTTTATACTAATTTTATCAACTAATCATTGGTGAGTTTATTATCCTCTATTTCCTATAAATATTGTTTTTGTAAATTTTCTTTCATGATTTTTTCGAAATTCTGCATTTTTGCTAAGACTGATCCATTTCTGCCATGAGTTTTTGTCCATTACACTAAGATGAATTTCGATTGAAAAAGGGAAAGCTGTAATAGTAGAAGTCGTCGGGGCTATTTGAGATCCATTTTCTTCATAGCATTTAAACGTAAGTTCTGTCACATACGGGATGACTTTTTCCCAATTTCCACTTGATGTTGAATTTACAGTAAAAGCATTCCCTGACCCAGTCGTTCCGACTGTTAAATTTTCGTAATAATTACATCTTGAATCGTTATCCCCTACGATACTTCGTTTTAGCCAGTTATCATTATTATCGTATTTATATTTGACTTCACAATAACTGGAACTGGCTCTAGATGGTCTGCTGCCTGCAGCACTTACAAATGCCAATATTTCAGGGGTGGTGTTTGTGTGCCAGAATGGAACTTTATTTTCCTCATAATAAATTGACTGAATATCTCTGGTCATTAAATCCATGGCTATTCTGGCATTTTCAAACATCATTGTTTTTTTATTTGTTTCAGCCGTTGCATCAATCGTAGAGGAATAAAAACTACCGATCATCAGAATAATGATTGAAAAAACAGCAAGAGCAACAATTAATTCTATAAGTGTAAAATATGATTTTTTAATTACGTTTTTCATGATAATACTATGCTCCTAAAGGATTAACACTCTTGTCTGAAACTGTTTTTATTACCACGGAACACTCGGAAAGCACAGAAATATTTAAATCAATCTATGTTCATATCTCATTGTGTGAGAGTTCAATGCTTTAGCGTTGCGAGTTTTAAACCGATAAAACTTTACGACTAAAGATAGTGACGTGCTGAACTCTCACCCTACGAACTAATATTGCAACCTAGTGTGAGAGCATTTATCCCAGCGAATAGTTGGGTCAATGCCAGCCACGGCGGGTAAACTTTAGCATTGCCTTTTTTCCTTATCGTAATCCTGATCTCGCGCATACGTGATCACGACAATGATAACAATTTTAAAAAAATAGTTTCAGTCTGATAAAACTTTACAGCAAAAAAAAGTGGCTCCTCTGAAACATAAAATTTAAAGATTTGTTGATTTGAAATCCAACAATCAATAAATAATCTTGTTTTATTTCGATAGAATTTTTTATTTATGATCTCTGGTCCGCCTCGGTGGATAAATCTCTAGTCAAAAAAGAGCTTACTTCTTTTATGAAACCGCAAGATATCTTTTTACTTCTATCATTCATTTTTTACAAGTTCCATATAGTAATAATTTTTTTTCCTTTTGTCATAAGCTTTTTCTATTGGCCAACTGATTTCCATATATATTCCGTAAGCATCTGCAGTTTCAACAGGTGTGTCGGCGTAATTTTTGAGTTCTTTTTTCCACAAAAGAACTTCTCCAGTCATATCATCTACACTATTTGATTGAACTTGTAAGACAAAACGCCCATCATCATTACCATCATCCCATAAATTTCCTTCTAATTTTGTCAAGTTAGCAGTATCAGTGAATGTAGAGTTTGGTTTTGTGTCAAGTGTTATATTATTAAGAATACTCCAATTGTTATCACTCGCTCTTGACAAATATGCAAATATATTTTCGGCTTCAAAAGCAGAATAATTTTGAGCTATTGCATTTTTTGTTGAGTGAAGTCCAAGAGGAAATAGAGCCATTATAGAAGTGACTCCTATAGCAAGGATTGCTATAGCTATTACTATTTCAATCAGTGTGAATTTTTTACAATTTAATAATATATTAGTCTTTTCCATAAGAGATTCTTCCTGAGTGTTGATCGATTGTAATATCTATAAGATTAGTATCTGTAAAAGTCCCTGTTGTTTCAGAAACTCCAGTTCGGACACTTGCGGCACCCCCTACTACAATAAATGTTCTTGATCCTGATTTTCCATTTGATTTGAACACAATTCCTTTTACAGTAGCATTGTTTAATCCACCTATTCGTGAAAGATTTACATTAGTAATATCAGTAGCATCTTCAAAATCTTTTATTGTACGCGCGCTTAAATGTGATTTTGTTGTTATTGTTAAAACGGCCGCTCCTGTCGGGAGAAATTCCCATTTATTACCAGCTATCCAGAACTGAAATACATCACTACTGTTAACAATACATGGCCTGTAAGATTTATACTTGTATCTATCCGTTATACCGCTTTCTACAGTAGGGAAAATTAAAGCTACATATTCTCTGTTAGTTATAGCAAAAGATCTGACAGCTTTCAGTTCAGAACCAAGATTTAGGGCTGCCTGTTCAACGCTTTGTCCTTTTATAAGTGTATTCAATGACGGTAAGGTTATTCCTAATACGATTGCGCTTATGACTAAAACAGCCAAAAGCTCAATAAGAGTAAACGCTGATTTTCTAAATTTATTTGTCATTATATATAATCTCATGTATTAGTTACTTGTTAATTTGTAATTCAATGTCATTGAATTAAGTCTTTTTAATGTAATATAGCCGTTTCAATTGTTTGTTCAGCCAGTGCGTCTGAATTACTTTTTCTTAATTCAATAACATTTACTTATTAATTATTAGCATTTTACATGCCGAACTAATTCTTTTTAAAAAAGTAAGTTAATGTAGTTCAAGTTCTTGTCGATGGCATAGTCCCGTCCCGCGTTTGTGGGACGAGGATGACGGCAGAAGCCTGATCAATCTTAACTATACACAAACCGAGCTTGTACTTTATTCAATAATGCATTTCAAATAATATGTTTAACAGGTTTAAACTTATGGTTTTTATTCAAAGTTCAATGTTCTATTGTCCTCTATCACCAATAAATATTGTTTTGTTAAATGTTTGCTCATGTTCTGCTAGATATTTATTAGCTGCATCTCCGTTTAAAGTTAACCATTTTTTCCAAGCATTTCTTCCCAGCATAGATATACTAACATTTATTGAATACGGGAAAGCTGTAACTTCATCAATTACGCCTGAATAACTGGGACCATTTTTTGGATAGCATTTGAATATGAGTTCTGTTACATAGGGAACTAGTTTTTCATAGTGATCACTGGAATCATTATCTTCTGTAAAAGCATTACCAGCACCACTAAGTCCTGCAGTAAGGTTACCTTGATAATTCCATTTTGCGTTCGATATAAGACTATCTGGTGTAGAGTCATTTGTTATATTGCCTGTTACACTTCTCATTATCCATCCGGCATTACCATCATTTGAGCTTTCTGTATAATATAGTTGATATTTTACTTCAGATTCTGCAGCTGTACAGTATTGATTGGCTTTAACACTTGTACTTGCAACAAAGGCTAACAACTCATTACTATCGGTAGGAGTACAATTCCAGAACGGTGTACTTCCATTCACATAATATATACTTTGAATATCTCTTGAAATTAGATCCATTGCAATTTTAGAGTTTTCAAACATCATACTTTTGTCATAAGAGCTGGAAGTCGATGTCTGAGCACTGTTAAAAGCTGTTATTACTACAATCATTAGTGTAGAGAAAACTGCCATTGAGACAATTAGTTCTATAAGAGTAAAAAATTGCTTTTTTAAAAAATTGTTATTCATATTTTTTTGCCCTTAGCACCACTCCTGCAAATGCAGGGAATTTTAAATGAGACTTGAGTTTTTGTATTCGTTGTCGTTATCTTGATCTACAAAGACAACGATAAAGATCAAGATTACGATTTTTAGTTCAAGTCCAATATAAGCTTTTAGCCAACAGCTCTTTTGTAGTTTATAAATTAAATAACTCAAAATAGTAACTGGATTTTTTTCTTTTATCATATCGTTTGTCTACAGGCCAGCTCATTTCGATGTTAATACCAACGGCTTCATTGTAGCCAAGGTCGAGGTAATCATTTCCATTAATCGTTACATTTGTAATTTGTGACTTCCAAATTAACATTTCAGCTGAAAAATGAATGATATCTCCTGATCTTACTATGATGCCGTAGATTCCATCATTATCAGCTCCTGGTTCATAAATATTACCCTCAGGATTATCTGTCCAGTCTGCTGGGGTCATCGTGCTATCTGCTGCTACAGTCGGTTTATCAGTAGGAATATTAGCACCGTTTCCAACTGCATCTCCAAATAAATTGGTCCATTGACCACCTAATGCACTTCTAGCAATATATGCAAACATACTATCTGCGGCCTCAGAAGTATAATTTAATCCTACAGAATACCTTACTTCTTGAAAACCAAGAGGGAATAAGGTCATTATTCCGGTTATTCCAATTGCTAAAATAGCTATGGCCAAAACAATTTCAATAATATTGAATTGATTGTATTTCAATACTTTCATAAAGTGTTTCCTCTGAAACATGAAATTTAGAGGTATGATGATTTGAAATCTCACAATCTCCAAATCCAACAATCAATAAATAATCTTGTTTCATTTTGATAGAACTTTTTATCTCTAGTCTTCTGTCTAGAAAGAGCTAGGCTCCTCTGAAACAAGAACGTGGTCCGTAGCCTGTAATCAGTTGTCGGTCAGGTAGGGATGGCTTTCCAAGCCGTCTGCTACACCTGATACTGCCAAAGTCTGTTTCATCTTGATAAAACTTTACGTCAAAAGATAGTGGCTCCTCTGAAACTAGCGGTCAATATTAAATAGTAACTGTTCATGTTTTTCTTAGTTTCACTGCGGATGAAACTTCAAAAACACCGAATATCGGCGCTCCTCTGAAACGGATTTTATTACCATCAGTCTCCGCTCTTCGAGTTCTTCCTCGACACAGCGGAATACTCGGAAAACGCAGAATATTTTAAATTATTCCATGGTCATATCTATTAGTTTGAGAGCTTATATGAAAAGTGTACACTTGTAGGAGTTCATAGCTTTAGCTATGTAGACTGAGCCTAAGACTACAATGCGGAAGCATTGAACTCCTATAAAGTTAATCTATATTTAAACCTTTCAGATGAGCTTTAATTAGAAAACTAAAATTTTAAAGATCAGCTATCATCGTAAGAAGTTCTTCCTGTAAATCTATTTATTTCTAAAGTTACATTGTTAGAAGAATTGGTACGAATAAGTACTCCTCCGGATTCTGTTCCAGATCCAATTGTAATTTTTGCTTCGCTATTGCAGGCACCAGATGGTTGAAATATAATTCCATCTACTGCACTATTTAAACCAATAGGGCTATCAGTTACTGCAGTAATAGATGAGATGTTAACTGTTTTACTATTAACCTCCCCTTCGGGAATAAATGAAGCACCAGTCGGTAAAAATTCCCATTTTTCACCATCAATCCATTTATCAAAACTAAGGTCACTATTTAATTCAGCAACTCGATATGCACTATATTTATAGCCTGTTGGAAGGTTGGCATCACACATAATAACAGCAGTGTAAGCTTCATTTGTAATTGCATATGCTCTGGCAAGTTTTATCATTGACAGCACAGTGCGAGAAGCATGTTCAACGCTTTCTCCTTTTAACAATGTATTAAATGCCGGTATTGATATACCTAATATTACTCCGGTAATAGCTAATACTGTTAATAGCTCAATAAGTGAAAATTTTTTATTTTTATTAATCTGTTTCATTTTATGTTTAGTTAAAATTTAATATATATCTGAAAAGTTATTGCTAACAATGTAGCACAAGTTTCCAGCTTGTTAGCTATCAAGCTGGATCTACATTAAAAATATTAACACCTGATTTTAATCAGGTGATTAAGTCGAACAACCATAATCCATAACCGTTTTAACGGTTTAAGAATAGTCGATGTCTATAAGCCGTTAAAACGGTTGGACATCATTGAGGTTATTGCATTCACATGACTGAAGTCAGATGTTAATAACTTTTTTATAAATTATTTCCAAGAGGCAACATCATCTGTACTCGTATCTTCAATGCCTACTACACCATCAGCTTTATCTGGTCCATAAGAGTAAATAAAAACTGTTCCATAAACGGGGTTATCAGTATAATTAGTTACTGTTACTTGACCATCATAATCATGATCTGTAAAAACCTTATAATCATTATCCCATGGGTCTTTAAAAATATTAGGATTGTTATCCTGTACATCTAAAAAACGTATTGAACGGCTATTTGTTCCAGTTAGAACAGGTATTAAAGTTGTATAAGAAGAGTTATCAGGTAGAATCCCATAAGTAGACTCATAGCTTTTAACGGCAGTAATAATTGATTGCATTTCAACTTTTGCCTGTGTTTTTTTTGCTAGTTTTCTTACATGTGATATTGCCGGCATCAGCATAGCTGCCAAAATAGCGATAATAGCAATGACGACAAGCAATTCTATTAAAGTGAAATTTTTATATTTAGTTTTCATAATCATGTCCCAATCTATATTAAGAAGTTATCAGTAGGGTGCAGATTCCATATCTGCCCATTATCAGTAAAATGGATAATGTAGCCCAAGCATCTTGCTTGAGAAGTTGCAACCTGGTCATGTTTTCAGCTTGATAAAAAGGTTGTTCTACATTGAACTAACTTTAATTCGAATAATTAGTGATATCGTCGCCACCGCCTGAAACTCTGTCTTTCCCAAAAGATTGAAGATCAAACATTGTTGTGTTATTGCTGCCAGGAGCTTGATATAATATTACCTTTCCCCATGCATCTGTTAGCCTATATCCATTATTTTCATTTATTTCGCCTTTATTTTTCATACTTGTCCAATTCAAGAATTGAATAAAATCAGTGTCGGATGAATTTATAGTTAAAGGTCCAAGGGAGCCTTGCTGAAAGTAATAACCAGTTTCATTTTTATAAGCGCACATGGCCATTTCAACTTTTTTTAACAGGGCCTGAGTCCTGGTGTTGCTCATTTTAGTCATGACTAAAGAATAAACCCCTACGGATAAAGCCAGCAGAATTGCTATAATAGAAATAACTGCAAGCATTTCTATGAGAGTAAATTTACGTTTTAGTGTTTTATAAATCATAATAAAAAGTTTTAGGTTTTAGGTGTTAAGTGTTAGGTGAAATCTAAGTAAAGAGTAAGGAAATGCTTTTTCCTAACAATAAAAATTTGAAATCTAACACAGTATATCTTAATCTTATATAAACATTATAGCATATTATCGTAAAATCGTCAATAAATTATTCTCGTCATTATCAATTATTATATATTAGGGTATTGATGTTAATCAATGCCGAATTATTGGAGTTATGGCTGTATCAAAGGTCTTTGTCATAGGTTAAAATGTTGGAATACTACCTTTAGTGCAGTTTAGTCGATATAGTAAATTTTAAAATGAGACTAAAGATTTTCCTATCTTAATCTACAAAGATAAAGATAAAGATTTTTAGTTCAAGTCTTATACAAGGTGGAATTCCTCAGTCTCAAGTTTTCCGCCTGTGGTATTCCAACAAAAGGTAGGCTTTTCTTTATAAATTCTGGAAATATCAACTTCATGTCTTTAACTAAATTAAAATATAAGAGATAAAATAAGTTTAATCTAATGAAATATTTTTTTGCAATTTTATTTATTTTTACTATCTATACAACTTCCTTAGCGGTTGATTCTTCATCAAGTGCTGAAAATATGGATATAAAGTTAATATATTTTTATAAACCTGGATGCATTAAGTGTATTATAATTAAAAAGCAACTTAAAATATTGGCGAAAAGTTATGCTTTTTTAAATATAAAAGAATATAATATTAAGGAAACAGAAAGTTTGGAACTGGCTGTTTCTTTAATTGATGAACTGTCCATACCCGAGAAAGATTATTTTAGAACCCCTATGATAATCTTAGGTGATAATTATTACACATATAATAACTTTAGTATCAATAAAATACGTAATGATATAGTAAACCTTCAAAAAAGTTTCAATAAGAAGCAAGTTCATATCAACTCAAACCTTATACCATGCATGGTTGAAAGCTTAACGCTAACAGATAAAGGATACAATAGGTCCAAACTCGGTTTGAATATATTATCTAAGCAAGATAAAAACTCTTCTGTAAGAAACAATTCAGTTATTGTAAATAAATTTAATTCATTTTCAGTTATAACTATTATTTTAGCAGGGTTAATTGATGGTGTTAATCCTTGCGCATTTGCCATATTAATTTTTTTTCTATCGTATTTAAAAATTGCAAGACGTACAAT
>Ga0307988_1000251_pt1 | contig 40627 bp, 30 predicted proteins | sample EllFjometagen183_FD_203166 | JGI IMG/M metagenome (GOLD analysis project Ga0307988, IMG submission 203166) | Marine microbial communities from Ellis Fjord, Antarctic Ocean - #183 | ecosystem: Environmental > Aquatic > Marine > Unclassified | place: Southern Ocean | collected 2014-10-08 | reverse complement strand
ATGGGGGCCAGGGGTAGGGGTACCTTTTTGGCCGGGGAAACCACCAGATAAGTCCCAGGGTGATCCAGAAAACTGGAAAGGAAAATATATGGGAGGGCGCAACCCAGGAGAAAATCGGCAGCCTCCAGGGAAAACCTTTTTTTAAATGGATACAGGTGATAAAGAAATAGATAGGATAATATCCGGATACATTCGGGTGATCATAGGGTATCGTTGGGAAATGATTTACCCGATTTTATTATTGGGATACTTTGTTGCTTTGCTCTTAAAGGCTTGATTAAAAGGACCTTGCCATGGTAAGGGAAATTATTCAAGGAAAATTTAAACAATTTATGGGAAAGATATGATAGATATTGAAACTATGTCGATTTTGATTGTTGACGACTTGAAAAGTATGCGCACAATCATTAAAAAGACACTTAGAAATCTGAACCTGGGGAAAAATATTTTTTCTGCTGATAATGGATTAGAAGGTCTTCAATGCCTGCATTCCAACCATGTGGATCTTGCCCTTGTCGATTGGAAAATGCCGGTTATGAACGGAGCCCAGATGCTTGATGCCATAAGAAATGATCGCCAATTAAGGGATATGCCCGTCATCATGGTGACGGCTGAATCTGAAAAAGATGTTGTTATGGATGTGGCGGAAATTGAGGTTGATGGATATCTTTTAAAACCATTAACTCCCTCTATCCTGGATGAAAAAATCCGAACAGTGGTGGACAACATCAATTATCCGGATGAGGCAACACTTAGTGCGCGAAAAGCCCGGACTTGTGAAGAAGCTGGGAAACTGGGGTCTGCCATTCGGTACATGGAGGTGGCAAACAGGCTCAAACCTTCTGCGTCAAGGTTGATAAGGAATCTGGGCCTTCTCTATGGCAAAGCAGGAAAATCCGAGGCCTCGGAAAGATGTCTTCTTAAAGCTGTTTCGGTCAATTCCCAGGACGCAGTTACCCGTCATATTTTGAGCAAAATTTATTGGAAAAAAAAAGAATGGACCAAGGCTGTTGAATATGAGTGTGAAGTCCTTTCCCTGACAACCCGTTTTAATGATACTGCTATCCAGGCGGGTGAAAAACTTTTGGACAAAAATCTGAACCCCCTGGCAATACAGCTTTTTACAAAAGTTATCAGCGTAACAGAAAAAAATTTTCTCATGAAAGAAAAAATTTTGGATCTGTGTATGGAAAAGGGTGAACTGGGTTATTCCAAGACTCTTGCAGACATGCTGATTCACGAGTTTCCTTCAAACCATGTCCTTTTATTCAAGGCAGGCCTTGTCTATGAGGCAATGGGCGAAGAAGATAAGGCCCTGGGTTATTTTCTGGAAGCAGATAAAAACCGGGTTAATCCGGTGGAGACCAAGCTTAAGATTGCCAGAATTTATTATTTGAAAAAGAAAATGATTCAAGCGGATAACTACCTGAATCAGGTGCTTCGTCTGGATTCAAAAAATAAGGATGCCCTGGCATTGCGAAAGACTGTATGATTCCAGACCGGGAGCTTGTATGCCCGGTCTGGTTTTCCCAGGGAAGGAAGTCATTCGAAAATTTTTTCATCCATTGCTTCCGCTTCTGCTGCATCTGCTTCCATATCCCGGACTTTCCCCTGCTTTTTATCCATACTATATTGCTTATACCATTCATTGGCAATTATCATGGACATGACCTCGTTGGTGCCGGTCCAGATGGAGGCTAGCCTTAGGTCCCGGACAATTCTTTCCAAAGGATAGATATTGGTATATCCAATGCCGCCCATGACCTGCATGGAATTGTTGACAGCCTTTTGGCAGGATTCAGTGACAAATTTTTTGGACTGGGAAACCAGTCGGCGAATCTGTTTGTCATTGATCTTTTCATCAACTGCCCTGGCCGTTGCATAGATCATGGCCCGGGACGCGTCCAGCAGGGTTACTGCCTCTGCTACCTGGAAGGAAACCCCCTGGAATGCAGCCACGGGCTGTCCAAAAGCCTTTCTTTTTGATGTGTAGCCCGTGGCAACATCCACTGCTGGGATAGCAGCACCAATGGTCATGGCAGCCGTTCCCAGGCGTTCAGGAATCATCATGGTATTAAAGACTTTTACCCCCTGGTTCAACTCTCCCAGGAGATTCTTTTTGGGAACTTTAACATCCTTGAATACCATCCTGGCTGTTCCTCCGCCCCTGCAACCCATAAGGCCATAGATGTATTCGCTTTTAACACCCTGGCTTTTGTCCACAATAAAGCAGGAAATTCCTTGATGGGGCTTTACATTTTCATCGGTCCTGGCATAGACCAGAAAATAATCTGCTCCATCACCACCCACGATAAATCTTTTCTGACCATTTAGCAAAAAATGATCCCCCTTGTCCTGGGCAATGGTGGTGGTACCGAAAAAATCAGACCCCCCTCTGGGCTCGGTAAGGCATTCTGCGGCAAAAATATCTCCTGCCAGAAGGGGTTTGACATATTTCGCCTTCTGGAAATCATTGCCGTGGAGGATAATGGCGTCACAGACCAGTTCCGCACCCACACCAAAGGTGCAGGCAAAAATATATCCCAATACTCCCACCTCTTCCATGACCATACAGGTGGATACCCAGTCCATTCCCCTGCCCCCCCATTTTTTGGGATATCTGCATCCCATGAGGTTTCGCTGGCCTGCTTCCCGGAGAAATTCTTTTGGAAACTGGATTTTTTCAGCATCCATGTCCAGAATCATTTTTCTTGGGATTGATTTTACAAAATCCCTGGTTTCGTCCCTGAGCTTTTTTTGTTCATCATTTAAAAGATAATCAAACATTTGTAATCCTTATTGATTTTTAAAATCTTGGCGGAGTTTGTATTTCATGACTTTGCCGCTGGGTGTGTGGGGCAGTTCAGAGACAAAGTGGAATTTTTTTGGAATTTTAAATTTGGCCAGACGGTGGGATAAAAATTCAGATAATTTTTCCTGGGTCAGGCTGGTTTCTTTGTCTGGTACAATAACCGCATGGACCGTCTCTCCCCATTCGGCATGGGTAGCACCAATGACAGCTGCTTCGCTGATACCGGTATATTCCATGATCCTGTCTTCCACTTCCTTGGAATAAACATTTTCTCCTCCCGTAACAATCATGTCCTTTATGCGATCGACAATAAAGAGATATCCAGATTCATCTATTCTGGCCATGTCACCGGTTCTGTACCAGCTGTCCATAAATGTATCCTGGGTGGCTGCGGGGTTGTTTAAATATTCTTTCATCATGGAGTCTGCCATGAGCCAGATTTCTCCTGTTTCGCCAGGTCCTGCCTGGGTTGTTTCGTTTTTCATCACCTTCATATCGGCACCGGGAAGGGGTTTGTTGCCGATGGAACCTGCATGTTCCTGGTGGTCTTCCGGGGTGAGAACGGTCCCTGTGGGTCCGGATTCAGTCATGCCGTAAACCTGGAAAAATTGGTCAGATCCATAACTTTGGATCAGCTTTTTAACTGTTTCAGGGGCAATTGGACCGCCGCCGTATATCCATGCCTTCATGGAAGTCAGGTTAAAATCTGCAAAATTGGGTATTACCTGCAAGGGCATGAGAAAGGAAATGGGTGCTCCGAAATAGGCTGTGCACTGGCGTTTTTCAATGGCCTGGAGGAAATGCAGGGGATGATATTCCCGGATCAGAACAGAGGTGCCGCCAACGGTATTGATTCCGATAAACCAATTGTTCAAAGGAGAGGAATGCCATATGGGCATGGCAATCAACATCCTGTCATTTTCAGTAAGATTAATGGCCTTGGCTCCTGTGATCCCGGCTGAAATAACGCTTTTGTGGGTGTGGAGGCACCCCTTTGGATTGCCGGTGGTGCCGCTGGTATAAAGGATTTCAGCCAGGTCATCGGCATCAATAATAATTGGGGTAAATTTCTTGACCTTTGACATGTCATCCCCTAAAAATTCATACCCCTCGGCCCGGGTGTCCAGGGAAATTTTTTTTATGTCTTTTCCCAGACTGCTGGCCACCTTGTTAAGGCTGCCATCAAATAAAAACAGTTCTGCTTTGCTGTCTTCAAGTATATAATCCACTTCCGGAGCCGTGAGTTTGTGGTTGATGGGTACCACAACTCCCCCGGCCTTTAGGACACCAAAAAAAGAGAAGATAAAATCAAAGCTGTTCTGTCCCATAATGGCAACGGGATCTCCCTTTTGAATGCCAATGGCCTGGAAACAGGCAGCAGCCTGCTCGCTTTTTTTTCTTACTTCTTGAAATGTAAGATCATTTTCCATATCGCACAGGGCGATTTTGTCAGGGTGATTTTTAGAATTTGTATCAACGAGTTTTACAACATTCATTTTTTTTCCTCCTGGTGTTTGGGTTCTGTCTGCTGTTTTAATTGGCTGATCCTGTTTAAAAGTTTTTGCCGGGTGGCCAGGATATCCTGTTCCAGAAGCTCCAATTCTTTTTTTCTGTCCTGGATCTCCTTTAATTTGTTATCTCCGAATTTCAGGCTTTTTTCAATCTGCTGGATTTCGTCCTGACCAGCATTGGCCATGCCGATCATCTCAGCAATTTCATCCAGGCTGAACCCGAACCGTTTGCCCCGGAGGATCAACTTGAGCCTTGCCTTGTTCCTGGGAGTATATACCCGCTGGTTGCCGGCAGTCCTCCCGGGCTGGATCAATCCTTTTTCTTCATAAAATCGGATTGTTCTTGTGCTTATGTCCAGCTGGTATGCGATCTGGGATATGGTCCAGGTTTTGGCTCTTTCTTCCTTTTGCCTGACTTTCTTTTGGAGGGGGTTTTGGCTTTTGGTCATGGGTCTCCTGAACCACGGATAATTATAGTTTACGTTTACGTAAACTGTAATTAATTCCTTGTCAACAAAAAAGGATTTTATACGATGATTATTTTAAAACCTGGCAGGGATAAAGAATAAAAATAAATAGTTCCAATTCCTGTTTATTCTTTTATATGGGATCGCACCCATTTTTCAACAGTTCCATAGGGGTATTCTTCCAGCCGGCTGAAACCGGGCATTTGTCTGGCTTTATATTGAAGCAGTCGAGGAGTGGATATTCCGCATAAAAAACGAGTTGTCAGACTAATTGGGAGAGGTGATGAAGCCACACGGACCAGGGCCTGAACAAGGGTATGAAAATCCATTTTTTCCAAGGTGACCGGTTCTGACAAAGGCAGCCTTACAGGGGATTTATCCAGGCAAACCGAGCACCGGCCGCAATCTGCATCCAGTATCTCCCCAAAATAGGCAGACAGGCTTTTTGCCAGGCATTGATCCTTTTCAAAAATTTCAATTATATTGTGAAGCCTTGCCACATCATTCTTTTCCTTTTGTATAAACAGGTTGGCAAGTTCCAGCGCAGTTGAATCTATGTTAAATTCAGAATTGAGTATTTCAAACACCTCCACCCCGGATTTAGGCTGCAGGTCTATCCAGCCCTTTTCATGAAAATACTCCAGGGCAGTCAGGACCCGCTGCCGATCAGAACCTGATTCAGCAACAATCTCCTCTATATTTACATGGGTCCATTTTACAGCGGTTTCACAATGATCCAGTATGATCTGTACAAATAGTTTTTTTTCCCCTTTAAACTTATTGATCACCTCCCTCTCCGGGATCAAATACTGAAAGGAATAGGACTCAAAATAGGTATATTTGGATGAAATAATCTTGGCGATCTCAAGGTAAACCATCAGGGTTTTTAAAGGCAGCAGGCGGATATCAGCATCCCTGCTCAATGTGTATGGGCGAAGTTCAAACATAGTTCCCTTTGTCTGGTGGATATGATTCAGCACATGGCGGATATTCTCCAACCCGGGTGTGTCCCCATAAACAAAATTCTCCAGTATCGGCACATTGCTTTTATTCCCCAGCACACAACAAAGGGATGGATCACCATCTCTGCCGGCCCGGCCAATTTCCTGGCTGTAGCTCTCAATGGATTTGGGTAAATCGTAGTGAATAACCTTACGGATATCTTCCTTATCAATACCCATTCCAAAGGCAATGGTGGCTACAACGATGTTGGTTTTGCCGTTCATAAAGCGATTTTGAATTGATTCCCGGTGATCATTTTTCATTCCCGCATGATAGGCCTCTGTAGAAAACCCTTTCTTCATAAGCATCCTGGCTACCCGTTCTGCTGTTTTCTGAAGGGTGACATACACAATAGCAGGGCCATCAGGCTTTCCTGCAAGGACCTCCCCAAGCATGGCATCTTTTTTTTCTTCAACCACGGGGCGTATGCGAAGAAACAGATTTTTACGGTGAAATCCGGTTTGCACCACATTTTCCCGTTGAATGGCAAATTTTTTGCACATATCATCAATAACCCTGGGGGTTGCCGTGGCCGTCAGCAATAAAATTTTTCCAATATTGAATTCTTTCTGATACATGGGGATTTTCAGATAATCCGGCCGAAAATTATGACCCCACTCTGAGATGCAATGGGCCTCGTCCACTACCAGCAGAGATATGGTCATTTGCCGCAGCTGGGTCCTGAACCGTTCGTTTTTAAACCTCTCTACGGCAATCATCAGAATCTTTAAATTACCCAGCCGGGCTGCCTCGATGGTGCTTCGATACTCCTGGGCACTCATCCCAGAATCCAGCTTTGCCGCAGCAATATTTTTTGATTTTAAAAAATCGATTTGATCCTTCATCAGGGATAAAAGTGGAGAAACCACAAGAGTCATTCCCTGCTCAAGAATGGCTGGCAACTGATAGCAAAGGGATTTGCCGGCTCCAGTGGGAAAAATTGATGCAGCTGACTCATTAGAGGTAATGATTTTTACGACCTTTTCCTGGCCAGGTTTGAATTGGTCGAAACCGAATATTTTCTTTAGGGTATTATCAATTCCGGACATTGCTGCCAATTCTCCCATTGTCCATCTCCTCCTGGCCAATCACCTCATAGTATGGATCGTTTTTGGATCAGGATACCCGATATTTTGAAAGGGAGCAATCACCATTATGGTTAAAAATCAGTATCATGGTTTTGTTATCCTGGTGAAAGTGGAGGCTCTATTGCAATAAAAAGGTGGAGGTATGGATTTATAAATATTTTTTCATACTATTGTTGACAAAAAGGAAGTTCCTATCCTATAGTTTCCATCAACACAAATGCTTATCTTAAATGTATTTTTTTTATAGATACATACCAGGTTTCCAATCCCGCTTTGGGAAGACGGGTTCTAAAATAACTGGTTCATTTATCCTTAAATAGGAAAGGAGGCAGGAAAACGTCAGATAATTTTATTATCAAAATAATTATTAATATTTAAATTGGGAGTTTAAGATGAAAAAAGCAATAATTCTAACAACAGCACTTTTATTTGCAATGGTCCTTTTTATGGGTTCAACCCCAACTGAAAGTCAGGCAAAGACGACTTTTGTAACCATTGGAACAGGCGGAATTACAGGTGTATATTATCCCACCGGTGGTGCCATTGCCAAAATCGTTAACAAAAAAAGAAAAGAATATGGCATCCGGTGCACAGTTGAATCTACCGGAGGATCTGTTTTTAATATCAATGCCATTATGTCTGGTGACCTTGACTTTGGTGTAGCCCAGTCAGATCGTCAATATCAGGCAACAAAAGGGATTGCCGACTGGAAAGATAAAGGCCCCCAGAAAGATCTGCGCGCCGTGTTTTCTATCCATGCTGAAACAGTTGACCTTATCGCGGCTGTAGATGCCAATATCAACAGCCTTGCCGACCTTAAGGGGAAAAGAGTCAATGTTGGAAATATTGGATCCGGATATCGCCAGAATGCCATTGACGCACTGGAAGCCAATGGACTAAACTGGGAAAAAGATTTTAACGCAGAAAGTTTAAAAGCTGCTGAAGCACCCGGACTTATCCAGGACGGCAGAATCGATGCAGCCTTTTATACAGTCGGGCATCCTTCAGGCTATTATAAAGAAGCCACTTCCGGAACCCGTAAAGTAAAATTTGTTCCCATTACAAATATTGACAGCCTTTTGGCAAAATACCCCTATTATGCCAAGGCTGCGACTTTGATGAAAAATTATCCCGGTGCTGCAAATACGGAAGAATCAGTTCCGACCTTTGGTGTGAAAGCCACTTTTGTTACATCAGCAAAAGTACCAGATGAGGTTGTTTATGCAGTCACAAAGGAAGTATTTGATAATTTTGAAGCATTTACAAAGCTGCACCCTGCCTATGCCGGCCTGACCAAAGAAGCCATGTTGACCGGTCTTTCAGCACCTTTCCATCCAGGTGCCCTGAAATATTATAAAGAAGCTGGCCTGAAATAATTTTTTTTTAGTTTTAAATGTATCTGGCAGTGGGGAAAAGATGTGATCAACATCTCTTTTCCACTGCCATTCTTGATCGGGTGGAAATTATGAGCGATACTGAAGTGCAAGAGATTGATGAAGGTTTGGAACTTGCCAGGAAAATGGCAGAAGAAGAAGAAGGAATCGGCAGAAAACCCCTGGGACTTGAAAAATGGGTAATCCCCACCATTGCAGTTGCCTGGAGTTTGTTTCAGCTATCCATTGCAAGCTGGCTCATACTTGATTCCACCTATATACGATCCATCCATCTTGGGTTTGCATTATTGATTGTTTACTTAAATTATCCTGTTTTTAAGAAAACAAGATTTGGATTGAAGTTTTTGTCCGCCACGAACAGAATTCCTCTTTTAGATTATGTTATTGCCATTTTCGCCTGCCTTTGTGCTCTCTATCTTGTTCTTGATTTTGTGGGAATAACCACCCGGTATGGTGCACCCATCTCAAGGGATATTGTCATTGGCATCATTCTGACTGTTTTGCTTCTTGAGGCTGCCAGAAGGGTTATAGGGCCGGCACTTCCCGTTATTGCCATCTTTTTTTGTGTCTATGCCTTTTTCGGGCCCTATATGCCGGATCTTATCGCCTTTAAGGGAGTATCATTAAACCGGTTTGTAGGACAGATGACCATGTCCACGGAGGGTATTTATGGTATCCCCCTGGATGTTTCAGCAACCATTGTTTTTCTATTCGTGCTGTTTGGTGCCATGCTGGACAGGGCAGGGGCAGGGCATTATTTTATCCAGCTTGCCTTAAGTCTTCTGGGCGGTTTCAAGGGAGGCCCTGCAAAAGCGGCTATCCTTGGAAGCGGGCTTACCGGAATGGTGTCCGGTTCCAGTATCGCCAATATTGTTACCACAGGAACATTTACCATTCCCATGATGAAAAAGGTGGGGTATCCAGCCACCAAGGCCGCGGCAGTTGAAGTGGCCGCAAGCACAGACGGGCAATTGGCTCCTCCTATTATGGGGGCTGCGGCATTTATTATCGCCGAATATGTAAATGTGCCCTATGTAGAAGTTATCAAGGCTGCAGCCATCCCTGCCTTTGCTTCCTATGCTGCATTGTTCTACATTGTCCACATTGAAGCCTCCAAACTCGGGTTAAGAGGAATGCCTAGAAAAGAGCTTCCTGTGTTCTTTAAAACCTTTTTAAGCGGGATTCATTTCATGATCCCCATTGCATTGCTGCTTTATGAGCTGGTTGTTGTTCGACACTCTCCTGAACTTGCTGCATTTCACGCCATCTGGTTGATGGCACTGGTGATGATATTCCAGGAACCGGTCAAGGCATATATAGCCAAACAACCCATTGGTCCTGCCATAAGCAAAGCAGTGGTAGATATCTTTGGCGCCCTTGCATCGGGTGCTCGGAACATGGTTTCCGTGGCCCTTGCAACGGCAGCTGCCGGCATCATTGTCGGGGTTGTTGCCCTGGGACTGGGAGGGCTTATTACAGAAATAATTGATGTCATATCCGGGGGCAATATTTATATCATGCTGGTCATCACTGCCATTGCCAGTCTGATCATTGGGATGGGCCTGCCAACAACGGCAACCTATATAGTCATGGCTTCTTTGACAGCTCCTGCAATTGTAAGCATTGCCGGTGCCCAGGAATGGTTTGTTCCGTTAATGTCCGCCCATTTGTTCTGTTTTTATTTTGGGATTCTTGCCGATGATACACCGCCTGTGGGACTTGCGGCCTATGCAGCTGCCGCCATAGCAAAGTCGCCGCCCATTGCAACGGGTCTCCAGGGATTTATGTATGATATCCGAACGGCCATTTTGCCGTTCATGTTTATATTTAATTCTGATCTGATCCTGCATGAGATCACATCATGGTCCCAGGCCATTTTGATTTTTCTTATGGCCTGCATTGGCAATTTTGCCTTTGCCTCGGCAACCCAGGGGTGGTTTGTGGCAAGGAACAGGGTATGGGAAATCCCCTTGTTTCTAAGCGTTACCGTTTGCGCCATGAGACCTGATGCCATTGCATCCCTGGTTGGCCTTCCCCATGACCAGCGGTATTATATTTATCCGGTTGCCCTTATTATTTTTGGTATCCTTTATCTGATGCAAAGACCCAGGATTCCTCAAAAAGATACCAGGACAGCCAAAGAGGCTTTTTCTGATTTTCAATAACTTTTGGAAATGGCTGATTTGAGTCAATAAAAGGAGAAAATTATTGGATACAATTACAAAAATTCTTGTCCCCCTTGCATTTACAGATTATACCCAGGGAGTTTTTGACTGTGCTGTACAGGTCGCCTTGAAAAATGATGCCAGCATTATTGTTTTAAGCATTATTAACTCAAGGGATATTGAGTCTGTGGAAAGTATCGTTTCCATGGGCTATGATGTTGATGCAGAACATTATACGGACACCATCCGCAGGGAAAGGAAACAAAAGCTCAACAAAATGGTAGAGGAAGCAAAAATTGACATGGACAGGGTGAAAATTCTGTTCAAGATTGGAAAGCCGGTGGATGAAATTTTAAAAGTCATCCATAAAGAAGCTCCTGATCTTGTTGTCATGGGAACCAGGGGACGCTGCAATCTTCAAAACAGCATTATGGGAGCGGTGGCTGAAAAAGTTTTTAAACGATCCCCTGTTAATATTTTGTCTTACAGGGATGAAGATGTCAAAAAAAGTCTGGAAAAAAAGATTCATCTGTAAGCCATACTGCTATCCCCAAAGCAGTTCTTTTATTTTGGCTATTTTATTTATTTTTTCCATATAGACAGCATGTGCTGTCTGCAAATCTGTCCGTTCAAATAGAATCATATCTCCCGGGGTAGTTTGTGCCACCTTTGACTGGTCTGTTGAAATTACGGTGGCAATTTTGGCATATCCGCCCACAGTCTGTTCCACCAACAAAATGATGGGCTGTTCATCGGGTGGTATCTGGATTCCCCCGGGCATGGAAGGTTCTGATATGATGCTTTTGGGCATGTCCTTTCTTATGGGCAGGGCGTTGCCCTGCAACCTGTATCCCATACGGTCTGCCTTGGCTGTAACCATATATTCAGTTGCGAACAAGGTAGTCAGTCCCTCATTAAAATAATCGTCCTGGGGTCCGGGGATGGCTCGGATAGTTGCATTGGAAGGGTATTGGGGGATCAGATTTTGTGGAATGGACCGCTGCTTATCCAACAATTTGGTGTCATGGGTTGTAAGCTCATCTCCTTTTTCCAGGGGCCTTCCCCTGAATCCACCGAGTTTACCCCCTGCATAGGTTGAATAGCTTCCCATCACCTCGGGGACCTTGATCCCTCCGCCCACAGCAAGATAGGCCCGGCATCCGGACTGGACCTGGGAAATTGTCAAAATATCTCCTGGTTTTACCCGTATGGATTTCCATTGCTCAACAGGGTTATTATTCAGGAACATCCCCATTCTGGCACCGGTAAGGGCGATGTCCATCTTTTTTTGTATTTCCAGGGACGGTCCCATTATTGTGATCTCAAGAACAGCCTGGTTTTCATGATTTCCCACAAGGAGATTGGCCAGGGTAAAGGCAAAGGAATCAAGAGCTCCGGAAACAGGCACTCCCATTTGCTGATATCCGAATCGTCCCCTGTCCTGAACACTTGTAAATCCGCCTGGAGCCAGAATTTTGAATGCATTCATAAATTATTCTCCTTTTGCGAAAGCAGGTCATATTCCTGTTCTGATATGGGCATGAACTTTATTTTATCTCCAGCCTTGTAAAGAAATGGATTGGAACGATCAGGCGCAAAGAGTTTCAGGGGTGTTCTTCCAATGATCTGCCATCCGCCGGGACTGGCAACGGGGTACATTCCTGTCTGGTTGTTTGCTATACCTACTGAACCTTCAGGAACAAGCATTCTTGGTGTTTCAAGCCTGGGGGTATACAATTTTTCATCCAGTCCGCCCAGAAAAGCAAAGCCCGGGGTAAACCCCACCATATAGATCAGGTATTCAGGGCTTGAATGAAGAGTAATCACTTGCTGGGGGGTCAGTGTATGGGCCTTTTGTACATTCTCCATATCAGGGCCGAAATCCCCCCCATAGCAAACCGGGATTTCAACGATATTGCAAGGGGAATCTTCCTGGTTCTCCAGGGTGTTCCCAGCCTGTTCAATCAAGGGGCAAAGTCTGTCCGGGTTTGTAATTTCAGGATCATAGATAAGCAGAAGAGACCTGTAGGTCGGGATAATTTCACGGATACCCCCGTGCTTGTTTTTTTCCAGGGCCCTGGCCATTGTCCGTACTTTTGAATTTATCCGGGGATCAATACCCTTCCCGAATTCAACAAGAAAGCCCCGGTCACCTGCCAGGCGGTATATGGGTTTTGCATATAGTCCCGACTCCTTGACTGCTTCCATGGTTATATAATTTCTCCCATGGGATTTACTCTTATCCCATTGGTTTCCAGATTTTTTTTGATATTTTTAACCAGATTGATTGCCCCAAGCGTATCTCCATGGACACAAAGGGTCTGGACTTCCAGGCTGATGGTTGAACCATCCACGGCCTTTACAAATCCATTGGCCATGTCAAGGGCCCTTTGGGCTACTTTCTCCGGATCTGAGATAACAGCTCCGGGCTGCTTTCTGGACACAAGGGTTCCTTCTGGAGAATAGGCCCGGTCCGGAAAGGCTTCATAGACCACCTTAAGTCCCAGCTCCTCTCCCACACGTCTCATGGTTTCCCCTTTTTTTCCGGCCAGGGCCACAAAATAAAGGTCTGGGTCAAGGCTCATTATTCCTTTGGCAATGGCCCGGGCAATGGTTTCATCTTCCACGGCATCCAGGTACAGGGCTCCATGGGGTTTGACATGCTGGAGTGTTGCCCCGTGGACCTTGCAAAATCCTTTAATGGCGCCAATCTGGTAAACCATATACTGCCTGATTTCATTTTCCGTGCAGGCCATATGCCTTCGGCCAAATCCTGAAAGATCCGGATAACCCGGATGGGCGCCGATGCCCACCTGATTTTCAACAGCCATTTTTATGGTCTTGTCCATTACCAGCGGATCTCCTGCATGCCAGCCGCAGGCAATATTTGCCGAGGTAATATGTTTCATTACTTGGTCGTCCATACCAAGGGTATAAGCCCCGAAGCTTTCCCCCATGTCACAGTTTAAATCAATGGCTCTCATCATTTACCTCTTATTTAGTTGGCTGCTGCCATTAGTTTTGGCAGATACAATGCGATTTCCGGGAAAATTGTCAGAATGGCCGTGGTTAACAGCATTAAAAAGAAGAACGGCAGGGCATACCTGGCTATCTTCATTATGGGCTCACCCGTCAGCCCCTGGATAACAAAAAGGTTAAATCCAACTGGGGGCGTGATCTGGCTGACCTCCACCATTAAAATCAGGTAAATACCAAACCAGATGGGATCAAATCCTGCTGCAGTTACCATGGGAAGGGCGATGGGCAGTGTCATGACCACAATGGAAAAACCATCCAGCAGACATCCCAGCACAAGATAAACTCCCCCAAGAAGAAGCATGAGCATGTATGGAGAAAGGTTCATTTCTGAAATCGCCAGGGTAATGGCTGCAGGGATTCCCAAAAAGCCCATGACCCTGGATAAAAAACCGGCTCCCACAACGATGAGCATGATCATGGCATTTGTTTTTATTGCCCCCATAAGACACTCAAAGGCAATCTTCGTATTCATCTGGCGGTTGATGACTGCAAAAACAAAGGCACCGAAAACACCCAGTGCTGCAGCCTCTGTCGGTGTTGCATATCCGCCGTAAATGCTTCCCAGAACCATTAAAATTAAGACGAGCGTGGGAGCAAGATCCTTAAGCCCCATCAGCCGGTCTGCCCATGAATAGGAATCCTGGGTCTGGGGAGCAATTTCAGGGTTTCTAATTCCCCTGTAAATGATATAGGAGGAATAAATACCGGCAAGGAGCAGGCCGGGCAAAATGCCTGCCATAAACATTTTTCCAATGGAAACCTCGGCCAGGATTGCATAAATAATCATGATCAGGGAGGGGGGGATCAAAAAACCCAATGTACCCGCCCCGGCAAGGGAACCCATGGAAAGGCTTCTGTCATAGCCCAGTTTGTCAAATTCTGCCAGAGTGATCCTTCCCACAGTGGCTGTGGTGGCGGCACTGGAACCGGAAACAGCAGCAAAAAGAGTGCAGGAGACAATATTCATGAGTAAAAGCCCTCCGGGAAGCCGGTATAACCAGGGAACAAGAGCCTTGAAAAGTTTCTCTGAAATCCCGGATCTATACAATATCTCTCCCATGAGAATGAACAGGGGCAGGGCCACATATTCCCATTTTTCAATGGTTGACCATACCGATGATGCCATATTGTTTCCTGCAGGCAATGTACCGAAAACAGTCAGACCGATAAAACCGACAATGAAAAGTGCAAAACCAACCCAGATACCGGCAGCCAGACACAAAAAAAGTACACCAAAAACAACAAGGGACATGAACATGAGGTTTGCTTCCATTATACTACCTCCTCATGGGTTTTAATGGCCTGCCAGGTTTTGATTGTTGTGGCAACCAGCTGGATAAAAAAGCAGCCTGCGCCAACGAGCATGATTGCCTGGGGAATCCATATAGGCGTATTGGTCAAAGTGCCTGATGTGGATTCATACCGCAGGGTAGATCTCACCATTTTGAAAAGATACCACCATAAATATCCCATGAATAATGTGGTGATCATGGTTGCTATAAAGGCAATGACCCTGGACAGGGTTTCAGGCAGAAATCCCATGATCAATGTGATTCTTATATGGCCTTTCTCTTTCAGGCAGAATCCAGCCCCCAGAAAAATAATAGCGGCAAGACCATAGGCACTGTATTCATCTGCTATCAAGGTTGTTTTTTCAAACATATTCCAGATAAAAATTTCCACTAGAATCAGGATAGTCATCAGCCCTAAAATCACAGCAGAAAGTTTTGCCATTATATCGCTCAAGTTGTCTGACAATTTTACAAGTTTATTCATGAATACCACCAAAAATTATGGAAATGGGCTGGTTTATTCAGCCCATTTCCATGAAATTAACTATAGATAAAGAAAATGATACTTTTAACGACCTGTGATCTGGTAGTATTGACTGAGAACAGCCTGGGCATCTGCACCTGCTTTCTTTGCCCATTCCGCCCGTAATTTCTCACCAACCGCATTGAGCTGGTTGCGAAATTCTTTGCTGACCGGATCAATGGTCATTCCGTTTTTAATCAGAGTGGCCCGGCTTTTGCGGTCCATATCTCCTGCAAGATTCCACATGTCATCTTCCATCTGGACAGCAATTTCAAGGACTGTTTCCTGGGTTTTTTTATCCAGTTTGTCCCAGGCAGCCTGGTTGACATTGATCATGTTCACAGGACCCACAATATTGATCGGGGTAAAATATTTTAAAATTTCCCATGCTTTTGCATCCACACCCGAGGGAGAAGAGGTGTACATGGAATCTAAAAGACCTGCTTTCATGGCAGGATAAACTTCGGAAAAAGGCATCTTCCTTGCTGCAATACCGGTTGCTTTCCCAAAGGAAAGGCCCGTACCGTCATAAACCCTCATTTTCAAGCCTTTTAAGTCTGCCTCGGATTGGATCTGGCGCTGGGTGTAAATGCCGGAAAAAGGCCAGATGGATGTGTAAAGGGTTATCTGGTTGAATTTTTTTAATTTTTTTGCATATACAGGCTTGGCCAGTTGATAAAGAAGGCGCTGTTCAAAGGCATTTGTGGAGATAAAAGGCTGGGCAGTCAAGGCAAGAACCGGTGCATCACCCTCCACCATGCCCGTGGGAATTTCAGCAACGGCAAGCTGGCCTTCGGCAACCGCTCTTAAAAGCTCAGGTCCCTTGAATCCCAGGGATGAACCAGGATGCAGAACAATGGTAAGTTCTCCATTTGTGGCTTTGGCAACTTTATCGGCAAATGTTTTTGCACCCTGGGAGTGAAAATTACCCGCAGGATAGTTTAAATGCAGATCCCACTTGGTTTTTGCCATGGAACTGGAAACAAAGGTCAAAGCAAACATCATACATGCTAAAACAATTAATACTTTTTTCATCTCTTTCTCCTTTTTTGGGGTTATAAATATCTTACGTTTTTTCACTCTGCAAAATTTATTCAGGATGTCATGAACACAATGATTCTCTGCCTGAAAGTCAGTATATGTTCCTTAATTAGTTTTTTCAGTTTTTCCCCATCTTTTTCCAGGAGAGAGTCGATTATCTGGTCATGTTCCTGGAATACGGATTTATAATGGGTTTCAAGAGGTTTGTTAGGGTCAATGATATTATCATAGGATAAATAGGAAAGGCGTTTGGCTTCACTTCTCACATCCCCAACCGCCCGGATGAGAAATTCATTTTGTGAACACCTGGCAAAATTCATATGAAAATCATGATTGGCCTCCACCAGATCAAAGGAATCGCAGGCCATGATAGCCCTCTGAATGTTTTTGTTTGCTGCCCTCATTTTTTTTACAAAGATTGAGCAATCCTTTGTGATTGCGATATCAACCATGCCAAGTTCCATGATTTTCATGCTTTCAAACATGGACTTTGTACTCTGCAAGGTAATGGGGCGAACAATCACCCCTTTTTTTGGATGAGATTCTACCATCCTTTCACCATGGAGCCGGACAAGGGCTTCCCTTATGGGCGTTCTGCCGATACCCAGATCTTCCACCAGCTGGGTTTCCTCAAGGTGCTTGCTGGGTTGATATTCCAGGCAGATTATTTTTTTGACAATTGTTTCATAGGCAGTGACAGCCAATGGCTGTTTTGGGATTTTTTGTATTTTTGAATTATTACCCATTTGCTGCACCACCCCTTTGTTAGTATACTTTTTGTCAGGATAAAAATATACTTGACATGGATTTAAAATATATGTCAAGTATATTTTAAAATTTTCAGGTAAAATTCCAGGTAAAAGAAGAAAAATTCAGTCCCGGTTGAACTACCATTTCTGGTGTAGTGAAATACTAGAATAAATCTATAATATTCGTAAGATCGCTTTTTCCTTTTGCTATCTCTTCTTTGGTAAGACCATTCAGCTCATGGGGAAATACCAGCCATTCATCATTTTTATGTGTATAGTAATCTGGTTTGATATCCACTGCTCGCATGGAAGGTTTGTACCAGGCACACGCCACACGAATATCCGAAGGTGTATTTAACCTTGATTCTTTTTTTATCTGTTTTATCAATGCATCCACACTACGCCCGGAATCAAAGACATCATCGACAATGAGCAAACCATCTCCTGCATTGGCATTTTCAATCAAATAATGTAACCCATGAACACGAATTTTTTTGGACTGTTTATTTATTCCGTAATAAGAAGAGGTGCGTACGGAAATATGGTCAGTGCTTATTCCTTTATATTCAAAATATTCCTGTACTGCAATACCAATGGGAGTACCCCCCCGCCATATTCCAACGATAAACTGAGGGTGAAACCCATCCTCATAAATGGCATGGGCAAGTTTAAAAGAGCTTTCCAGCAGTTCTTTTGCGGTGATATAGATCTTTTCCATATAGTCAATCCGAATTAAAAGAGTTGTAATTTAATGTTCATCAGTAGTCCCTTACAATGATCCTTCTGATAAGTCGACTTGTCAGCTGCATAATAATTAGGATATAGGATAGGAACTTGCTTTTTGTCAAGTCAATCGATTAAAGTCAACAAACAGGATAGGATAGTTCAATATAATTACGGAGAATCCAGATGAGAAATTTTTTACAGAAACTGGCTGCAGTCCGGGGTGAAATCAAAGCAGATCTATTGGTTAAAAATGCAATGATCATAAATGTGCTGTCCGGGGAAATGCACAAGGAAAATGTTGCTGTTATTGATGGCAGATTTATCGGATTCGGTGATTATGAGGCAAAAGAGGTAATGGATGCAAAGGGCCTTTTTATGTCACCCGGTTTTATTGACGGGCATATTCACTTTGAAAGCACAATGCTTACCCTGCCGGAATTTTCCCGGGCAATCCTTCAACGGGGGAGTACCGCTGTTGTCATAGACCCCCATGAAATAGCCAATGTGCTGGGGTTGGATGGGATCCGTTATGTTTTGCACAGCATCAGCCAGATCCCTTTGGATGTTTTTATTATGCTTCCTTCCTGTGTTCCAGCCACACCCCTTGAAACATCAGGTTCCTCCATCACCCATAGGGAGCTGAATTATATGATTCAGGAAGAATGTGTGGCAGGAATAGGTGAAATGATGAATTTTCCTGCTGTGATCAATGGGGATGAAGAGGTGCACCAACGTATTGCCGCTGCCAAATGGAAAAAAGTGGATGGACACGCACCCGGCGTCACTGGAAAAAACCTGAATGCCTATATATTTTCCAATATTGACAGCGATCATGAATCCACCACAGCCAAAGAAGCAAAAGAAAAACTTCGAAAGGGCATGCATATTTTGATCAGGGAAGGGACTTCAGAACGTAATCTTGCTGAGATAGTCAAGATTGTTACCAGAGAAAATTCATGGCATTTTTCCTTTGCCACGGATGATAAGCATCCGGATGATCTGCTGGAAGAAGGTCACATAGATCATTCATTGAGAAAAGCCATTTCACTGGGGATGGATCCGGTTATGGCCTATCAACTTGCCACCATAAACACTGCAAATCATTACAGGCTTAAAAATGTTGGTGCTATAAAACCGAGATACTGGGCTGATTTTGTTCTTCTTTCCGATTATAAAAAGGTAAAAATAGAATCTGTATATAAAAGAGGCGTTCCGGTTTTTAAAAATAAGAAATTGTTATGGTCTCCTGATCGTAGACCGCCAACAGTGAGATCGGCAATGAATCCCGAAGATGTAAGCCTGGAACAATTTAAGATACCTGCAAAAGGCAATAAAATCCGTGTCATCGATATCCTGCCAAATCAGATTGTAACGGAAGAATTCATTGCAGAGGCAAGTGTTAAAAACGGGTTTGCTGAGTCCAACACTGACGAGGATATCCTTAAAATCGTTGTGATAGAAAGACATAAAGCCACAGGCCGGATCGGCAGGGCTTTCGTACGAGGTTTTGGGTTGAAACAGGGTGCCATCGGATCAACTGTGGCCCATGATTCCCATAATATTGTGATTGTAGGAACCAATGATGCAGATATGTTTGAGGCTTTTCAACGGATAAAAAAATTAAAAGGCGGCCTTGTTGTTATAAACAAGGGTCAGCTGGTGGCTGAAATGCCTTTGCCCGTTGCAGGTTTGTTATCAACAAAAAGCTTTGAAGAAACAGCAGCTGATTTGAAAAACTTGAAACAAAAAGTGAAAACCCTGGGCGGAACCCATGACTCGCCTTTTATGATTTTATCTTTTTTATGCCTTTCCGCCATTCCCAAGTTAAAAGTAACAGATCTCGGGCTGATTGATGTGGAAAAATTTACCATAACTTCTTTGTTTGTGGACTGAACAGAAAACCATATAATCCATGGGGAGAATTTATGCAGCAGCCTTCCATGAAAAATTATGAATTTGAAACGGGCATGTACCGGCCGCCCAGTGAAGGCGGCAATGCATCTCTTCTTTTACGGATGACCCGCAACTGCCCCTGGAACCATTGTACCTTCTGTGCCATGTACAAATCAGAAAAATTTGAACTGCGCAAACCAGAAGAGATCATACAGGATATCAATGTGATGAATGATATCTCTTCGCAGCTAAAAGAGATATCTTTACAACAGGGTAGTATGTTTACAGCCCCCACGTTTTCTAAATTTCTGGAAAACAAACCTGAGCTCTATTTCCATCCCGGTATTTCCATGCTCTTTAACTGGCTGGCAGCAGGAGGGAAAACGGTATTTTTACAGGATGCCGACAGCCTGATCATGAAAACAGATCATATGGTCCAGGTCTTACACCACCTGAAAAAAACTTTTCCAACTATCCAGAGAGTCACCTCCTATAGCCGGTCCAGAACCATTGTAAAAAAACCTGGAGCTGATCTTGAAAAAATTAAAAAAGCAGGCCTTGACCGGCTTCATATCGGGCTTGAAACAGGAGATGCAACCCTGCTTAAAAAAATTAAAAAAGGCGCCACACCCGAAGACCATGTGAAAGGCGGCAAAAAAGCCATGAATGCAGGTTTCCAGGTTTCAGAATACTGGATGCCGGGACTCGGCCAGAAGAGCCTGTCCTACGACCATGCAAAACATACGGCTGAAATCCTCAATCTCATCAATCCCCATTACATCCGATCAAGGCCCTTTACCCCCAGACCCGGAACCCTGTTATTTGAAAAAGCTTCCAGAAATGAACTGGAGCCAATGACCCCGAAAGAGCAGCTTCTGGAAATCAAACAAACACTTGAAGACCTGAAGGTAACTTCCCGAGTATGTTTTGATCATGCCGGAAATTCCTGGACAACATCCAGCGGAAGACTTTTGCTAAGCCAGAGTTATGAAGGGTATAAATTCCCTGAAGAAAAAGAGCCGTTACTGGCATTAATTGAAAATCAATTAAAGAGGGAGACATGAACAGGATTATACTTTTAATACCTCTGGTCAATATGGTGGGTGCTGTAGCCATCTATTTTTATTTTTCATTCATCCAGCCCACCCATGAAACAGTGGCTGAAATTCCGGGTTATTTTTCGCCGCTGTTTGCTGCCATCGGAACGGCAGTGCTGTGTTTGTTCGGGGGTTTATTTTTCCGGAAATCCTCAAAAAGTATGTTTGACGTGGCATTTGACAAGATACAGATCCATACCTTTGAAGAATCGGAAATTTATCACCTCCAACGGGAAACACTTAAATTTCCTAGGGTTGTTGCCCAGATCGCCTTTATGATCTGGATTCTGGCCGGTTTTATTTTCGGCTTTTTAGAACCGTTGATCGCAGCCAGGATTTTTACCGTCCAAACGCCGGACCTTGTTTTCTGTATGAGACGGTTTTTAGGCATCTCCCTTCTGGGTGGCGGAATTACCTCCATGGTTTTATATTTTGTTATGGAAAATGCATGGCGATCCTATATTCCTAATTTTTTTCCGGAAGGGCATTTAAACAGAGTAAAACATGTGTTTAAACTTACTGTGAGAAAGCGATTTTTAATCGTCTTCTTAAGTATCATCCTTATCCCCCTGCCCATAATGGGGTTAACCATTTTTGCAAGTGTCCGGGAAATGAAAATGGCAGATGCTATCACAAGGAGCCATATCATGGATTCCCTTGCCTGGGAATTGGGGTTCATTGGTTTGGATTTGCTGTCCATTGTCCTGGTTCTGTCTTATTTTTTGTCAAAAAGTATTTTGCTTCCTCTGCGGGGTATCAAAAGAGCGATTAAAGAGGTTGAAAACAATAATCTGGATACCCGGGTGAAAATTTTATCCAATGATGAGCTGGGAGATGTGGCCGAAGGATTTAATTTGATGATTAAAAGCTTACATGAAAGCCAGAAAGCAAGTGAATCCTTTGGAAAGTATGTCTGCAGGGAGATCAGGGATGAAATCATTGCTGGTAATCCTTCCCTTGACGGTGAAATGAAGCGGGCAACCCTTTTGTTTTCCGATCTGAGGAATTTTACAGGTCTTGTGGAAAAGAATCATCCCAAACAGGTTGTAAAAATTATAAATCAGTATTTTAACGAAATGACATTGGCCATAAAAGAGAATAAAGGCCTTGTTCTTCAGTATGTGGGAGATGAAATAGAAGCGGCTTTCGGTGTGCCAGTGGGATTTGATGACCACCCTGAGATGGCTGTAAAAGCAGCCCTTGAGATGAGAGACAGGCTTGCTCTCTTAAATAAAAAACTCAAGCAGGATGGATTTGAGCCCCTGGTCCATGGTATCGGCATTCATTCCGGTGCCGTGCTTGCGGGTAACATCGGAAGCGAGCAGTTAATGTCCTATGCTCTGGTAGGCGATACGGTTAACTCTGCCTCAAGGATTGAAGGACTTACCAAGGATTACGGGTGTGATATTATTTTGAGCCAGACCACATACAACCTTTTAACGGAATCATATAAAACCATGCAGCTGCCACCTGTAAAGGTTAAAGGCAAGGAAGATGGGCTTATTATCTATAAGCTTTTGTCTTAATAAGACGCGGCGTGTGTTTGAAAAGAGTACTCATTATAAAAAACTCAACAAGTCGCTTATACTGTTTTAAGTGAGAAGAGCCAGGCAGAGGGGTTCAATTATATTTTCAGAAAATTAAAATGTTGAAATATCTTTACAGCATTTTAAATAAAAGAAAGGAGATACGATATGAAATTTAAAGGTATCAATCACCTTGCAATGGTTACCGGGGACATGGATGCAACCATTCGTTTCTGGCGAGATCTTATCGGTATGCGTTTGATTAACGGATTTGGGAAAGACGGATTTCGACATTATTTTTTTGAGATCGATGAAAAGAATACCCTGGCATTCTTTGAGTGGAACGGTGCGCAAGCAGTAGAACAAAAAGATCATGGTGTGCCGTTTAAAGGACCCATTGTGTTTGACCATATTGCTTTTGGAGTGGAGTCAAATGAAGCGGCATGGCAGTTAAAAGATAAACTTGAAGCCGCAGGGTTTGAGTGCTCTGGCATGATTGATCATGGATTTATTCATTCCATCTATTCGTTTGATCCGAACGGTATTCCAATTGAGTTCTGTTACGAGGTGGGGGGCCATGATATCCGTAAAAATCCTGTTATACGGGATGATGCTCCGCTGGCTTCAGCTGCTGAAGGAGCAGAACCGCAACCTGGTAAATGGCCGGAAGTTACCCGCCCGACACCTGTGGAAGAAAGGCATATAATATCAAGCTAACCCCACTATTTCATGAAGCTCGATGAGGTTTCAACTCCTGAGGGTAATGGGAAAACTTGGAATGAAGCATTCAAAAGATGTTGACCTGTATGATTCCGTAGCTAAAGGAGCTGGCCTGCAGGCGTTTTACTCTATTGAGCGTTCGGCTTATCTTCAAAAAAGTGAAACTGAATTCAAGGGACAACCGGATTAATTATAACAATAGAAATGTGACTATTTCGGCTCGGAACTCTTTTTTCTATCGTTACGACAGATGCTGCAACGATCATCAGAACAGTGTTCGCAGGAAAAACAATCCTTACACGGGTGCTTTTTGCAGCAATCCTTCTGTTTTTTAGGAATATATAATTTCCCTGGTAACCCCGGTACCTTGACAAAGGACATGGCATCATCCTTGGGTTTTCAAATTATAAAATTTGCGATTCTACGTTTATTTATCAGGATTCAAGCAACACTTCACCCAATTCCGGGGCACAATTCCGGGCAATTCTGAGGACAGCATACTAAATTCCAACCAACAAATAAACCGGGTGCGACCGGTTATTTTTCCGTCAGGGCTTCCATAGCGATTTCAACTTCAACATCCCTACCGATCACCCCCATTTTCAGGAATTTACCATTTCCCACGTTATACTCGAGCCGGGGAATTGTAAAATTTGTCTGAAACCCGCCGACTTTTTTCTTTTTATCAAACGGGTGGGGCTGCGGTTGAAAGAATTTAAATCCAATCTGTATTTTTTGGCTGACATCTTTGATGGTCATCAAGCCTTCCAATGCATATTGATTGCCTTTTAAATGATGAATTTTAGAGGACTTGAATGTCATTTCAGGGAATTTATCAGCATTAAAAAAATCTTTTGATCGTAAGTGATTGTCTCGTTTTCCATTATTTGTGTCGACGCTTTTAACGTTGACGGTAAAATTAAATTTTCCAGCTTCCGGCGTTTCAGGATTGAACAGCACGTCGCCTTTAAACTCGGTGAATTGGCCGGAAACAGTTGTTAGGATATGGTTTATTTTAAATCGGATTTCAGAATGATCTGCGTCAATTGTCCATTGGAATGCAGAAACGTATGATGAGAAAAAAAACAGGCTGAATAATATTAAAAATCTGAACAATGTTTTCATTGATTCTCTCCTGTTGTTTTAATGGTTAATGAAACGCTTTGTCGTTTTTACGAGTATGGGTTGTTTGTTCTTTTAAGCTAAGACCGAAAGTAAGCCCTGTAAAGCCACGTCAAAAGAAGTGCACATCACTTAAGGTACTTCCGAATTACTAAACAGACTGCGATGACCGCACCCAGTCCCAGTGTATAAAAGGGAACACCGGATTCAAAGGTTCGACTCACATTATAAACATGGACAACCATTAAAAAAAGGATAGCTGGTGCCATAAGTTTATGGAAAAGCCGCCAGGGTTTATACTGAATTCCAAGTTTTTTCTGCCAAAAGGAGATCCCTATAAAAATGGTCAGGATCAGCAAAAGAAGAGTACCGATAAATTCAGGCCAGTATTTGAGTTCGAACGGAAAAAAAACAAAATGGTCTGCACCCAGTATCAGCACCGGATGGACAATGGCTAAAGTTAAAAGGATTAATCCGTTGATTCTGTGAAAGTGAAATAATTGTTTAAGCCCCCAGAGTTTATCCAAAACTGAAAAACGACTAATCAACACCAACTGAATCAACAAGAGGACTACAGTAAAAATACCCAGGATTTTTCCAGTTCTGAGCATGATTTTATCAAGGCCTGTTTTATAAAAGATAGATGGAGACTCAAAATAAAAAGGAATGGAGCCAACAGTGCCGAGGACAGCCAGCAACATAATAATTGTAATGAACTTTGACAGGTTTTTTTTCTGCATACAACCGCCTTGATTGGGATTTCAAAACCATTAGAACGGATAGACTTAATTCTATGCATTGACTCGCATCCTGTCAATTTTAACACCTTACAAATCCTTTTCTGAGCTAACCGCGGGGTTTGGGGTTTCAGCGCTAACCAAGCATTTTAACATTAAGAGAATACTTATTGTTTTCGTCAGCAATTTAAAGACCATTTGATACAAACTTTTTTATATCCCGTCGAGCTGTCTGGGTTGTTACGTTATTATACAGGATAGAAAATGGTCTGGTCTCCATTAATTCTTTAAGAGTAAAAGTAACTGGATTATCCAGAAGTAATGGCAATAATTAAAATTGTCTTATGGCGATTGTTTTAAAAAAGGGTACTCATTTTTAAAACAATACCCGCCAGCCTTTCGTATAGGCTGATTATACCGGTGCTCGGGAGGGAAAGCAGTTCAAATTATATAAAGCTTTTGCAATCTTAAATTTTTTGATGTAACGTTCTTTTTAGAAATTTTTGCAGATACAGCTTGAATTATTGAATATTGGAATAGTCAATCTTTACGCAATAATCGAATATTGTTTTTATTGAAATTGGCAAAAATTATTTATTGAAAATTGGATTGTGATTGATTCTAATCAATTAAAGATAATTGTAGAAAAACTGAAGGCTTTCATCGGCCGGAGGACAACTCCTACAGGCATTACTATCGACGACGGAATTAGGTACTGGCAAGAACGTCTTATTTTGGTTTTTGCGTTTACCGGTACTTTTTTGGGGCTTTTTGTTTATTTTCCCAGCGTTGTGCTTAGCATTAAGGAAGAGCTGTGGATCGTAGCGGTTGCTGATACAATTATCTATGGTTGGGTAGTTATGCTCTTTCTCTCCCGGTCTTTCCCCTTTTGGGTTCGTGCTATTACCTTTTCTGTTATCAGCTACATCCTCGGAATAATACTATTGTTGACTATTGGGCCTTTCGGTGGTGGCCCTGTATGGTTATTTGCATTTCCGGTTATTGTGGCCATTTTGCTGGGCCTTCGATTTTCACTAATTTCTCTTGCATTAAATGCAGGGACAATAATCATTATTGGCATATTATTGAAGCTTGGCCATATTGGTTGGAATTATTCTACAATCAACCCTGCTGAAAAATGGATTGTGATTGGCTTAAATTTTATGCTTTTAAACAGCATAGTCACCATATCTATTGCACTTATATCGGAAGGTATACAGGATTTATTAAAGCGTCAAAAGTCAATGCTGGTATCATTGCAGAAAAGCGAACAAAAATATCGAATTTTGGTGGAGAATGCTAATGATGCAATATTTGTCGCTCAAGATGGAATAATAAAATTCTCAAACCAAAAAACTGAAGAGCTGACCGGTTACTCAGTAGCTGAACTGATTAAAATGTCCTTTGTTGATTTTATTCACCCGGATGACAAAAAAACTGTGGTAGAAAATTATAAAAGTCGATTAAAAGATGAAAAAGGCGCCAATACATATTCGTTTAAGATTGTTCAAAAATCTGGTTTTGAAAGGACAGTTCATCTCAATACTGTTTTGATAAAGTGGGAAAACAAAACAGCTACGCTTAATTTTCTTAAAGATATTACTCAGCAAATAAAAATGGAAGCCCAACTCCAACAAGCCCAGAAGATGGAATCCGTGGGTCGGCTGGCTGGCGGGGTGGCCCATGATTACAACAATGCATTGACCGTGATCACCGGGTACACGGAACTATCCATGATGGAGATAGATCCCAATGGAGCCCTGTATGCGGATCTGGACCAGGTGCTCACGGCGGCAAAGCGGGCAAAAAATATTACCCGGCAGCTGCTGGCCTTTGCCAGAAAGCAGACTATTGCCCCAAAGGTGCTGGACCTGAACGAGAATGTGGAAACCATGCTCAAGATGCTTCAGCGACTCATTGGCGAGGACATAGACCTTGCCTGGCTGCCGGACCGGAGGCTTAGGCCGGTGAAGATGGACCCCACCCAGATCGACCAGATTCTTGCCAATCTTTGTGTTAATGCCCGTGATGCCATTGAGAATGTGGGCAAGATCACCATTGAAACGGGCATGAAGATTCTGGACAAAGCCTATTGCAGTGATCACCCGGAGTTTATCCCAGGCGAGTTTGTATGGCTGTCCGTAAGCGACAACGGCTGCGGCATGGAAAAAGAGATCCAGGATAAGATATTTGAGCCATTTTTTACCACAAAGGATGTGGATAAGGGAACGGGTCTGGGACTGGCAACGGTTTACGGCATTGTTAAACAAAATAACGGGTTCATCAACGTCTACAGTGAGCCGGGCAAAGGGACTATGTTTAAGGTCTACCTTCGCCCCAATCAGGGCAAGCCTGTCGATATCCTGGAGGAAAGTATGCCGGAAATCCCGCAAGGCAATGGTGAAACTATCCTGCTGGTGGAGGACGAGCGTTCAATTTTGAAACTCGCTAAAAAAATACTTGGAAGTTTGGGCTACAAAGTTTTGGACGCGGACACACCGAAAAAGGCCATGGGGATTGCAAAGGAACATCCAGGAGAAATCCACCTGCTGGTCACGGACGTTATTATGCCGGGAATGAATGGTCTTGAACTGGCAAATAGTGTGCAAATTCAGTATCCTGACCTCAAGCGAATATTCATGTCAGGATACCCGGCTAATACCATAGCCCATCACGGCGTTCTGGACGAAGGGGCATTGTTTATTCAAAAACCATTCTCCAAAAGGGATTTAACCCAAATAGTGAGAAAAGTTTTAATAAAAGCCTAGGAAGAGCAAGGGCAGAAAGATGTATTCTGCCCTTGCTGTATTTATTATTTTGGAAGGTTTCCCAGCACACCTTCAACATAGTAGTTCATGCCAAGAAGATCATTGTCAGTCAGGCTTTTACCCGCATCAACAGCCATGGAACCATCCTGTTTTTTGATGGGTCCTGAAAAGGGATGAAAAGAGCCGTCTGCAATGGCTTTTGTTGTTTTTTTCACCAGGGCCACAACATCGGCAGGTACTTTTTTATTGATGGGAGCAAGCTTGATCATTCCATCTTTAATACCGCCCCATACAGCTTCGGGTTTCCATGTTTTGTCCAATACATTTTTTGCAACTTTTGTATAATATGCGTCCCAGACATGGGTTGTTGCTGTCAAATGAGCATTGGGCCCATATTTGGACATATCTGAATGGTAGCCAATGGAAAACACACCTTTTTCTTCTGCAGTCATGGTGGGTGCTGTGGAATCGGTATGGTGGGTTACAACGTCAACACCCTGATCAATCAATGCTTCAGATGCTTCACGTTCTTTTCCCGGATCAAACCATGAATTTACCCAGATGACTTTTACTTTGATATCAGGATTTACACTTTTTGCACCCAGGGTGAATGAATTAATTCCCCTGATGACTTCCGGGATAGGGAATGCAGCTACATAACCCAGATCATTGGATTTTGTCATTTTCCCTGCAATAATCCCTGTCAGATAACGGCCTTCATAAAACCGGCTCATATAGGTCCCGACATTTTTGGATTGTTTGTACCCTGTGGAATGTTCAAAAATAGTTTTTGGGAAAAGCTTTGCCACTTTCAAGGTTGGGTTCATATATCCAAAAGAGGTGGTGAAAATCAGGCCGTGGCCGCTTTTTGCCAGGTCTCGAATCACCCTTTCAGCTTCTGCACCTTCTGGAACGCTTTCAATAAGTTTGGTGGATACCCTGTCCCCTAAATTTTTCTCCATTGCGATACGACCCAGGTCATGCTGGTATGTCCAGCCAGCGTCTCCAATGGGACTTACATAAACAAATCCTATTTTTAATTTGTCCTGGGCAAAGAGTGAAGGAATAAATCCAGTAAGAATAAATGCCATGGCACTTATGCATAATACAATTTTTAACAGCCTGTTTTGTTTCATGAAAAATCTCCCTTTATTTTATTAGTTATTTTCCGGATGGAATGTTATGCCCAGCGAAGCCGGGGAATTAAGCCTGATTAGATTTTTATCCCTTGAAATAAGAACCAGTACAAGAATGGTTGCAAGATAGGGCAGCATGGAAAGAATCTGGGCTGGAATTTCAAATCCAAAACCCTGGATATGAAATTGAAGAATGGTTACCCCGCCGAAAAGATAGGCACCGATCATTACCCTTGCCGGCCGCCATGTTGCAAAAACAACCAGGGCAAGTGCCACCCATCCCCTTCCTGCCACCATTCCTTCCACCCACATGGGGGTGTAGGCAATGGCCAGGTAAACACCCCCGAGCCCTGCCATGGCACCGCCAAACAGGACGGCGAGATATCGGATGCCGATGACTGAAAACCCCAGGGCATGGCCTGATTTGGGACTTTCACCAACGGCTTTTAAAATTAGGCCTGCCCGGGTTTTATAAAGAAACCACACAACACCGACCAGGAGAACCAGAGACAGATAGACCAAAATATCATAGGAAAAAATAAGCCGGCCAAGTATGGGAATATTACTCAGGACAGGGATACTAAGGTCAGGAACCCCTTTAAGGGCAACGCTGGTATACTCAATTCCCATAAAGGCACTTAACCCGGTCCCGAAAATGGTCAGGGCAAGACCGCTTGCCACCTGATTGGCCATTAATGAAAGGGTGAGTATGGCAAAAATCAGCGCCATGAGTGCACCGGCAAGCATCCCACAGGAAATTGCAATGATAATGCTTCCGGTTTTTGCCATGGCAATAAACCCGGAAATGGCCCCCACCAGCATCATCCCTTCAACCCCAAGATTCAGGACACCTGATTTTTCAACAATAAGTTCTCCCAGGGCTGCATAAACAAGGGGAGTACCAGCAGCAATGGTGGCAATCAGAATATTCATCAAGGTATCTGGATTCATGAATTGGTTCCTTTTACAGGTTGGCTGGGTTTGAATCTGATTCGAAAATTAATGAGAAAATCAGCGGCCAGCAGATAAAAAAGAAGCATTCCCTGGAACACGCCGGTCACTGCCGAGGGAAGATCTAAATTCATCTGTCCGGATTCACCGCCCAGATATAGAAGAGCCATTAAAAGACTGGATAAAAAAATACCACCGGGATGAAGCCGGCCCACATAGGCCACAATAATGGCTGCAAATCCATAGCCCGGCGAAACAGAGGGCAGGAGCTGCCCTATGGGACCTGCAATCTCTGACACACCTGCAATTCCCGCTGCCAGGCCGCCGGAAAGAAGGCCGATCCATATCATTTTTTTATATTTGAACCCAGCATAGCTGGCGGCATTTACGGCCAGCCCGGAAACCTGCAGCTGATAGCCGACAAAGCTTTTTAAAAGAAAAATCCACCCCACGCCAATGGCTGCAAATGAGATAATGACCCCGGCATGGAGCCTTGTCCCTTCTATCATGATGGGAAGAAGGGCAGAATCTGAAAACAAAACTGACTGTGGGAATCCATAGCCCTGGGGATCTTTCCATGGTCCGTGAATCAACAGGCTCAAAATAAGGATTGCTACATAGTTGAGCATCAGGCTTACCAGAATTTCGTTGGCATTATAACGGATCTTTAAAAATGCCGGGATGGATGCCCAGAGCATCCCGCCGACAATGCCGCCCGCAAACATGGCAGGAAGTATCAGGCTGCTGGTACTCTCGTTAAAATACAGGGCAACCCCACCCCCGAAAATAGCCCCCATGACCAATTGACCTTCCGCACCGATATTCCATATATTTGCCTTGAACCCGATGGCAAGTCCAACACCTATGATCATGAGGGGAGATGCTTTTATGATAAGCTCTCCCAGGCCATAAAGATCATTTATGGGTTCAATAAAAAATGCGTGGAAAGCCAACGCAGGATTTTTACCCAGTATAATAAAAATAAGCAGCCCACTGAAAAGCATCAATACTGCTGCAATCAAAGGAGAAAAATATCTCATTGCTTTGGATGGTATGGGTCTTGGTTCTATTTTAAATACCATGGATTACTCCACTATTTACTGTTTGATTCAACTGGTCCGCCGGGAAACATGCCGCTCATCCATATGCCGATTTCTTCTTTTGTTGTATCACAGACATTCAAAGAAGGTGATAAATGTCCCTCGGCAATAACCATAAGGCGGTCACAGATCTCAAAAAGTTCATCCAGTTCTTCGGAAATAACCATTACAGCAGTTCCCTTATTTCTCAGATCAATAATGGACTGGCGGATGATATTGGCAGCCCCCACATCAACGCCCCAGGTGGGTTGGGACATCACAATAAGATCCGGTTCCTGGAGAATTTCTCTTCCAGTGATGAACTTTTGAATGTTTCCGCCGGAAAGGCTTGTTACCTGATCCTCTATGCTGCCACATTTGACATCAAAGGAAGAGATGCATTCTTTTGCAAATTTTGATACTTTTTTAAAAAGAACCAACCCTCCTTTGATCAGGTTGTGGCGGTGGGTGGTGAGAAGGTAATTATACATCAGGTTCATCCCTGGAACTGCCCCTCTCCCCAGCCTGTCTTCAGGAACAAAGCCAAGCCCCATCTTTCTTCTTTTCCCCGGATCCAGATGCCCCACTGGTTTTCCACAGATACAAACATCTTCTGGTTTCCGGGTTAACCATTCTCCCACAATTCCATTGATCAACTCCCGCTGTCCATTGCCGGAAATCCCGGCAATTCCCAGAATTTCTCCGGACTGAACCATGAAACTGATATTATTTAAATCCGTTCCAAACTGGTTTGATTTTGTTTTGCACAAATCAGATACCTCAAGACAAGTGTCCCCGTTCAGATCAGGATTGTTCTGGGTACAGACGGGAAGCTCTTTTCCGATCATCATTCTGGCCAGACTGGCTGAGGTCTCATCGGCTGGAATTGCGGTTCCTGTCACTTTTCCAGCCCGTATGATGGTTGCCTTATGGCAAAGTTCCTTTATTTCATCCAGTTTATGGCTGATATAAAGGATACTGCATCCTTCCTGGGAGAGTTTTCGCAGGGTTTCAAACATTTTTTGGACGGCCTGGGGGGTCAAAACCGAGGTGGGTTCATCCATGATCAAAAGCCTGGGTTTCTGTATCAGGCATCTGACAATTTCAACCCGTTGTCGTAATCCCACAGGCAGGGAGTGAACCAGTCTTTGGGGATCAAGGGGAAGACCATATTTTTCCGATACATTTACAACTTTACGAGAGAGCGCTTCCATGTCATTTATATTTTCCATGGCAAGGGCGATATTTTCAACAACTGTAAGTGTTTCAAATAGAGAAAAGTGCTGAAAAACCATGCCTATCCCCAGTTTCCTTGCATGGGCAGGGTTCAGTATATCAATTTGTTTTCCTTCCCAGAGTATTTCTCCTTTATCAGGCTTTACAACACCATAGATGGCTTTCATCAATGTACTTTTACCGGCACCGTTTTCACCCAGCACTGCGTGGATTTCGCCGGGAAATACTTTTAAATCAATTGAATCATTGGCAATTACAGAAGGGTATATTTTGGTCATACCACGGAGTTCAAGACGAGGGGGTGCACCGTTAAGGCTGCCTTTATCTGCTTCTAAATCAATGTTATCCATTTCATAGAATCCTCAGGGTTAAACTGATTGTATTTTTTATGGAATCACAAATTTATTGTGGTGTCAATAAAATATTTTAGTAACACTTAAAAATAATTTGAAATACTATCCCTTTTTCGTAACGCTATTTTATTTTTTAAATAATATCCCGAATGGCAGTTCCATTGGCGGCACGGATTTTTTTTAAATAATTATAGATCGTAAAATTCGAGACACCTAACCGCAAAGCCACCTGGCTGACAACACCCCTGATCTGAAAAGCACCTTTTTGTTCAAGTAGTTTGACAACCCGGATTTTTTCATCCGTGACCATGGAAGCCGGCCTTTTACCAACTTCTGCCACAGCCTGTTCAAAAAGAGAATCCATGGTATTGTCTATGGAAAAAGACATCTTTTCAGGCATGTCACCCCCGTCCATAGAGTCACTGGAAACCCCTTTATTAACAAAAGACTTTAACAGCTGAATGGCATTGTGGTGGTCCGTGGTATTGAAATTGATACAAAAAGCAGCAATGACTTCTCCGGTGCTGTTTTTGATATAACTGGTAGAGGATTTAAGTTCCCTGCCATCATCGGTCAATGTCATGAAGCAATGCCTGTCTTTTACTGAGTTTCCATCCCGGATAAGGTATTTGGCTACCACATCTGTAACCTGGGACCCTGGCTGCCTTTTTGTTACATTCCCGGTAATGTATACCAGTTGCATATGCTGGGTTGTTAAATCATGGATCGCCACTTCACAATTGTCCCCAAACATCTGGGTCATGAGGTTTGCCAATTGCTTTAATGTGGTGAAAATCTGTTCTTTTTCCGTGGCCATAAAAGTTTGTAATTCCCATAACATATTGTTTATTTAAATTGAACGGAACCTTATCAGTATTTGATGTTTTTTTCAACTGCCTTTCAACTGAACCGGTTAATATAGGTTGACCTAATTTTTATTTGATTATAATTTAAAAATCTGCATCTTATTTTTTGGGAGTGGAATGTTTAGGACCGCAATTTGATACTGGGATCCCATATTCTGGAGGGAAACAATGAATAAAGAGAGGGAAAAAACAAGGGTTATTATTTGTGACGACATTGCAAAAATCGGTATTGATATGCTTCGAAAGAATTGTATTGTTGACGTTAGAACCAGCTTAACCCAGGATCAGCTTAAAGAGGCCATATCGGACTATGATGCAGCTGTGGTGAAGAATACCACCCGCTTTCCCAGGGATATCATTGAATCGGCCGGAAAACTTAAGGTTATTGGTCGTGCAGGGGCAGGGCTGGATACCATTGATCGCAAAGCAGCAAAGGAAAAGGGTATTGTGATTGTAAATGCCCAAAATGCCAACTCCGTGGCTGTGGCCGAGCATACCTTTGGCCTGATGCTATGTCTGGGGCGCCATCTGCACCGTGCCAACGCCGACCTAAAGGACAATCGCTGGGAAAAAAAATGTCTCATGGGTACCGGTCTTGCCGGGAAAACCCTGGGGCTTGTGGGTTTCGGGCAGATCGCCAGGCAGGTTGCCTCCCGGGCCCTTGCCTTTGGCATGACGGTTCAGGTTTACCAGAGAAGGGCTACCCCGGAAAAAAATACAAAATTAGGTGTTGAAACCGTGGATTTAAAAATTCTTTTCAGCACTTCTGATTTTATTTCCCTGCATATTCCGGGAAAACCGGGAAATATCAACTTTGTGAATGCAGAGCTGCTTTCCTTTATGAAACCCACCGCCTATATCATCAACACGGCCCGGGGGGATATCGTGGATGAAGATGCTCTTTTGGAAGCCTTGAACAAAGGAATTCTTGCCGGAGCTGCCCTGGATGTTTTTAAAATTGAACCTGCTAGAGATAACCCGCTGGTGGCCCATGAAAAGGTGATTGTCTCCCCCCATATCGCAGCCGCAACTGATGATGCACAGCAGTCCGCATCCATCACAATTGCTGAACAGATTCTGGAGATACTAATTGAACCGGATCATGAAAATCCTCTGGGACTGGCTGTTGTTCCCCTTGACAAGGTTATTCCCCATGAGCTCATCGATCCCCGTAGGGTTGCAAACCTCATTGAAAAAATCAACGCCTCCGATGTCTTCACCAATCCACCCATTGTGGTCCCTTCCAAGGATTATTATGTAGTCCTGGATGGAGCGACCCGGGTTTCCTCCTTTAAAAAACTGGGGTTTCCCCATATCATTGTCCAGGTGCTTAAAGATCGGGATACATACAAACTGGATACCTGGTTCCATGTCATCCGGAAAATAGACATAGAAACCCTTTTGAACCTTCTCAATGATTTGCCTGAAATCACCATGGTCAAAAGTGATTTAAAAACCGTACAGGCAGAAATGGTGGAACATGGCGGTCTTTGCTACCTCCAGACCATGGACAAGGCAGTCTACCACATCCAGCCCAAAGGCGAGGCCAACCATCTGGATGCCCTGAACAAATTGACAGATACCTATATCCAGGCAAGTCACGTCACCCGGGCCCTCCATGATGATATCGACACCCTGCTCAATGAATTCCCCGATCTGACCGGCGTGGTTGCTTTCCCTGTTTATACACTGGATCAGGTCCTCCAGATTACCGAAGCCGGCAATGTCATGCCGGCCGGGATAACACGCTCCATCATTAACGGCCGTGTCATGCGCCTTAATGCAGATAAAGAATATCTCAGATCAGATATCGATTTAGATGAAAAAAACAAATGGCTTTACGATATGATCATGGAAAAACTGTCCAGAGATCAGGCCCGGTATTATGCAGAACCCATCTATTTATTAGACGAATAATCCGAGATGTAAGACCGGGCAAGACGATAGTTTGTTGCGCAGGGGAAAAATAATTGTCGTTGATCACGAATGTTATAAATCACATAATTTGTTTAATTACTGGTCAGGGGCTTTTCCAAGGTAAAGAAACATTTTTCCTTCTTTTTCAAGGTTGTCTTCAGCCCAGTAGGCCCCAATAATTATATCCTTGTGTCCATCTCCATTCACATCCCCAGCCGAAGCAATAGAATTGCCAAAAAATGATTGCTTTTGATCTGATTTAGCAATCCAGCCTGGTGATTTTGAAAGACCAATTGGGCTCCCAAAATAAAGATACACCCGGCCCTCATGGCTATTTAAGTTAAAAGACTTTGAAAAGTGAGGCGCCCCTATAAGAATATCATCGAAACCATCTCCGTTCATATCACCAGCAGGTGCCACAGACGACCCAAACCTTGAATACCATAGATCTGGTTTTATTACCCAGGTCGGTTTTTTTGAAAGACCTTTTGGGCTTCCAATATAAATGTATGCATGTCCTTTGTTTTCAGATTTGTAAGCTCCAATAATAACATCATAAAAGCCGTCACCGTTCACATCACCTGCTGAAGCGACTGATCGGCCAAAATATGATTGAACTTGATCTGATTCAGCAGTCCAATTAGGAGATTTTGAAAGTCCCTGTGGGTTCCCAAAATAAAGATATGCACGTCCTCCATCTCCATCACCGATATTGAAGTATGGTTCTCCAATAATAACATCATCATATCCATCGCTATTCACATCGCCTGCAGAAGCAACAGACATACCGAATTTTTTAAACCCTTGGTCTGATTCAGCAGTCCATGTAGGTGATTTCGAAAGTCCCAACGGACCACCAAGATATAGATATGCCATACTTTTAGTTGTTTTACCATCAGAAGGTGCCCCAATAATAACATCATAAAAACCATCGCTATTCACATCTCCTGCAGAAGCAACAGACATACCAAAAAATGCTTTAGGTTGATTTGGTTCAGCAGTCCATATATATGATTTTGATAAGCCCGAAGGTCCCCCAAGATACAGATAAGCACGACCTTCATGTGCTTCATCTTTGTAGAAACCATAAGCTCCAATAATGACATCACTGAAGCCATCACCATTCACGTCTCCTGCTGAAGCAACGGAATTACCAAAATGTGAATAATCTTGTTCTCCTTTATCAGTCCAATCGGGAAATTTAGAAAGGCCTTTTGGGCTTCCTAGAAAAAGATATGCTCGTCCTTCGTTACTTTCATGATCCATAGACTTTGTTGAAAAGTAAGGTGATCCAACAAGGACATCATCGTAACCGTCCGCATTTACGTCTCCTGCTGAAGCTACACACCTGCCTAAAAAAGCTTTTTTTTGATTTGAGCTAAATGACCAATCTGGTTTAATCGATTGTGTTATTGTGTCGGTTTCCATATTATTTTTTTTATCAAGCATTTGGGTACGATGAATTCTTATTTTTATATTTTCAATCGAATCTTTATGAGAAGCAGCTTCCCATGAATAATCCACCCATTTATAAAGAAAGGAAAAATATAATTGGGCATTTAACCACAATACTGCATCATTATAGCTTCCGGATCTTATAGCCTTTTCCGCTTTGTCGTAATATAATCGATATAATCTTGGCGTCATAGCCAGTTTCTCTTTAAGCGGCAGGCTAAGGTGGGTAGATAGTGCATTTAAATCATCAGATTTTTTGTTATTCAAATTCGCGGATATCTCTCTATTTTTAAATAAGTTGTTTTGGGGTTGAAGCAAAAAGGCCAAAGGTTCTGGGATCTCTGGTAAAATATCTACAAGTTTTATAGGAGGTTTCTTGAATTTTTGCACGTCCCATTTTTTTGCTATTAAATCATCCCCAAGCTTTTCATCGAAATGATTCGATCTTAGTACTATTGCTTTGCCTCCGGTTGATGCCACCAACATAGCCAGATTTTTGTCATTGTTTCCTCTTTGCTGAATACCATTCACAAAAGATAAAATATGAATACGAATATTTTTTTTATTGGCTAAAGCAAGATTAAAATCAAGACTTTTACGTTCCATAGTTGCATTTTTATAGCAAATAATTACTACGTCTCCGGGAGTTTTCTCAGGCCATCCCAAGAGAATATCTTGTAAAGAAAAATAGATTTCATTTCTTTCTAAAACAATGGTCTTTTTTGGAGGCCCTTTTTTTGGATCTTTTACTAAATTTAGGTAATCTATTATTTTGTTATAAGCCTCATTATCTATTTCAATAGGAAATTCAAACGCGCCATGCCATTTTACTGATTCTTGCCCAAATAATTGGAAAAGTCTTATATTGACTTGCATTGTTGGGCTCATGTTTCTAATGGTATTAATTAAACTATTATCTACACGCGTTTGATTCCGTGTTGGTGTGTCAGAAATTTGTCTTAAAAATACTATTCTCGGGCCAGATAAATTTATTCCATATAATTGAGCAAAATCTTCACTTTTTTCCAGATCGGTTTTTTTATCAACCATTTTTACATGTTGAACGAATTTCAATAGAATTTTGATAGCACGTTCTTTTTGTTCTAAATTTTCCAGCAATTTTGCTTGAGAACGAAGGACAAGAATTACTTCTTTACAAAAAGTAATGTCATATTTTTCAGGTGGAATTAGCCACAATTTGTCTATAACAAACGAATTTATTTCTGAAAGATCTTTTCTAAGGTCATCAGGAATTGTCTCTAAAGCTGCATAGTATTTTAAGAGTGAAATATAGTATGTTAACGTATTTTCATATTTTGAAGGTTTTGGTAAAACATGACTTTCATGTGAGATCAATTCATCTGTTAACCGCTTTAAATATTCATGAGGATACATATGAGTTTTTGATAGAATTTCTTTCTTATTACCAACTGGGTTCGCTGTCGCTTTGCGTAAATTAATATTGAAGGGCCATATTTGGGAGTAACGTGGCCAACGATATTTGTCTCTTAATGATGGTTTTATAAATATGCGATAATTTTGAGTCCATTGTTCATTATAATCGTGATCGAAACACTCCATATTTTTGGATGGGTATATCATGTATTGTTTTTGTTCATATATACCTGAATCAAAATTATCTTCAAAAAATTTTTCGTGTTTCACAAGAATGGTTTGGATACTGTTCGAATAAATAAACAATTTTTCAACTGGAACATTTGTGATAAATTCGTTCCAAAAATTCATAAGAAGCTTCTTTTCAAAACAATGATCATCAATTAGCCCAGCACGTGCAGAAAGAACAAGTAACGCTGCAAAGTAATCTGGATCAAAATGGCGAGCAGTAATAGTCTTTTCAAGGTTTTCCATATTTTCAACTAATAAATTTTCTAAATATTTAAAACCAGCAATTTTTTCTTTGCCAATTTTTTCTTTTAATTTAATAATCTCTTGTTCAATTGCAGCTATTGTCTTTTCAGCCAAGCCAAAATATGGATCTTTAGAAAGAGCAAGTCGTAATGCTTTATTTGCTTTTTCATACTGATTTTTATCACGGGCAGTTACGGCCTCACTATAAAATTCAAACGCTTCCAAGTTTCGTGTATGAAATTGCCTTAATTCCCATAACTCTTTACGACCAATTTTTTGAACAAGTTTTTTTGCAATCGCTTCGGCTAATTCTTTTTCAAGATCAAAAATTTCACTACGCGCCCCTGTTACTTCTTGGGCAAATATTTGAGAACCTGTTTCAACCGAGATTAGTCTTGCGTCTATTCTTAATTTGTCTTTGAATTTTATATAGCTACCTATTAAAACCGTATTGGCACCGACTACATGCCCAATTTTTGCAACTGTTTTTGGGTCAAAATATTCATTTTTTGTAAGCTCAAACTCTTTTAAAACATCAATTAGTCTGTCTCGTTCAACTATATAAACGTTTGGTACTGAACCTAAATCAGTACTTAGCATGTCTCGCAAACCTTTACGAAAGGGGTCAAGTTCTGAATCATCAGAATGGTATTTGAATTCTAAAATAGCTAGCTGAATGGGTTCATTTTCATATGCGAATAATTCTAAACTGGATATAGTAATTATAAATAATATAATGATAATAAGTTTTAAAATAGCCATAGATTACCTTGATTCCTCCCGCACCTTCCTAAATAAGCAGCAACCTGAGTTAATCAATCTTTCTAAGTTACAAATAACATTAATTAAAACATAGAAACCAAGAAAATTATCAACTATTGCTGCTCATATTTTTTTATGGTTTTTATATGTTTTGTTACCAACTCTTTGATGAGTTGTTTGCGAATAGAATCGAAATTTTCAATTTTGCCAGTAATTCCGTAAGATGCCTCAACAATGCCGGTCTTTACAGAAATAAGTCTAACCATTAATTGAAATTGTTTAAACACTTCCAAGGCAGAACCGATAATGACGTATTCTGCACCAACAAGCCGTCCAATTTCAATAGAAAAATGTTTATCAAAAGATTTATCGTGGGATAAATTTTGCTCTTTTATAATTCTATTGATGTGCTCCCTTTCAACAACTTCGTATTCTTTAGTAGACATCAGATCAGTAAAAATCATATCTGGTAATTGTTTTACTATTTGATTCAATTTCTGGTTGTCTGGTGAATTATTTTCAAAGAAAAGAATCGCGATTCTGGGTCGTTCACCAACGCCATTAGCAGTTACCTTCGAATTTAATTCCAATTGATGTCTTTGATCAATTTTATTTGATTTATAGTTTGGTGTATTAATAGCTGCGTCTTTGGTTCTATTGAACCATGTTTCTATAACAACTACACCATCTTTGCTTTCTAAAACGTTCTTTATACTTTCCTTGGACATAGCCATCAAACTAAAGTTTTCATTTTCTTTAGTTATGCCTCCAACTCCCCTTGTTCCTTTTTGAAATGCTACTTTAATTTTGGTTTCCGATATTGTCTTTTCTCCAAGTTCAGAAAGTTTTTCCTCTAATTCAGTCCAGCGATTTTTTGTGGCGATAATATATAAGTGTTCTACTCCTTGGTTATCATCCAGGAAGTATGTCTCATTTTTACTTGGAATGTGGATCTCTTCCATTTCGGGTATTGGATTTTTACCTCTAGAATAAGGAAAAGAATTACTTGGAAACAACCAATCCAATTTCCCTTGACTATCAATTTGCAATACATAAATATGTGCTGAACTGTTTGAGAATATGACTATTTGATAACGATCATTGCTTGTCAAAATATCACCATTCTGCATTGGTATCCATGCTGATTTATCAATTTTTGATTTTATTCTAATAGTTGCACTAATAGCGATCGGTGCATACACTAATTTTTTATTGTATGCTAATTGTAATACCTCAATAATTTCAGGGTTAAGCTGGTCTAATGGTTTTTTATATTCGTCAAATTTTAATGTTGTTAAAATTTTGTCATTGAAAAAGAAAAATAATACAAA
>Ga0307988_1000250_pt1 | contig 40783 bp, 31 predicted proteins | sample EllFjometagen183_FD_203166 | JGI IMG/M metagenome (GOLD analysis project Ga0307988, IMG submission 203166) | Marine microbial communities from Ellis Fjord, Antarctic Ocean - #183 | ecosystem: Environmental > Aquatic > Marine > Unclassified | place: Southern Ocean | collected 2014-10-08 | reverse complement strand
TTTGTTATCACCTCAAGTCCGGCCACCATTCTCAGTAAAGTGGATTTCCCGCAGCCTGAAGGGCCTAAAATAACAATAAATTCTCCATCTTTGATATCACAGCTGATCCCATGGATCACCTCGGTTTTTCCAAAGGTTTTATAAACATTTTTCAGGCTCACATCTGCCATAATCGTTTCCTTATTTTTCGGTCTCAGTCATCCCTTTGACAAATTGTTTCTGCATAAAAATAACGATAAGAATTGGAGGAATCATGGCCAACATGGTAGCTGCCATGATAATATGCCATTCCGCCTGGCCTTCGCCAACATCCAGCATTCGTTTAATGCCTATTAAAAGGGTATAATACCGTTCATCTGTTGTGATCAGCAATGGCCAGAGATATTGATTCCACCCATAAATAAAGAGGATTACAAACAGGGCAGCAATGGAAGTACGGGACATGGGTAAAAGAATATCAAAAAAGAAACGGATCGGTCCGCCGCCATCAATTTTTACTGCCTCGCACAATTCATCCGGCACCGTCATAAAAAACTGGCGAAAAAGAAAAGTGGCCGTAGCCGAAGCAATCAAGGGAAAAATCAGGCCTGAATAGGAGTCCAGTATTTTCAAATCCGCTGCAACCTTGTAAGTCGGCAAAATTCTAACCTCCACGGGCAGCATTAATGTTATAAAAATGAGCCAGAAAAAAAACATGCGGAAACGAAATTTAAAATAAACAATGGCATAGGCAGCTAACAAAGAAATAAAAATTTTGCCCAGGGTTATGCCAAGTGCCATGATAAGGCTGTTTACCATCATTGTTCCCACTGTAGCACCCAGATCCCTTGGACCCACGCTTAGAGCACTTGTGTAATTTTCTATCAAATGACGTCCTGGTAAAAGAGAGAAATTGGATGTTATTTCTTGAAGCGAGTGGGAGGAGGCCACAAATGTCACATAAATGGGAATTACAAGCAGTAACACCCCTAAAATTAGAATCCCGTGGGTTAGAAAAGTTAACCAGGGTCGATGTTCAACCATAATAACTCCTTAATAGTAAACCTTTCTCTCTATATAGCGAAATTGAACCACGGTAAGAGAGATAACAATAAACATCAATATTACGGATTGAGCGGAAGAGCTGCCTAAATCAAGGCTCAGAAAGCCATCATGGTATACTTTAAAAACCATAATATTTGTTGCATAATTCGGCCCACCAGCCGTGATCACATGGATCACGCCAAAAGTATCGAAAAAGGCATAAACAACATTCATTACAACTAAAAAGAAAGTCGTTGGCGATAACAACGGAAAGGTTATCGTCCAGAATCTTTTTAGGGGCGAAGCCCCATCAATTGCAGCGGCTTCTATGAAAGGCTTTGGGATTGCCTGCAGGCCCGCCAGAAAAAATAAAAAATTGTAAGAGATTTCCCGCCAGGCTGCCGTGAAGATCACAAGGAACATTGCCTGCCCCCCATTCAGGCTGTGATTCCATTCATACCCATAGAGCTTCAAATAAATCGCAACAATCCCTATGGTTGGATTAAAAAGAAAATACCACAAGACCCCGGCGACCACAGGAGCAACTGCATAGGGCCATATGATCAAGGTTTTATAGGTTGTGGCGCCTTTAATAACACGGTCGGCCATGGCCGCCAAGAGTAGAGAAACAGACATGGCAATGGCTGCAACAGAAAAGCTGAAAATTATGGTAACATATATGGAGTTAAGATAGGTCTCATCCGTAAAGATATAGGCAAAATTAGCCAAACCGACAAACTTCCTTGAAAGCCCAAAAGCATCTTCCTGCAGGACAGATTGATATACTGCCTGGGAGGCTGGCCAGATAAAGAAAACAAGGGTTATGATAATTTGTGGTGCAATCAAAAAATAGGGCAGCAATTTTTGCTTAAAAACGACTCGTTTTTCCATGGCAAATCCTTTAGAAATATCGAGATACGACTGAACTTATCCATAAAAAATGAATAAGTTCAGTCTGAATCAAACATTGCTATTTATTTGCCTTTTCAAATTTGCGCAGCAGCTTGTTTCCTTCCTTAACTGCCTTGTCCAATCCCTCCTGGGCGGTTTTTTTGCTCGTAAAAATCGCCTCTAATTCGTTATAAACCACACCACGCATTTGAACAAAGTTACCAAACCGTAACCCCTTGGAATTGCTTGTGGGTTTATTCAGCGTCATCTGCTTCAATGCTGTTTCCATTCCGGGTTTTTTTTCATACACACCCTGTCCCTTTGTCAGGTAATATGCATCCGTAGTGATTGGCAGATATCCCGTAAATTGATGCCAGTCAGCCTGAACAGCAGGGGATGAGAGATAGGTAAAAAATGTGGCAACACCTGTGTATGCGTCTTTTGAATGTCCTGCCATCACCCAGAGACTTGCGCCGCCAATGATTGTATTTTGAGGCGCTCCGGATGCTTCCGGCCAATAGGGGAGCATGCTCGTTCTGAATTCAAACTCGCAGGTTTTCTTAAATCCTGCATAGCCTGCTGAGGATTCCGTGTACATGGCAACTTCTCCAGAAGAAAACTTGGCATTACCAAGATTACGTCGCCCACCATATACAAAGATTTTTTCCTTTTGCCAGTCAGCCAGTTGTTGAATATGTTTTACATGCAAAGGGCTGTTAAAAATAAATTCCGTGTCCAATCCTCCAAAGCCGTTTTCCTTTGTACCGATTGGGATATTATGCCATGCACTGAAGTTTTCCAAGTGGATCCAGGATATCCAGGCAGTCGAAAAACCGGAATAGCCGGCTTTAATCAGTTTCCTTGAATAGTCTGCCACCTCTGGCCAGGTTTTAGGCGGTTTGTCCGGATCAAGCCCTGCCTTTTTAAAGGCATCCACATTATAGTAGAGTATGGGTGTAGAGCTGTTAAACGGCATGGACAGCATCTTTCCTTCGTTGGTTGTGTAGTAACCTGTAACCGTAGACAGATAGACATTTGGATCAAAGGGGAGTCCCGATTCACCCATCACCTCATATACGGGGTTGATAGCTCCCCTGGCAGACATCATACTGGCCGTCCCCACCTCAAACACCTGAAGGATATGGGGCGGATTTTTTGAACGGAAGGCAGCAATTCCAGCGGTCATTGTGTCTGAATAGTTTCCCTTATACGTTGCAACCACTTTGTATTTATTCTGCAACTTGTTAAAATTATCAGCTATGGAGTTCACCTTTTCTCCAAGCCGCCCACCATGTGCATGCCACCAGTTTATCTCAGTGACTGCCTGGGCAGTTGTCACTGAAAAACCAAGAACAAAAACAGCCATTATTAAAAACAATCCAAACCTTTTCATTTTCCCCTCCCCTTACATTAAAGTTAAAAAACTAAAACGCCTCTCTTTACATTGCAAATATTCGCTTGCTCCTACCAAGCGGATACTGATATTTTTGATATGAAATTTTAATTAATTCTGTATTCCGAACGGTTATTGGGAAGATCTATTTTCTGACTGCTACGGAATTCAAATAGAGAGATCAGGACCGGATATTTTTTTCGCCACGGGAGAGCTGCAACTGAGTTTTAGAAATCTTCCTGAAAAACTGTCCAATCTGTTTTCCAATTTCCAAAATATATTCGACTCTATAAAACTTTCTTTTCTTGAATATCTATCTTCTTATTTTTGACGAATGTCAAGCGAGTTATCACTTTTTTTTGGGCGTAAATTTTCCACCGTCTGGAGGGTCCCTATTTTTTTTTGGCGTTCTCTTTCGTTCTCTGGGCTGGCCTCCCGGAGAGGTCGACATTTTCAAGCAAGAACTCGAATATTGCCTTTAAAATTCTATCTGTTTCACTCTCAAAATCCACAATTTGACTGTCCGAAAATATATGAAATACTGTTGAAAGATAAACCAGATTTTTTGAAGAGTCTTTTAAATCAGTCCTTTTTGTAATATCGTCAACAAAAGCATCAATAGTAGATTTCCCCCCCTTTATTTCTCATCTATATGATAAAACACGATTTTCATGCAATTCATCACCGAGTTCAAAGTAAACTGATCCGATATCTTTAAATCCGTACTTTTTGTAAAAATTTATAGCTTCAGTATTGTGAACCCATGTTGATAACCAAAAAATTTCACCATGATTTTTTTTAATTTCATTCAATAAATTTTTGCCTATGCCTTGTCCATGAAAATGTTCCTGAACGTAAAATGTGCAAATTTCATAGCCATTGGATTCCTGTTTGAAGAATGACTCCAAGTTGACAACAATAAATCCTAATAAATTCTCTTTTTTGATATAAACATATATTTCGGAATTTGGTGCTTCTATTAGATCGACAAAGGATTGTTCTGTAAAAGTAGAGAGAACATAATTCGAGATTTCTTTTCTGATTCCATCGGTAGCATAAGTATGCAACCAAACCTGAATTGATAATGCTGCCAAATTTTGACAATCATTCTTATTCGCTATTCTGATCATATTTTTTCCACATAATGCGGTGTTCACCGGCTCCATGAGCTGTACAAAAAAATACATATTCCATTTTTTATCTATTCTGGTTGGTCAGAGCGTCAACGGCTGCCATGCAGACCGCCACAGATGATTGCGGATCATCCGCTGAAGAGTTTTTATCATCCTTAAAAAAAATCGCACGCCACTGGGTCTCGGTCATGCTTTTGGCACAGAGGTCTTTCAGTTGAAAGGAAAATCCCCTGGCTTCCAGAATTTCGGATAGTTCCAGAGCCGCGTGAATGTCATAAACGGCGTTAGTGGGAACTACTTCTCCGAGGTGCTGTTTGAGTTGTCTTTGCAGTATTTCGGGTATGGATTCGGACATTATGGACTCCAATATGGTCGTTTTATGTAAACGCACGAAGGTAACACCCCTGTGTGTGGAAGACATTCAACCACTGAACTTGATCCGTGTCAATCGTCTTGAGAAATGTTATAAACATTTTTCGGCTTGCTGGAATTTTTAATGCGATAATCAAGGTTTCCCCTGATCCCGTCCCAAGGTGGATCTATCATTGGGGAAAGCCATGTTTTTTCATCCGCTTTAAGATCGTTATCACTCTCTGACGGGTATTTAAAATATAAGCAGACTCAGGTTGTTTTGGCCAGGAGCGATTATCCCATTCAACAGCCTTGACCCTGGAAATCACACGATTAATATCGCTTTTTTCCTGGACAATGAACCGTTGTGTCATGGTTACATAATCACGGGTAACGGTAACTGAGTTTCGAATATGATCAATGGCATCTTTGTCGGTAAAAACCGCATAGTGACCTGCACACAGAATAGTCGCACCCAGGCTTTCAAGTTTTTCAAGGGACCTAAGATATGCATCCACATCGACTAAAAATTCAGATTGTATCGTTCCATCATCCTCGTAAACAGCTACGGCTTCTGAAGCAACAAGAATTTTCTTTTCCGGAATCCAATAGCTCATGAAATCCCAGGTATGACCGGGTGTATTTAAAACTGTCAAAGATTGATTTGCGGACAGCTCTATTTTTTGGTCCGGTTTGATCAGGATATCTAAACCAAAGGGTTCAAAAGGCTTCTCATTAAGGTTACTGATACCCAGTTCCTTAAAATTTTTTGTACTTTCAAGGCACAGGTTTTTTATCAATTGAACAGCGCTTTTTTTTGCCAAAATTTCATGACACTTTGAAGAACCGCCTATTTGAAGGTTGGGCCAGATCGTTTTCAGATGACTTACAGCCCCGATATGATCAAAATGGGAATGGGTTAAAAAAAGATATGCAGGTTCCCGGTCACCCAGGATTTCTTTGATCCCTATTTCATAATGATGCGCCAAGGCTGTGAGACCGCCATCAAAAAGGACAGGTAAAGGCCCGTCTAAAAGATATACAGGTGTAGTTGGGGATCCGACTGCGTAAAATCCATCACCGAGTTTTCCAGTTTTTTTTATTATCATTTTCACATCCTAATCAGCTGTGGAGTCAAATTCAAATTTATGAAAAGATAAATCTATACCTGAACCACCATTTTAGAGTTCAAAGAGAATCCATTTGAGATGAATTTGCCATTGGGCTTTGGTTTCTTTTACTCAACGCTCAAGGCCGACCTTTCCAGTTTCAATTTTTCCATGGGGACACTTGTGTTGCCGTTACAGAGCAATTCTGCCACGAGTTTGCCGGATCCAGGCCCCAAACAGACACCATGTCCATTGTGGCCGGATGCCATGATAAAGCCTTCAACCCCTTTCACAGAACCCAAGATCGGCAGATCATCCGGTGTGTGTGGAAAAAAATTGGCAAAGGACCTGATTACGCGAATATCCTTTAACGACGGCATGGCCTCAATATTAACCCTTGCAATACGCTCGATTTCCTCTTGAATGGTTCGCTTGTCAAACCCGGCATCCCGCCAGCTCGCACCCAGAAGAAGGTTGCCCGACACCTGCTGGCTGGCAATCAGGCCCGACCCCAGCCCACCTTCTTTGCCTGTGTCCTCTTCCACCATGTAGGATGCCCCCATGATGGGGTGAAAGAGGCAGCGGGGGACCTGTTCGGTGACCAGCATGGCCATTTGAAAGGGTGACACCGGAACGGTGATGCCGACCATTTTTCCAATATGGCCTGCCCATGACCCGGCCGCATTGACGACACAGTCTGTTTTGATGGTTCCCCGGTCAGTGGTAACGCTCTTTACCTGTCCCTGGCTGACATCAATGCCTTTGACCTCAGTATGATGATGAATCTTCACCCCGAGTTTTTCAGATTCCCTGTTCAGTGAGGCCACCAGCAATATGGGGTTTGTGGTTCCGTCCACCGGGTTCCACACCCCGCCCAGTATTCTGTCACGGTTCAGCATGGGCTCGATTTCAAGTACCTCATTGGCATCGATCATTTCCAGTGGGTGCCCGTCTTTTTTTCTCTGGTCCAGGTGTGCTTTTACAAACGGAACCTGATTTTCAGCATCTATGATCATCAACCCACCCCTGGCCCTGTATTCAAAATCAAGCTCCAGTTCAGCCTGTAACTTCTCATGGATTGAAATGCTGTGCATGGCAAGCTGTAGATCAATACCAGCTTTACGTGTCAGGGACCAGACCCATGCGGCATTTCCTCCGGAGGCTTCTCCGGCGCAGTATCCTTTTTCAAGTAACACGACATTTTTATTTTCTTTGGCCAGAAAATAGGCTGTAGCAGATCCGACAACGCCGCCACCAATAATTACCACTTCAGCTTCCTGTGGAAATATAGGGGTTTCCTTTCTTGTTTCATTCATTATTTTCGGCTCCTGCGAGTACCCCCAGGGGAATCGGTTTGACGGGTGGTCTGACGTTTAAGCCCTCCGGTTGTCCGGATATTTGCGAACCCAGGTTACGGAGCAGTTCTATCAGTATGGGGCCGCACATCCTTCCGCCACATGATCCCATGCCCACACGAGTCGTTCGTTTTATATCTTTTGCGTTGATTCCTTCTTTCTGAATCAGGGTTTTAATCTGTTTAAAGGTGACATCCTCGCATCTGCAGATAATGGTTTCATCCTCTGCCAGCTCATAAAGGCCGGGCCTCGGCCTGCTGATCTCATCCAGCACTTTCCTTAGCCGGTGGTGTCTGGTCAGCTTTTTCTGCAATTCTGCCAGAGTTTTCTTTTGCCCGACACCGGGTGCATGTCCAAGCGCCTGTGACGCTGCAATGCCGGCAATCCGTCCTTCTGCCAGTGCCACCTGGCTGCCGGCAACACCGGCACCGTCACCCACGGCAAAAATCCCCTTCTGGGTTGTTTCCATGGTTTCGGAACGCACCGGCACATATCCGCCCAGGCCATTGTCATATTCATGGTCGCATTGGGCCAGGCGGGTTAGTTCCGTGGATGTCACCAGTCCGTATCCAAGGCATACGGTATCCACATTCAGACTTTTTCGGGTATTGTGTATCACCCGCCAGTCCTTATCCACCCGGGCGATGACGGCCTTTTCTACATTCTGGTTTCCATTGGCACGGGCAATGATATGGTTCCGCATGATGGGAACGCCGGCTTTACGGATTGTCTGCAAATATTGCAGACCGTCTCCAGCATAGCCCCAGTTGCCCCACATCCCCTGCATAAGCTTTAGCCAGCTGCCTTTAACGTCTCCAACCTCCAGGATTGCCGCAATATCAGCGCCGGCCTGAATGAGCTGATGCGCCAGTACCAGTTGCAGGGGGCCGGTTCCTGCCAGAAGAAATTTTTTCCCCGGGAGTATCCTTTGATTCTTGACCAGGTTCTGGGCACCCCCAGCGGTTAAAACCCCGGGCAGTGTCCAGCCCGGAAATGGAACCGGTCGGTCATAGGCCCCGGAAGCGATGAGAAGGTTTTTATATTCAATGGTTTTTGATTTTCTGTTTCTTTCATAGGCGATCCTGTGATGATCAAAAATACCCCATACCGTGGCATGGTTTAAATAATTGATCCTTGATTCCACCTGTTTGAACTGCCTGAACAGATCCACGCCTTTTTGATAGTCCCTGCCCATGGCTTTTGGGTTTGTAAGTGTAAACCCCTTTTCCAGCTGACGGAAAATCTGACCCCCGATCCGGGCATTTTCATCCAGAATCGTGACGTTCACCCCTGATTCGGCTGCTGCAACGGCTGCGGATATACCGCCAGGGCCTCCCCCAATAATTGCAAGTTCTGCCTTTTCCACTTCAGCACTCCTTTTTAAATGATTTTTCTATAATTCCACGCAACATTCAGGTGTTGACAGAGTCTTACAGGCTTGGATATTGGGGACACCGTTTACGGTTACCCTGCATTCCTGACAGACACCGATCCCGCAAAAGATTCCCCTGGGTTCTTTTTTTTCTTTACTTGATCGGAGAGCGTATAATCCGGCTGCCATCATGGCAGTCCCGATGGTCTCCCCCTCGTATGCTTTGATTCTCCTGCCATTCACAATAATTTCGAAACAATCACCGCGGCTGACGTCTTTTTTTATTCTCTGTGCATTGGCTGCCATTTATTTACTCCTTTTCAGATTCTTTATGCCTGGTGTCTGCTCAGCCCCTTTACCGGGAAATTGTTAAAATATGGGGTTACCCGTCAGCATGGACGGATAAATTCCATGTATGGTAAATCACACAAAACAAAAAGGGTAATAGGGCAGGCTATCTATTCCCCTGTTTATCCCGCGCCAGCGACCAGAACATCACCGCGATGGATAAGATCAGTAAAAATATACCCAGGCCGAAAACACCGCCAAAGCCCAGGTATTGGTATAACCAGATGCCAAAAAGAGGTGCAATCATTGCCCGGACACCCACCATGCTGAGATGGACTGATTGGTATGCGGCTGCATCATCGTTCTTGCAAAAATATGCCGAACCGATATTCCACAAAAGTGACATGCTCGCTGCAAATAATCCGTTCCAGGCAAAAGAGATAACCACCAGGTAATAAAAACGATACGCCCCAATATCAAAATAGTAAGGAAAATATTCAGTAAGCCCCATGAAAAACAGATGCATGAGTAAAGTTAAAAAAGTGAATGCTGCAAACTTTCGGGGTTCTATTCGGCCAATAAGATTACCAAAAAACGGCAGCAGCAGAATCGCTATAACGTTATACGAGTTTTTATAAAACGCAATGCTTGTGTAGTTCAATTTCAGTTCCTCAACCAGGAAAAGCGTAATAATCGCCGCCGTGAGCATAAATGAGAACCCGTAAAGCATAAACCCCAACTCAAAATCCCGATAGGGCTTGTTGAACTTGATAATTGTCTTTATATCCCTGAATGCCTTGCGGAGCGAGTCCATCATGGAAAGAATCTCATCACCGGTCTGAAGGTAGTCCACCTTTACAGCGCCTGAGAGCAAAAAAAGGGAGATAATCCCCAGGACCCCGATGGCAGGATAAACATAAACAAACAAAAAGGGATTCTTATCAAGCATCCAGCCAAAGACAAAAGTGGTGATCATCATCACGATTTTATTGGTCATGATGGCATAGCTGTAAAGCCTCCCGAAATGGGAATGGCTGTAATTATTTTTAAGAATGCTGTTAATGATCGGATAAACAATGGGCATGGACAGGTAATAGAAGAGAAAAATCAGCAGAAAAAAATAATGATAAAACGCCATTTCCTCTGCCGGGAGCATTCCCCTGGGGAAAAAAAAGAACAGAAGCAGGGGTAACCGGGTGATCAATGCGGTTATTCTGAGGATATTTTTTTTTTTGAATCGCTTCAGCAATTCATGGATAACAACAGAAAAAACAAACACAATCACACTGGCCTGAAAAAGAACAGCCAGTTGCATCTCTGTCCCCTTGAGGCTTTTAATAAACACAAATTCGTTGAGAACCAAAACGCCGACCAAAACCCCTTCGATGACTGAATACAAAAGGTGGAGTCCGAATATGTTTTTTTCATTTATACCCAGATCAATACGATTCAATTTCTGTCCTCTGGTCTGTTTTCCATTTCTGGATGTCACCCCCTGTTGAGATATCCTTTTTTGTCGTGTGGAAAATCATATTTATATACACGAGTTTCTATACTTTTTAAAGTTTATCCTATTTAAATTGAAGCTCTGATTTTTTGCTTTACAAACTTGATTTTCTCCTATAGATTGGGCCGCTTTGAATTAACAATATCCCTAGCCCAAAGGAAATTTTCGCCATGTCTGCCATTTTTGGAATTGATTTTGGAACATCCAACTCTGCATTGTCCGTTGCCATGGACGGAAAGGTCACCCTTTTGTCCGTTGACCGGGAAAATCCCATTTCCAATTCCTTGAAATCCATACTCTATTTTTCAAAGGAAGAGGGGAAATCCAAGACGTTTGTCGGCTATGAAGGGGTGAAGGAGTATATCCGAAACGGGGCAGAAGGCCGGTATATGCAATCCATCAAAACCTTTTTACCGGACACCTCTTTTACCAAAACATCTATTAATAAACACTCCTATACACTTGAAGACCTAATTTCCATTTTCTTTACGGTCATGAAACAGAAGGGCCAGGAAATCATTGACCAGGAAGTGACAGATCTGGTGTTGGGCCGCCCGGTTATTTTTTCAGAGGACAAGGAGCGGGACAAAATTGCACAGGAACGGTTGCTTCGGGCAGCTCAAATTGCCGGCTTCAAAAACATCTCATTTCAGATGGAACCCATTGCAGCAGCTCTCGCGTATGAGAACAGTCTTACCACGGGAGAAGAACAGATTGTGCTGGTGGGCGACTTTGGTGCAGGCAGTTCGGATTTTACCATTTATAGGGCCGGCAAAAAATCCAGTACCCAAACCGGCAGGGAAAAAGATATCCTCTCCGTGGGGGGGGTATATATCGGCGGAGATCTGTTCGATTCTGAAATCATGCGGGAAAAGGTAGCCGTGTATTATGGAAAAGATGTTACGGCAAAATCCATGCTCAGCGACAATTTTTTCGGACTTTCTCCGCTGGTGGTACGAAAGCTGATGCACTGGCACTTGATTCCCCAGCTCCGGGCGCCGTCCACCCTGAACAACATTAAGGAGCTCAAGGTCACAGCCAAATTCAATGATAAAAAATTGCTGAACAACCTGGAATATTTGATCCATGCCAACTATGGCTATCTGCTGTTCCAATCCATTGAAAAAACAAAATGTGAATTGTCTGACAGAGATGAATCCCGGATTCATTTTAATGACTACCGCATTCTTATCGATGAAGTGTTGTCTCGGGAAAATTTTGAAGGATTTATCCGTGAGAAAGCGGTCGCCATACAGGCATGTATCGATTCAACCCTGTCAGATGCGGGATTGTCTGCCAAAGACATTGATGTGGTATTTCTGACCGGAGGATCCTCTTACATTCCCCTGATCCGGAATATATTTAAAAACCGGATGGGTGCGGAAAAAATCAGGAGTGCCGATGCCTTTACCAGCGTTGCCTATGGCCTGGGCCTGCAGGGGGCTTTAACTTCCCATGGATGATAGTCTATGCAGTTGAAATTATGATTGATTAAAGTATACCCACCTGACAGGTGTCACTAAAAAAAAATCGAATCACCATTACATGTCATTATTACAGCGATTCAACAAAGACCCAGGCCGGTTTTTAAATGCCCCTGCCCATATACAAATTAATTGAAGATTTTATAGAACCACCATGTTCCTAGCGTTGCCAGGGATATCCAGATCATTATCACAAAGGCGCCAGAGAGATAACTCACAGGCTTGCTGCCGCTTTGCATTTCCGCTGCCTGCACACGGCATTCTTCCAGTACTGATGTCGGTATCATCCTTAGTGCCAGAGCTATCCCCAAGGGTAGCAATATTAAGTCGTCTAAATACCCAAGCACAGGGATAAAATCTGGAATTAGATCTATCGGACTGAATGCATAAGCCACAACTACGACAACAAGCGCCTTTGCATGCCAAGGCGTTTTGGGGGTGCCGCGAAGCTATATAGAGCACTAATACCTCGGTCTTCAGGGCTTGTGCATGCTGTTTAATCTTGGAAAGAATTGACATATCTTATTTTTGATGGCCAAATGTTGAACATCTTCGGCTTGGCCGTCAGCATTTTCCTTTTTGAGTTTTTTATTACAATGGTTTCAAATTTTTAAATCTGACTACACTTCCTTTGAAATAGCCTGAAATAATTTCAGTTTATTTTGTTAGAATACGTATTCCCCCTGGAATTTTACCAAGACTGAAATAGAGGAGGCTGTACTCACTCTGGGATACCCGATGATATGTTCAAACATCTGAACCTGTTTTGCTGATGTCGCAAGTCTTGTCATGAGTTTGTCACAAGTTTAATCCCTTAAAAGATAGACCAACTGATTTGTTGCACCTTCAGTGGCGATCAATTCTTTTTCAATCATGATTTTAAGATCACGCTGCAAGCTACGTCGGTCGACCTCTGGACACAGCACTTCATAATCCTGGATGGTTAATCTGTCGTACTGGAGGATGTATTCAATGGCTTTTGTCTGTCTTTCATTTAGGTTGTGTTTCTGTGTTAAAACATCCCGTCGAATTACCTGCTCGCCACGTTCTTTGACCTCAATCATCTGAGTTTCCAGGCCCGTGATGAAATAGTCCAGCCATCCTGTCATATCCATGTCGTTTTCACGAACGCTTTGGATGGTTTTGTAGAAAGTGGGCCTGTCACGATCATAATATTCACTGATGGTGAACAGGCGCTTGAAATCATATCCTGCCTTGTAAAGACATAGGGTTGACAACAGCCGTGACGTTCTACCATTACCGTCAAGAAAGGGATGAATATGGACCAGTTGGAATTGGGCAATCCCACTGATATCACTCAACCACGAATATGCCATGTGATTTACATCATCACTTGAGCTGCTTACAATATCTCTCGCTGTGACATCGTGGACTTTCTCTAACCGCTTTCTATCCCAGTTTGGTTTAAACTGCTTTCCATTCAGCCATTGCTCCGCGTACTTCTCTTTTGGATCAAGCAAGATTGCCTGCAATAGCAAGAGTGTTTCAAGCGCATTCCTGGTTGAAAGAGCTGCACCTATTAAAAGACCTTTTTCCAGAAGAACTTGTGAACTAAGAATATGATTTATTGATTTACCAAGTAAAAGGAATGTCGCATTTTCAAAGGGCTTTTTAGCCCCAGAAAGCTGTTTGCTTGCATCCTCTGACAACAAGATAAGTTCATATAATAGACGGCTAAAAGCGTTAAATTTTTTAGCAAAGTCTTGTGAGTTTACTTCCCAATGCTTTTTAAACTTTTGAATTTTCACGGTTCCTTCTTGAAACATAACAAGTAATCATACGGTTCCGGTCAACTTGTAAATTTGAATGATATCCGACCCGATAATTTTAAAATCTGAGTTAATAATTCCGTAGCACTATTTCCAATGGCTGTAAAGAAATTACAACAACTCAACTTGGGTGAAAATATAATTGATTCAGGGAGAACTGGAAGGTCTTTTCTTTATTGAAGATAACAATCATAGATGAGAATCTGCTGCCTTTTCAAAAACTTCTGGATATTTGCCATAAGGGTCAAATTATTGAAATATTTTCATCTCCCCGTTCGACCCAGGTTGTCTTATCCTCTCTATACCTGAATGACTTTTTACGTGTGACCTTCAAGTTAGAGATTGTAGCAATGTCCATCCAGTGGACGTAAGGTGATCACCCTAGAACGGGTTATGGTAAATTTCTTATGGCAAATATCCAGGCAAAAACTTGATATTTCTTGACATTTTCATGCATTGCCATTAAAAAGGAAAGTTTGATATTGAATTTAAACTTATCCGCATTTCGGAGGAATAATGGACTATAAAAAAACACTGAACCTGCCTTCAACCAAGTTTGCCATGAAGGCCAATCTTCCCCAGCGCGAGCCAGAGCAGCTCAAGGAGTGGGAACAAAAAAAAATATATGAACAATTAAGGGAACAATCCAAAGACAAACCTACTTTTATTCTCCATGACGGACCTCCCTATGCCAATGGCCATCTTCACATGGGCCATGCCATCAATAAAATTTTAAAGGACATTATTGTCCGGTCCCGCCAGATGTCTGGATTTAATGCCCCCTATATTCCTGGCTGGGACTGCCACGGTCTTCCCATTGAGCACAATGTGGACAAGAAACTGGGTAAAAAGAAAAAAGAGATGACTTCGGTTCAGGTCAGAAGAGAATGCCGGTCCTATGCCGCAAAATTTGTGGATATCCAGCGGGAGGAGTTCAAACGCTTTGGTGTTACAGGGGAATGGGACAACCCCTATCTGACCATGAATTATCCCTATGAGGCAAGGATTGCCAAGGAATGTGGTGAGTTTGCCCTGTCCGGGGATATGTTTCTGGGCAAAAAACCAATTTATTGGTGCTGCAACTGCCAGACTGCTCTGGCAGAGGCAGAGATTGAATACCATGATCATACCTCTCCCTCTATTTATGTGAAATTTCCCCTAAAGGATGATATTTCAGAGTTTATTCCGGGAGTCCAGAAAGAAAAAATTTCCATGGTCATCTGGACCACAACGCCCTGGACCATTCCCGCCAATCTGGGAATTTGCCTTCACCCTGATTTTGTCTATGCTGCTGTAAAAACCCAGGGCCATGGGGTATTGATACTTGCAAAAGAACTTGTGGAACAGGTGATGCAGACCTTTGGCTTTGAAAATTATACTGTTCTTGCTGAAATTGCTGCCAGAGACCTTGAAAATAAAAAATGTTCCCACCCGTTTTATGATAGAGATTCTTTGATTATCCTGGGGGACCATGTCACCCTTGAGGCTGGTACAGGCTGCGTGCACACGGCTCCAGGCCATGGGGCCGATGACCATATCGTGGGTAAAAAGTACGGGCTGGAGTGTTATTCTCCCGTGGAGAATAACGGGGTTTTTTCCAAGGATGTGGAGTTTTTCGGCAATGAATTTATCTTTAAGGCCAACAAGACCATCAATGAAAAGCTTGCTGAAAACGATGCCTTGCTGAGCAATGAGAACCTGTCCCATTCCTATCCCCATTGTTGGCGGTGTAAGAAACCGGTCATTTACCGGGCCACACCCCAATGGTTTATTTCCATGGACAAACTTGGGTTACGGAAAAAAACCCTTGAAGAAATAAATAATGTAAAATGGATACCTTCCTGGGGCAGGGAAAGAATTTACTCCATGATTGAAAATCGTCCGGACTGGTGTCTGTCTCGTCAGCGGTCATGGGGGGTTCCCATTCCGGTTTTCCATTGCAATGAGTGTAAAAAAGTTTATGTGACCCGTGAATCCGTGGATAAAATCCACACCCTTTTCAAAGAACACTCTTCGGATATATGGTTTGAAAAGGAAGCAGACTTTCTCATGCCCGAAGGAGCTGTTTGTGAGTCCTGCGGCTCCAAAGAATTTTCCAAAGACCATAATATCCTGGATGTATGGTTTGATTCCGGTATCAGCCATGCGGCTGTCCTGGAAGAAAGACCCGGGTTGTCACGACCTGCGGACTTGTATCTTGAAGGCAGTGATCAGCACAGAGGATGGTTTCATTCCTCTTTGCTTACCGGCGTGGGAAGGACTGGAAAAGCACCTTATAAGGCCGTTCTTACCCATGGATTTGTGGTGGATGAAAACGGTCATAAAATGTCCAAGTCCGTGGGTAATGTGGTGGCTCCGGAAAAGGTAATCAAACAATATGGTGCCGATGTATTACGCCTGTGGGCAGCCTCTGCCGATTATCGTGGGGATGTGAGTATTTCCGATAATATCATCAAGCAATTGTCCGATGCCTACCGCAGGATTCGAAACACATGCAGGTTTATGCTGGGTAATTTTAGTGATTTTGATATCACCAGAGATGCCAGACCCATTGGAACCATGTCTGAACTGGACCGGTTTATTCTTCACCGGCTCCACTCTGTTGTGGAAAAATCTCTGGCAGCCTATGAAAATTATGAATTCCATACCATTTACCATACCTTGCACAATTTTTGTGTAAAGGATCTATCCTCCTTTTATCTGGATATTATCAAGGACAGACTTTATACCTCTCCTGGGACAGACCCTGTACGCAGGGATGCCCAGACTGTAATGGCAATAATTCTGGAAGCTATTGTGAAACTCATGGCCCCCATCCTGCCTTTTACAGCGGATGAGATTTACAAACATATGCCCCTGGGGGATGAGAAAAAAGAAAGCATCCACCTTGAGGATATGGTTATCCTGAATAATGAATGGAAAGATGAGGCTTTGGCTGTACGTTGGGAAAATATCAGAAGTCTGAGGGCAGAAGTCACCAAGGCCCTTGAAGAAGCAAGAAAAGCAAAACTCATAGGCCATCCCCTGGATGCAGCAATTGAGATCCTATTGCCTGATACTGAACTTAGGGATATCGTGGAAAATATAGGAGAAAACCTTAATGATATTTTCATTGTATCCTCTGCAATACTTGTGGATGCTGTGGAAGAGGGTGCATACCAGGGTCAGGAAATAGATGGACTTTCCATTACAGTAAAAAAGGCTGTTGGTGAAAAATGCGAACGATGCTGGAGGTTTGATACCAGCATCGGAGAGGACAGCGAACATCCCACCGCCTGTGGGCGGTGTGCCAGTGCATTAAAAAAGATTCTCTAAAGTGAATTTTTTTTTGGAAAAAAAAGAATTTTTACGATTAAGCCTGGTCAGCGGGGGGGTAGTCCTTGCTGACCAGGTGACAAAATATCTGATAACGTTTTACCTGCCACTTCATGAGCATATTGTTGTGATTAAAAATTTTTTTAATATCAATCATGTGTTGAATCCTGGGGGAGCGTTTGGATTTTTTGCCGGTCAACCTTTATGGGTCAGAAAATTTGTTTTCCTTTTCCTTTCTTCTCTGGTTGCCTTATTTGTTCTCTGGCTCTATAAAAGAACTGCAAAAGCCCTTGTCTTTCTTTCTTTTGGACTGGCCATGATTTTTGGTGGAGCCATTGGTAATTTGATAGACCGGTTCAGATTCGGAAAGGTGGTGGATTTTTTGGATTTTTATATGGGCACTGCCCATTGGCCGGCCTTTAATATTGCAGACAGCGCCATCAGCATAGGCATGGCCATTCTAATTTACCATGTGGTATTCAATAAAATACCGGATTTATAACCGGATTTTATAAAAAAGGTTTTTATGCACCCAATACTTTTGGATTTAGGCCGTTTTAAGCTATATACCTATGGCTTTTTCCTTGCCCTGGGGTTTCTTACTGCCGTCTGGTTTTCCAAGCGCAATGCAAAGTTTTACGATATCCAGGACCAGGTCATATCCGATGTTTTTTTTGTAATCCTTTTGTCATCCATTGCAGGAGCAAGAATCCTGTATGTGTTGATTAATTTTGATGATTACCAGAATAATCTGTTGGAAATATTTAAAATATGGAACGGGGGATTGGTTTTCTTCGGTGGTTTTATTGGGTCTATCGGGGCCACTATTGTCTTTTTAAAAGTTAAAAAAATACCCATTTTAAAAACGGCTGATATCATTGCCCCGGGCATTGCCCTGGGCCATGCCATTGGAAGGTTAGGCTGTTTTTCTGCCGGGTGCTGCTATGGAAAGCAGTGTGATCTGCCCTTTGCCATAAAATTTACAAATCCAGACAGCCTTGCGCCATTGAATGTTTATTTACATCCCACACAGATATATATGGTATTTTCAAATTTTATTCTTTTTCTCATCCTGATGTGGCTGCAGAAAAGAAAGAAATTTAACGGAATGATCTTTTTGTATTATGTCATGCTATATTCAGTTTTCAGGTCTGCCATTGAATTTTTCCGGGGAGATTTCCGAGGAGATTTTTTCTTTGAATTTTTGTCCATGTCCCAGGGAATAGGACTGATTGTTTTCTGCCTGGCCCTGGCTCTGGTTATAAAATTGACAAGATCTGTCAATGGCCCTCGTTAAATACAATACCCTGGATGATTATCTGGGTTCCCTGGCCCAGGATTCCTGGCCAAAATTCTTTCTGGTCTGCGGTGATGATTTTTTGACCCGCCAGGCATTTGACATTCTTTCCAATTTCCTGCTCAAAGATGTCAGTCGTGAATTCGGCCTTGAAGTTCTTGATGGTAATTCCTCATCCATGGGGGATATCATTGAACAGGCAACCACATTTTCTTTTTTATTACCCAGAAAAATAATTGCCGTAAAAAATGCCCCCTTGTTTTCAGGGGCAGGCAGTTCATCTGAAATTTTTTATTCAAAAACAGAGATGGAACATCTTTCCCATTTGATTGAAAAGGGAATCCCGGACAATAATACACTTGTGATGACCTGTTCCACCCTGGACAGGCGGAAAAAAGTGTTTAAAACCATCCAGGCCCAGGGAACGATTGTTGATTGCATGGTCTCCCAGGGAGTCCGAAAGGCTGACCTGGATGAACAGAGGAGTGTGCTCCAGGATATTGCAGGAAAACGGCTGGCAAATTCTAAAAAACGTATGGATGCAAATGCTTTTGCAGCCCTTGTGGACCAGACAGGATTCAATCCGGAATTATTTGCCAGGAGTCTTGATAAGCTAACAGCCTATATCGGTGCCAATCCAATCATTGGAATCAATGACATTAAGGCAGTTGTGATTCGGGATAAAAAAGATCCCATATTCAGTCTGACCAATGCAGTACAGGAAAAGGATGTTGGTAAAGCTTTGACTATCCTTTCTTCTCTTTTTCAGGACAGGTTTCATCCCCTCCAGATTTTAAAATCATTGGAAAACCAGGTCCGCAAACTTTTAATGGTAAAAAATTTTATCCTGTCCCTTGATGGAATCAAGGACCCCCACCATTTTAAAAGAATGAATTTTAATGCCTTTAAACAGGGGATGATGAAAACAATAATTACCCATGACGAAAAGATGAAAAAGGACATGGCTGATCAGGAATCTTTTTTATCTTCTGAAAATATATCTGAAAATAAATTCCAAAAGAAAACCGGCAAAGCAAAGCAAAAGACGATCACAACAGATCTTGTACTTGCTCCCAATCCAGCCAGTCCATATCCTGTGTTTCTGATTTTTCAAAAATCTGAAAATTTTTCCCTGAATGAACTAAAGAATGCTATGATTGCCTTGGGTGACCTGGATTATCAATTAAAATCATCGGCCATTGAGGCCAATATAGGCATAGAAAATTTTATTATCACTATCTGCCGCAAGGGAGGATTTACCGATGTTTCGAAAAACCAAAATAGTAGCCACCATTTCTAATTTAAACTGCTCACCTGAGTTTATCGGGAGATTATATAAAGCCGGAATAAATGTGGTCCGTTTGAACACGGCCCATATGACCCATGAAGATGCCCTTGAAGTAGTTGAAAATACACGTATGGTATCTGACAAAATCGGGATACTTCTGGATACCAAAGGCCCTGAGATCAGGACCTGTGATGCTGAAGAACCCTTGAAGGTAAAGCATGGCGATTATATCCGCATCCAGGGTGCACCCGATGAAATTTCAAAGGATGATGTCATATGTGTCTCCCATGCCCAGTTTGTCAAGGATGTTCCAGTGGGCAGTTCCATACTCATTGATGACGGCTATATTGCCCTGGCAGTAATGGAAAAGGATGAGAACTATCTTTTCTGTCATGTGGAAAATGATGGAACGATAAATGCCAGAAAAAGTATAAATATACCGTCGGTCCATGTCAAACTTCCGGCTCTCAGTCAAAAGGATAAAAAATTTATTGAATTCGCCGCAGACAATGACCTTGATTTTATTGCCCATTCCTTTGTCAGAAACAAAGAGGATGTGAATGCTGTCCAGGATATTCTGGATAAAAAGAAATCTTCCATTAAAATTATTGCAAAAATTGAAAATGCCCAGGGAGTGGAAAATCTGAATGAGATTCTGGATCATGCCTTCGGGATAATGATTGCCAGGGGGGATCTTGCCGTGGAAATTCCCACGGAACAGATTCCTTTAATCCAGAAACAGATTGTTAAAACCTGTATTGAAAGGCGCAGGCCAGTGATTGTTGCCACCCAGATGCTCCATTCCATGATTGGTTCCCCTAGGCCCACAAGAGCCGAGGTGTCAGATGTAGCCAATGCCTGCCTGGATCATACCGATGCCCTGATGCTGTCGGGTGAAACCGCCAATGGCAAGTATCCCGAGGTTGCGGTAAGAACCATGGCCAAAATTGCCGAAGAAGTGGAAGAAAAACGGAGCAGTTTTATTAACGTTCCCTATTCAATTGAGAACAAGGTTACAGCCTACCTTGCCAAGGCTGCGGTCAAGGCGGCACTGCGTTTGAATACCAAAGGTATTGTGGCAGATTCCCTTACAGGTACCTCAATTCGGGCATTGGCAGCTTATCGGGGGGACAATCCCATTTATGCCCAGGTTTATGATCAAAAGGTAATGAGGCAGCTTTCCCTGTCGTTTGGAGTGGAAGCCGACTATATACCCATGGATATAACCTCCACCAAACCATTGATAAATTCCATCTGCCGCCTTATTGATGAAAAACATTTCAACGATGATAGTTTGATAATTGTGTTGGCCGGCAGCTTTGGAGCCAGCCACGGAGCTTCTTATATTGAAATCAGTGCAGCCGGTACTTTAAAGAAAAAATGTGATTAAATCCTAAACCAGTAGAAATCAGGGTCACTATAGATGAAGATTCATAAATATCAAGAGTTAAAAAGATCCTGGGCCTTGTAGGAACTGCGTACAAAGGGGCCTGAAGCCACTCTTTTAAATCCAATTTGCCTGGCGAATATTTCCATCTCTTTGAATTCTTCGGGGGAATAGTATTTTTTGACTTTAAGGTGTTGGCGGCTGGGTTGAAGATATTGTCCAATGGTCAATATCTCACAATCATGATCAAAAAGATCCTGAATGGTCTGTTCAAGCTGGGCCATGGTTTCTCCCAGACCCACCATGATCCCGGATTTGACCGGCATGGATGGATCAAGAATTTTTGTATTTTTTAATAGATCCAGAGACCTCTGGTATCCTGCCTCAGGCCTGGCCTTACCATACAAAGAGGCCACAGTTTCGATATTATGGTTAATAACATCTGGTTTTGCATGTACAACTATCTCTAAGGCCTTGATATCACCCTGGAAATCAGGGATCAAAACTTCAACTCTTGCTTCCTGGGCTTCCTTTGGGTTCTGCAGGGTTTCTTTAATAGCCTTAATAACTGCTGAAAAATGGGCAGCCCCTCCATCAGGCAGATCATCCCGGGTCACTGAAGTCACCACCACATAACGCAGTCCAAGTTTTTTTGCAGCCCTGGCCACCCGCATGGGTTCATCAAAGTCAACGGGCAGGGGAGACTTTGATGTTACATTGCAGAATTGACAGTGCCGGGTGCATTCTGAGCCCAAAATCATAAAAGTTGAAGTGTTTTTTGAAAAACATTCAAACATATTGGGGCAATTGGCTTCCTGACAGACGGTTTTGAGGTTTGCTTCGGACAGAAGCCTGGTTACCCGCTGATAGTCGCCCCCCAGGGGCAGGCGTTTTTTCAGCCAGGCTGGCTTGCCTTTTTTTATTCTGGGTTGAGAAATGGGTTCGTCTGTATTACACATGGTTGCTCCCTGATGATATCAATATCAAATATAGTAGAAAATTGTTGAACAAGTATATGGCTGGATATTTTCATGAGATCCGGATCCCTTATATTGCCTTTACCGTCTTTGTGGTTTTTACCCTCATATTCTTCAGCTTCAAATTTTTTATCTTCAGATTTAGTTGATTTGGCTGCTTCCCAGGCAATGGAAGTCATGGCAACATTTTCAAGGCCGCAGGGGTTTATCCAGGAAAAGGGGGTGAGATCCAGGCATACATTTAAGGCAAGGCCGTGGATGGAAACCCCTTTTTTAATGGAAATTCCAACGCTGCCAATTTTTTTATTTCCCACCCACAGGCCATGATTTTTTTTACTTCTGTCCGCAAAAATACCAAATTCTTTTACTGTCTGTTTCATGACCTCTTCCATGCCATGGACAAAATCGGCAACTCCTATTCCTGCCCTGACCAGATCAATGATTGGATAAAGAACTGCCTGACCAGGTCCGTGAAAAGTGATATTACCGCCCCGTTGGGTCTGGACAATTTTAATTCCATGGGATGACAAAAACTCTTCTGATACAATAAGATTTTCCCTTCCTCCCCGCCGTCCAAGGGTGTAGACCCTGGGGTGTTCCACCAGTAAAAGGCGGTCCGGCTCCAGGGGATTGTTAATCTTGGCATTGAGAAAGGTGAGCTGAAGATCCAGCGCTCTTTTGTACTCCAGGGTGTTTAAATCCGAGAATACACAGGAGCGCCGGACCGTTTTTACAGGTTCAGGTTTTACAGGTTCAGGTATCAGCCTCTCAGGCATGGCTTTCTTGCAGCAGCAACCTCGTCCAGGCGGGTCACCTTGGTGAGAAGCGGGGCTTTTTTCAGCTCTTCCGGATTTTCCAGGGCTTCCTTTGCAATGGCTTTAACCGCATCAATGAATTGGTCGATATCTTCTTTTGATTCGGTTTCAGTGGGCTCCACCATAAAGGCTGCTTCCACTACCAGGGGAAAATAAACTGTGGGAGGATGAAATCCATAGTCCAGCAGTCTTTTTGCCATGTCCATGGTTGTGACATGGTTTTCTTTTTGAAGTTTATCATTAAATACGCACTCATGCATGCAGGGTCGGTCATATGCAAGATTCAAGACGTCTCTCAGGCTTTCCTTGATATAATTTGCATTGAGAACAGCTAACTGTGAAGCCTTGCGCAGTCCTTCACCGCCCATGGAAAGGATATAGGAATATGCCTTTACCATAACTCCGAAATGGCCGTAAAAGGTGTGCATCCTGCCAATGGTATCTGGACTGTCTGTCACAAATTTATAGGTGGAAAGACCTTTTTCTATCCTGGGAACAGGCAAAAAGGGAATTAATCCTTCTACAACTCCAACAGGGCCTGATCCTGGACCACCACCGCCATGGGGGGTGGAAAAGGTTTTGTGCAGGTTCAGGTGAAGCACGTCAATACCCAGGTCGCCTGGCTTGACAACTCCCATGATGGCATTCATGTTGGCGCCATCTCCATAGACAAGGCCACCCTTGGCATGGACAATCTCACATATTTCTTTTATATTTTCTTCAAAAAGTCCCAGGGTGTTGGGGTTGGTTATCATGATGCCGGCAGTGTCTTCATCCATAAGGGCAGCAACTGTGGCCGGTTCTAAAATTCCTTTTTCTCCGGATTTAACATTTACAGAATCATATCCACATAGGCTTGCACTGGCTGGATTGGTTCCATGGGCCGTATCAGGAATAATAATTTTAGACCGCTGTTTTCCTTTTTTGGCATGATAGGCATGGATCATGAGCATACCTGTCAGTTCTCCATGGGCACCGGCTGCAGGCTGGAGGGTTACTGCCGGGAACCCTGTGATCTCTCCCAGATGTTGTTCCAGGTCATACATGAGTTTTAAGGCACCCTGGGAAAATTCATCCCCCACCAGGGGGTGGGCACCGGCAAAACCCTGTCTTGCTGCCTGGACTTCATTGGTTTTTGGGTTGTATTTCATTGTACATGATCCCAAAGGATACATGCCCGAGTCCACACCGAAATTCCATTGGGACAGGCGGGTGTAGTGCCTTACCACATCCAGCTCAGACAGCTGGGGCAGATCCGGTGCATCTCCTAGGAATCGTGGATCCATTGGAGCTTGTTCCACATCTGCCCTGGGAAGGGAAATGGCACAACGGCCTTCCCGGCTTTTATCCCATAACTGGGGCTCGTTGAAAATAAGTCCCTTTGTTCCTGGTTGCTTATTCATTAGTCACCTCCTTTGCCAGCTGATCAATATCCTTTTTAGAGACTTTTTCCGTGGCACAAAAAAGATAATGGTCTTTTAAATCAGAATAATAGGGTTCAAGGTCAATACCGGCAAAAACACATTGGTTGCGGATAAGGTCAGCCCTTTTACTACTGAACCCTTTGGGTGCCTTGAGCACAAACTCATTAAAGAAAGGAGAATCAGAAACAGATTCAAACCCGGCTTTTTCAAGGGCATATTTCAGGTAAACAGCTTTATCATGATTTTGCTGGGCAATTTCACGGATACCGATTTTACCCACTGTGGCAAGATACATGGCAGCTGTCATGGCATTAAGGCCGTTGTTGGAACAGATATTAGAAGAGGCTTTTTCCCTTCTGATATGCTGTTCCCTGGTGGCCAGGGTCAAAACATATCCATCGTCTCCATTGGCATCCTTTGTCCTGCCGATAAAACGGCCGGGCAGGTTCCTCATCATTTTTTTGTTACCAGCCAAAAGTCCAAGCCCCGGCCCTCCGAATGCTTTGGCAATACCAAGACTCTGGCCTTCACCGGCCACAAGATCTGCACCGAAAGACCCGGGATTTTTAAGCAGGCCATAGGCCAGGCTCTCTGTAAAAGAGGTGATAAACACTATTTTCTTTGCGTCAGCGATTGTTTTAAATGCGCCCAGGTCTTCAATATTTCCAAAAAAGTTCGGGGACTGGATTGCGACTCCGGCAATGCCTTCCATTGCCTCAAGGGCAGCTGCATCGGTGAGTCCTTCTTTGGTGCGGGGAATTTCCACAATTTCAAATCCGCTGGGTCGAAGATATGTTTCCACGACCTGCCTATGGCTGGGATGGACCAGGGAAGAAACAGCAATTTTATTGGCTTTTTTGCTTTTTCTCAAGGCAATCAATACACATTCAGCAAGGGCTGTGCCGCAGTCATAATGGGATGCAGTGGAGATATCCATCCCCAGAAGCTGTGCTATCATTGTCTGAAATTCATAGATGCCCTGGAGAGTTCCCTGACTTACTTCCGGCTGATAGGGGGTATAGGCAGTTGCAAATTCAGACCGTGACACAAGATAGGGTACTATGGCAGGAATATAATGGTCATAGCTGCCTGCACCGATAAAGCATTTATATTCCTTGCAAGCAATGTTTTCAGATGCCAGGCTTTCCATGTGGGTATCAAGGTCCCATTCACTCAATGCTTCCGGAAGATCCAGGGTTTTTTTTGTTTTTAATTCATCGGGTATGATTGTAAATAATTCATCCAAAGATGAGTGGCCGGTTTTGGCCAGCATCTGGTCGATATCCTCTTGGGTATGGGGAAGATAACGCATGGCCTTTATCCTTTCAGCATATCAAGGTATGCTGCCTTGTCCATTAATGCATCCATTTCAGAAAGATCACTTGGTTTTATTTTAATGATCCATCCGCCTTTATAACAGTCTTCATTTACTTGTTCGGGTGCGTCTTCAAGGTCTTCATTGATTTCAACAACTTCTCCTGAAATAGGGAGATAGATCTCCGAAACCGCTTTGACCGACTCCACGCTGCCGAATTCGTCTCCCTTGGAAAATGAATCGCCTACTTCAGGAAGTTCAACAAACACAATTTCACCCAATTGATCCTGGGCATAGTCGCTAAGACCAATGGTTGCAATACCATCGGAGAGTTTTGCCCATTCATGGTCTTTGGTGTATTTTACATCTTCGGAAAAAGTAAGATCGCTGATTTCTTTCATAATAGCCTCCTTTTAAATGAATTTAAATAAAATTGTCCAGTTTCTTTCTTGCGGTTCTGTCCGGTCTTATGTCGGTTACAATGGTCACTTTAATGGTTCGCTTGCCTTCTTTAAGGGTCAGTTTTTCACCAGAATTAAGTTGTTTTGAAACCATGACAAAGCCGCAGCTGATGCCTTTTATCTTTAGATCCTGGGGAAGATCCGGGGTATTGATACTTATGATTTTTTGGTCCTGTATGCTGATGCCCATATCTGTTGCACAGGTAAGGACCCTGCCGATATTTTCATTATTTTCATCCAAAACCTGTGTTTGTTCTCCGGCATTGACCTTTCTCAAATTCTCACCCACAAAAGGGAAGACAAAATTGTCTTCAGGGGTTTTTGTCAATGCATCCCCACCCAGGAATTTTTTGGTAAAACCTTTTTTGTCCTGGGAATAGGGCAGGGCAAAGTCCCAGGGATGGTTAATGAATTTCCAATTCCCTATGTCCTGGTGTGACAGGGGAAGACAGGCACCAGCCCGTAAAGAGTCTCTGGCTCCCAGGCCGCAGGCTGCTATCCCGTATTCAGCACCTGCTTCCAGAACATCTTTCCACAGATCCACAATGGCAGAGGGATCCAAAAAGATTTCAAATCCAAATTCACCGGTATAACCGGACCTGGACAACAATATTGGGGTACCGTTCAAAAGGGTTACTTTGTCGGATATGTCAGTATCTTCTGAAAAATAACCTTTAAAAGAAAAATATGGCATTTTTTGAAATACAAGTTTTGGATCATTGATCAACTTTGATAAAATCCTGGCAGAGTTTTTCCCCTGTATGTCCATCTTGGCAACTTTGCCGGACAGATCATCAATGGTAACATCCATTTCATTTTTCTGGTCATCTAAATGTCCGGCAACAACACCTCCCATGCCGGCATTGACACAGACCATGAATCTGGAGTCATTGAATTTATAGACAATGGCATCATCAATACAATCCCCCTGTAGAGTAAGGAATGCACCGTAAACGCATTTACCCGCAGAAAGGGAGGTTATGTCCCTGGTAAAACAATAGTTGAGCAGGCTGAAGGCATCCTTGCCGCCCACATTGATGCAGGCCATGTGACTTGTGTCAAATATGCCTGCTGATTTTAAAACAGCCAGATGCTCATTTTTGACCCCGGCTTCATACCATAAAGGCATGTCAAACCCTCCGAAGTCAGCCATATTAGCTCCGGCATCCTTGTGCCATTGGTGTAAAGATGTGATTTTTAAACTGGTATTCATTACAACCTGCCTTTGTTAATGTATTAAAAAATATAGGGAACTTTGAAATTATAGGATTTGTACACAACAAATGTTTCAACAGAGCCGACACCTGTCATTTTGGCAATTTCCTCGGTGTAAAATTCCAGCAGGCCAAATCCTTTTTTAAACAGGACCGTTATGATGAGATCATAACGGCCTGTAACAACGTTTGTGGAGATTACTCCTTTGAGTCGACTGATTTCTTGACCTTTTTCCACCAGATTCATTTCAGTAAGCTTGATTCCAATGATAACAGTTCTATGTCCGGGCAGTTTTTCCGGATCAACCAGTCCACAAATTTCCAATACTCCTTCATCCTGGAGTCTGTTCACCCTTGATCTGACAGTATTTTCTGTAATATCGAGCTTATCAGCAATTTTTTTAAAGGATTGTTTCCCTTCTTTCAATTCTCGAATAATATCAATATTAGTTTTGTCGATCTTCATTTTACCTCTTTGTTGCCTGAAAAATTCATGAAAAAAACAAATCTAATTAAATTGTCTTGATAAATACCGTACAATAATGATAATGTCAAATAATTTTTAAAAAACTCATGAAAAAACAAATTTTATTTAGTAAAACTAATGAAAACACTTTATAGTGTTGAATAATTATTGCAAATAATTGGTATTTTTTGTAATAATTGGGATGAAAATAATAGTCTGATAAAAATTGATGGGAGGTTACAATGTCTAAAGAAATTATTATCCTAGGCGGAGGTCCTGGCGGATATATTGCTGCCTTGCGTGCAGCTGCTCTTGGCGGGGATGTCACCCTTATAGAAAAGGAGAACCTGGGCGGCACTTGTCTTAACTGGGGGTGTATTCCATCCAAAATCATGAAGAATTCTGCTGATTTGTTTTTAAAATGTCTAAAAGCAGGACAATTCGGCATTAAAATTCAGGGAGATATTTCACCAGACATGACTGCCCTTATGGACAGGAAAGAAAAAATTCTTTCTTCCCAGAGAAAGGGAATAGCCTCGCTGTTGAAGGGTAGGGGGGTTGTTGTTGAGCAGGGCAGTGGAACCATCAAATCCAAAGGCCTGGTTGAAGTGACATCCCATGAAGGACAGACAAAGGAACTGGCATATGATAAATTGATTATTGCAGTGGGTACCTGCCCCATGAATGTACCTGATTTTCCCTTTGACCATGAAAAAATTCTGTCGTCAAATGATATTCTTGTTCTGGACAGGATACCCAAATCCCTGACCATAGTCGGGGGTGGTGTGATAGGATGTGAATTTGCCTTTATTTTTTCAGCCCTGGGGTGTGATGTGACAATTGTTGAAGCAATGTCCAGGCTTCTGCCCCTGCCTTCTGTTGATGAGTCTTGTTCAAAATTGCTTTTAAGGGAAATGAAAAAAGCAAAGATTAAAGTGTTCTGCGATACCATTGTTACCATGGCTGATACAAAAGGAGATGGGGTAAAAATTTCCCTTGCTCCAAGTCCTTTTACGGATAATCCCAAACCCAAAAAATTAAAAACAGATGAGATCTCCTCGGAAATCATGGCTGTGTGCATCGGCAGGACCCCTTTGTCAGAAGGACTTGGCCTTGAAAATATAGGCCTTGGCATTGAAGGTCCGGGTTGGATTTCAGCCAATGAGCATATGGAAACAAAGGTGGACAATGTTTATGCCATTGGGGATATCCTGGGCCCTGAAAAGATCATGCTGGCCCATGTGGCCTCCCACGAAGGGCTTGTGGCTGCGGAAAATGCCATGAAAAAAGAACCGGAAGATAAAACCCAGAAAAAAACAGCCATGGCCTATGAGGTTGTACCGGGTGCTATTTTTACCATGCCGGAAATCGGCACCGTTGGATTGAGCGAAACCCAGGCAAAGGCCCGGGGATATGAGGTGGAAACAACCAGTGTGAATTTCAGAGTCCTGGGAAAGGCCCAGGCCATTGACGAGATTGCCGGGGAAGCCAGGATGATCATTGAAAAGAAAAGCCATAAGGTTCTGGGAGTTCATTTGATTGGACCCCATGCAACAGATCTTATCGCAGAAGCAACCCTTGCCATTGAAAAGGGACTGACCGCAGAAGAAGTTGCACATACAATTCACGCCCATCCGACTTTGGCGGAAATCATGGGAGAAGTGTCATCAAAAGCCTCGGGTATGCCTTTGCACGGATAATCACGAGAATTTGTAAACCAGCAAGGTTTTTTGTTGACAAGCAGTACTAGGAAAATAATGAGACTAATCGATACAGAAAATAGTTTTGACCTGGTTGTCATCGGGGGAGGGGTAACAGGAGCCGGCGTTTTTCATGAGGCTGTGAACATGGGATTTAAGACCCTTCTTCTGGAAGCTGAAGATTTTTCATGGGGGACGTCGAGCCGGTCTTCAAAAATGGTTCATGGTGGCCTTCGCTACTTAAAACAGGGTAAATTTCTTCTAACAAGATCTGCTGTAAGGGAAAGAGAACGCCTTTTAAAAACGTATCCAGGCCTTGTGAATCCATTAAACTTTTTAATGCCTGTTTATGAAGATTATGGTCCTTCAAAAGCATCCATGAAAATAGGGCTTTCCATTTATAGTTTTCTGGCAGGGAAAAAGCAGCACCAGAGCTTTACAAAAACGCAAACCACTCAATTGATACCAACGATAAGAAATGCCGGCCTGGTTTCCTCGGTTGGCTTTAAAGATGCCCAGGTGGATGATGCAAGGCTTGTTTTGAGACTGATCAATGACGGCTGTATGGCAGGTGGAATTGCATTGAATTATACGAAGGTGACTGGGATAGAAAGGGATAAAAAGGGCAATGTTGCTGCAATAAATGCGGTTGATACTATAACCAGGAATAAAGCTGAACTTACAACAAAGGCAGTGATAAATGCTACAGGAGCCTGGGCCGAACATCTTCATCCTTCTCCTGTAAAGGGGTACCATTTAAGACCTTTACGGGGTAGCCACCTTATTTTCCCAGGAAATATTCTGCCCCTGGACCGGGTCATAAGCTTTATCCACCCGGAAGATTTACGGGCGGTTTTCATGTTCCCCTGGAATGGGTGCAATATCCTTGGAACAACCGATATTGACCATGAAAATAACTTTGATAAAGAACCCTTTGTTTCGAAACAGGAAGCATCTTATTTAATGGAAGGACTGCAATTCATTCTGCCAGGCCTTGATATTTCTTTAAAAGACTGCGTTTCTTCCATTGCAGGCATAAGACCCGTCCTTTCAAAAAAGAAACAAAGTGCATCAAAAGAATCAAGGGAGCATGTGGTATGGGAGGATAAAGGCCTTGTGACCGTAACCGGTGGAAAATTAACCACATTCAGCATTTTGGCCCTTGATGCCCTGAAAGCTGCCAGAAAATATCTTCCAAAACATATAGAAAAAAAAATTCAGGTTCCAATCCAACAGCCTGACATCAAAGATGAATTTTTACATATACCAGAAAATTTAAAACAAAGACTTTATGGCAGATATGGTCAAATGGCATTGGATATTTTTAAAGAGAATGATAAAAATAAGTTTGCTTCCATCGCTGATACATCAAGCCTGTGGGTTGAAATCTGCCATGCTGCACAGCATGAAAATATTCATAGCCTTTCAGATCTTATGTTAAGAAGGGTAAGGATCGGTCTTTTTCTTCCCCAGGGTGGTAAAGCATATCTTGATGATATTGAAAAAATATGTAAATTACTTCTTCCATGGGATAAAGAACGCTGGGCAAATGAAAAAAAAAGGTACATGGACCTGTGGCAAAAATTTTATTCTCCTCCCATGGCAAAGAACAATAAACCAGCAGATTTGTAATTAATTTATAAGGGGAGTCTTGTTTTGGTTGATAGAACAATCCTTGCTATAGATTGCGGGACCCAGAGTTTACGGGGCATAATTTTTTCCCAAAAGGGAGAAATTATAGAAAGAGTACAGGTTGAATATGAGCCTTATTTCAGCAAACACCCTGGATGGGCCGAGCAAAATCCCGAACTTTACTGGAACAGCCTTGCCAAAGTCTGTCAAAAGCTTAAATCTATAAACAAAAACCTTTTTTTGACCATTGCAGGAGTCGGAGTTACAACCCAGAGAGACAGCATGATCAATGTTGATGAAAACGGAAAGCCCTTAAGACCTGCTGTTATATGGTTAGACCAGAGAAAAGCCCGGCCTTTTTTCGCCAACAAGGGATTGTTGAATCTGGGCCTAAAGATGGTGAATCTTGAAAAACTTGTTCTTGAAATTCAGTCCAATGGCAAATGCAATTGGATTATGCAAAACCAGCCGGAGATATGGGAAAAGACCCATAAATATCTCCAGGTTTCCGGGTTTTTAAATTTCAAGCTCACAGGAAATTTTATTGATTCTGTTGCATCCCAGATTGGTCATATCCCGTTTAATTATAAAAAACAGACCTGGGCCAAGAGATATGATCTTTCTGCAAGGGTTTTACCTGTTGAGATAGAAAAACTGCCCCAGATTGCCATCCCAGGTGAAATCATGGGAACAATAACGGATAAAGCCTCGGAGGCAACGGGTCTTGAAAAAGGAATTCCGGTGATTGCATGCGGTTCTGATAAGGGTTGTGAAACCCTTGGTGCGGGAGTGATCAAGGAGAATATGGCCAGTCTAAGTTTCGGAACCACAGCAACCATACAGACCACTTCTGAAAAATATTTTGAAGCCATCAGATTCATGCCTGCCTATCCCTCACCCGCACCTGGATTATTTAATTCCGAGGTTGAAATATTCAGAGGCTTCTGGATGATCACATGGTTTAAAAACGAATTTGCCCAAAAAGAAGTTGAAGAGGCAAAACAAGCCGGTATCCCTGCTGAAGAAGTATTAAACAAATGTTTAGTGCAGACTGAACCCGGTTCCATGGGGCTTGTTGTACAGCCTTATTGGGGGCCCGGTCTTGACCACCCACAAGCCAAGGGAGCCATGATCGGTTTTGGAGATGTGCATAAAAAACCCCATATTTACCGTGCGGTGATTGAGGGACTTGGATTTGCACTTTGCGAAGGCAGGGAAAAGATTGAGAAAAAAACAAAGGTTAAGATAGAAAAAGCAGCAGTCTCAGGCGGTGCATCCCAGAGTGATGAAATCTGCAAAATCACAGCTGATATTTTTAATATTCCCATGGTCAAGGGAAGGACCCATGAGACATCGGGACTGGGGGCTGCCATTGTTATTGCCAAGGGCCTTGGAATGTATTCAAGCCTTGATGAGGCGGTTAAAAATATGATTAAAATCAAAAAGGTTTTTGAACCTGATCCGAAAAATGTCAAGATTTACAAAGAACTTTATGCAAAGGTTTACAGTAAAATGTACAAAGCACTTGAACCTTTTTATTCGCAAATCCAGCAAATCACAGGATACCCGGAAGAATTATAAAAAAGTATACGTAAAGATATTCTGACACCCGTCTATTTCAAAATCCCAGGAACTAGTTTATGATTGGCACCCTGGGCAGAGCAGGGGGCAGGGTTGACTTTCATAACAAAAACAGGAAAAAAGAAATGGGACTAGAAAAAGATTGGGATTTTGACCAAATCATTGACAGAAGCAACACCGGGTCCATGAAATGGGAGCCAGGGGTATTAAAGGAAAAATTCGGTAAGGGACGGGAAAGACTCCTGCCTTTATGGGTGGCGGACATGGACTTTAAAAGCCCCACCGTGGTGAGACAGGCCATGGAAAAACGCCTGGCCCATCAGGTTTATGGATATACGATTCAGGATCAGGATTATAATAAGGCATTAATATCCTGGTATCAGAGACGGCACCAATGGGATATCAAAAATAACTGGGTATTAACAACCCCGGGCATTGTTCCGGCAGTGAATTATTTTATCCAGCGGTTTTCCAAACCAGGCGATAAGGTCCTGATCCAGACTCCGGTTTATTATCCCTTTGCCCAGTCCATTGTTACCAATGGACGAAGAATATTGGAAAATCCCTTGAAAATTGAGGAGGGTCGTTTCCTGATGGATTTTGAAGACCTGACAAATAAAGTCAAGGATCCAAGGGTCAAGGTTGCTGTCCTTTGCAGTCCCCACAACCCTGTGGGACGGGTCTGGACCCGGGAAGAACTTGAACGATTCGGAAATATCTGCATTGAAAATAATGTTTTGATCCTTGCCGATGAAATCCATTGCGATTTAATCATGCCTGGGTCAAAACACATAAGTTTTCAGGGGATTTCCAGGGAATTTGCCATGAATTCCATTGCCGGTGTTGCTGCCAGTAAAACATTCAATCTCGCAGGACTTCAGCAGTCCAGCCTTATCATACCCAATGATGATCTTTATAACGAATTTTCCATATATCTTGAAACTCTGGGAATAGGGCCCCGGGGCAGCGGAACTTTATTGGGGGCTATTGCAACCCAGGCAGCTTATAACGGTGCAGAGCTCTGGCTGGAGGATCTTCTCCTATATCTGAATGAAAATTATATTTACCTGAAAACAACCCTTGAAGACCAATTGCCCGGGGTAAAGGTCCATGACCTTGAAGGAACGTATCTGGCCTGGGCCGACTTCAGACCCCTGGGATTTTCATCAGAAAAAATCATTCAGATCCTTGAAGAAGAGGCTGGGGTGGCTCTGGATCATGGTGACTGGTTCGGAGGTGACGGAGCCGGATTTGAACGGTTCAACATCGCCTGCCCCAGATCGATTTTAAAAAAAGCTATTGAATCAGTGACAGCTGCCTTTGGGAAATATTTATAGTTCATGTTCTGGTGGTAAGCCAGACAATAGCAGGCAGCAATTCTCGGTGACCTAATTATTGCTATATTTTCACAAAAAATGATTGTTTTATTAAGGACCGCAGGCCGATTATTTGTTTCAAACTCATTGGCACCACCCAGCCAGTGAGTTCGTTCACCCACTCAAACGAAATTTTGTGATCTGTTGACTTGGCAACAAAGATATAACGCCGGTCGGGTTAAATTGCAGCTCACTGATTGAACAATTCTTAAAGGTTCTAAATTCCGCTGCGCTAAAAGCCGTGAACTCCGGTCCAGTAGGTCCTCAAACAGCACGTCTTTCTTAACGCTTTGCTGCATTAAAAACCTCTAAAGAATTCCAATCAATGATTCGCTTGCAATTCATCCCGACCTCCGTGGCAAGCAAATATCAATTTACTCAATTTTCAGGCTGGACAGCTTGTTACACAGCATTTCAAAACATTTATTAAACAATATTTATGGTTGGTTTATTTTGAATTAACAATGCGGGCTAACAGATAGTCTTGGGCAGTTTATTGAAAAGCCATATTTTATCCAATGATTCCTTTAAGATTTTTAAGTTTCTGAAATCTGTTTATCAGATCTTTCCCTCGGGATGTTTTTCTCAGTTTCGGAAAATATTGTTTAACATTTATCACTTTAGCGTTTGGGAATTCAACATTCTTGCAAACCTTTTTATGAAGCCCCTTGTCTTCATCCAGCAATAGCACATTAAGCAGTGGTGCCTGATGCCCATAACGAAATAATTTTTTGTAGGCTGTATTTTCTGACAAAGTTACCTCAAGCCATGTGCCATCGGTAAAAAGGTAGTCAGGATTATAGAATTTATGAGTTCTGATCTTTATATCATCATGCTTTAATGCAAAATCAAGATACCCTTTATTTGGTCCTATATGATCAAATAGTGGTTCCGGTTTGTTGGGAATTTTTAGAATATCAAGCATATTCTTTACCAATTCAGCGAAAATTCTTCCTCTTGTCCCTGTTCTGTACATTTCTTTTAATTTTTCAAGCTGATCTTTCATGAAAGCAGTTATTATTGGATTCCATTTTTTCTGACGGCTTAATGGAATCGGATCTGCATACCCATCTGGCTTTCTAAATTGAAATTCCATGAGCTTTTTTATCCAGTCTTTATAGGTTTTGACAGCCTTCAATTCCTGAGCGTTGAACTCGCTCTTGAAACCACAGCAAGCAGGTCACAAAATATGACAATTGAATGAATTGGACTGACAGGGATAGTCTGGTGTGCTCATCCGCTTAAAAACGGAACTTGCCCTGCAGGACTGTGAAACTGAGGAGTTATCCTTTTTGATTGTCAATCTTTGGCAAAAGAATCGACGGGAATAAGACAGTTGCAATCAGGCTCCATTTTTGGCTGAAGAGATTATACTACAACCTTAAAAGTAGACGGGGGCCTTTTGGTGGGCGTTTCCTGGGCAGGTTTTTTATCATCCCCACCTTCCCGGAGTTTCGGACCGAGTTTGAAATCGGTATGGAATTCATGCCCACAGCTCGGGCAACGCATGAGCATTCCTCCAATATCTGCAGGAATACGAAGCGGCTGATGACATCCTTTGCAATTTTTAATGACGTAATTTTCCATAGGTATCGTATCGGCAGGGGAGTTGTAACTATTAAACAAAGAGTCGCCACGATGTAAAAACTTGCATTAGTTTACCCCAAAAAACCTCTTGCGCTCACCAATGAATTTCCACCACGGAATAGGGTCATGGTCATTTAACATCTTTTCTTGGCAGACAACGCTTGCCTAACAGGGAAAGTCCACAGGATTTATTAAAATCTGAAAAGGGTTGACAATAGCCAGAAGTAAACGCCTAAAGTTGCCTCAAGTTTTGTACTGGTATCATTGATACTTTTAAGGACTAATGGCACTTTCCATAAGGATAATAAACTTTGAGTGTTGGTTTTTGAATTTCGGTTCACTTGAATATAAATTTATTCTAAAAAGCAGTGTAATTTCGTTTTCATTTTTTTTGGTAGGATCAGTTTAATATTTATTGAATTTTGATTTCAAAGGCATCCAGCAATGTTAACGCTTCCGGTAAAGAAAATTTTGCTTTTTTTATATTGTTATTAAGTGGGTCGATATTGTAATTAATGCAATTTTGTAAATTTGCCTTAAATAAATTTGTCTTGGCAAAGAGTGAACCTGAAAGATCTGATTCGGAAAGATTGGTTTCTGAAAGATCTGTATTAACAAAATCGCATTCAATTAAGTCGGATTTGTAAAAGCTGTGTTTTTTTAGACAGAGGCCAGAAAAAATACAACTTTTTATATTGCACTCCTCTAAGTTGAAATCAATCATTAGCGTGTCGCATTTTTGGAAATCAACTCCTATGATTTTACAATTAATAAAAACGACACCTCGAATTTGCGTTCTAACGATCTTGGATAAAGAAAAATTACAATTAAAAAAGGAACAACCTTCAAAAAGGGTTGATTCAAAATCAGTATATGAAAAATTGCAATTATGAAACTCACAGTCAAAAAATAATTTATTGGTAATTTTTTCGTTTTCTAGATTAAGCTTGCTGAACAGTTCATTTTGGAATTCGTTTGAGTTTTGAAATGAATTCATCACGCTCTCCTGCTGTTAACTATGTCTATTTTTGGTGGATAACGAAGTTTAAAATGCTCCATGAATTCCACCGATTGCTGCAACTATGACTAAATTATAGTAGATTCAAAATATATTTCCCTAAATTAAAATTTAAAAAAATGAAAATTAGTCAATAAAACGTAAAAAAGCAAGTATGATGTCTTCCTTACCCATTATGAAACTCAACAATAACTTGCATTATGTTCAAACCATTTTTCAGCAAAATTTTGGTGATGTATATTTTTGGTATCCTGAAGATTTCACAATAGGTTTACATGGGATAGTCTGGGGATTTTTTTAAACCCCGAAAAGCGTTGACAATAGCCAGTAGTCCACTCCTGCCTCATATATTTTTTATATATTATAAAAATTATAGTGCAAGATTGTCTTGTGACAGCGGTTGAGGCTCATATAGTGTAATCAAAATTTCAAAACTGAAAAACAGCCATGTACAACATATTGGGGATGCCAAATCTTATCTGGACTGGGTATTTAAAATACCAGTAAATGCTTATAAATAGGGACTCATCCTAAACTGTTATAGACATCAGATTCGCTTTTTTAATATCTTAAAAATCTTTATTCAGAACTGTTGGCCTCATCCAAAACTTTTCGAACCGTTTTTGCCAAATCAGATTTTGAAAGGGGTTTATATGCAAAAGCTTTGATACCAATCTCTGTTGCATTTTCTTTCGATATTTTTTTGCTGTATCCAGTACATAAAACTACAGAAATATCAGATCTGATATTCATCATTTCTGCGGCCATTTCGTCGCCGGTCATGTTCGGCATGGTCATATCTGTAACAACCAAATCAAATGCGTGTGGTTTTGACCTGAACAATTCCAGGGCTTCAACACTGCTGGTTCTTGTTGTCACGGAATAACCCAGTTGCTCAAGAGCCCTGCTTCCCATTTTGGCTATAGGGGCTTCATCATCAACAAACAAAATGTTTTCATTGCCAAAAGGTAATTCCTCTTTTTCAAAATGCGTATATACTTTTCGTTTTTTAGATATGGGCAGGTAAATAGTAAAACAGGTTCCTTTACCTATTGTGCTGTCTGCTTTAATTTGTCCACCATAGTTTTCAACAATACCATGAACAACGGCCAACCCCAGTCCTGTTCCCTCACCCACAGGTTTGGTGGTGAAATAGGGCTCAAAGATGGTGTGAATGTGCTGGGGGGATATGCCCATGCCTGTATCCCTTACTTTGATCTTGATGTATTCTCCGGGTTTTAATTCAGGCATAGTCATTCTGTCTATGGTTGTATCGTTCAGGCTAACTTCAAGAATGCCACCGTTTTCTTCCATGGCATGGGCGGCATTGGTGAATAGGTTCATCAATACCTGATGGATCTGGGTCGGTGATCCCATTATAAGTGAATCACTATTTATTTTATCATTGATCTGGATGGTTGCTGGAATAGAGGACTTGATAAATTTGAGAACTTCTTTGACAATGATATTAACCTGGATCGGTTTGACTTCTTCATCAGATTTACGGGCAAAGGTCAGAATCTGCTTAACAAGATCTTTTGCTCGCAGTCCGGCCGTGCGGACTTCCTGCAAATCATCCTCAAGCTCAGTGCCTTTTTCAACCCCGCCAAGAGCCAACTCTATATATCCGATAACGGAGGACAGAATATTGTTGAAATCATGAGCGATTCCACCGGCAAGCGTTCCAATGGATTCCATTTTCTGGGCTTGCCGAAGGTTTAATTCAAGTCTGTATTTATCTGATTCTTCTTCTTTTTGTTGTGTAATATCCAGGACAACACCTGCAACCATGTATGGCTCCTCCATATCGTCTTTCTGAAGTTCTGCTATTGATCGGATAAATTTTCTCTTTGGCCCGCTGATAGGATGAATTTCAAATTCAAGGTCATATGGAATGTTGCTTTCTATCAGATCAATAAGTGCCTGATGAACCCCCTCCCGATCCGGGATACAATTTTCGACTTCATCTGTTGTAAAATTTTTACTTTCAGGGTCAAACCCATAAATACGTTTTGCTTCGTCAGAAGCCCAAAAATTCTCTGTTACAAGATCATATTCCCAATTCCCCACCTTTCCTAATTTCTGTGCTTTCTGATATCGTGACTCACTTAATTTTAGCTTATTCATGACAAGTTTTTGATCAGTCACATCGTGGATAATTGAATAAAGCAACTCATGCTGACCATATTTTACCGGTCCAGAAAACACTTTAACCTCACGAATTTCACCTGATGCCAGTTTGTGTTGAAAATTAAAAGCCTGTTTATTTAATGTCTTTGCGTGGTTCATTTCTTCTGCAATTTTGTGAAATGGCAGAACATTAATATCTGATATTTTTAAAGATAATAAAACTTTTTTGGAGTACCCGTAATAATCACAGGCAGCACCATTGGCTTCTACAATATCTCCATTTTGAGGATTAATAATCAGTTTAACAGCCTGGTTGGTTTCAAAGGTTTGCCGGTAGCGTTCTTCACTTTCACGTAGTGACTTATCAGCCTGCTTTCGATCATATATTTCTCGGTTTAAGCGGCGATTAAAAAATATCAAAAATAAAGTGCTCACAAACCCTGCTATGATAATCCCAATTCCCAATTTGATGGCCCAATGTCCCCAGTCAAATTTTGTCGGGGTTGAATCATACAAGAGACCTTCCAAAGAGTAATCTTTATCTGCCATACCCAGTTTGACGTAAGTATCTGCAATATGTTTCCACCGGCCAGGGTTCATGTGACCAATCTTTACAAATTGAGGTAGAATTAGCTTTTGATAGGAAGACGCTTCATTGACAAGAAACTCTTTAGTCAAATCTTTTCTGTCAGATGTGTACTTTAATAAAATGATATCTATGATTTCTTCTGGATGTTCCAGTGCATATTGCCACCCTTTTAAGCTGGCCTTCCTGAAGGCTCTTACGCGATTTGGGTGTTGATTAATTTCTTGTTCTGAAGTAAACAAATTGTCGCCATAAAAATCAATTCCATATGATGTTGGGGAAATAATTATATAGGGTATGTTCTTTTGTTTTAAAAAATACGGCCCAGAGGAAATATAAGCGGCCATTGCTGCAACCTTACCGTCAATTAAATCATCTAACTTCCAACTTGGTTTAAGGATTTTTACCTTATCAACGGGTATGCCCTCATTTGCTAACATGGCTTGCAACTCTGCAGATTTATAGCCTGGAGTCATCATTATCTTTTGGGCAAACAAATCATGAGGCGATGAAACCCCAGACCCTTTTATAGCCAAAAGTACACTGGGTGAATGCTGAAAAATACTTGCTAAAATGACAACGGGTTTCCCCTTGAATCTTGCAAGAAGAGTACCTGCCATTCCTACACCAAAGTTCGCCCGTCCTGAAATTACTTCATCAACTTCATTTCCCCCCGGTTTTCCTTCAATTAGCGTAACATCTAAATTTTCCTGTTTATAGTATCCCTTTTCAATAGCTGCATAATATCCTGCAAATTGGAATTGATGTTTCCATTTTAGTTGAAGTGTGACGCTTTCGGCTGCATGTGATTGGGATATGGAGAAAAATAAAATTATGCTGCAAAGAAAATAAAAAAGACATGGGGCTTGGGGGATAAAGATCCTTTTTTTCATCGACTTTAATTCTCCCGATATTGTAAAATATTTATGAATTCCGATACCAGAATACTTGCCATGACCTGCACACTATCCCAACCGTAAAACCAACAAAATGCTACCAGTATTCCGGTAAATTTCAATAATAATTACCGTACAGTATATCATGGCACGAAGTAAATAAAATTTCATAAATTAAATTCATCTATATGAAAAAATGCGAAATTAAATAAATTGAACTCCCATTATTTTTTATTGGAGACTAACAGGAACCGGCAATCATCCTGAAATAGTGCGGACTATGTCTATTATGTAATTCCTCCAGAGCCGCATTCAGAGGAGGGCATTAGAAGAGCGTTTTATCGGCAACAAAGCGATAAAATGTAAGAACTGAATGATATGTTGGGACAGGATAAAGCTATTAGAAGAGCGTTTTATCGGCAACAAAGCGATAAAATGTAAGAACTGAATGATATGTTGGGACAGGATAAAGCTATGGGGATTGAATAATTTTTTTTTGATTTATTTATTTTAGAGAGAGTTTAAAAAATCGAAAATCATGGGCGAAGAAATCCATTTTTTACCTTCGGTATTAATTTCTTTCACTTCAAACGTCCTTTTCCCATGGTGGTGTTCCTTCTGT
>Ga0307988_1000248_pt1 | contig 40991 bp, 49 predicted proteins | sample EllFjometagen183_FD_203166 | JGI IMG/M metagenome (GOLD analysis project Ga0307988, IMG submission 203166) | Marine microbial communities from Ellis Fjord, Antarctic Ocean - #183 | ecosystem: Environmental > Aquatic > Marine > Unclassified | place: Southern Ocean | collected 2014-10-08 | reverse complement strand
GGAAGGGAAAAACACCTGATTTCCTCCCTTGAAAAACAATTTTCAAAACCAATTGCAATTTATCCAGAGCCTCATTACCATATAGAAGAATATCACATATTTGAATCACTGGTAAAATAGTACAAAATTTTGACGTTTAGCCTGCAGCCGCCGACGCTCAAAACAGCAACCTTTTTTTTCTATCCTTATTATATCGTGCTTGACCGAAAACCCGTGTTTGGATGGCTCGTAGAGGAGCCTATGCTCACAAAGTTGCTCATATGCAAGGCGCAAGAAATTTTGAAACCGGAGTGTACTGTAGTACATGATGCCAGTTTTATAATTTGGCAAAATTTAGCAGCAACGAAGCAGATGAGTGAGTTTTCGTTCAAACACTATATCTATCCTTTATTGACACTGAGCATACATTTGGGTTAAGTTTATATACCAATTAATTAAAAAATTTTATTAAAGAATTTCAGATAAAAGTTGAAACATGGTATGTTAAAAATAAAATTATTGTTTTCTAAAAATTGTTTGCGCTTGTATTAGGAATTAAGTTGCTATGAAAAAACCCAGGATTTTAATTGCTGAGGACGATGATCTTTGTAGAGAAAACATGTTGGAATTGTTGTCTGAAAAAGGCTATGAGGTTAAGGCTGTCAATGATGGTAAACAGGCAATGGAAGCCTATCCTTATGACAAATATGATCTGGTTATAACAGACCTGAATATGCCTCACATTGATGGTCTGCAACTGCTCAAATTCATAAAAGAAATAGATCCTAAAAATATCGTTGTCATGATTACCGGGTACGCTGCTGTGAAAAGCGCTGTAAAAGCCATGAAATTAGGCGCTTTTGATTATATAACAAAACCTTTGAAAAAAGATATTGTCGGACTGGTTATTGAAAGGGCTTTAAACCATGCAAAACTAAAAGAGGAAAATATCCTCCTCCAGAATCAGTTAGAAGAAAATTATGATTTTGGTAGATTGACGGCTTTTAGCGACAAAATGAAGGATGTTATTGAAAAAATCAAAACAGTAGCTTCATCAGACAGCACTGTGGCTATTTATGGTGAAAGCGGAACGGGTAAGGAATTGGTAGCCCGGGCCCTGCATTTCAATAGCGACAGAAAAACCCGACCCTTTGTTACTGTAAACTGTGGTGCAATTCCTGAAGAGCTTCTCGAAAGCGAATTATTTGGGCATGAAAAAGGCGCATTTACAGGAGCCATCCGGAGCAGGACAGGTCGGTTTGAATTAGCCCAAAGGGGAACAATCTTTCTTGATGAAATAGGCGACATGAGTCCTTCGTTGCAGGTAAAAATACTCAGGGCAATACAGGAAAGGCAGTGCGAAAAAATTGGAGGCATGAAGACCATAGATTTGGATATAAGAATTATTACGGCTACACACAAGGATCTGGAAAAAGCCGTTGCAGAAAAAAAATTCAGAGAGGATCTCTTTTATCGCATAAATGTTATACCAATTCATATTCCTCCTCTCAGAGAAAGAAAGGCAGATATACCTGTCCTGATTAATCATTTCCTAAGAGAATTTAATAAATCAAAAGAAAAAAAAGTTAAGAAAATAATGCCTGAAGCCATGAATTACCTCACAAAATATCATTGGCCCGGCAATGTAAGAGAATTGCAAAACCTTATTGAAATGCTTGTTGTGATGAAAGGATCCGGATCTATCGGGTTAAAGGATTTACCTGATAAAATAAAACAGACTTCAGAAATATTAGGAGAACTCATAAACGATGTTGAGATTTCAGATGATGGTCTGAGTCTGAACGAAACAATCGGTCACTTTGAAAAAGATTTGCTCCGAAAAGCCCTGGCAAAATCCGGAGGGATAAAAAGCAGGGCCGCAAAATTATTAAATCTCAACAGAACTACCCTAGTCGAAAAATTAAAAAGATATAAAATCAGTTAAAAAGCCTATCTTTTATCCAGGATCTCTCTTGCTTTCTTCACCATATCAGCTGATTTATATGGTTTGCGTATAAAACCCACAGCGCCGGCATCAAGAGTATCTTTTATCTTTCCCACGGAAGGATAACCTGTTGCAATAATAACCTTTATCTCTGGATTGATTTTTTGAAGTTTTTCAAAACAAATGTGACCACCCATGCCGGGCATCTCTACATCCAGGAACACCAGACCAATCTGATCTCCTTTTTTCTTATAAATATCAATGGCCGCCTCTCCACTTCCAGCCATTATAGCTGAATAACCATTCCGAGCCAGCATTTCGCCCGTTAGCTCGAGAATTAATTCCTCATCATCCACTAAGAGGATGGTCTCTTTAATCTTCTGGCAGTCATTGGTTTTAATTTGCACTCCATTATCCCTATATTTTTTTTGTTTTATTTCTCCATAGCCCTACTTATCAGGCACTTAGATTTTTTTTATTTTGTTTTTTATTTCATCCCACTTATACATATATCTACAACAAAAGACCCTTCCTCCATTGCAAACGGAATAATAATACTGGGTCCACCCAGCACGTGTGTGATGGAGTGATCTTTACCGGAAACGACTGTGGGAATTGCCGCTAAAACAGTTAACCCCGTTGTTTCAAGCTCTTTTCTGGCCACGCCTGAAATCATATTTGTTATCTCGCCCACGGCATCTTTAATATCTTTATTGATTTCTGAAATTTCTTCTCCCAGCATATTTGATACAATCTTTAATATTGATTTTTCAGAAAAACTCAAAGCCATTGAACCGGTTACATCTCCTGTTAGGCCAATTATTCCTGAGACATCACCATTGGCCAAAGCATCTTTTTTAAGATAGGGATTACCAGGCACTGGTGAAACCATCGCCATTGTCTTGGTTACGTTAAGCGTTCCCTCTATAAATGCGTTTATAAATCTGACATCCATCTTTAACTCCTTCAGAATTCGTTAAAAGGCCAATTCGTTGAATTGTCGCCAATTGCCGAACCAAATTTTTCGCTTGATGTTCGTTTTCCTTTACAGCTATCCAATAATTTTTTCAATCTTTTCATTTAAAACTTCAGCAGTAAAAGGTTTTACAATATAATTACTGACACCCGCCTTAACCGCCACTACAACATTTTCTTTAAGGCCTTCCGCCGTAACCATTAAAAATGGCAAACCGGACAGGTCACTATCCGCCCTCACTGCCTTTAAAAGCTCAAGACCTGTCATATTTGGCATGTTCCAGTCGGAAATAATAAAATCCACTTTTTCGGATTTCAGTACCTTCAAAGCTGCCACACCATCTTCGGCCTCAACGATACTATTATACCCGCCTTGTTTTAAAAGATTTTTAATGACTTTCCTCATTGTGGCAAAATCATCAACCAACAGTATTTTCATTTCCTTATCAATACCCATAATCATCGTGCTCCTATAGCTTTTTTTTTACATATCACATCTCACTCAATTCAAACAACCCTTCCGGGTCTAATATCAATCCAACTTTACCATCTCCCAAGATAGCTCCCCCGGAAACTCCTTTGCTGCTTTTCATACTTTCACCAAGGCTTTTGATCACCACTTCCTCTTCACCCAAAATCTCATCTACCAGCAGGCACTTGGATTTGTTTTCACCTTCAACCACCACAACTATTCCTTCCCAGGGGTTTTTATAATCAGCCTCTATGCCAAAGGCCTTATACAACCTTATCAAGGGCAAAATATTACCCATAACAGTTATTGTCTCACCCTTTCCAATTATAATTGTATAAGATTCCTTCACTGGACGCAACAATTGTCTTATCGCCGTGGTAGGAATAATATATCTTTCTTTGCCCACTCTCACAATCATGCCGCCGATAATCGCCATGGTAAGAGGAAAGCTTAGTGCAAAGGTAGAACCCTTACTAATTACACTATCAATCTCTATCTTCCCCCGAAGTTTTTCCACGGCCTGTTTTACCACATCCATACCAACTCCACGACCGGAAATATTAGTTACCTTGGAAGCAGTTGAAAACCCTGGGTGAAAAATCAATTTATAAATATCCTGATCCGAGAGATCCTGAGAACTGTCGATGAGCTTTTTTTCGATAGCTTTGTTTAGAATTCCGTCCCTATCCAGCCCCTTTCCATCATCGGATATTTCGATTACAATATTACCGCCTCTATGGAAGGCCTTGAGCTTTACCAGACCCTTTTCAGGTTTACCGGCTTTTATGCGCACCTTAGAAGAATCTATACCATGATCCACTGCATTACGTATCATATGTACCAGTGGATTAGATATCTCCTCCACCATATTTTTGTCTATCTCAGTATCCTCTCCTTCAGTTACAACCCCAACCATTTTTCCGGCATCTCTGGATAGATCCCTGACAAGACGGGACATCCTCTGAAATGTCTGTTTTATCGGTACCATTCTCAATCGGGTAGAAGTTTCCTGGAGTTCCGATGTAATACTGGACAAACGGGCAATATCTTTGTTCAATCTTCTGTCGGGATTTGAAAGAATAAAGGAATTCTGTCTGATCATCGACTGGGTAATGACTAGTTCTCCAACCATATCGATTAAATCATCCAGCTTCTTTATATTTACCCTTATAACTGCGGTATCTGCAGCCTGTCCTGTCTGTTTTCTCAAGGCCTGTGATACCTGCTTCGGAGTTACTTTGCCATCAGATATCAGGGCTTCTCCTATTTTTTTAGGTGGTTTCAATTGCCGCGCAGACTCAAGCCCTTTTTCCAAGGTGTCCTCTGATATAGCGCCGTCTTCCACCAGTATTGTTCCCAGTTTTTTTACTTTTGTCGTATCAGTGTCGTCCTGTTCAACATTTTCTATCCGCCTTTTTAAATCGGCCATATCAATTTTTAAAGGCTGACCAGGATTGCCTTCAAGTTCGTCCTTTAATTCAATAATCAAGGCCTTTAAGGCATCGGCTCCGTCAAGAATTATATCAATAAGCTCGGAACTCACCGATAATTCCTTACTTCTTACCCTGTCCAGAAGGTTCTCCAAGCTATGGGCAAAATCTCGAATTGTTTCTAAATTGAGAAATGCTGCCACCCCTTTTATGGAATGAAACGGTCTGAAGATGGTATTAACACAATCCAAATCTTCAGGCTCCTTCTCCAGATTTAATAAATTTACCTCAATCTCATCAATATATTCCAAACCTTCAAAAATAAAATCCCGTAACAGGGAATCATCCTGCATCTCATCAATGGTTTCAACGGGTTGAGGTTCTTCTGTAGAAGCCTCTTTCACCTCTTCTGATGCTTGTTCTCCAGTAAGAACTTCAATTGATTCCATAAAACTTTCAATATCACCTTCGTAACTACCCGTGTTCGTAAAACTTTCACCGATCTCCTGCATCAGGGCTATCCCTTTTTCAAGGACATTAAAACCTGATTCTTTATCATCAATATCATCTAAAACAATTTTTTCTAAAAGTGAATTCAATCCTACTGCAACGTTCTTTAACGGAAATACCTTGAGACTATCTGTTTCTTTTATCAACTCCTCCAGGTTATTGAGAAACTTTCCTGCTGTGAGCATATCTATCTCTCTTCCGTCAATAAATAAAAAATCGGAAGCCATGCCGTCAATCAAACCTATCAAAGAACCATATTTTTCCATAATTTACACCATCCTCACTATCTCTTGAGCTATTTTGTCCAGGGATACTACCTTATCTACAGCCCCCAACTTTATTGCCGCATTGGGCATTCCAAAGACAACACATGATTTTTCATCCTGTGCAATTGTTTTCGCACCGGCGTTCTTCATTTCTAAGAGCCCTTTAGCTCCATCTGATCCCATCCCGGTAAGGATAACACCAATGGAATTTGAGCCCGCATATTGGGCGGTTGATTTGAATAATACATCAACTGCAGGGCGCTGATAGTGAATCATCGGGCCATCCTTGATCTCAACATAATACCTGGCGCCACTTCTTCTAAAGATCATATGAAAATTACCTGGAGCAATCAATGCAGTCCCTGGATTTACAGAATCTTGATTCTGTGCCTCTTTGACTGTGATCTGACAAATCCCATCCAGCCTCTGGGCAAAAGCGGTTGTGAAACTGGCCGGCATGTGTTGCACCACAACTATTCCGGGTGAATTCAAAGGCATTTTGCACAAGACATTTTTTAATGCCTCTGTCCCCCCCGTAGATGCGCCTATTGCAATAACTTTATTGGAAGTCTCTGTAAGAGCTTTCATCCGTTCAGGCTTCAAAGGCGAAGATACTTTATCTGAAATTTTCTTTATCACCCTCACCCTGGATGCGGCTCTGATCTTTTGTACAAGTTGAGGGATCATATCTCCGATAGTGTAAGAACCTCCAGGTTTCCCAATAACCTCCACAGCCCCATTATCAATAGCCTCTAAGGTCATTTGTCCACCTTTTGTTGTCAGGGAACTCACCATGACCACAGGCAAAGGATAATATCTCATCAGCTTTTTGAGGAAGGTCAGGCCGTCCATTCTCGGCATTTCAATATCCAGTGTTAATACATCAGGCTTAAGCTGTAAAATTTTATCTCTGGCAATAAATGGATTATGGGCTGTGCCCACAACTTCGATATCGTGAATCTTTAAAAGTTCTTTGGAAAATATTTTCCTAACAATAGCGGAATCATCAACAATGAGTACCCTTATTTTTTTCAAGGTTACACACTCCCTTTAGTATCAATTATCACTGCAACTCTTCCGCCATCCGAACCAAAATCCATACACCAGTCCTTTTCATCCGTTGCAATGTCTGTAATGTTCATTTCTCCAGATTCAGATATTTTATCCTTTAAAATTTTAGGAACCGGTCGAATAGACCTGCCCTGCACAAATGTTGGTATTGATAGATTAAACACTTTTGTGCTGTCATATTTACCCAGAAAATTTCCGCAGATCATATTTGCTGCTTCTTTTGTGCAATCTTCAATTATCTGCGAGGTAATTTCATCTTTTTCCAAACCCAGCATATTTTGGATCATGTTCTCTGCCATATCCTTGGAAAGCAAGATCCTGATCTCCCCTTTCAGGCAGCCATCAAACCTTATTCCAGCCTCCATATCATATCCAATGTTTTCTTCATCCAGAGGCTCGAGAAAGATATAAAACATCTTTTCAAAGACTTCAAAAATCGAAAACTTCAGTGTCTCCTGTATCTTCTTCATTACTCTCCCCTATGACCTCACAAAGAATTTGTTTTACCGCCTCAGGAGTAAAAGGTTTCTTTATAAAGCCCTTTGCTCCCAGATTAAATGCATCCCGCATCCGTTCCTTACTGCCTTCTGTGCTGATAAGTATGACGGGAATGTGCTTAAGAAAATCATCTTCTTTTAAACTTTGTAATAATTCAAAACCATTCATTTCCGGCATATTTATATCCGATACAATCACATCCATCCAGTTATCTTCCAGAGCCTTCAGTGCTTCTTTTCCGTTTGCAGCCTCAACACATTGCCCCATCTTAAAACCTGAAATTAAAATAATTTTTTTTATAACAGCTCGCATTGAGATTGAATCATCCACAATCAATACATTGAAAGACATAATGCCCCCTTACAATTCCAGCAAAATCTTGCTGGGGTTCTTAACAACAACTTTACCAGTAGAGATATCAAGAGAAACAGTTCGGTTATGATCTCCCCCGGTATCCTCTCCATCTATTAACACCTTGTTCCTCCAGAATATCTTTCTTAAAGCTGTTATATTTTTCTGGCCAATCCTAAAATAACCTGAATTATCCAGGATGCTTGCACCGCCGCAAATTTTTACCACAATACGGTTTTTTTGCGCTCCCAGTTTGTAACATGATTTGAACAAAAGCGGTATGCCCGTATCTGCAAACATTCCAGGCATTGTTCTTGCCTTTTTCAAATCAAGTTTAGAATCCGGAAGCATAAAATGCAAAAGACCTCCCACCTTTACACTTCGATCATAGATAACAACAGCGATACATGAACCAAGAGCGTACGTAATTAATACATCCTCAACGTCTCCACTTGTGTTCAAATCTGAAATTCCTACTATAATTTTGCCCATAAAGTTATATCCACTCAGGTTGCTTAAGATAGAGCCTTAATACCCTAAAACCATAAATCATTTGCAATAAGCGCTCGGCTCAACATACTTAAATTGATGCGTAATACCGACCATAGCTATTTTAAGCACCCTTGTAGAGATATCCGTCGCCAGTATTTGTGTGTCAATATTTTGACTTGTACTTTCTTCTTTTGAGGTAATTGCCAGGGAATAAGCTTCCTCACCAGTTGAACACCCGGCACACCATATTCTGAACCTGTCAAAAGTTGTCACTATTACTCATCATCCACATCAAGCTTTGCATGCTCCTGCATGGTCATAAGCTCTTCTCCGGTCAACACCTGATCGATATCAAGAAGTATCTTTACGCCTCCTTCAATCTTGGCCATTCCAAGGATATAATTTGTATTCAACGAACTTCCAAATGATGGCGTCGTTTCAATATCTTCGCTTTTGATGTTCAACACCTCGGAAACAGCATCCACTATAATACCGATTTGAAAAGTCCCGGTTTCGCTTGGAATTTCCACCACTATTATGCAGGTCCTATCCGTGTAATCTGTTGCATTAATTCCAAACTTGAGTCTCAGATCCACAACAGGGATCACCTTACCGCGAAGATTAATGACCCCCTTCACAAACGGAGGGGTTTGGGGCACAGTTGTAATCGGCATTATCCCTATGATCTCCCTGACTGTCAGGATACCTATGCCGTATTCTTCATCAACCAACATGAAAGTGAGGTATTTTCCTTCCATATCTTTCATGACCTTTACTGCCTGCCCCATTTTTTCTGCTAATTCAGCCATTCTATAACACCCCTTTTTTTATATGCTTATTTCCGGCTTTTAATCTTTGCTTTAGGTAATATTATTATTCCCAAAAGCCATGCATACCCAATATAATCAATCGTCTTAAAACTTTCGGAAAAAGATCTCACAGGTATTTGTATTGCACCTGCGTTTCCAGATAGTATTCAATTTATGTCGACTTATCGGGCCGTATATATATTTATCGGCATTTTGTTAAAAAACTTAACCCAAAAATTTATATTAATGAGAATAGCTTTTTAACCTGCTTATGTAAGTTAGAAATGAAATAGTTTTAAATTTTTGAATAAAATTTAAAGGAAAGAATTGCAATTCCCATTTCTTTGTAAGAAAATTATCTATTTCAATACTTCAGTATTTTTAACCCACATATTTTTAAGATTCTTCCAATTAAATATAGAATAAAAAGCTTTATAGATTATTTGTATTGGCAGAAAAAAACCCAGGCAGGCCTGAGAATAAGGTAAAAAATTTTCCCGTACCGGTAAATTTTTCCCATTAGGGTTAGAGGAAAGAAGGTAAAAGGGCAAATGGCATGAATTATTTTTTCCATTTTGTTTAACCATGTACATCGCTCTATCAGCCATGCTTATCAATTCTTCAGGATCACTCACATATTCAAGGTCAGCACTATTCAGTGTGCTTGCACCCAGACTAGCCGACACTGAGATCTCAATACTTTTATAGGAAAATACATGGTCTTCAACTTTTTTCCTGATTCTTTCAGCAAAAATAACTGCTTCTGAGGCACTGGTATTCGACATAAGTATGACAAACTCCTCACCCCCAAAACGAGCCAGCACATCTTCACTGCGACATAAAACCCCTAAAACAGACGCCACCTCTTTGAGCAGCTTGTCACCTAAAATATGACCGTATGTATCATTAATAGCTTTAAAATCATCCAGATCGATAAAAATAGAAGAAAGCGGGGAACCATACCTTCGCGCCTTGGCAAATTCCTCTCTAAGTCTTATTTTCATATACTTCTTATTATATATTCCCGTCATAGCATCTATAAAATTAATCTTTTTCAATCTCTCAATTTCAGATCGAAGATTATGATTTTCAGCAAACAGCTCTCTGTTTTTTTTAGCAACTTTCACATGGATGTCACCCAATGGGTTGAAGAAACAAAATTCCTGATTAAACAAGCTGTCTGATTCAGCTGCAGTAGGGATTAACTCTTCAATTTTGTTCATATCGGCATCTGCTCCTTCAAAGGTATTATTAATTGCATATTGCATAAAGGTATCTTAGCAAAATCCATGCCACCATAGGCATTTACACTTGGTCAGGACTTTGAATACTGTTTGTTCCAACAAGTTTGTCTTGCCTTGTGCTTGACCGGAAACCCGTGTTTGGATGAAAAGTTGCTCATATGCAAGGCGCAAGAAATTTTGAAACCGGAGTGTACTGTAGTACATGAGGCCAGTTTTATAATTTGGCAAAATTTTGCAGCAACGAAGCAGATGAGTGAGTTTTCGTTCAAACACTACCTATTCTTTTTTAAATATGATTTTCATATGCCTTGCGTGTGTGATTCAGAAGGCGCTGAGCGCTTTTATCTATTGGTTTATTCCAGTATTTAACGATCCGGGTGGCTATGTGTTCGATATTTTTGGTTGTCATTGTTTTTCGGTTACATGGAATAAAAGGCATTTTATCTTTAATCGATTGCCGAACTGCGGGATCATTAAAGATAAATCCGAAATAATCAACTTCCATTGAAAGGATATTCATCAAATTGTTGTCAATCTGTTCTGAAAGTTTAATTTCATCGGGATGTTCCCCCATGTTGAATACCAGGCGGGGACGGTATTGGCGGCACAATTCCCTTACTTTGTTTCCTGCCTCATGGTCAATATTTCCTATCCTTTCCTGCAGCTCTATTATGTTTATCTGCTTATCTGTTTTATACATGGCATGCAACATCTGTGAAATATTATTATTTTTAGTGAAATTTCCCGTAATGATGCGTAGCAAAAAATGTTTCAAAAAAGTCATCATATTCATAATAGCAGGATATTCAGGTGTTGTGATGACAAGGCCGTGCTGAGACAACCTGAAAAAATCCAAGGTGTTGAATGATGTGCCGGCTCCAAGATCCAGCAGTATGTACTCGGCAGGCAGATTAACAATACGGGAAATCAAACGAATTTTCTGGGCATGGGAAATATTGGCCATAAAGGGGCTCGTACCATCGCCGGGCAAAAAATACAAATTGGGTATTTCTGTAGTGACCAGCATTTCTTCAAGCTCTGCGCTGCGTGCCTTTAAAAAGCTCCCAATGCCGGGGAACCGGTTGGGTAATCCCAGAGAAAAGTGCAGGTTGGACCCTCCCAGATCTGCATCCACCGCTATAGTTGGATGTCCCATTTCTGCCAGGGCAATTGCAAGGTTAGCTGTAAAGAAAGTCTTGCCAACCCCGCCCTTTCCACTGGCAATAGGTATGATAGTGGGTGTTCCGTTTAACTTATGTGCCATGCCCCTCCTTTTTTATATTCAAGTTGTTAACTCTTTCTGAACCTTTTCATCAAAAAAACAATAATAAGGAGTTTAATCCGACAGATTTAGTATTGCCCTTTGAACAATTAAAGTTATAGCAAGATGCTTGCCATTATATAACAAAGGTGCAAATTCCTATAAGAATAAAATTGTCTATATCAAAAAAATAAATATTTGACCCATGGAGTACTCTTGAGTCAACACAACTTAAGCACCATGGCGCACATTTTGCATCCATCATATAATAAGCATCTCTTTGAATCTGTTTACACATATGACTGGTTTGCTAAAAATACTAAAAGAGATAGATATAAATTCAACAAAATTTTTTGTACAGGTGTTTACAATGCAACTTAATAATATCGTATCGAACGAAAAAACTGTGCCGGCACCAAAAGCAGAACAAACTGCCCCAAAAGGCCTTTTTTCAAAAATTCTGAACCAAAAGGCTAAAAGTTTCGATATCACTGGAACCTCCATAAAATCGGGCGATAAAACAACTACCCCCATCGGGGTTCTTACCCGGGGTGCACCCACAGTCTCTCATTTACTTGTAAAACACCCGCTGTTTAAAAAGAGTTGCTGGCGCATCATCCATGCTCCAATAAACCAAAACAAACAGTTTAACAAAATCAGGGCCGGTGAAACCATTTATATCGATCCCGCCACAAAAGAGATCACCTGGGGCAAAAAGCAGGTTCCAACTCAATCTCTGGTTGTAGGAAATCAGAACCCGATTCTTGATAAGCCTGATGAAATCCTTTCAAATCACCTCATAGATGCTGTAAAATCCTATATCGGAACTTCCTACGATAAAATCGACTGTTATGAACTTGTGGTGAAAGGTATAAAATCCCTTGGATATCAGTACTATGGCCAGGAGGGCATCAAAAATAGCCTGGTGAAAATGGCTGTCCATGACAAGCTACCGGCCAATGCATATTTGACCGGAGAGGGCCTGACTGAGAAAACAGGTGAAATAGTGATTTCAAAATCCTATAGAAAAATTGACAACCCTGCAAGGATTGCCAAAAAATTCATTAATGAAATAAAGCCTCTTATCAAGGAAGGCCGAATCCTTTCTTTTTCAACCCGGACAAAGGGTCATACCGGTATTATTTCAAAACAGGAAAATCAATGGACGTTTATCAATTCAGGACTTATGGATAATTCAGTGAGAAAAACCGTCAATACAAATGAGGTTGGAGAGGAATTTTTGACGGATGAAATAAAAAACTGGTTTACGCTGGCAAAAAAACAAAAAGAACCTCTTACGATCACCTTAGGCTCTCTTAATAAAAAGAAACTGGCAATGTTTATGTAGTGCTTGACCGGAAACCCGTGTTTGGATAAAAAGTTGCTCATATGCAAGACGCAAGAAATTTTGAAACCGGAGTGTACTGTAGTACATGAGGCCAGTTTTATAATTTGGCAAAATTTTGCAGCAACGAGGGGAATATTTCTTCTTTTTTTCCCCCTTGGAGAGCTGAACTATTATCACCTATAGGATACTGAACCGGATAATCCGAATCCACAAGGACAATCTGTTTTGCCAGCATTTTTTTGGAATTGACCACAATGGGGGCCTTAAGATTAGCCGTCACAGTGAACGGATCAGAGCGGATAGTCACAACAGAAAGCAAAACCACATCATCTGGTGATCGGATTTCAAGAATTTTTGCTTCAGCATCAGAGATTACCGGCTTGTAATCCTGTTTTACTGCAAGAGAATTGATTACGACAAAAGCGATGGAACCATCCTCAACTGACTGAAACCACCAAAAAGGAATCTTTTCACCTTGAATGAAAAGTGCATATCTTTTCAGGTTCTCAAAACCCAACATCTCCCCCTTCATCTGGATAACTTTGGATTCATCAATACTTATCTCTCCAAAACGGGTGGTAGAAATCTTCACTAAATTTCCTCCTTCGGGGCTTTCATCCTATTCCATACATGGGAGAGGTTCTTGCCTATTGAATCATCGTATCCTGCAGCCAGGATATTCTGCTGTTTAATCATTTGATAAACTTCCTCGCGGTGGACGGCTACGTCTGTCGGGGCATCTATCCCCACCCTTATATGCTTTCCTTTTGCATCTAAGATGGTAACCCTGATCTTATTTCCAATTCTTATTGTTTCACCTAATTTTCTTGTCAGAATCAACATTTTATTTATCTAAGAAAATCGAGTATTGTTAAACTTCCAATCTTTGATGCCGTTGCATATGTGGCCTGCAAAGCGGTCTCCTTCATGGCTAACTTGGTAATAATTTCAGACATATCTGCATCTTCTGTATCAGATATTAATTCAGCTAAATTATAATCCAGGTCGATTAGATTGCTCTTTGCTATCTCCAGTCTGTTCATTCTAGTGCCGCAGCTGGAAATATTTTTTGTTATTTGATCTGACGAAGCCTCTATATCATCAATACAGGACGCGATTACATCTGGTTCGTTATTCTCCAGTGCTAGTTTTAACTTATTGAGAATATTAAATATATCAACATTCCCCCCTCCCTTGTTCGTAAATGCTGCTTCTCCCGAAATGGAATAAGCAAAAGAGGTTCCTTCACCTATCCCAATTGACAATTCCCCATCGTTGCCATCGTAATTGCCAGGAGTTTTTGCATTGACGTAAAAAATGTCATTCGTTGCCAGGTCAGTCGACCCTGCAGTAAAAGTCATATCCATTCCATCACCCAGGAAAATTTCACCATTGGCAGGCACTATACTTGTAGCAGACCAGCTATCTGCCTTCCCACCTTCACTTGAAATTTGATACGTGGCTGCACCAATTGCTCCGCCATCAATAATTTTCACCACATAAGTCTTGTTTGCACTGCCAGTATAGTCCCCGCCGGATGCAGCTACACCATCAAAAGTATTTCCATCGGCAGCAACAGCCACTCCTGTTTCAGCCGCAAGTGTTACAGAAGATGAGAAAGGGACTTCTTGCGTTTTCGTGCCCGAAAAAAGATATCTGCCACCATACTTTGAATTAGCAATGACAAGTAACTCTTCCATAATCTGTTGCATTGTATCAGCTTCAAAATTTCGCGTCTCAACCGTTGCAGTTGCCGTTGACTGGGCAGCAGCTACTTCTCTGGCCTTTACTAAAAGATTACCGGCATGCGTCAATCTTGATTCAGTAATAGTGAGCCATGACTCACTACCTTCAATATTTCGGGTGTATTGTTTAATGGATGCCCTGGATTCTCTCAAGTTAAGCACTTTGTTCATACCAATAGGATCATCCGACGGCCTATTAATTTTCTTCATTGTGCCAATTTTTTCAGATAATTTATTATAACTGTCTTGAGATTTAAACATGTTATTTACAATTGTGTTAAACTTCATGTTTTCGGATATACGCATTACCATAAATTCACCTCCCTTCCGGATTGCTGCTTCTCCAACCCATAGTCTCTCCTACCTCACCAAGCTCATCAGGGTGTCCACCAGTTCATCCGTGGCACTGAAAAATTTGGCAGCTGCATTATAACCGGTCTGAAATCTGACAAGATTCATCATCTCTTCATCAATCGACACTCCGGAAATCCCATCCCTTTTGTTTGTCAACTGACTCGCAAGATTTGTATGGCGATCAAAATTCCTGTTTGCATCTGCAACATCCTGACCTATCCGCCCCACAATAGAAGCATGGTAATTATTGATGGTCGAATGTCCATCATCCATAAGAAGTTCATCCTTTATTGCTCCTATCATGCTTGCATTGTCACCATCACCATTGACCGTCCCTGAGGCTGCTATCTTATTTATATCCGAAAGGATAGCTTGGCTGACTTCAATATTCCCGGCCTCTATTTTTGTTGCATCAAAGAAATCTTCACCCAGATTTTGATTCATATCATAACCCAGTTTATGCTTTGCATTTATCTCGTTGACTATAGAAGAAGCTAAATTATTGAGACGTGTCAAATAGCCTTCTGCCCCATTGTCGCGAATTTCCAGCAAACCTGCCAATTTTCCATTTGTTACAATACTATTGATCACTTCTTTGTTTGAATCATCTTTGAATACAACATCATAGAAAGAAGGATTGGAGGTATGGTTCTTAGTCACGACATCCAGTTCCCATACCTGGTCGCCTTCCACCAGCGGCATGCCATTAGATAGGAATACACTTATTGAACCATTTGAATTCTCGATATAATGAAAATCGACAATCCCGGCCAACTCTGATAAAAAATTTTCCCTTTGGTCTTTAAGACTATTCAGACCAGTGTCTTTGGTTCCATTATTTTCGTACTCGGAAATCCTGGCATTTATATCAGTTATATCCGATGCATAGTTGTTGATCTGGTCCACCAGAAACGGTATCTGTGTATTTACGTTATCCTGGATGGAACGAATTTCATTGCTATATGAGTGAAATATGGAAGTCAGACTCTGGGAAATGGAAACCAACGCCTGTTTTTCTGCCTGTCCTGAAGGATTCGCCGATAAATCCTCCCATGCGCTCCAGAATTTATTCAATAACTCATTAATGCCGCCGCCGTCAGCTTCATTAAAGATCATTTCAATACTGTCCAGTTCGTCCTTTCTTGCTTCACTATACCCCATATTATGCATCTGCTCATTTATCTGAACCTCGAGAAACTTATCATATACCCGTTCTATCTTTCCTACCTCAACACTTGGATTCAGGGTATTGAATACGGGCCGCTGCCTCGTATATCCGGGGGTATTTGCATTAGCAATGTTGGTTCCTACAAGATTGATTGCGGTTTGATGACTCAACAAAGCATCTTTTGCGATATTCAATGCACTGATACCAGACATTTACCTATCCTTCCTTGCTTACAATTTTTCCATTCACATTGTTTGCTTTTAATCTTCCAGTGTTCATGTAAGTAACGCCCGGAGAGATAGCCTGCCCGAGAAAATCAATGGACTTTCGCACATAAAAGAGAGAAGAAACAAGCAATGCCTTATTTTTTTTACTCAATTCATTAACGTTTATCAAAATGGAGAGAAGGTTAGAACGGCATTCCTCCAGCTCCCTTTTCTGGCTGTCATCTCCATGGGGCAAAAGCGTTGTGAGCCTTATATCCCTCCTGTCTATATTAAGGGCATAAATGATCTTCTCTAACAATTTAGCCCTCACATCCTTTACCATCTTTGCTTTTAAAATACAGGTTTCTTTTCTGGAATTATTTTCATATAATTCATTCACACAAGATCCTGACAGGATTTCTCTTTCATTCAGTAGAGAGTCGTAAAGTTTTTTATAAACTTCGATCTCTTTTCTCAGGACTGAAACCAGAGAATCATAAAGGGAATGCAATTCATTATTCATCGAATCAAGCCAATATATCCAGCAGTGATTCACTCATCATCTTTTCGGCAATCTTTTCTCCGTTCACATTGTATTTCCCGGTTTCTATCTGATCTTTGAGATCCTGAACCTTTTGGGCTCGAACATCGGGGAGTTGTTCAATAGCCTTTTCTGCATGCGCAATATCCTTTGCAGTGGAAGATAAACTGACTTTTTCTTCTGGGGCCACATTATTAGCTGCTTTTTTCTCAGATCCAGGGCCAACTTTTTCTTCATTTATCTTATAGCGTGAAATAAGTTCGTTTACAGGATTTCCGGTTTCCGAAATGTTCATATATAGTACCTCTCTTTAATTTATCCCATTTTAAAAGGTTATCGGCAAGTTAACAACAAAACTTTACCACTTGCTCAACCTAATCTTTGATCCCTGATCCACCAAGCTGGCGTAAGAGCATTTCCTGGAGGCCCAGGCCTCCCTTTTTGTTTGCAAGGTCTTCTGCTACCTTTTGATCCACCATTGTAGCATAAATATCTTTACCTGGAAAATTATTAAGCCCGCTTTGCGGAATTGTACTCCGCATGCTTTTAATCAGATAATTGATGAATACAGATTCAAAATCAGCGCATGCTTTTTTCAGCTTCGCTTCATTTGCCCCCGGCTGATGCTTCTCAGGCCGGCCCGTTTCTTTAACTCTATGGGCCACCCCTGCAGTTGTCCCGTTTACATTTATTGTTTCCATGCCTAACCTCCGCAATCCTTGACTCTACATTACCTTCAAATCGGCCTGGAGTGCCCCTGCAGATTTTATTGTCTGCAATATTGTAATCAGATCCCCGGGTGTTACACCTATTGAATTAAGCGCCTTTACGACGTCCTGGATACTAACTCCCTCTGGCACTACCACCAGACGATTCGTTTCCTCTTCAACGCCAATTGTTGTTTCAGTTGTCACAACAGTCTGTCCCCCGGGAGCGACGACAGTACCGCCTCCTGCATCAACCGAAGTGCTGCCTTCGGGAGGAGCGGGTGCAAATGATGACGGCTGAGACACATTCTTTTTGTCCTTTATCTGGATGAACAAATTCCCATGGGCCACAGCAACTGTGGATATCCTTACATTTTCTCCCATTACAACCGTGCCTGTCTTTTCATCTATGACCACGACTGCAGGGGTATCCACTGCTATCTTAATATTCTCAACAATCGAAACAAGTTCTACTAAACTCCCTTTAAAAGACGCGCCTATGTTCAAGGCGATGGTAGATGAATCAACAAGTTTGGCTTCTATTCCCGCCATCACCCCGTTTAAGGCTGCAGCCGCCCCTGTTGCGGTCGTAAAATCGGGTCTATAAAGATTTATGGCCAAAGACTTCCTGTTTTCAAAATCATACACAAGTTCCCTCTCAACAAAGGCCCCATTTGTAATCCGCCCGCCAGTTGGATGATTCTTGGAAACGGTCCCCCCTTGCCCACCAGCGGTAAAACCTCCGATGGATACCGATCCCTGTGCCACAGCATAAACTCTGCCGTCTGCTCCTCTAAGCTGTGTCATAAGAAGAGCTCCTCCCCGCAGACTCTTTGCATCACCGATAGAGGAGACCGAAACGTCTATTCTTGATCCCATCTTGGCAAATGGAGGCAACTCGGCAGTAATCATAACTGATGCTACATTATCTGAACTCAAATTTTTTCTAGATTCTTCCTTCATCGCCAACCCCTGTCTGCTCAACATATTGGCAAGGGCTTCTTTTGTGAATCCGTTTTCAATATCATCACCTGTTCCCGCCAGTCCAACAACCAGGCCATATCCCACAAGCTGGTTATCCCTGACCCCCCCGATACTGGCAATATCCTTGATTCGGGCAGCCCATAGATCAGATACAGCAATAAGAACAATAACAAAAGAAATTACCGCGTATGATATAATATTTGCTTTTTTCATAAATTCATCCTTTACCAAATTATCAAAACGGCCAGGCCCAATCTACAGCGCGTGTCATCCAGCCGGGTCGCATCTTATCATTTACTACGCCATTGCCCGAATAAACAATTCTTGCATCTGCAATATACTGCGATGATATTACATTTTCTGAGGTAATATCTTCCGGCCTGATAACACCAGAAATAATAATATATTGATCTTCTGCATTAACGGTCAATTCTCGTCTTCCTTCTATGCCCAGATTTCCATTATCCATAATCTTGACAACCCTTGCAGTTATCTTTGCATTCAATTCACCGTCCCGACTTGTCTGGCCTTTACCTGTGAGACTATTATTGGATGTCCCCCCAACCTGTATCTGGGGCGAAAGTCCTCCCGAAATATTATTTCCATTTGTAAGATCTTTATTGCGTCTGCCAATATACTTTTCTACACCTAAAAAACTGGTTACTTCTGCAAGGGTCGACGTTTTTTTGCTGGTGGCTGTGTCAGCAGAGTTAATTCCCGAGGAATACTCATCTATCACTATGGTTATGATATCATTGACATGTCTTGCTTTATTATCTGTAAAAAGTGAATTTTTCGCATTCTCACCGGGCCAGATTGAACCCACTGGCTGAGTCGATATTTTTTCTTTTGGAACCGGGACTGGATCATCTCTTTTTACCACATTATGTTTTGAAGAACATCCGGCAATGACAAGCAGGAAAAGAACACCCGTCAGGGATAAATGAATTAGTCTTTTGGTTAGGGGTCTTTTATTTCTCATATTGTTCTCCTGTAATCATGGTAATGGCATTTTGTTGACACTGTTTAAAACTCCATCCTCACCAGTGAGTTGCCCATCACCCTGGCATAAATCATCTTTCTGGATGATACATTTTTGACCTTTACCAAATCCCCGTGCATCCCGTCCTGCTGCGACTGTCCAATGGTTGTTATACTCATCAAGCCATTATTGAAAATAATTTTCACTGGCTTCCCTCTTTTTACCATTGGTATGCTTCTCACCATATTTTTCTTTATTTGTGTATTTGATTTGACACTGGTACGAAGTTTCATACCCACAACATCATCCAGGCTTGAAATGATATTTGATGGTGTTCTGTTAAACCACCTTTTGATCAACTTCACATCATTGCGATCAATCCTGATATTTCTGGGGAGAGACTTTGCACTGACCACAACGCCCATTGATACTTCCAATCTTGCCTTGATAGTTTTTTGTTCTAAGAATGTATCATTTTCATAAAATCTTATAAGAAAAGAAGAATCTCCAATAAAATCTGCATGCCTGTTACTCAGGACCCGGTAGGAAATCTTTTTTCCCGGCAGGCTCAAATCCAACACCTTGCCGGAAAACTCAACCCGCATAGCACCTTGCTGCCAGGGCATGTTCTTTTCGATATGACCCTTCACAACAGCCTTTATAGTCTCTGCTTTTATCACTGCTGCAGAAGCCATGCTCAGATGACTGCTGAAAAAAAACAGGAAAACAATGGCCGAAATTTTGCGTGCCATTTTAAGCATTTCATCTGAATCCTTCACCTTAAAATACCTCCCCATTTATCTTACGAGACTGTTTGCCATCTGTAGCATTTCATCTGCGGTTTGAATTGCCTTTGAATTTATCTCGTATGCTCTCTGGCCCACAATCATCCTGACCATCTCATCCACAACATTTACATTAGACATCTCTAAAAATCGTTGTGAAATAGTTCCTAATCCCTCTTCACCGGGATTCCCGGCAGTTGCATCACCAGAGGCTTCTGTACTATCATATAGATTCCTTCCCATGCTGGTCAATCCCGCAGGATTGATAAACTTGGCAAGCTCAATTCTGCCGGTTGACAGGGGGTCGCCATTTTCGTCGGCTGCCGTCCATGTTCCTCCGCTGTCAACGGTAAAATGAACTGCATTCTGAGGAATAGCCACTTCAGGTGTCAATTTAAGTCCTTCAGTATTGCTCAGGACACCATCTTTATCAATTTTGAAATTGCCTGCCCGCGTATAAACTGTGCGCCCATTATTCTCAAGCTGGAAAAATCCGTCCCCTTCAAGAGCAAAGTCGAACTGATTATCCGTCTGCATATAATCACCCTGGGCAAACATTTTTTGAACAGCCACAGGTTTTACACCCATGCCGATCTCAACACCCACAGGCATCTGTCCTCCATCGGAAGTTTCTGCACCGGCCTTTGAATATAACTGATACATGAGATCCTGAAAATCAGCCCTGCCCTTTTTAAATCCTACTGTATTGACATTGGCCAGATTATTGGCAATAACGTCCTGACTTATCTGTTGTGCTTCCATGCCGGTTGCAGCCGTCCATAAAGCCCTTATCATTTTATAACTCCTTTCACTAAAGCTTTGTCTAGTGGTTGACTATTTAATAATTTGATAATCTTAGTCATTACAGACTTCCAATGCGGTTTGTTGCCAATTTGTTCTGTTCTGATATGGTCTGAATCACTTTCTGGTAAGATTCAAAGGTGCGTTGGATATTGATCATTTCAACCATTTCACGTATAGCCTGGACATTGGAAAGCTCAAGATATCCGGATTGAATTTGTGATCCCTCACCCTTTTGTACTCCTGCCAGATTATCAGGATCACCATAGTGACCCATTTTAAGCTTAACAAGAGCAGATGGTTCATCAAAGCTCACAAGCTTCAACTCACCGACCTCATTTCCACCCGCACTTATTACACCATCTTGGCTTATCTGGATGTCATTTCCTTCAATTGTAATTTTCCCACTTCTCCCAAGGACATTTTCTCCAGCACGTGTAACCAGCTCGCTGTTCTCATTAAGTGTAAACCTTCCATCTTTTGTATAAGCAACACCTTCTGTTGTCTGAACTGAGAAAAAGCCATTCCCTTTTATTGCCATATCCAATGCATTGCCGGTTTTTTGTAAAACCCCCTGGGAATAATCGACTATTGTTGCAGGTCCCTGATCGGGTTTGCCTTCATCCGTCCCCATTACGGTGCTTGGTTTTAAAGACCGGAATCGCTCTGCCTTAAACCCGGGTGTGTTAACATTGGCAAGATTATGCGTGGTACTATCAAGCCGACTAATCTGCTTTATAGCTGCATTTGCCATTATCTTAATACCATCAATCATTTTTCCTGCCCCCTTTTAACCATAACCTTTTAGCCATAAAAACTGTGCAATTTACATGCCACATGAACGCAAATCATTAAGTAGTTGTTATTATGTACAACCAACAACAAAGGAGCATGAGAACAATGCATTATGAACCATGGATTATGAACGGCACCGTCTAATTTAATTTTCCTGTAGGCAAATCTGATCCTTTAGGGAAAATTTTTCCCTTTCAGGCGGATTTTTTGTAAAGGTAATTGAGCAAAACTCTATAAGTTTGTACTTTTGAGCTTTGAACTTTTACCCCGATACTGTTCATTGGCTGAATATACAAAGGCCAGTATTTCTGCAACAACTTTATAAAGTTCAGGAGGGATCTCTTCATCAATTTCGAGCCGGGCCAGGATCTGCACCAGGGCCGGATCTTCCTTTATCGGCACCCCATGTTTTTTTGCAAGTTCTATAATTTTTTCAGCCATGAAACCACGCCCTCTGGCAGTAACCCTCGGCGCTGGATTTTTTTTATTGTCATATTCCAGGACAGCGGCAATGGTGGGCTTTTTTTTATCTTTGTTCATACTTCCTTTTATTTCATGCCTTAATATTTATATTTTCCCGGCTAAACTGATTTTGAAACTGGGCGTCACTCTTTGCATTTAAATTATTCTTTTGGGCCACGCACTTCAGTCTATCTATACTATATCCCAAGGCCATAAGTTTTTCTCCAAGCTCTACTAAACAAGGCCTGATAAAATCACATACATTTTCATCTTCACATTTCAATACACAGTCTATTTTCTTAGTTTGAATTTGTGCTTCGACAATAACCTCACCTAAAACATCCATATTCAACAAAAACAAGGCACTCTTTTTCCCCTGGCTGTCTTTGCCCTTTGAATTTCGATCTCTAAAATTAATAAATATCTCGGCCAGGCCCATTTTCTCTGGAAACAAAAGTGGAATATGGAACATGTATTTGCCTTCATGTTCCTGAAATTGATAATTTATCACCTGATGAGTGTCTACTGTCTTTAAAGACGAATTGATAAACCCTGCCAGTTTTTCCACGGCAGGAAGATTTCTGGTTTCCATTAACGATTGAAGCCTGTCAGACATATTTATCAAGATTCCCTTCAAATTTTGTGAGGCATTCTTAACATTCATAGTTCTGTTGGATTTTTTCCTCAGTGCCTCCCCAAGTCCCTTCTCCATCAAATAACCAAATTTGTCGACATAATCTCTTAGAAAAAAGGGGTTTTTTAGACTTTCTTTAGAAAACATAAGGGATTTTAATACGCTTTGCATATCCTTGACATCTTTCTCTCCAAGATGTGTTGCAAGCTTTTCTAAATTTTTAAGGCTTAGTTTGTCAATCCCTTCTATGAAAAACTCAAAAAGAGCCTTTGGGTTTGAACGGTAAAATCTCAAATAATTCATCACCCTGGAATTTTGTGATATTTTATTTTGACCAATATGAAGAATAACCTTAGGATGTAATTGTGCCACCTTTACCGTAACCTTTTCGCCTTTTTGAAGCTGCAACTCGGAATTTGCAATAACCATAGAGTTTTTCAACATAATCTGCATCTTCCCTGAGGGATGTTTTTCCATGACTTTTGCCACAACCTCTTCGCCAATGGAAAGGGGGGGTAAAAATTCTGTTTTTTTTTGAATTTGTAACAGATGATTTAATTTAGTAGGTGCTATTGCCGGGGGTAGAATTTTCATTTTTTTTTCGATGGAGATTTAAAATAAGACCTGCCTCTCCTTCTGTTAAACTCAACTTGTCAGCTATCTCTTTTTCAGACAGACCCTCCTCATCCATTTTTATGACATCTTCATATTTCTTTTTGCGGGGAGAATCTTCTGACTTCCGATTTTCAAATTTAGCATCCGTATCTTTTATAAGAGCCCTTAATCGCTTCTCTTTTTCATCCAGGACATAACCGATCCCTTTAACATCATTTAAGACCTGGAAAAGGTAATCAGTAGAACTACGAGAGTCCTCAATTAACTTTCTGAACTCAGGAAAAGTCTTTGTGTCTATTTCTTTGGGTCTTTTTTTTATTTCTTTGTTTGCCATCCAGATAAGAAACATTACTGCAAGACACAATGCTATATCGGCAAAGATCTGAAATCCAAGCATGAACTCTATAGTCATTTCATATCCTTATATCAATTCTTCCCACGGGTTCACCGTCAGACAGGTCACAGTCTTTATCATCAGCACCTTCTTTTTCTCTTTTTGAGCTTTTGTTTTTCTTTTCCCTTTTGTCCCGCTCTTGTTCTTTCCTGATCTTAAGCTTCTCAGCTTCTTCAAGATTTTTAACTTTTTTTCTCAGCGACCTCTTGTCTTTTGCCAGTTGGCTTTCAAAATGTTTCTGCTGTATATCACCCAGGTGCTGTTGAACCTGCTGTACACGTTCAACAGCATTGGACTGCAACAATACCTGCTGTACATCAAGCGCTCTGACCATGATTTTTGTGCCCCTATGCGAAAGATTATAGTTGAGTGGTTCAAACGATCTTCAACAAGTTCTTTTCTATCTTATCGTCACAATCCATCAAAGTCTTTAAAGTAGGTAACTTATTCAAGGGTATTAAAGGGCACCCTTATCAAAATAACATTATAACCTGACTCATGTGTAATCTGAAAAAGAGCGTCATACTTTTTCAGGAGCGACAATGCATAGAACAATTGTTTGTCTTCATCAGGATTATGATACGATTGACCTGTTGAACTCAAATTATCTAATATTGCTTTTCTTCCGACAATGGGAGCCCCTGTGCCCTCAATTTTAATGAATACATATGAATTATCATGACCTGTGCTGATAACAAAATCCTTAACCTCACTGTCTTTCATACAATTCAATATAGTTCTGATTATCGCCGACAGAGAAATGGAATAATCGGCTATAATTCCTGATACTTTTGGAATTTTCTTGTCCAATATCAGGCTCTTTTTAATATTATTTTTAAACTCCGGATAAAATTGAAAAAAGGCTATTTCGCCTTCAATAAGTTCGGACAGATTAATTTTTTGTAAATCAGTTTCACTCAACCTTTGAAATTTTTCTGCAACATCATTGAACAGATCAGTAAATCTGTCTGCTTCTTTTGCAATCAAACCAGCGTCGTAACTTATCTTTTTGTTGCTTTCCAGGATCTTGTCATCTATCTTATTTGCATTCTTTATAAGAAGTTCATTCTTCCTCGCTTTTTCCTCCAAAAGCTCAGAACGGCCTAAAATCCCATTTAAGGGACTGGCAAAGTTGTGAAGAACACCAAGAATTAGCTCCCCAAATGTCAATTCAAATTCTTTTTCCAGTTCCTTAAAAATTTCCGCCTTAGTCACCATGCTCTCCCATACACTTTCTAACCCGATTCCCTGAAATTAACCATTTTACAACATAACAAACTTGATAAAGTATACTTTTTTTATTATTTCAGCATCCATAAAATTATTCAATCTTATTTTAATTGCTTCTTTTATTCCACTTCTGATATTAGGCAATTCCGACAACTCTTTCAAGGTCTTATATATTATCTTCCTAAGCTCAGCCCTCTTTTTTGTAAGCTCCATTCCCAGATTCAGTTCAACAGCCACATTGCAAAGCAGGATTTTGTCCTTTTTTCCAGTTCCTTGTCCATCACTGTAAACAGACTCGGGCGCATCTTTCAAATAAACTATAAAATCATCAAAACATTCAAACATTTCTTCACAGGATTTCTGACTTCTGATTTCCGACTTCTGAGCAAAATCATTTCCGGCCTGCCCACAAAATGCATTATCCCATACAAACAAGACAATGAGCATGCTTAGAGCCATCATTACCTTTTTGTAATATCCGGTAATACTGCTAAGCGACTTCATATCTCAATTCTCTCAAACCGGCCTTTAATCTTAGTATTGCCTGGGTGCGGATCTGACAAATCCTTGACTCCGTCAATTTTATAATTTTCCCAATCTCTTTTAAAGTCAACTCCTCATAATAATACAGGGACAAAACCAGTCTCTCTTTTTTAGGCAAAGAATCTATTGCATCCTTTAATGTCTCTTTTAGCTCCCTTTGGGTGAGAAGGGAAAAAGGATTATTCTGGTCAATTTTCTCCAACACCTCATACCGGCCATATTTTTCGCAATAACCCTGGGGTAAATCGTCATTGCTAAGGATGCTCACACTACTTGCTTCATCAAGAAGTTTATAATAATTTTCAAGCGATATGCCAAGATAATCTGAAATCTCATCATCCATTGGATGACGTCCCAGCGACTTTTGTAATGCCTCCAACGCTTTCTCCAGTCTTGTCTCTTTGCTTCTAACCGATCTAGGCACAATATCTCTGGACCTTAATTCATCCAGTACTGCCCCTCGAATCCTGAATCCTGCGTATGTTTCAAACCGTACATTCCTGGTTTCATCAAACTTCTCCAGAGCCGACATCAATCCCATAACGCCGACATTGATTAAGTCATCCTTACACATATAATCGGGAAGTCTAAGAGCGATCCTTCCGACAGTATTTTTTACGAGAGGCACATATTTCATTATCAGTTCCTCTCGCTCTTTTATGTTATTCATTTTTCTCAATGATTGGCCTGCCAAAAAATTTAATGGTGCTGCTCTCATAATCAGACGGCTTCTTTCGACGCAACTCGTCTACAATTTTGGACATGCTTTTGATAGCCTTTGTATTTGGGAAGGCTTCTGCCAGCAATTTTCGTTTTTTTACCGCTTTTGGAACATTCATATCACGAGGGATATACCCAAGATACTCAATTGGAAGATCAAGAAAATGATTTGTTGCGTTGCTCAATCTCGTGTAAACCTCTCCAGCCTCATTTGAATCCAAGGCCATGTTGACAAGCAGCGTAAATCTCCTTGTACCGTAAGTCTGATAAAGCACTTTGATTAAAGCATAGGCATCTGTCAAAGATGTGGGTTCAGGAGAAGCAACCACAATAATTTCCCTGGCCACCATATTAAAATACATGACATTATCGGCAATTCCGGCAGCTGTGTCGATAAGCATAAAATCAAAGTCTTCCTCCAGTCCGTCCAGTTCTTCGAGAAGAGTAAATTTTTGCCCTTTTGACAGAGTAGCCATCTCTGGAATCCCAGAGGATGCCGGCAAAATTTTGACACCACCTGGACCCTCGATAACAGCCTCTGACAATTTTTTTTCACCGCTGAGAACATGGTGTAAATTATATTTTGGGGTAATGCCCAAAATCACATCTATGTTGGCCAGTCCGGCATCTGCATCAAGCAGCAAAGTTCTTTTTCCCATTCTCGAAAGAAGATATGCAAAATTTGCCGATATATTTGTTTTTCCGACTCCTCCCTTGCCGCTGGTAATTGCAATGACACGGGTATTGTCGTTGTGTCTTTTTTTTCTCATCGCCGAGGGCATCACACTATTCTTCATTTTTCTTAACATTCCTGCCTGATCCACCACTTCCTCCTTGTTATCCTTTGCCCACTATCAGCCTTGCAAGCTTTGCGGGATCCATTTTTTTTAAATCTCGGGGAACGTTCTGCCCATCAGCGACATAGGATACTGGTTTTCCGGTATGCTCAATAACATTGTAGATAGAACCGGATTGCCTTGAATCATCCAACTTCGTAAACAGGATGCTGCTATAATCTATAATACCAAATCTTGTCACCGCATCCATCATACTCTCCCTGCTTGAAGTCATACTTAAAACAAGATTTGTTTCCAGAGAAATATCCGTTTTTAGACATTCCTTTAATTTTAACAGGTAATCTTCATCACTACGACTCTTGCCAGGCGTATCCACAAGTATCACATCTTTGTTGGCAAACTTATTCAAAGCCGTCTCAAACTCTTTTTTTTCAGAGGCAATCTCCATGGGGATATCCATGATATCCACATATGTCTTAAGTTGTTTGGCTGCACCAATCCGATATGTGTCCATTGTTATGATACCCACATTCAATCCGTCTTCAAATAAACAGCGAGCAGCCAGCTTTGCCAGAGTTGTAGTTTTGCCCTCACCTGCGGGACCGATAAAAGCAGCAATTCTCTTTTTTTCGGTATTCTTGTAAAAAGGAACAATAGTACGCTTTATCATACCCTCGACAGCGTTCAGAGCATGGTCATAGCTATTTATTTCGCCAACCGAACCATCGTTCTTAACTTTCTCTATTAAATCACACGCGCGCTCCTTAGATACGCCCTTTGAAATTAAATGATAATAAATTTTTGACAAAAAAGGAGAAACTTTTTCATTCCTTTGAACGCCAAGAACATCAAACAGGACATTCATTGTCTCCTTTATTTCAGCCAACTCGGCATTAATACCTCTTTCCTTTTTGAAATCCTTGATCAGTAACTTGAACTCATTAACATCTGATCTGATTATGGAAAGTGCATTTAATTCATCTTTTTCTGTCTTTCCAGCTTCACTTTTTTTCAGAATTTCATTATTCTCATCCCTGGCTGCAACCACCTCAAACTTTCCATTCAGCTTTTTGCTGGAAAGGACTATTGCATTTGCACCCAGATCAGCTTTTATTTTTTTTATAGCCTCATTTGCACTATGCGCTTCATATCTTTTACTTTGCATCTTGCACCGCCAGCATGCCCAAAGATTTAATATTCACCTCACGAGTAATTTCATTATGGGAAAGGATAATAATATTGGGAAAAAACTTTTCCAGAATTTTTCTTAAATATATTCTGACATTGGGAGAACACAAAACAATTGGCTGTAAACCTTTATCAGTAAAGCTTGTGACAAATCCCTGGAGATTGTTTACAACCGCTTGTATCAAAGAGGGGTCAGCCGCAACAAATGATTCATATTCCGTATGCTGAACAGATTTATTTATGCTGTCCTCAATGTCGGGAGAAACCATAACAACAGTTATGTTTCCATGGGTATCCTTATATTCTCCTGTTATTGTTCTGGCCAGAGCCTGTCTTACGTATCCGGTTAAGGTATCAACATTTTTTGTCATAGGCACATAATCGGCCAAAGTTTCCAATACAGTGAGCAAGTCACGAACAGAAATTTTCTCCCTTAAGAGCCTTTGCAACACCTTCTGAAGCGTACCCAAAGGAACGACGCTTGGAACAAGCTCCTCCACGACCTTGGGATGGCTGCTCGCCAGACTATCCAGCAAAGACTGAACGTCCTGCCTACCCAGTAGTTCATCGGCATGGGTTTTTACAATTTCAGTCAAATGGGTTGTAATAACTGTAGCCGTATCAACAACAACAAAACCTTTTGCCTGAACAGACTCTTTTTCTTTTTCGTCTACCCAGACGGCAGGCAGTCCAAAAGCAGGTTCTGTTGCCTCAATTCCCCTTATTTTTACATCTTCAATACCTGCAGTTATTGCAAGCCAATGATTCATCTGTATTTCTCCTCTAGCAGCTTCAACCCCTTTGAGTTTGACAATATATTCACCGGGCTTTATCTGTAGATTGTCTCTTATATGTATAGGGGGCACGACAAAGCCCATTTCAACTGTCATCTGCCTTCTCAGGGCCTTGATCCTTTCGAGCAACTCCCCGCCCTGACCTGCATCAACAAGGGGTACCAGGCTGTATCCCACTTCAAGTTCAAGTGAGTCAAGTGACAAAAGTGATTCTAGAGGTTCTTCATGTGCTTCCATGGGTAGTTCCTCTGTCACCTCTTCAACTTTTTGTAATCTTTTAAATGTTGTATAGGCAATAACTCCCAAGACAAAAGAGATGGCCAGAAAAGATATTTTGGGCATGCCGGGAATCAAACCAAATATAAAAAGTATAGCTGAAGCCATGCCAAGCACCTTTGGCTGAGAAAATAATTGTTCTCCCACCTCCCCGCCAAGATCAGATGAAGCTGTAGACCTGGAAACAAGCATGCCCGTAGCAGTGGAGACAATCAACGCCGGAATCTGGGTGATCAGCCCGTCCCCCACGGTAAGGAGGGTATAGATACGGGCTGCATCCGACACCGGCATACCCCGCTGCAAAACTCCGACAATCAAACCGCCCAGAATATTTATCATAGTAATAACGATCCCGGCGATTGCATCCCCCCTGACAAACTTGCCTGCACCATCCATTGCACCATAAAAATTTGATTCCTGCTCAATTTCATGCCGCCTGCTTCTGGCCTCTTCGTCAGTAATCACACCGGCATTAAGATCGGCATCAATACTCATCTGTTTTCCGGGCATCGCGTCCAGGGTGAATCTTGCCGCCACTTCAGCTATCCTTGTAGCACCCTTGGTTATCACAATAAAATTAATCAGGACGAGTACAAGAAACACAATAAATCCAACCACATAATTGCCGCCAACAACAAAGGCACCAAATGCTTTTATAACTTCTCCTGCAGCCCCTGTACCCTCATTTCCATGGAGAAGGATAAGACGTGTGGAAGCCACATTAAGGGATAATCGAAGTAAAGTGGCTATTAAGAGGGTGGAGGGGAAAACAGAAAAATCCAGAGGTCTTGTCACATAAATGGAAAGCAAAAGTATAATCATGGATAGAGTGATGCTGACTGAAAGGAGAAGATCAAGAACAAAGGGATGCATGGGTATCATCATAACTAGAAGGATACCGGCTACCCCAACGGCCATAGCCGTGTTGCTGCTTTTAAACATATCTAGAAAATTATCGGTACTAGCGTAAGATTCCGCCATTTTTAACCCTGTTTCATTTTCATGTTATAAACAAATGCCAATACTTCAGCCACAGCCTTATATAAATTTGTCGGCACCATTTCATCCACCTCTACAGTCTTATACAATACCCGTGCCAACGGTTTATTATTAACAATGGGCACATTGTTTTTTCTTGCAATATCTCTTATATTTTCAGCAATGAACCCGGCTCCTTTTGCAACCACTTTTGGTGCAGACGTGCTTGATTGATCATAGCGAAGGGCCACTGCAAGATGGGTGGGGTTGGTTATAACCACATCTGCTTCAGGAACGCTTGCCATCATTCTCTTTCTGGCTGCATCTCTCTGAATATGCTTTATTCTTGCTTTTATGAGAGGATTTCCTTCTGTCTGTTTAAATTCGTCTTTTACCTCCTGCTTTGACATTTTGAGATTTTTTTCAAATTCCCACTTCTGATAAATGTAATCTAAAACTGTGATAATTATAAGCACCAGGCATACCTTGAGAACAATCTTAAAGGCAACCTCACCGATATAAATCATTATTCCCCATACACTCTGGTCTATCAACGGAATAAAATTCTCTATTTCACCTTTGATGCTCATATAAACAATAAACCCGATTATGGAAAGTTTGGATACATTCTTTACCAGTTCCACAAGGGACTTCATGGAAAACAGTTTCCCAAATCCTTTTATCGGATCAAGCTTTGAGAATTTCGGTTGTATTGATTCTGAAGAAATTACAAAACCCACCTGAAGATAGTTGACTAGCAGAGCAATAAAAAATACCGTCAGGAATAGAGGTAAAACAATGGCAAAAGTATCATATATAAGGCTGATCAAAAGGCCCTGAATATTATTAATATCAACATTGAACCTGCTGGACTGTGTAAGAAGCCTTTTTGCAAGGATCATCATCTTTTCGATCATGCCTGAGGCGCCAAACCAGAAGAAAATTAAACAGGCAAGCAGAACACCTACAGACGCGGCATCCTGACTTTTTGCAACCTGACCCTTCTCCCTGGCCTGGTCCCGTTTCTTAGGGGTAGCTTCTTCAGTTTTTTCCTGATCTTTATCTTGTTCAGCCATATTCCATATCTAATTTGCTGGTTTATCCATTGACATGTCGAATAGTATTTGACCATTCCCTGACGCATACGTCAAAAAAACCTCACATAATACGCAGAAGCAGATTCAATGTTTCTCCAAAATTTAAAAAAATTGCAGCCATCATCCTTACAAAAGAAGGAAGTGCAAGTCCGATACCTATAAGCCCTACGGCTATCTTTATTGGAAATCCAACGATAAGTATATTTATCTGGGGTACGGTTCTGGCAATCATTCCAAACCCAATGCTTATCATCAACAGCATTGTCATAACAAGCGAACCGGCCTTAATCGCAACAATGAAAATACTTTTTGAAAGTTCAACAATCGACTGGGTTAATTCTCCTGAAAAATGAAAATCAAAGGGAGGAACAATCCTATAGCTCTCTGCGATAGAGTATATAAAAAGGTGGTGGCCATTAACGGCAAGAAATATCAGCATGGCAAGCAGATAATAAAACTGGGCTACAATTGAAACCTGAGCACTGGTTATGGGATCAAAAACATTTACAATGGCAAAACCCATCTGAAAGCCTGCAATCTGTCCTGCTAATTGTACCCCGGCAAAGATCAGCCTGCCAGCCAAACCCAAAGTGATCCCAACCATGATCTCCCCGCCCATTCCCAAGGCCAACATCAAAATATCTGAAGGCGGAGTTTGAAATTCGATAAAAGGATAGAGCAGATATGTGATCAAAAGAGACAAGCCTCCCTTAACCCTGGCGGGAATCCTCCTGTTCCCGAGGATGGGCATGGTTGTCACAATTGCGGTTACCCTTAAGAGCACAAAAATAAACGTCTCAATCTGTTCTGCGGTTATTTGCTGCATATTCAAGATTACGGTAATGGGTTATAGGTTCTCTGGCCAACGGCATCTGATATTGGACTTATATTCTTTCTTTTTTGGCCTTATTTTATATACATTGGTATTGAAGTAAAAAGGTTTTGTGTATAAGTGATCAGAAGGTTGATCATCCATGGGAGTGCTATGATAAGGGCCACCAGAACGGCAACTATTTTAGGAACAAATGTCAGGGTCATTTCCTGAATCTGGGTCACTGCCTGGAAAATACTGATTATGATACCCACAACAAGACCAACAATGAGAGGGGGCGCTGCAAGCAGTAAGGTAACCTTTATCGCTTCAGCCCCAAGCCCAATAACCAGATCGATATTCATGTGCTTACTCCTGGGTTAGGCAAAGCTTTGCACCAGCGAACCGATCACTAAATTCCATCCGTCAACCAGCACAAAAAGAAGCAGTTTGAATGGCAGACTTATCATGATGGGAGGAAGCATCATCATTCCCATTGATAAAAGTATGCTGGCAATTACCATATCCAGTATCAAAAAAGGAAGATATATAATAAATCCGATTTGAAAAGCTGTCTTTAATTCACTGATTGCAAAGGCGGGCAGCAATACGGGAAGTTTTATCTCATCCGGTTTTTGGGGTTTTTTCCCTTTTGAAATTTTGACAAAAAGAGCCATATCTTTTTCTCTGGTCTGTTTTAACATAAATTCTTTTATTGGTTTTGTCGCCAGATCAAATGCTTTTTCAGCAGATATTTCTTCATTAATATACGGCTGCAGCGCCTGGGAGTTTATCTCATTCCACACCGGGGTCATGATAAAAAAGGTGAGAAATATAGCTAATCCAATGATAATCTGGTTTGCCGGCATCTGCTGTGTGCCCAGAGCATGTCTCAGAAGGGAAAGAACTATGACAATTCGAGTGAATGAAGTCAGCATTATAAGTATTGCCGGTGCAAGAGACAGCACTGTAAGCAAAAACAAAAGTTGCAGAGCTGCCGATATCTTACCGGGTTCATCACCGCTTTCTCCCACACTCAGGTTTATCGAGGGAATGGAAAATGGCTGCTCTGCCCCTGAAGGTCCTGCAAAAAGAACGAATCCGCAAATTACCAAAATAAATATAAGATATTTTCCGGCCAAAGCAGGCCTTGATTTTTTACATCCCTTCAAAGATATAGTATCCCTCTGCTCGGCATATCTTAAATTATTTAAAATCAAGATCCGCCCCCTTTTAACAACCCCTTTAAATAATCAGAAAAAGGGGCGTTTTTTCCCTGGTTGTCCTGAATACCTTTCAGTTGTTCAAGTGATTCAGAATCCACAATCTCTGTCAACAGTGATATCTTACTGCTCGTGACACCAATCACCATCATATGTTCCGATACATTAATAAGCATAATACTGTTCTTGGGTCCAAGGTATTTAACCGACAAAATCTTTATCAATTCGCTATCATTAATTTTCACTCCACTCTTGTTCATGATTTTTTTGAACAAATACGAGGCAAAAACTATGGCACCCACAGTAACGGCAAGAGCAGATACCATCTTCAAAAGTGAAGGAAATAATTCCACTGAATTCATAGCACTAACTATTTTAACCTATTAAGTCTTTCAGCATGGGAAACAACATTCGTCAATCTAACACCAAATTTCTCATTAACCACGACAACTTCGCCACGGGCAATCAATCGATTGTTGACAAAAACTTCCATGGGTTCCCCTGCAAACTTTGTTAACTCCACGACCGAACCCTGGCCTAATTGAAGAAGCTCACTTATCAGCATCTTTGATCTGCCCAGCTCAACAGTCACTGTAAGAGGTAAATCCAGAATAAAATCTAAATCCAGTGCCCCTTCTTTTATTTCACCTTTTTTCATTTCCTCAAAACTGACATTACTGACCTCTTTTTTTTCAGCCGACCCGACAGATGCTTCCATTTCTTCTTGAACATCGCCCCAGCCTATTTCTTCATTTGTGTCTGTTTGATTTATCTCTTCCGCTGATTCATTTTTTACCATATCAATACACCTCTTCTCCAACAATAATTTCTGATATTTCCACTGCCTGGTTGCCCTTATAAACTTTTGGCTGTCCCCTAAACTTTAGGATATCTTCTACATAAATATCCAGACCATCACTGCAATATTGATCCAGGGGAATCACATCCCCATTTTTCAGATCTACAATTTCCCTTCCAGTCAGCTCTGCTGTGCCCAGCTCGACAGCCAGGTTTACATTTGTGGATCTAAGAGCATCTGTAAACCTGCTCACCCACTCTTGATCCACCTCAAGCTGATCCGCTTGATACCCTCCCATTAGTTTTTCCCTGATCGGCTCTAGTGTCGAATAAGGTATACAAAAAGTCATAAGGCCCGAAGAAAAATCCATGTCGATTTCAAATTGCACAATAACAACGACATCCGTAGGATCAGCGATTTGCATAAATTGTGGATTGATTTCCGATCTTTGATAAACAACATCAAGCTTCATAGTTGTCTCCCAGACCTTTTCAAAATCAGACAAAGCGCTAATTACAACTCTTTTTATTAGATTGGTTTCTATAGACGTAAAATTTCTTCCCTCAATTTTAAACCCGGCCCGCCCCGTTCCTCCAAAAATAATGTCAACAAGAGCAAATATGACTTGTGATTCAACGACAAGAAGTGAATTGCCTTTTAAAGGAGCCATTTTAAAGGCGTGGAGGCTTGTTGGTAATGGAATTGATTTTATAAATTTTCCATACTTGATCATATCCACGGATAAGGTATTGACGTTAGTAACTTTTCTTAACAGGGTCAAAAGAGTTGAACTGAATAATCTGGCGAATTTTTCACTTATAATCTCCAGAGTCGGCATCCGGCCTCTTACGATTCTATCCTGACCTGTTAAATCGTATTTATGGGCCTCGGATGGATCATAGGCTTCCTCCTGTTCGGTTTCAATCTCACCATTTGATACTCCTCTTAAAAGAGCATCTACCTCTTCTTGTGACAGAACTTGGGACATATATACCTTCTCAATTCACTAAATTTGAAATTTCCATTATTTATGCTAATTTCTTTATTGTATAAGAAATTCGGTAAAATAAACCCTTCTGGCCTGACCTTTAGTAAGGAAACCGTTCAAACGCACGGCTACCTCATCTTTAAGACGTTGTTTCCCCTCAAAGCCTGCTATCTCTCTATAACTTTTTGATGAAAGAAGTCCTAAAATACTGTCCAGGATTTTTGGTTTTAACAGATCCAGCTCTGCTATGGATTCCTGATTGGACACTTCAATCTGGATTGTAGCTTTTAAATATCTTTCACCATTATTATCCATTAAATTTACAATCTGGCTGTCCATTGACCACAGGCCCGGTTCCTCAACGATCTGTTTACTCTCTGCCTTTTTTGAACCTGACATGTTAAGTTCATAATACTTCCAGCCCGCAAAACCACCCGCTCCGAGAATCACTAATATAAAAAACACTAAAAACCCTTTAAAGAATCCGCTCATACCTTTTTTTGATCCCTTTTCTTCTTTTTCTTCATCAGCCATTATACAACTCCTTAACCTTTCTTTAACGTCAAAATAATCTCCACTCTCCTATTGAGCGCTTTGTTTTGCTCGTCCGATTCAGGAAAAATGGGTTTTGAATCGGCATAACCTGTGGCAGAGAGCCTTGCCCCGGAAATACCCCCCTCGGAAATGAAATATCTGACAATATTTGTGGCCCGGGCTATTGAAAGCTCCCAGTTGGATGAAAATCTTTCGTTACTTATGGGAACTTCATCTGTATGCCCTTCTACCCTTACCTGACAGCCAATTTCTTTAAGAATTAAACCAAGGACAGGTTTAAGAACATGATAATTTTTTTTCTCAATTTCAGCCATACCGGACTTGAATAGTAATTTTTCTCCAAGAATAACAGAAACCCCTTCCTTTATGACTATTACATCCACTGAGCTTTGTTCCATGCCTGCAATTGAGTTTACTACCTTTTCTACACGGCCGCCTAGTTTTGCCTTATTTTTTTCAAATACACTGCTTAGTTTATTTTTCCTTTTAATAACAAACGGGGTAAAAACAATTCCATCCCTGTTTTTACCACTCTCAAACATGCCGAATGCTGTGCTTATGGACTTAGCAACCTCTGTCAGTTTGGCTGTGTCAGGTGTTGACATCGAAAGAATTAAGACAAAAAATGTAAGCAACAATGTCACCATATCATTGAAGGTTGACAGCCATTTGCCTCCCTCCTCTTCTGTATTTTTGTCATTCTTCTTCATTTCTTTTCCTTAGGATCAATTCGATATTTCAAAATAAAAGACAACCCTCCGATTTTTCTGTCGACCTTCAGGTGTATCATTTGATTCAATAGGATGATACTGGGCCACCCCAACTGCAGACAACATCTCAGTGGGAAGTCCTCCCTTCTCGAGAAAATAGCGCATGACATTTACTGCTCGAGCCGTGGACAGCTCCCAGTTGGATGGAAACTTTGTTGTATTTATCGGTACATTATCAGTATGGCCTTCTACTCTTATTTTAAGTGAAATTTTTTGTGTTACCTCTATCATTTTATCCAGGAGCGGATATGCCTCTTTATTTGTCACAGCAAGGCCTGATGAAAAGAGTGCACGACTTTCAAAAGTGGCTTTAAACCCTCCCTTTACATTTTCTACACTGGCTGTTTTACTCATGCCTGCCTCTCTGAAATATTTCTTTAAAGATTTTACAGCCAATGCCGATGATATATCAGGGTCTTCCAGAGTAATTCTTCTTTGTATGAAATGTTCTATTTTCTTAGTTTCGGTTTTTGAATACGATGCAAGCATGGCAAAAAAAGCTACCAGAATCAAAACAAGAGAGCAGTATATTGTCTCCCAGGCCGCAACACCAGACTCTTGTCCTAGGTTGTTCTTCCAGTATTTTTCTTTCACCTCTAATTTATAGCCTTTCTCTTTTTCGGAGATATAAATGAATGGAGCTTCTCCTCTATCAGCCTTGGATTGTCTCCAGACTGGACGGATAGGATGCCGCTTATGATCAATTGCTTTAGTTGAACTTCACTGGCGCTTCTCGTCTTCAGCTTGCCTGCGGCTGGCAGAAAAATCAGATTTGCTAAAATAACGCCATAAAAAGTAGTTATTAGAGCAACTGCCATGGATGGTCCTATGGAAGATGGGTCATCCATCTGCACCAGCATTTTTATCAATCCGATAAGAGTCCCCACCATCCCCATGGCCGGCGCAAAATTCCCCATGGTGGTAAATATCTCCGCCCCCAGTCTGTGCCTTTCAGAAATATATTCAAGTTCCGTATTAAGAATTCTTGAAAGGGCAGCCGGTTCAATACCATCTACCATCAAGGTTACTGCTTTGGCAAAGAAGGTATCTTCAATGTCTTTGATTTTGCTTTCCAGAGCCAGTATACCGTCACGGCGGGAAACCTTTGCTATATCCACTAACATTTCTATGGCTTTTTCAGATTCGACCTTTTTCCCGAAAAAAACTTTCTTTGCCACCATTACAACCCCAATAAGATCCGGCATGGGGTAGTTAATAAGCGTTGCACCTATTGTTCCGCCCACAACTATCATTGCCGATGGCAAATTTACAAACCATAACAATCCGCCACCTACTGACATGGCGCCGACAACAAGGCCGAACCCGACCACAATTCCTAAAATAGTTGATATATCCATAATAGAACCTTGATAAAGCAAAGATTGTGCCAGATTAATAGAAATGTTTTTAAAGACTGTTTATCATTTTGGAACCCCTAACCATGAGGCCAAAAAACAGAAATCGAGGGCAATAAACATAATCGCCCCCGATTCCTGAATTGAAAAGACTTTTTGACAGGTCGTCAAAAACCTGACATTTACCTCTTGATGTTCATAAGATCCGACATCATCTGATCGGTGGTTGTTACAACCTTGGCACTGGCTTGATATGCCCTCTGTGCCGTTATCATATTAATAAACTCAGTGGCGATATCCGTATTTGACATCTCCAGAGAATTTGGATTAATTTCACCCATACCTGCTGAACCCGGGATGTTCTGAGAGGCTGATCCAGACGTATTGGTTTCAGCAAACAAATTATTCCCCATTCTTCTCAGCCCCCAAGGGTTGGAAAAATCTGCGAGAATTATCTGACCGACATCTTCGGTTTGACCATTTGTAAAGAAACCGCTCAGTATCCCGCCCTGGGTAACAGACAAATCCTTAAGAATACCTGAGCCATATCCATCCGCGGTAATAGCTTTCACAGTTGAAGTGCTTGCATATCCAGTCACTGTCTCTGCTGAATCGCCGGCCAGATCCCACATAACCTCCCCTGAATTGCCTATGGTAGCGCCGTTAGTGAGGGCTAAGGTCACGGATACATCAACAGGATTGGTTTCAGTTTGTGTAATGGAAAACGTTATGGTGTCATCTTGCGCCCAGGTATCACTAAGTGCAAAGGTGATATCATCGCCACCCTCACCATCAAGATCGATGGTCACTTCATCATCGGTACCCGTTGTACCAAGCATGATCGACATATTTGAATAACCGCCGTCATCATCTATTGTCCAGGCATTTTCATTGACCCCCCTCTTCAGCACAATATCCGTAGCGTCTTTATATAGCTGGCCTTCATTATTAACGACCGCAGTAGCGGCGCCATCTCCTGCCGTTGTTATGGTAGGGGTTCCAATGCTCGATGTGTAAATCTTATCCAGCACACCATTGGAATCAAACTTAATCCCGGAATAGGACTGGGCCGTGGCCACATCATTATCCAGGTAGGTTTGAAAACCCCAGTAGCCGCTTCCTTCAGTTTTCTGGAAGGTTGTTTTCAATGTATGCTTTGCGCCCAGGGAGTCATAGACTGTCTGAGCCGCGTTAAAGGTACCTCCTGTTGCTGTTTCCCCATCAAGGTTCACACCGATGGAAACAGTGGATGTCGCATCGGGAGAAGACTGAACGTTCTGCAGAGAAATATCGGTTAAAGAATCTGGATCGGCGCCAAAAAAACTATATCCCTGAACTTTGTAATCATTTACATCCACCATTTTGCCTTCACTATCTAAGTGAAAGGCGCCTGCTCTTGTGTAGTACGTTACTCCCTGAGTATCATTTACCATAAACAAACCGTCTCCATCGATGGCAAGATCAGTTGCGTTTGCAGTTGATTCAAAGGATCCGGCAGCAAACTGTGTGCTGACACTATTTACTGACACGCCCCGGCCAATCTGCCCCCCTGCGGTGCTCTGGCTCAAAATATCGCCAAAATATATCTTTGCCGACTTGTAGCCTAGGGTATTTACATTGGCTATATTGTTGCCGATAACATCCATCTGCTTTGAACTGGCATTTAAGCCGGATATTGCTGCAAATAATGCGTTTCCCATTTTTTTTTCTCCTATTTATTAAACTTCCGGTTCATTCACCAAGGTTACTTTCCCAAAAGGAATTTCCTGCCCGTTAACAAAAAGATAAGGGGTACCTTTCATAAAAGTAACCCCGGTTACTCTTCCTTGTATTTCCGTATAAGCAGGTATCGAATCTCCATTGGCATTTGTTGCAGATACTTCAAAGGTGTAATTCCCAGTCGCAAATCCGTTGGAATCCCATGCAACAGAATTTTCTCCTTCTTTTTGACTTCCAGGTTCGAGAGTCTCCACAAGGCTGCCCCCCTCATCATAAATCTTAATAGTGGCTTTTTGGGCATTTCCCGATAAATTATACATTAGATCAACAGATAATCCATCCGCTTTGATAGTATCGCCTAGTGCCGTTATCTCCTTGCCAATAAGATTTACAGATTCGGCATTGTTCAGCGAGGCCTGATAAGTATTTACATTTTGCAATTGATCATTCATATTGACCAATTGTTCAAGGCTGGAGAATTGAGCAAGCTGGGCTGTAAAATCCGTTCCATCCAGGGGATTGAGAGGATCCTGATTTTTAAGCTGGGCGATCATCATTTTAAGAAATTCATCCTTCCCCACCGTGTCAGTCTGCAAAACATTCAAACCTGGGTTGCTATTATTGTTGACGCTTTCTATGATAGACATTTCTTACCTCCTAATTATACTTACACAAACAAACTGATGTGCCCGTCAATCTGAATGCGTGGATTTTCTTCATCAAACAATGATGAAACACGATCCAGAGAATCCTTTCTACCCTTTGGATTTTCCTGGTTCTCTTTTTGATTATTGTCTTCTTTAAATAAGGTTTCGTCCTGCCCGAATCTAAAATTGCCAGGGCTGTCCGATTTTTCTTGAATAATTACATTGATACTATCTGCAATCAATCCCTGATTACTCAATGCATTTTTAAGTGTTTCAACATTTGACTGCAATGTCTGCCTGACATCATTATTCTCTGCCTGAATTATAATTTGTACTTTATTATTCCTGACAAGTATATCCATATCCAGCGTACCCAGATGGGGTGGAGTGAGTGCAATTTTAACCCTTCCCGGCCCATTCACGCCCTTTGCAATCTGATTAATCAAAACCCTGGATTCCTTGCTATAACTGTTAACTTTCTCATTAACAGCCACCATTTTTTCGTCTGCATGAAAACTTGTTTGATGGTATTCCACAACAGAAGAAATCCTATCAACCAAACGCGTCGGCGAAGCAATTTCATTGTGAAGGATCTTTGTGTTATGACCGGTTATTTCCTTAAATCCTGTTTTCTCATGATCGACTATAGTTTCTTCACCCTTAAGACCTGAATATTT
>Ga0307988_1000247_pt1 | contig 41176 bp, 33 predicted proteins | sample EllFjometagen183_FD_203166 | JGI IMG/M metagenome (GOLD analysis project Ga0307988, IMG submission 203166) | Marine microbial communities from Ellis Fjord, Antarctic Ocean - #183 | ecosystem: Environmental > Aquatic > Marine > Unclassified | place: Southern Ocean | collected 2014-10-08 | reverse complement strand
AATAATTGCCGGATATGAAGGCATTCTCTGCGGAGCTGCTGCATTTTATGCTGCTCTTGCTCAAGTATTAAACGAAGTTTATGGTAAAATTATTTTTCCCCTGGGTTCTGTGGAATAACCCTCCCCCCTTTCCACAGTGTCCATGTCAAAACGCGGCCTCCTTTTTTAGGAGGCCGCACTGCTTTGTCTGTATCTTTAACTGCCAAAGCCAATTAAAAAAAATATGGTTAAAAAAACATACTGGACATTAACTTTTAAATCAATACCCTTGATTGCTTCCAAAATATTTTGGCTATGTTTTTTAATTTAGCACAGTCTTTGATCATAGGAAGATCAGTAAAAAGCATTAATGCTGGAAAACTGTTATAATCGGGGTTTTTGAAAACTATTTTAAAAAGGACTTCTTGTGAATAAAAATACTCGAAGATTTTATGCAGAAAAAATTTATAAACTAGTAAAACCTACTCTACAAACCAGAAAAGAGGGTGTCCATAAAAACTGGGTTTTAATCCTGACATTTCTTGGACTTTTTGCTCTTTTTATAATAGAAAATATAAAATAAAAACCTACAACCCCTTCTCCAAACACTCCTTTCGGCTGTTTATTTTACTTCAGGCATATCATTCATCTGTCTCATCTTGTTGACTACGGCCTTGACCTCACCTGGAAACTGCTGCCATTCTTCTTCTGTAAATACCTGCCGGCCCGGAGCAGCAACACTGTTCGGGTCAAAGACTTTTCTTATCTTCCGCATAAAGAGATGGGCGTTGGGTCCAGCTTCTGGAAACATGGTGGTAAAAGGTTCTACATTTACAAAGGCCATCAGCTGAGGACCCAGATTGTTTTTGGTGACCACTGCAGCACCATAAATACCAAAACCCTGGGCTTTTTTAATTTCATCCGGGAGCACCGGATCCGGGTAGTTGTCGGTTTCAAATAGACAAAAGTGGCCTCTCTGCAACGCATAAATAAAAGGGGTATCATCTGCACCGCCGCGGTCTGTAATATCCAGCTCGCCGAAGGTATCCAGTGCTTTTTTCCATTCACGGGAGGTTGTAATTGCACCTTCTATCGGTCCCACCGGCAGCCAGGCATTTGCATAAAACTTTCTATTCATACGGTATCCGGTTGAATGGCGGATACAGTCATAGTTCCAGGGTTTTAGTGCTTCAAGAACTTCGGGCTTATGGGTTTTAGACAGGAAGGTACCGCCCACTTCAGCGATGATCTCCCGCAGGACGCCTTCTTCATAGTCTATCTGTTTGTCAGAGGTTGTGTTTACCAGGATGACGTAACAGTTCCAGTCCGGGAAAAAATGTTCCTTGCATCTGTTGACTGTCATTTCCTGGGTCTGTGAGCAGTAAAAGGCAGAATAAACACCGGTTGCATTAAGCCCAATGGCTATACCTGAATGAGCGATTTCTTTCATGGCTTTAATCTGGGTTTCCAGGTCCTTAAATTCGATCCATAAAAGTTTATGGTTTTTCAGCGGAGCCGGGGGGTTGTCGTATTTTGCATCGTGAACATGGGCAAGACTGGGTCTTCCTGCCGGTATTTCAGGGAAAGATTCTTCACCTACCCAGGCATGAAGCTTAACGGTGATCTCGGTTACAATTCCGTTTGTTCCCAGGCCTGCACGCTGGAGTCCCATCAGGTCGGGGCCGGGACCGTATTCCCAGAAGTCACCGGCTTTCGGCATGCATCTGGATCCGGTTGTGAGTATCTCACCGTCGGGAAGCACCATTTTTACGCTGGTGATGTTACGGCTGAAAAGTCCGTATTTGAGGTCGGTTTGCCAAAGACCTGCAAAGGCAAATTGAGAAGAAAGTTTACAAAGAGTTGTGGCAAGGGGGGTTCCCCCGTTCCATAAACCGCGTTTCATGGCTTCTGCCTGGAGCTGGGCATAATCAACATATGGCTCAAGGGTTGCGCACATGTTCTGGGTGTCTATTCTTATGATCTTGTTCATTCTCGAGAAGTGTATGATCAAGGTCGGTTGCTTATTTGTCGGGTTACAGAAGACCTGTCCGTTGGTAAAAGGGATGAACGGAACATGGTAACGGTTGCATATTTTCACAATAGCCTGGGTCTCGTTTGTTGAGGCCGGAAGGACAACGCAGGCAGGGAGAACGTGTGGGTCTTTTTCGTGCTTTTTGACAAAGCTTCCGCCTTCGATTGAAAGTTTGCTGTATGTTTCGATTACAGAGCGTTCTTCATATATCCAATTTTCTCCAACCACATTTTTTAACGCATTGTATGCTTCGCGGGATAATTTTTTCTGGATGACTTTACTTTTTTTTGCGGTCATAAATTTCTCCTGCTTTAGGGGCTTATCAAAAAGTTCCATTTCTGCGTTGCTCTGCATCCTTAGTCCTTGCGGCGTACAACAAAGTACACCTCTTTTCTGCAGATTTGCGCGCCTTAAATTTGAAGCTTTTTGCTTTGCCCTTCTTTATTGGGTTTTACGGTTTCGTCATATTTAAAAACTTGTAACAGTTACTTTTCAATGGCGTTGATCATAATGTCGGTAAGATCAAGGACTTCCATCTCTTCGTCAAGGCTGCTTAATGCATCGCCGATATTCTGTTCGCAAAAGGGACAGGATGTGACAATTGCTTCAGCACCTGTTTTCTTTGCCTCTCCGATTCTTTTTACGGCTGTTTTCTGGGCAAAATCCATAAAAGCGGTGCGTGCGCCGCCACCGCCGCCGCAGCACCAGGCTTGGTCTTTAATCCGTTCCATTTCGACCAGATCGATTCCGGGGATAGCTTTGAGTATCTCGCGGGGTTCTTCATAAATACCGCAGTGTCTACCCAGGTGACAGGGGTCATGCCAGGTCACACATTTTTTTTGGCCATTTTTAAATTTGATCTTTCCTTCTTTTATCAGTTTTTCATAATATTGCGAGGTGTGATAGATTTTTGGTTTCAGCTCCGGTACGCCGGGTATTTCTTTGTAATCGTAATTAAGTGATCTGTAACAGCCCGGACAGAAAGTAACAATTTCTTTTGCTCCAGTATTGTTAAGAAGTTCTATGTTTCGAGTTGCAAGAGAAATAAAGGTTTCCCGGTCTCCAATTCTAGCCACCGGACTTCCGCAACAAATCTCTTTTTTGCCCAGCATGCCAAGGTCTGTTCCAGCTGCCAGCATAATATTTGCGGTGTTTTGTGCCACATGCCACTGCGTATTATCAAAAGCAACTGTACACCCTACAAAAAAGAGGGTTTCTGCTTTTTCTTTATTTACATCTTTAATTTCCAGTTTTTTTGCCCATCGGTCGCGCTGGGTACGCGGCTGCATCCATGGATTATCATAGTTCTTAACGCTTTTAATAAGCCCCTTATGTTCCGGCATGGGGCCGACACCGTCCCGAACCAGTTGGGCACGCAGGGTTTCATTTACCTGAAGCGGTTCTTTGTCCTGCATGCGCTGACAGTTCATCTCGCAGGCACCGCAGGTTGTGCAGGTATAGATAAATTTTACGATCTCAGGTGCATCTTCATAATCAAAATCACCTTCGAGCAAAGCCCGGGCAATGTGCATTTTACCCATGCCGGAATAGGGAAAGATTCTGAATTCATGAAAGGCTGGGCAGATCTCAGAATATTCGGCGCTCTTTACATTCCAGCCCCACTGGTTTTGACACCAGTTACATCTTGCGCATCCCCAGATAGAATCTCGATAGTCTTCAAGTTCTTTTTCATAAAATTTCTTTACAGGCTTCTTTTCGTAGTAAGTCATGTATTATCACCTTTCAACACATGGTTTTGTTATTTTTATAATATTTATTAAAAGCAGAGATGCCCGGGATTAAGAATATTGTTGGGGTCGATCTCTTTTTTTATTTCCTTAAGTTTTTGTGTATAGGTTCCAGCCCTGCTGTAGACCATGTCTGCCCAGGCACCATATGGCCGGTCAAATAAAGCGCCTTCATCAATTAAACGTTCACTGACTTCCAGCCAAAGATTTTTAACGATGGTTGTTTCCGACGCGTCGTTGTGATTACAGTGCAGATCAGCGATACAGTGGTATGCACGCCCGCGCTCTAGAGGCATGATGAAGATTCCCACATCGCGCAGGGGATAATTATACCGGTTAATCAGTTCCATAAACATCCGCTGAAATTCAGGAAAGCGTTTAAGGGTTGTTTTAAAGGAGAGGTCGTGTACAGAACCCTTATAGCAAAACTTTTTTAGAATTCCCCATGGCCGCAGGGTCTCCTCTGAGAAAAGTTCTGCTAAAAGGGGGTTATCATAGGTTTGAAGATGTCCAATAGAGCATATTTCCTGGAGAGCTTCCTCTTCATAGGCAATTTTGCTTTCCGGTTGACGTGGGCCCCCGTTTGAACAGATGACCAGAAGCCATTCCGGAAAAGTTTCCCGAAGCGTTTCGAAGTCTTTTGATTTAACGGCTTCGGCAGGGAAGTTTTCAGGGACCGTCCAGTCTTTGCAGGCCATTGACGCAATATTAAAGTTATTGAGAAGAAAACATTCGTGTCCGATCTCTTTTCTCTGAATGGCTTTAAGTGTGGGCATGGCATCGGGAAAAGAATCAAACGGAATCATAAATATTTTACGTTTTTCAGGAAGATGTTCGACTTTAATATTCATTTTTGTCATTATGCCAAGGGTGCCCTGGGCTGCTGTCCACAATCTGTTTATCATTGCCCGTACCGGACCCATTGGAGAACCGGGTTTTACACCTGACGACCACAATCCTGTTCTGAAAAGCTCTCCGGTTGGGAGGACAAGCTCTGTATCCATGATCAACTCGTTTCCAAACTCAAAACTTGCAGAAGCTATGGCCGGATCACGCTCAAGAAGACTTGTGAGAACTGAACGGTCAGGGTGAATCCCTACCGGAAGCATTGCTTTTAACTGATGTTTTTCAAGCTCATCCTGAAGCTGACATGCAGTTACGCCCGGTTCGATCACACAGTGCCAGTTGCTCTCATTTATTTCCAGAATTCTGTTCATTTTTGACAGGTCCATCAGAATACCGCCTTCTTTAGGTATGGCTGCGCCGTGGAAATTCAGGCCGGAACTGAAGGGAACAATAGGTGTGTTTGTAATATTTGCGTATTTAACGATTTCCTGTACCTGCTCAACATTTTGCGGAAATGCAACAATATCCGGGCTTCGGGACTGGACAAAACTCTGATCACAGGAATATTTTTTAATTATTTCTGTGTCACTTGAAACATTTTCCTGACCGAGTAAATTCTCGAGGTCTGACTTTAAGGTCATATTTTTCTCCTAAAGCGATAAAATCTATTTTTTATTTTGTCATATCTAAATAAATCATTTTTTGCCAGATGTCAATAAAAAATGAACGCGGTCATAATTGTAGGGAACAAACTAAGACCAAAATAGACTAATAGTTGGAAATAAGCTGGAATGACTAGACAAATTGTAAAACGTTAAGTAATTGATGACCTCGGTCAGAACTGACCGGGAGAGACAATGATTGAAAAAAAACTCTTCAAAACAATTAAAACTATATTAAAATATGAATATTTGTAGGATTTACTGCTATGGAGAAAAATTGCAACCCCTGTTTTACTTAAAATAAACATGTATTAATTACAAAAATAAATAGGCGTATTTTAAACAATTATCGCTGATAAATTTTTCTGTCTGACCGACAATTTTTTATTTCCATATTTTTAAGTTTGAAATATTTCCTATTGTCTGATATTCCTTTTTTAATCATGTAACAAAAACTCCCAAATATCTAAATCACAAAAAAGGAGAAGAAATGCCAAAAAAAGAAATTACTTTGCATTTTGATTTAGATGATGCAGTTGAAAATCGGGTCTATTCTGCGCTTAAAAAACTGCCGGATTTCTTAAACGAACCCGATCTGTCAAAAGCCGTCATATTGTTTGTTAACAATGCAGTAAACGCCATCGGAGAATGCGAAAAACGGACATCTCGTTGTGAAGAAACGCTTAGGACAATTTTAGGACAGAAACCCCAGGAAAAGACTGAATGGAATTAATTTTTTAAAACAGCGCGGTAAAAAGAACTACATGGACAAAGACTGCTATTAACCTAAAACCTCTTCGCATTAAGAAATTATGGAACTCCGGCACACGAAAAAATATGCTGTTTAAAATATTTTAAACATATAATATAAGGGGAAAAATAATGTTGAGTAATGATGTCTGGAAATATTGCTACTGGATCAATTGTAAAGCTCTTTCCAAATTGCAGCAACAAATAATAAAAAAGGGGATTTCTATGGCCCGGGCTGAGAAAAATCCTTGTGAGGCTCTGATCGGAGAGATCGGTTATGCAGAACCTGATATCTGGGATATCATCTGCAAGCATGATGCTGCGCCCTGGTACAATAAATCAAAATTTAAAAACAAAACTCTTGTGACCTCCTCTTTTTCTCTGGACGACGAGTATAAACAATACCTTGAAACAACTATTACGCCTGTTTCTTTTGACCCGCTGTACATTCCATCCAAAAAAGAAAAGAAAGCGCTTATAAACAACTCTGTTTTTCAGAAAATAAAACCGGCGGAATGGGACAACTTTCCCGGGGAAATGGGAGAACAAATAACACTGGGCCTTGCTAAAGTAACCGGCAAGCCGGCTGACTCATGGGAGAACCTGTTTCAAACCTGGACAGCAGTTCATGCTAATTTTGTTTCACCACAATTTCGGGCTGAGGAAAAATATTTAAACGCACCCTATTCTATTGCTGACTCATATACAATAAGCAGTTGCTGTGTGGAACTGTTTAATCTTCTAGAATCAGAGGAGAAGGCCTTGCTGGTCCGGCCCTGCACTGGAGCAATAATGATAAAATTGCTTGAAAAAGATCGATATTACTTTGTCGAGTTAGTTAAAAACAGCTAATTTCTAAAATGCGATAGAAAATTAGTATTAATTTTTTTTATAAATCCAAATTTCTTAAAAAATAATTTAAAATTACCCGTGAGACTGTCGAAAAAGTCCATTTCATAAGACTAGAAACAAATATAGGGTGTCAAATCTTAAAGCTCTATTCAAGAACGTCGATCCTGGAATATTTTCGAAGACCAATTTATGACCGCATTCATACCCCGGGGTTTTTCAACAGTCTCTGAAGTAATATTAACTTATTCAACCAACCTTTTTATGAGTGTCTTCACTAAACAATCTTCAGTTTCATATGAGGTGAATTACTTATATAACAGGAAATAATTAATCTATAACCGCAAGTTTTTGCTTGTTTAGATTATCCATTTAAACCTCGAACTTTTATGTTTTTTCAATTACCCACTTTTTAAGCACAGCAAAAACAACATCTCTTTTGATTGGTTTTGCAATATAATCATTCATTCCAGCTGCTATGCAGATCTCTCTATCACCTTTCATCGCATTAGCCGTCATTGCGATTATAGGTACTTTGTTAAAACCTTTATTCCTCAATTCCTGGGTTGCCTCAAGACCATTAAGTTTCGGCATTTGAATGTCCATTAATATTAAATCAAACGCATCCGGCGTTTCGCAATATAGATCAACCGCCTTGCGGCCGTTGTCAGCAACCTCCACATTGTAACCGGCTTTTTTGAACAGTTTAGTAGCCAATTTCTGATTAACAGGATTGTCTTCAGCTAAAAGTATTGAAACGGACAGCTTTGCTTCTTCACGCATTGAATGTTGGGTTACAATGTTATTTACGTTTTGTTGTTCACTAGTGGAAGCTCCTAACAGCCGGGCCATCATTTTCAAAAGTTTAACACGATTTATTGGCTTTGGTAGAAAACCATCAAAACCTGCGTCGACACATTTTCTGGAACTACCTTCTATTGAGGATGAAAAGGCGATTAACGGTAAACTTTTGTCGAATTGAGAACGGATTTTTCTGGCCGCTTCATAGCCGGTCATTTCCGGCATCATTATATCAAGAATTACTATATCAAAAGGTGCCGAATTACAGTGATTCAAAGACTCGACAGCATCTCTTCCGTTTGTGCAGGCAACCACCTCCATTTCTGCTTTTTCAAGGACATCTTTTAAAATAGTAAGATTGTTTTGATTATCATCGGCAAGAAGAACCTTCTTCCCCTTTATCTCTGCGGGTATAATTCGTTTTTTCTTTTGACTTACAGCCTGTTTCAACCAGGCCGTGAGATGGAAAGTACTGCCGGTTCCTTGCTTACTCTCAACCCAAAGATCACCTCCCATCAACTGGGCAAGTTTCAAACAGATTGACAGTCCCAGTCCGGTTCCGCCATATTCACGCGTGGTTGAAGTGTCTGCCTGCTGAAATAAATCGAAAATAGTTCCGACCTTATCTGCTGGGATTCCAATTCCTGTATCTCGCACCTTTACATGCAATAAGAATTGTTCGTCTCGTTCTTGATCTATATCAAGAGACAATTCAATTTCACCCTGTTTGGTAAACTTAGCAGCATTGCCCATAAGGTTAATCAACACCTGTCTAAAACGGGTGGGGTCTCCTTTTATGACTGCAGGAAGATCATCTGCAATTCTACAAAGAACGTCTACTTTCCCTTTTTCTATACGCGGGCGAATAAGTTCACAAACATCATATGCCAGCACTTCCAAATCAAAATCAACGTCATCAAAATCTATTTTACCCGCTTCAATTTTACTGAAATCAAGAATGTCATTTATAAGAGATAATAGTGCCTCCCCACTTTGATTAATGGTTTGAGTATAGTCTTTTTGCTCATCATTCAATCTCGTATCCAATAACATCTCAGTAAATCCAATAATGCCATTCATCGGAGTTCTGATCTCATGACTCATATTGGCAAGAAAATTACTCTTGGCCTGGTTTGCATTCTCAGCTACTATCTTTGATTCTTTGAGTTCGTTTTCATAACGTTTTCGCTCACTTATGTCACGGATAATAGAAACTACTGTTGAAACTTTACCGTTAGTAAAGAGAACGGTACTGCTTACTTCACCGTATTTGATCTTTCCTCCCTTGGTAATAAATTCATATTGGAGCGCCGTTGGTTGTTCCCCATTCAGGAGTCGTTCGCCTCTTTTTTTTACTTTAGCGATTGTTTCAGCTGAAAAAATGTTTAGTTCGATAAAATTTTTCCCGACCATATCTTTCGGATTATATCCTAAAAACTTTTTCACTGATGGGGAAATATCACCCAAAACGAAATGTTCATTAAAAGAAACAATAACATCATTTATATTTTCAAAATGCAAACGGTATCGTTGCTCCGACTTTTCCAGCTCAAAGATTCCCGTCTCAAGCTTTTTGCTCATTTTATTAAAAGCATCAGCTAACTTACCGATTTCATCCGTTGAATCAACCGGTACCTTAATCGTAAAGTCTCCTTGGGCTATCTTTGATGATACATCAATTACTTTATGAATTGGTTTGGTGATAATATTACCGATAAAAGAGCTGCTCATCACCAGAAACACTACCAAGAGACCACTGACAAGTAATGCAATAGAGTTATTTCTTTTTATTTTATTATTGATACTTTCAATAGATAAGCCTAAAAAGAAATGGCCGAGGACTACATTTTCTGAATTGATGGGAAGAGCTGCAATAGCAGTGTCTCCCAGAAGAGTACATTTTTTTTGTTTGCTCTTATCTGACATAAAAGTCTGAGGCAACAGATCTTTGTTGATCTCTTCAAATATGTTGCCGTTACTATCTATAATTACGGCAAATTTAAAATTGTTATTGTCTTTTAATATGCTCAGTACTTCTTTGGCCGTTGTCGTATCTCCAAATTCCAGGCTGGTAGCAATATTATCGGCCGTCATTTTGGACATAGCGATAGCGTTATTTTTGACTTGTTGGAGTATCTGTACTTTTTGCTGGTAAGGAAAAAAGAAGAAAACGAACACGCCAATCAGAATAGCAAAAAAACTGAATGTGCAGATCAATTTATAACGTATGTTAAGGTTGTTGTATAATGAAAACATAATAAAATTACATCTGTATAACTATTCTCAAATATAGTTTAAACAATTATTGGTCGAGCACCTCAGCAATTCTTAAAAATTTTGCACTAAAGTCAGTTCCTTCTGCCACCGCTGAAGAAAGATTAATATAGATTTTAGGTTTTTTCTCCTTAATGCCAATATGCAACGATAAGTCCCCAGACCTAACGGCCTCTATAGAACTGACACAGGAAAAAACTTTTTTATTCTTAAATATCCGGGAAATTATTTTGATATCTTTTGTTGCTCCATACATAATACAGATAACCGAGAAGGGTGTGTCCTGCAGGACCTGCCTCAACGACTGTTCTCCCACATAAGCAAGGGGATGGACAGTGAATCCAATTCCGTTGATTTTTTTCTCCTTGAATTTTTTCAGAGATGCCTCCAAATCCATTGCCTCTTGATAGGAATCCTGCAGTGAAGGGAGATACATCAATCCAATATCTATCGTATCAGTTGTTTTTTTTGGTAAATTTTTATCATAAGCCAGAACCGTTAACAGGAGTTTTGCCTGTAGGTCGGGCGGCAGGTACCCATCATCAGCCCGGGTGTCTTTCGGAAAAGAAAACACGGACAAAAAACCTAGAAGTAGATATAAAAGTATAACTGGAACGCAATGGTTCCCGCATTTATTATTAACATAATTGAGAAGTTGTCTACGCATGTATTTGTCTTGTGAAATAGTTATTCTATCTGCCTAAAAGGCAGAGTGTCCTGTTAATTAAAATTTACTTCATAATTGTGCCGCTTCATCTCCGCTTACAAATTATAGGGTTTTCGCGTCCCTTCCCGTCAATTTACTTAAAATAGTAAGTAATTTGACCGTACAGCAAACGTTCTACTTTATAGGTGCCGACAGCGTCGGCCGTTTCTTCATGAAGCTTATCGGTCAAATTTTGACCAGCCAGCGATAGCTCAACCCTGTCTTTAAATAGCTCCTGAGAAACCCTCACATCAATCCTGATATAATCGTCCACAGGAATGCTGCCCCACCTTGTCTCATCTACATAATGCAGATTAGCATTAAAAGAAAAACCATTCTGAAAAAACATGTTCGACCCCAGGTTAAATTTATGCTTGGGAGAACCACTCACATCAGTGTTTATGCGTTTATATTCGACTTCTTGAAAGGTATAGTTTGCCTTAAGCATCCACCAGGAAGTAACCGGATAGTCCACTGCTATTTCAATGCCCTTGGAAATAATATGAGCATCATTATCAAGGGAAAGGCGAATCGGAAAACTGCTGCTTTGTACTACACTGCCGATAACATTCTCCAGGTCGTTGTAATAGAGTTCAACATTTAACGCCACTTTGCTCCCTAAAACTGTTCGGTATCCAAGCTCAAAGGCCGTCATGCGTTCAGGGTCCAGATCATCATTGCCCCTGACAGAACCGATGGTAATGGAGGGAAAAGTATTCGGCGGCAAGGTCAGAGGAACATTAACGTCATCATCAAAAAATGAAGGGGTACGGTATGCCCGTGATACAGACAGCCGGAAGTGATGGTCGTCTGCAGGAGAATACATCAGACAAGCCCGTGGAGACCAGCTTGATCCGGTAAATGAATTGTGTTCATAACGTAAACCCGTCACTAGTTTTACCGTGCTTGCAATTTCAATATCGTTTTGCAGGAAAAGACCAACCAGATCATCGTGACTGTTGGAGGATCCCAACAATGAAGAATCCACCTCGGTATTTCGGTAATTGGCGCCCCAAAGCATACGAATTTTTTGCCCCAGAGCAAAGGAATGGTGCAATTCAATATCTATTTTATCCTCATCTATAAGAATCTGGTTATCTTCACTGTGCACTTCAGCGCCGCTTTTGTATACCTGGAACTGTAATTGCGATGTTTCTGAAAACCCATGTTCCCAGCGAAGCATTTGATAGTTGTTGCGCATAATAGAATCGGTGCGGGTAGAAAACTCGGTAACATCCAGCCCGAGCTCGCTTTCGTTGGCGCCAGCAAAAAAATGCAGTATTGAATTGTCGGTAATTTTGTACTTCAGCCGTCCTGTTACCTTCGGAATGCGGCGGAAATCTTTGGTTTCGCGCGTACCTTCATCTTCACGGTATCCGCCGGTCAGACTTACGCTGAGCTTTTCTGAAATACGGTCACTATAGCGAAAGATTCCCTCTCGGAATTTTTTTGTGCCGGCCTTGACCGTTGTCATAATCGCTTGATCTTCTTCCGGATCCTTAGTGATTATATTGATAACACCGTTGGTGGCATTGGCTCCCCAGATGGATGCTCCAGGCCCCCTGATTATCTCGATACGCTTAATATCCTCTAAAAAGACTTCTTCATTTTCCCAAAAAACCCCTCCGAAAAAGGTTGTATAGATGGACCTGCCGTCAATCAAAACCAGCATCTGCTGAGGAAAGTGCTGATTAAGCCCGCGGGAGGAAACACCATAGGAATTGCCATAAACATTGACGACGTCAACGCCCGGAACCATGCGAAACACATCGGGCAGATCTACTGCGCCTGAATGTTTAATGTCATTCTCTGTAATGACATACATGGCATTGGGAGCTTGATGCAGTTTTTCAGCTCGGCGGGAAGCACTGACAACTTCCGTATTGAGAATTGATTCTAAATCGATTTCAGAAAAGTCATCAAAATTGTTTGCAAAAGCCTTTAGCGGAAAAAACATAAAATATATTAATAATAAGACTATAATGTGGTGCTTCATTTTTTACCCTCAAATAGTTTTTTTATTATGGGACTCTTGATTTTATATAAGAATGTGTATTTCATTCATTGTATATTCGAAAGAAAAACAAGATAACTTTAGTAATATCTTAGCTTTATTATTTATGCTTATCCCTGTTAATACAACTATTGCCCACATCATAATAAGATTAAGATAATATTAGTTATTATTTTTAAACAAATATGTATTATCATATAAATATAGACCATGATTCATGCTATTGTTTGGTTTATTTATTTATTTATTTAATACTCTTTGATAATCATATGAAATTTATCTAATGAATTTTTCCTATAATAGTTTCAAAAAACTAGTCTTAGTATTAGTGGCAGGATATATATTCCTTTTGCCGTTCCAGCAAAAGGAATTTCTTTTTATAGGAATCACCATCCAGAAAAAGATGACTTGCTTTCCTTTAACGGGATAATCAAGACGGTTAAGCTAGGCAACAAGGGGAGAGCAACCTCATTTCAAATCAAAATTGAAGGCAGAACGAACAGCTCTTCATCTTATTATAGAAAGGTCTGGTCTGACATGGAGAATATTCAAGAGGAAGACTGAGTGAACATTCTCGTCGAAAGTAATAAGCTCAGTATTGCTAATCCTTGCATATATTCGTAAGCTGTATTTGAGGAAAAAACAATAGCAAAGTATAATCATTACTTAAATTGAAAATACTCGGCAGTCCTGGCAACAAACACTATAACTTACCCACAATATTTCATATAACCACAGAGACTGTCAAAAAAGTCCGTTTTCCCAATTTTTGGAAAATAATATATCGTAAAATCAACCAGTTGCAAGCCCTGAAATCTTTATCTTGGGGTTTTTCGACAGTCTCTGTGGTAAACTAAATGATTTCTGAAACAAACTATTTAACTTTATTATCACTTCTATGAGGAGTGTTTCATGAAAGTCCGGTTCTATGGTTTGGCTGAGCAAACAAATTATAATATCAATGAAAGCTCCATACTGTTTCAGAAATCTTCACCTTTAAAATATTCTTGAAATATAAGAACATATAAAGTAACCTTGCCCCTTAACAACCGTTTAATTTATAAGTTAATACTACAGAGAAAAAATAAATAATCTCATAAGGAACAAATTTATGAAAAGATCAATTCAGACAGTAGCTTGTTTAATCGTTTTTTTTCTTATGACGGGCTGTGCTTATCTAAATGTTCAGGTTCCGCTTGATAAAAATTTTAACAAAACAGAGCTTGGGACAAAAAAAGGAGTGTCAAAAGCAAAATCCATTTTATGGTTATTCTCCTGGGGAGATGCCGGAACACAAGCTGCCGCAGAAAACGGCGGAATAAAAGTAATAAAATATGCTGACAAAGGATACTTTACTATATGCTTTGGTCTTTACTCACGGATAACCACGGTGGTATATGGTGATTAGATATTGCATCATAATCCTTATTATATTTTTTTTGACCGGCTGTTCAAGCCCCGGCATGCTCTTTACAAATATTACCCGCCCGTATACGACCAACTTCAATAACACACTCGTAGGGTCGAAGATCTGCCGGATAAATGCTCACCAGTTGAAAGTGCGTGTGTCCGGAGAATGGGGCTCAAAAATAATTGATAATGCCATGCGTGAAGCAGGAATGACAAAATGTTATTATATAGATAAAAAGACATTAAGTATTTTGCGGGGAACGTATAGGAAAACAACCCTTATTCTGTATGGTGATTAATAAAAATATCAGAATTATTCTAAACGGTAAGAAAAAAAATTTCTTTTTGGTTTTAAATAACACAAAAAAGCCGGGCTAAACACTAATAGAATCGATTCACATAGAATGCTGATATTTCTTTTTGCCCTATTAATATACCTGTATGGCTCACTTCCTTATGCCTCCATTGCTACGTATCTTCTAAAAAAAAGAAACCTCGCCAATGAAGGAACCGGTAATATAGGCGTTACAAATGCTTTTAAATCCGGCGGTAAGATTATAGGCATTATTACAGTGCTGGGCGAAATTTCCAAAGCAGTCATTTCCATCCTTGCTTCCAGCTACTTCTTTGAAGGAAACATAAAGATAACCCTTCTTTTTATTTACCTCTCATTTCTCGGTACGAGCTTTTCAATATTTTTAAAAGGCAGGGGCGGTAAGGGCAGTACTGTAACCATTTGGAGTCTGGCTATCTTATCACCAAAAGCCTGTTTAATAATGTTGGTTACCTGGATAACAATCGTCCTGTTCTCAAAAAATAATCCTGTGATAAAAACAATCCCTCTTTTTTTGATCCCAATAATATTCTATATATTTGAAAAAGAAATTTACTTTACCGTTTTTTGTGTTTTTTTTAGTATCACAACATTTATTAATAATAGAATAAAAATAGATGACTATAAATTTTATAAGTTGTTTAATAAAAACCCACTGACTAGGTAACGCTCTAACATAAATAAGCTATCAGCCTTTATACGCCAATGAAAAATAATTTTATCCACAGCCTAAACAACTGCTGTAAAGAGTCCCCTATTGGCAATAAAGCCCTGTCCCTTCTTTCCCTGCTAAAACATCAGTGCAACATCCCGGAAACGTTTGTATCTGATTTTAATGCGTATAAATCCTTTTTATCAAACCCTAAAGCCATAGAAAAAGCTATCTATGAGGAATTGAAAAGCAAGCTGAACCCCCGGAAAAATTATGCTGTTCGTTCTTCGTCAAACCTGGAGGACGGACAATCGTATTCATATGCAGGTCTTTTTGAAACAGTTCTAAATGTTAAAGGCATTGATCCTTTATTGGAAGCTGTAAAATCTGTCTGGAAAACATCAGATTCTGAAACCATCAGATCATATATTCAGAGAGTCGGGCTTAACAAAAATGATTTTTCAATAGCGGTCATTATTCAGGAAATGATACCGGCAGATTTTTCAGGGGTTGTTTTTACACAAAACCCTTTAACCGGCAAAAATGAAACAATTATTGAAGTCGTCAAAGGAACCGGAGACAACCTTGTTCAAAATGGTTTTACTCCTTTACGTTGGAGGCTGGACAAAAATGGAATCATTGAAGAGCAAGAACAGAATATTGTTCCAGAAGAAATCATATCAATAATTTTTGAACAGACAAGCAAATTATCTCTCCAACTTAAAAAACCTCTTGATCTGGAATGGTGCTTTAGCAAAGGATCTTTGGTCTGGCTTCAAATGAGAGAAATAACTGCCATACAGAACACAGATGTTTACACAAATCATTTCTCGAAAGAGTTTCTTCCCGGAATAATAAAACCGTTGGTATGGTCGATCAGCGTGCCGGAGATAAACAAAGCCTGGGTTAAAGTTCTGACCGAGATAATGGGAAAAAATGATCTTGATTATAAACGCTTATCAAAAGCATTTTATTACCATGCCTATTTTAACACGGGCGTATTAGAAATTATTTTTAATAAGCTTGGGTTACCTTCGAAAATATTGGATACAATTATAGTCGGTAATACAAGATTTTCGAAAGGAATCTCCTACAAACCCACATTAAAAACGCTCCGCTTTGCCCCTCGGATGATATTATTCCTGTTGGACAAACTTACTATTTATAAAAGGCTTCGCCTTTTTTTAAATAAAACACAAAAAGAACTTAATGAAATCAAAAAAAATGCTTTTAGCACGCTTTCGGAAAAACAACTTTTAGAACAAATTGATGAACTGTTATTAAAAACTGAAAAGCTTAGTTACTATTACCTGGTAATACCCCTTATCCTTTATTTTTCAAGTTATTTTCTCAGAAAAATCGTTGGCGAAAAAAACTCGGGCCTCGTTTCCTTTGATGGCTCCGGAATGAACCGTTTGGAAAACTATGATCCAAACATACACCTGTTCAAACTCAACAAACAATTTAAAAAACTGGCCGCTGATATTCAAAATCAAATTAAAGAGGCCTCTTATGAAGACTTTTGTTTGATAAATGGTATTGAAAATTTTAAATCAGGGGTAAATAATTTCATGGAACGTTTTGGCCATTTCAGCGACAGCGGTACTGACTTTTCTTTTAAACCCTGGAAAGAAACCCCTACTTTATTGCTTCACATTATTTCAGACGATCAATACAAAACCCAAGCGCCAAGAAATCAGCACAAAGAGATAATAAAAACCCTGCCGCTTTTCAAAAAACTGCTGTTTAAAATAATTTTAAAAAAAGTTAAGAAAATTAGGCGGTATAAAGAAAAAACGAGTTACATTCACACCTATAGCTACGGCATATTAAGGGATCTTTTTATCTGGCTCGGAGACAGTTATCAAAAAAAGGGTTTTCTCAATAAAAAAGAAGATATATTTTACTTAGATTTTCAAGAAATCCAGGAAATTGCTGAGGGGAAATCTTCAGGTGAAAACATCAGAGAGAAAATTAGGAAAAGGAAAGAGAACATTTCCAAATATAAAGATATGAATTTGCCAAAGATTATCTTTGGCGAACAGGAACCCCCGCCGGAACTTTCTAAAAACATTGATCTTAAAGGAATTGCCACATCCCGTGGATATTGCAGCGGTTATATAAAAGTAGTAAAAGGTATAAGCGACTATGACAAGATGAACAAAGGGGACATTCTGGTTATTCCCTATTCAGACATCGGGCTGGCACCATTATTTTCCAAGGCTGGAGCTGTCGTCTCTGAATCAGGAGGAATTCTTTCCCATTGTTCAATCATAGCCAGAGAATATCAGATCCCTGCCATAACATCAGTAAACGGAGCCTGTTCGTTAAAAGACAATACCTTTGTGATTATTGATGGCTATAAAGGTGAAATAAAAATAAGCGAACCTCCTGAAGAAAATTAAACAAAAAGTAACTTCTTGCAAAACAGAGAACTATCCATGCCTGTAAAAATAATTATTAACCTACCCCTCTTTATTTTTTCTCTATTTTTATCCTGCTTCATATTTTCCAGCATCAGTTGGGCAGGCTTTCAGTTTCTTGATCCGGATATTCCTGATAATGAAACTATTCTCTATCGGAGCACCAGCGAAGGAAAAACCATAACCATTAAAGAGCAGGTCCGCCATATCATTGAAGAGAATAATAATATTTATGAGATTGTTTCTTTATCTCCTGCTCTGGATACATATATTCGAATAAACAGAAAGGATATGACTGTAATCTCGGTCCACACCTTCCAAAAATATGAGGGGGCAACTCTGGATTCAAAGCTTATAGTAAAAGATGAAAAGCCCAACATGGAGAATAATGCCATTAGAATTCCCCACTTTGTTGTTCTTAGCCATTTGTTAAGAGGCTTTCCCTTTGAGTCAAAAAAAAAATTACAGATTAATTATTATGGTGGAAGTTCTGGTAAAAAATTTAAACTTTGTGTTAAAAATAAACACCGGGATATCATCAATGTTATGGGTAAAGAAGTGGAATGTTATAAATTGGAATTCGGCCTTGCCGGTTTTCTGTGGGCGGTTCTTCCCGAACTTGAACTCTGGTATAGTGTTGAGCCTCCCCACTATATGGTAAAATATAAAGGCCCGGAAGGCCCCCCGGGCACACCTAAACGCTTTATTGAAATAATTGAATATCAAAAACAATGCCCCTAGCAATAAAGATCTTCCGGTTTAAAAATTTAAAACCGAAAGGAGATTGAAATGAATGTTTGGTTCGCAAATCTAATTAAACCCCCCTTTACTCCTCCAAACTGGGTTTTTGGGCCGGTTTGGACAATCTTATACATTTTGATTGCCTGCTCAATTTTTTTATACTTAAAAACCCCTTCTAAATATTACCCGACGCTCACAATTATTCTTCTTTTGTTCCACCTTCTTTCAAACTTCATTTGGATACCACTCTTTTTCAGAATAAACTCTCTGCTGCTCTCCTTGATTGATATTCTTTTTTTGGATATAACTTTAATATGTATTTTGATCCTCTTCTGGAAAGCATCCTGGATTGCCGGGGCATTCCTCCTTCCGTATCTTTTCTGGGTTTGCCTGGCAACATATTTAAATACCGGGTTCTTTCTTCTTAACCGGTCCTAAACAGTTAATAGTTCATAAAACACACCGGTTAAGTTAATTTTATAATGATATGCTTATTTTTTTCATAAAACATAACCATTTACCAAACAGGGGGTTAAGCTATGAAGTCTAAAAATTTATTATATGTCCTTGCCGCTTTAACCATAATCTTTCTATCGTCAAACTGCTGTGCAAAAAATGATAAAAACCCAAAACAGGGAGAGGTCACAATGGAAGAAAAAACATACAGTTTAAAAGCATTTCCAGCCATCCAGGCAAAGAACCTGGAGGGGAAGCAGGTAGCCATTCCTGATGATGCCAAAGGCAAGGTGACACTCGTGGCCGTGGCTTTTCTTCGGGACAGTCAGGAACAGCTTGATTCCTGGCTTAACCCCTTTTTTGAAAAATTTGGAAAACGTGACGATTTCATGTTTTACGAGATACCTATGATTTCCGGGGGATATGTTTTTATGAAACCGATAATAAACAATGGGATGCGGGGAGGACTGCCTCAGTTCAAGCACAAGCATGTCGTGACCTTTTTTGGAGATATTAATAAATACTCCAAGATCCTTAATGTTGACCCAAAATTTGGCCATGTATTCCTGCTGGACAAAAAAGGAATGATCCGTTGGCAAAACAAGGGGTCTTCGAAAAAGAATGCCCTGGAGGAAATGTTCGGTCTGGCAGAAAAGCTTGCTGAATAGCGAATTATTCTCTTATGGTTTCTAATTCTTAGGCCTTCTGTATTTCAGAAAAACAAGAGTCGGATTCTGCAGGAAATTTGCCCAAAGAAAAAATCAACCATAGTACAATTATTTTAATTAGCGGCTATAAAGACTGATTCAAAATTCATGTGTTCATTTTGAAGGAAAAAATGTAATGCGTAAAATACTATTACAAATAGTACTTTTTGTTTTCATAGGAGGCACAGCCATGGACGCACAAAAAGATAAAATCATTTATGATTTTACGAAAGAGCAGCACTTTGAAGAATGGCGGGTAATTAATGATTCAGTAATGGGCGGTATTTCTGAAAGTCTTATTGAGCAATGCTAAAAAGAACGTGTATGTTTCCAGGGAAATATTTCCCTGGAAAATTTTGGAGGGTTTTGTTCTATTAGCTCTCTGCCCGTCAGGATATATGATCTCAGTAATTTTGACGGTATTAAGATACGGATCAAAGGAGACAGCAAAAAATACAAGGCGACCCTTAAGAATGACGCCTCGTTTAGCGGCTTTGTTTATCAGTTCGGATTTAAGACTGAAACGGATAAAAGGATTGACGTAATTGCTCCCTTTAGTAAATTTAAACCGGTTTTTCGGGGAGTTGTTCAGGAAAGTGCTGACAAATTAGCCAGGGATAAAATAAAATCTTTTGGTTTCATTATAGCAGACAAAAAGGCCGGGGATTTTCGTTTAGAAATTGATAGTATAATGGCTTATTAAAAATACTATTAATGGTCAAAAGATAAGACGGCGTATTTATTGCGCTAACCTGTATTTTTAATTCCACATTATAACGAATAGTCTTAACAAAACAAAAAAATCCATATTACGGATCACTATCTTAATTCTTACCCTTTTTCATATAAACGTTTAAACCTGCTTTGCCCAGCCCTTACCTAACCCCATGATAAAACTCAGGTAATTTAGTTAAATTATAGCTTCTCCTTAATTTAGCAAATCACTTTTTTATATGCTATATAAAGAATAACGATATCATTCAAAACAAAGGTGGATCTAATGAATTATAAAGAATATTTTAAAAATGCAAATGGCAGGGGCTTTCTGGCAACTTCAAGCAATCAAGGTGAAGTAAATATAGCAATTTATTCAGCACCAAAAGTTCAGGATGACGGTTCCTTTGCTTTCGGAATGACGGATCGGCTGACGCATGAAAATATTGCTGAAAATTCAAAGGCTGTATATGCTTACAGCACCTCCCCTTATAGCGGAACCCGTTTTTATCTTCAAAAAGTAAAAGAAGAAACAGAAGGGCCTCTCATTGATCAGATCAGAAAAGAAGCCGATACACATGTTCATCCGGGAGTTGGAAATCTGGTTAGATTTGTTGTTTATTTCAAAATGACCAAGTCTATCCCGCTCGTCTTAGAACACTGTGCGGGGGATCATTCTCAGCATTTATGCGAGTTGGCAGGCAATGAAAAATTCGATCTGATCAAAGAGCTGGCCAAAGAGCCAGAATATATGTGTACAAACTGCGGCAGATTTGCCGATGATAAAAAAAACCTTTGCAATCCTATACTCTTAACTGACATGGCACCCGGATATTTTTGATCTAATATAAAAAGTCTAAAGTATTATTGTTATCTAATCGTACTTATTTAACAAAAAAATACTCCATGGCTATTGTTTTATTACTTATCCGCTACTGTGAAACAAATGCTGAATTAGGCCCCACATAAAAACAGGGGACAGCACCATGTGAACGGCTGCCCCCTGTTTTTTAATTTTAGAATCAAGAACAAACACTAAATAACAAAAACATAACCAGACCTGTTCCAATTACATAGATGCTATTTTTACCAGGTACTAGTTATTAAGAATTTCATACATCATATCTACCTGTTTGTCCGTAAGCTTGGCACCTTTTTGCTGCATCTTTTTAATGGTTTCTTTTGAAACGTTTATAGAGGTGGGCCCTTTATTACAGGTATCGATAATTCTATCGAGAGTATGACATTTGGTGCACTCATCCTTAAACAGCGGCTGCAGCCAGTATGGTGCTTCAAGAAATTTCGCAATGTCTATCTCATCCTGATCAGATATGCCGTAATATTTTTCCTTATCAGTTACGCCATAAAGAACATCTTTTTTCTTCATCTGTTTTATTACATCAGCTGGGTTTAGTTTGTTATCGTGTATTTTTTTAGCACGTGATGCATCATGGCACTTTGTACACTTATTGCCAAAAAGATCCAGCAAAGTAATATGTTTTTCAAACTTTTCTTTCTTATTCATCATTTCAAACAGCATATATACCTGTTCATCATTTATTCGAGCACCTTTTTGCTGCATCCGTTTAATGGTGTCTTTGTTAAATGTGCCCGTACTGCATGCTCTTACGATCCTGTCAAGGTTATGGCATTTTGTACATTCGGCCTGCATTAGTTCCAATTGTGGACCGTCAAGAAATTTTGCTATATCTATAGATTCTGAGTCAGATATTTTAGCCCCTTTCTTTTTCTGCATTTTTTTGATTACATCAATTGGCTTATTGTAATTTTTATGAATATTGCTCGCTTCGGGAGCATCATGGCACGCAGTACATTTACCATTAAAAAGCTCTAAAAGTGTTTTTTGTTTTTCCTCTCTTGCTTCTTTGATCTGCTTTTCCATATCTGCATATGTTTGACTAACAAAAATTATTAGTAATGATAACAAAATTAAAAATAGTTTTTTTCTCATTTCTTCTCCTTTTTTGGGTTTAAAGTTTAATTATCACAATTTAAAATTTTTTTACTTTAAAATCCTTTGCTTAAAATATTATCTAATATATAAACATAAATAAAACAATCTAAAATATTAGATGGGAAATATAACATATTAATTTCATTATATTATAAAAGAGTTATAAATTAAAAATAATGTAAAATCAAACTATTTCAGACAAAAACCATTCCAAGCTCTATGGTTAACCAAAAAAATTATATTGTAATATATTATACTTTCAGGTTATTTTAATCTAGAGTTTCAAAAGTTAAAATTAATTACAGAATAATATTTTATATAAAAATTTTTTAAATTAAAATTTAACAATACGTACCTGCTATGGAAACAACAATTACGCAACTCATAAACAATGATTTTCAGAATATTCCTCCGGTCTCAGAAAAAGCCCTGAAACTTTTCAAAGAAAATACTGCAAAAATTATAGAAATGTTAAACGAGAAGCTGATAACAGAATCAAAGTTTTCTCAAACAAAAACTTTAATTGAACCGACACTTTTTGAAAAAGAAATTATAACTCTTTTCAGCGAAATGATGCTGGGTATTTATGAGTTTAATCTGTATGCCTGTCTTCCTGAAGAAACAGCGTGGTACATTTCCGTACTTTCGAGCAGGGGATATGGAAAGGACTTTTTAGAAAAACTTCTTCTTAACTGGAATATTGCACTTTATGGTCACATAAATTCTACACAGGCACACGAACTGGCCCAACCGATTGAACGGCTGCAAAAAAACCTGTCCTCTTTTTACGGCCAGTTAGATACTGATGACCTGCCGCTACCTGAAATCCTGGAAAAAATCACAACTTTTTTACTGAAAAAACAAAAAAAGGGGGCCGCTGAATGCATTTTGGAACTCTATCAACAGGGAACATCCTTTGAAACAATTTTGTCAGAATACCTGCCTTTGATTATGCAAAAAATAGGCATGCTCTGGCAAAAAAATAAGATCACGGTTGTTGACCAGCATGTTGCAACTGACCTCTGTACATATATCATGTTCCGCTTGTCAGAAGAACTGGAAATTAAGGATACCTTGCCGTATAAGGCGGTTGTGAGCTGCGTTCCGGGAGAATCCCATGAAATGAGTGCTGAAATTTTAGAAACATATCTGGAGCTTAAGGGTTGGTGCACACTCTCGATGGGACATATTGCACCCCAGAACGATATATTGCAGGCAGTATTAGTTATGAAACCCGATGTTGTTTTTCTTTCGATAAGCATGATTTCCCGGCTCCCGAAAGCACGTAAAATGGCTTATAAGATACGCTCAGCACTGCCGGGTGTCCGGATAGTTATGGGGGGCAGAGCAGCTATGCTTTCTAAAAATAAATTAAAAAACTGTTCCGATCTCGTTGTTTCAAGTTTTGAGGAAGGGCATATACAGGCTCTTAAACTGGTGAAATCAGATGCGTAGTTTAGTTGCTTTAAAAATATTAATTCATGACAGAACGACCACGGCCGGATCAATAATTGGTGTGATTGCCATTGTCTTTTTAGTTGGGCAACAACTTTCGGTACTTTTCGGTCTTTTTAACTATATGTCTGTTCTTGTAGATCACAGCAGTGCAGATGTCTGGGTCTGCACCAAAAATACGAGTACTGTCAATTCAGCAGGGCTACTGCCGATGAGCTATCTTGACCGTATCAGCGCATTGCCTTTTATTTCCTGGGCTGAACCAATTCTTTTCGGAAGCGGTTCCTTTAAAACAAAAAATGGCAAAAATGAAGGTGTACAGGTTGTGGGTGTAAAAAATCTTCGGCAGGCAATTGCACCCTGGAAGAATTCCCAGGGATCAGCAGCAAGCCTTCTTGAGTATGATGGCGTGACTGTTGACAGAACTGACCTTCAAAAGTATGGCAGTCCAAAAATGAATGAAATTTGTGAGATCAACAACACGAAGGTCCGGATAACCGGCATTACTGATGGCGCTAAAGGGTTTGCAGGACGTCTGATCTTTACAAATATTGTAAAAGCCCGTGAGATTCTTAAAACACCACCCGGACGGTACAGGGCATTACTGGTCAAGCTTAAAAACCCCGATCTTATTGAAAAGGGGATTGCTGCAATAAGTAAAATATTACCCTCTGCCCAGGTGATGTCTGCGTCTGAGCTTTCTTCCAAAACAAGATTCTATTATATTGTGAACACCGGCATGGGCGGCAGTTTCGGTTTTTCAACGCTAATAGGCGCCCTGGTAGGGGTGATCATTATTACCCTGACCATGTATACTGCCGTACTCCAGCGTCAAAAGGATTTTGCCGTACTCAGGGCTCTTGGCGCGAGAAAAGTTGATATTTTTGTCATTGTAATGATGCAGTCTATGATCATTGGAGCAATTGGTATATTTATCGGATTTTTCCTTCTGGCTCTGTTCCTGAATGCTACCTATGGTTCGCCACTGCCCAGTTATATGCCCCGGTGGGTATCACCGATACTTGCATTCAGTACATTCTTGATGTGCGTATTCGGTTCATCCATTGCCATGCTGAAAGCAATACGCATTGAACCGGCTTCGGTTTTTAGATAACAGGACAAAAGGTTACTATTTATGTCAGACCCGATCTTAAGTTTACAGGGAATCGCCCGTGATTTTCATGATGGAATAGACGTACGGCGAGTTATTCAAAAGACTGATCTGGACATTTATCCGGGAGAATTTACGATTATTGCCGGACCGTCCGGAAGCGGAAAAACAACCTTAATGACGTTAATGGGACTCATCCTTCGGCCCTCTGAAGGAACAATTTATATTCGTGACGTTAAGGCAAGCGGCTGTTCTGAAACAAAAATGGCAACGCTGCGTCAGCAAAATTACGGATTTGTGTTTCAGCTTTCTGAACTGCTGCCGGCTCTCTCAATCATGGAAAATATTATTGTTGCCAGCGGCATCCAGGGAAGCTCTGTAACAAATGCTATTAAAAAGAAAGCTTTAGCTCTCCTTAAGGACTTTAATCTTTTAGACTGTCTGCACTTACGCCCACTGCAGCTTTCCGGCGGCCAAAAACAGCGTGTCGCAATTATTCGCGCCCTGGTAAATGACCCGACCGTTCTTTTATGTGACGAGCCGACGTCCGCTCTTGATGCTGAATCAAGCCAGATCGTTCTGGACAGCCTGAAACAACTATCAAAAGATAAGACCCGGGGATTGATAATGGTTACCCATGATCCCAGGGTTTTCCCTTATGCTGACCGTCTGATTAAAATTGAAGATGGCGTAATTATTTATGACTCTCATATTTCCAAGGAGCAAAAAACACTATGAAAAAACAATTTATCATAATTACGGGAATTATTGTCTTTTGCTGTGCCTCAGTATTTATTTTTACAAATTTTAAACGTTCATCAGAGCCTCCCGTTATTGCAGCCCCCGCAGATTTTTCAGCAGTTCCTGTTAAGGTGTACGGTATTATTGAACCTGCCGGCCGCAAAGTGTTTGTCGGTTCTCCTTTAACAAAGCGTATTACAAAAATATATGTAAAAGAAGGAGACTGGGTAAAGTTGGGACAGAGAATTTGTGATTTAGAAAATAGTGTTGAAAAAAAACAAGTAGAACTCTCCCTGGCAAAAGTTGCTCTTGCTCAAAAATCTTTTGTACTCAGCACGGATGATCTTAAAAGAACAAAGAAGCTTTTTAAAACAAAAATTAATTCCGAGTCAAAATATACCCAGGCAAAAATAAATAACGAGCTTGATCTAAAACGCATCAAAGTTGCCAATAGCGAACTTAATGTTGCAAAGGCAAAACAGGAACAGACTATTTTACGTTCCCCGATTGAGGGTCTTGTTTATAAGCTTGATATTCTTCTGGGAGAAACACTTTCCTCCAATGATAATAACCAAATTGTTTTAGGAGCTAACAAGCTCTGGATAAAGCTTTCTGTTGAATCGTTCTGGAGAAACAAAGTAACCCTTGGTTCCGTTTTCACGATTTATGACTCTGAAACCCATGAAATTCTTGGAAAAGGAACCGTTATACAACGATCTCCCTACATGGGACGCCGTGATTTTCGAACCGAGGATACGCAGGAACGTTTTGACACCAAATTTCAGGAATTTATTTTAGAATTTAATACTTCAAAAGAAAATATACCAATAGGCCTCTCTGTACTTGCGGAATTAAATTAATTTTGTCTTTTGTTCTAACATAAACAAAGATAGAACTTTAAACTCTAACTTTTCAATATATCCTTCTCAATTATGAAACAAATAAAAAAGGGTATGTCCTCCCGCAAAAAGTCACCCTCTTTTTTTCACAAACACTTTTAGTCTTTCTGTAAAAACTATTTTTAAACCTGCTGATTTACAAAAATTGCGTCTTTTTTACTGCGGTCGCTACTGCATAAATACGCAAATTGTTTCCCCCCAAGTCTGCAGGAGTCATAAAAAACCCTTGCCGTTCAGGTGAATATCCAAGGACATAACCAATTATAATTTCACCATCATTAAATTCCACCTGAAGTTTCTTGCCTCCGCCGGGAATATTATCTTTATAGTTTTTCTTATGCTCTTTATTTCCCTTAAGGTCCTTAACAAAAAAAACCGATTTTATATTCGCTATCTGAACATTTTCTATCTTACCATCCGTATTATTCAGATGGAAACTTGTTTTGTTGAGCACAAAATCATTTGTATGGCCTTTCTTTACACTTCCGTCAATATAATGTATTACTATTTGATTACCCGCCATACCCGACCTCCTCTTTTTTAAGAATTTTCCAAGAATTTTATGTAGCTATGATCCTGCTCTATATCCTGCAACCTTACTTGTTCCTTTATTTTTTTATATTCAACCATAAGATATTCTGAATAACAATCAAAACTTTATAGGTTTTCTCTCGTTACAAAAAAATGATCTCGTACTTACCGTTATCTCAAATTTTCAGCTCTCTCATATAAACAACTCCGTTTTTATAAAAACCAGGAATTAAACGCTTATAATTCAAGACGTATAAGCGCTATCTCGGATACTGCCAATTAATTTTAAATGTTTTGCTTTCTACTGCCGGACATGCAGAAAAAGATAAAGACCCAGGAATCCAAAAGCAAGATTTGCCGACCATGCGGAAACAAATGGTGTCAGCTCCCCGCCCTTCCCAAGAGAAAGACAAAAGGCAAAAAAGATCCAGTAAATAAAACCAAGAGCAAGGCTTATTGCTGTTCCCATGGCCATACCTCCACTTCGACCAATCATCAAGGAAAAAGGAATACCGAGGATCGCCATGATAATACAAATAAAAGAATAAGATATCTTCGCGTGCATATCCGCTTTTAGCTCGGCCGTGGGATATCCTTCCAATTCTGTTTTTTTAATAAACGCCCGTATCTCGGTAAAGCTCATTTCTTCGCTCTCTTTTCGAAAAGAAATAAAATCATCGAGAGTCTTATCAAAAGCTATTTCACGGCATTTAAACTTCTTTATTTCCATCTCACCGGTTTTTTTAAAACTTCTTTCAACTCCATTATTAAAAACCCAGCGATTTGTTATCCAAACCGCGTTTTCTACCTCGATCTTTTTTTCAACACTAAAGCTTGAATCAAAATAAAAAAGAACTATATTGTGAAGACTGTTTTTCCCCGGATCAAAAAAATCAATCTTGCATATTCTGTTTTTACTCTTAAACCAGAAGTCTTCTTTTTTTAAAAAAGACGGGTCTTTTTTCCCCTTAATGTGAATGTTTTTAATTTTCTTTACCTGCCAATTCGTATGGGGAAGAACAAACTCCTGAAGAAAAAGTGAAAGCACACAAAACAGTGAGGAAATAAAAACAAAGGTCTTTAACACGCTAAAAAGACTTATTCCATGAGCTTTAATTGCAGTTATCTCATTGTTTTTTACAAAAATACCAATGGTAATAAAAGTGCAGAGAAGAATACCCAGAGGCAAAACCTGATAAACAATCATTGGAATTTGATACAGGCAGTACTTAACCACCAGAAAAAAAGGGGTCTTATGCTTAACAATATCATCAAGCCTCTCAAAAAGATCGACCAGAAGATAAAGCATAATAAAAGTAGACAAACAAAGCACAAGGGTCTTTAAAAACTCTTTAGTAAAATATCTGGTTATAACAGACAATGTTTAAACTTCCCGTTTAGGGGTTACAATTTTCGCAGGGCTTAAAGCCTGCCTCTATAGCATCTTCTCTATTTTTAAAATATTCCGTATTACTTTTGCTCTTATAATATGTACAACCGGGTTTGTGAAATTTTTCTGAAACAATATTTCCTCGAAAAATCGCCCTTATCGGAGAAACCTCTTTCTTTGCCGGTTTTATTTCTACTTTTTTCAACGGTTCGGACATTCCTTTCCTATAACCACTCCTGTTATAGCTGACAGGAATCAAAGTTTCCGGTTCTTTGAGTTTCTTTGCCCTTTTTTCAAAAAGTTCCTTTATCTGTTCACAAAGCTCAAGTGTTTTATTTTGCAGTTTTTTTTGAAAAAAGAACGGTTCTTCTCTTGCTGCTTTTCTGAAAAGCAATATTCCGAAAACGGTGAAAACAATATTAGGCATCCATATCCCGACAAACGATGAAACATATTCATTCTTTGCCAGGTTTTCTCCAAAACTTAAAAGAATGTAGTAAAAAAATACGATAAAAATACTTAAAACAAAACCATGTGCTTTTCCGCCCCGCCGCCAGTAAACACCCAACGGAAGGCCAAGTATTCCAAAAACAATACACGCAAAGGGAAACGCAAATCGTTGTTGTATTTCAATGTTTATTTTTGAGAAAATTTTTGCAGAAATATTTTTTTCTTTTGACCGCTTTAAAAGCTCTAAAATCCCGAGTTCACGGATACGTACTCTTCTTTCCTTTTCCGAAGAATTTAAACTTATTTCCATTTCATAGGTTTTAAAAAGAAGATACTGATAATTTCCCGAGTCCTTGTCCAGATTGTGAAGACTTCCATTAAAAATACGCAAAAGAACTTTTGAGCTATTCTCTCCAAAAAATAATTTCGCTTCTTTGCCGGAAATCTCTGCGGGACGTTTTGGATCTCTTTTATCGGAAATAAATATTCCTTTTATAAGATTATTTTCCCGATCATAATCATTAACATAAAGCACCACATCTTTAAAGGTATCCTTAAAAACCCCGGCTTCTATTTCCGCAGCAACATGTTTTTTAGCAAAACCAACTAACTGTTCTTTAAACGCAAAATTTCCTTTTGGTAAAAGAGAGAGAGTCAACAAATTAGTAAACAGAAAACCAACAATACAAAAAACTGCGAAAGGAGGTGCTATTTGATAAAGGCTGATTCCGGAGGTTTTCATCGCAACAACTTCAGAATCTGCAGAAAGCCTTCCCAGGGCAATCAATATTGCCAGAAGCACGGACATTGGAATGGTAAGCACCAGAAAAGAAGGAAGAAGATAGACAAGAAGAGCGGCGACTTCGCCAATACCGACCCCCTTGTTAACTACCAGATCCATAAGCCTAAGAACCCTGCTCATAAGCAGAATAAAGGTAAAAATCAAAAGCCCCAGACTAAAGGGGCTTAACAATTCTTTAAAAATATACTGATTTATAATTCTGTTTTTTATCACATTCTTTTTTTCATCGGGTTATCTCTTTTTTAAGAACCCGGCCCATAAGATCTTTAACTGCTTGCGGCGGCTTCTTGTTTTCAAAAAGCACATTATATATTTCACTGGTAATGGGCATCTCAATCCCCTGTTCCTCTGAAATAGCCTTCGCTGCTTTTGTTGTGTAAACGCCTTCTGCAACCATATTCATTTCATCAAGGATCTCACTAAGTTTTCTTCCTTTACCAATTTCTTCTCCAACGCTAAAATTTCGGCTTAAACTGCTGTTGCAGGTCAGCATCAAATCTCCCATTCCGGAAAGACCTGAAAAGGTTCTTGGATCCGCTCCAAAATGTTCTCCCAGCCGCGTAATCTCTGCCAGACCCCTTGTAATCAGCGCTGCCCGGGTATTATTACCAAAATCAAGACCCTTAACAATCCCAGAAGCAACCGCAATAATATTTTTTAGCGCACCGCCAAGCTCAACCCCAATCATATCGTCGCTAGTATAGGTTCTAAAATATGACGTAGCCATTGCTTCCTGAACAAGTTCAGCTGTTTTTTTGTCCCGCGAGGCAACGACAACGGCTGTTGGCATTTTTTTACTTGTTTCTATTGCAAAACTGGGACCTGAAAGAATTGCAAATCCCTTTTCTACAAAACCGGGATTTATTTCCTCAGCGATTTGAGAAATTCTTTCCAGACTATTATTTTCAATACCCTTTGAAGCACAGACATGAATAGTATCCGGAGACGAAAACGCCAGGCCCCTTTTAAATATTTCACGAAAATTTTTAACCGGGGTTACCCAGATAATTATTTCTTTTTTTTCAACGGCCTCCCTTACGGAACCGGTAAATTTAAGATTTTTTTCAAGATCAATGTCTGGAAGATAAAAAGTATTACGATATTCTCTTTTTAAAATTTCCAAAAGCTCTTCCTCGTAGACCCAAAGAGTTACATCATGCCCTCCGTCTTTTGCAACACTAGCAAGCGTCGTTCCCCAGCTACCGGCTCCAATAACACCTATTTTATAAATGTTTTTTTTCATAAGCATTCCCCTTCGGGTTTTTCACTAGCACCCACAGTCAAAAACCAAAACCCTTATTTTTACTACATAACATATAGCCTTTACGCGTAAGGTAATAACACCCTAAAAGGTTTTCTAAGCTTCTGCAAGCCGTGTTACCCCAACAACCTTTTCTTCTGGTTCAACATTTATCAATCGAACCCCTTTTGTATTGCGGCCAATAACAGAAATCTTGTGAACGGAAATCCTTATAATCTTTCCCTTGCTTGTAATTATCATAAGATTGTCTTCTTCTGTTACTTGTTTGATACCCACAACATTACCATTACGTTCATCTGTCTTTATGGTAATAATACCTTTTCCTCCGCGGCTCTGACGTCTGTATTCTGCAATATTACTTCTTTTCCCATAACCCTTCTCTGCAATCGTAAGAATGGTTGAATCTCCACGCACAATTTCCATACCCACCAGCTCATCGTCTTTTGAAAGGGTTATGCCTTTAACCCCCCTTGAAACTCTTCCAATGGGACGGGCCTCTGTTTCTTTAAACCTTATTGCCATTCCCTTTTTTGTTCCAAGAAAAATATCTCTTTCTCCGTTTGTTATTTCAACGGCAATAAGTGCATCATCTGAATCAAGCGAAATGGCAGCAATTCCATTTGCCCGGGGTCTTGAATAGGCTTCAAGATCTGTTTTTTTAATAATACCCTTCCTGGTAGCCATAACAACATAGCCGCCTTCTGAAAAATCATTTACCGGAAGCACTGCTGAAACATTTTCGTTTTGTGCAAGATTCAAAAGATTAACAATCGCTTTGCCCCGGGCAGTTCTTCCGGCCTGGGGAATCTCATAGGTCTTTATCCAGTACACCTTGCCTTTATCAGAAAAAACCAAAATGTACGCATGGGTAGATGCAACAAAAAGGTTTTCTACAAAATCTTCTTCCTTTGTTGTCATTCCAGTAACGCCTTTCCCGCCGCGTAGCTGGGTCCTGTAAAGGGTCACTGGATTTCTTTTTATGTATCCACTGTTTGAAACAGTTACGATCATGTTTTCTTCAACGATCATATCCTCAACATTTATTTCTTCAGACTGGGCGATTATTTCAGTTCTTCGATCGTCTGCATATTTTTCTTTTACTTCTCTAAGCTCATTAATAATAATCTCTAAAAGAAGTTTTTCATTTGACAGGATTTGTTTCAGCTTTTCAATAACCTTAATGACTTCCGCATATTCCGCATTAATCTTATCCTGTTCAAGCCCGGTAAGACGGTGCAGTCTCATATCAAGAATTGCCTGAGCCTGGAGATCAGACAAACCGAATTTTTTCATCAGACCTTCTTTAGCAATTGCCGGAGAAGCAGACCCTCTAATCAACTTTATAATTGCATCAAGATTATCCAGGGCTATTTTAAGACCTTCCAGGATATGCGCCCGGGCTTCTGCTTTTTTAAGTTCAAAAATAGTTCTGCGGGTAATAATTTCTTTTCTAAAAGAAATAAAGTGTTTAAGAATATCTTTTAAATTCAAAACCCTCGGCTGTCCCTTAACAATAGAAAGAAAGATAATTCCGAAAGCAACCTGCATCTGGGTAAGTTTATAAAGCTTATTAAGGATTACCCTTCCAATAGCATCTTTTTTCAGGTCAATAACAACACGAATGCCTTGACGGTCAGACTCATCTCTTATATCTGAAATACCCTCTATTTTTTTATTCTGAACAAGGTCTGCGATTTTTTCAATTAAACGGGCCTTGTTTACCTGGTACGGCATTTCTGAAATAATAATACTTTCCCGGTCATTCTTTTTCTTTGTTTCTATAAAAGCCTTGGCTCTTATTTTTATTATTCCTCTTCCTGTTTTATAAGCAGAAACAATCCCGTCTCTACCGTAGATATAGGCTCCGGTTGGAAGGTCCGGTCCGGGAATAATATTCAAAAGTTCATCAACCTCAATCTCCGGATTTTCAATGATTGCAATTAATCCGTCAACAAGCTCTCCAAGATTATGAGGCGGGATATTTGTCGCCATTCCAACCGCAATTCCGGAAGAACCGTTAAGCAGGAGATTGGGGATCTTTGCAGGAAGAACAGATGGCTCTTTCATGGTGTCGTCATAGTTCGGAACAAAAGCAACCGTATCTTTATTCAAGTCGGTAAGAAGTTCGGCAGAGATGTGGGTCATCCGGACCTCTGTATATCTCATTGCCGCAGGAGAATCACCGTCCATTGACCCAAAATTTCCCTGTCCGTCAACAAGGGGACTTCTTAAAGAAAAATCCTGGGCCATACGTACAATAGAATCATATACCGCAGAATCTCCATGGGGGTGATACTTACCAATAACATCACCAACAACACGCGCGGACTTTTTAAAGGATTTATTTCTCTGCAGCCCAAGGTCATCCATCGCAAACAATATTCTACGGTGAACCGGTTTTAATCCGTCTCTCACGTCCGGTAAGGCCCGGCCGATAATAACGCTCATGGCATAGTCCATATAGGACTTTTTCATTTCATCTTCAATGTTTACCGGTATGTCTGATCTGCCCTGTGTTTCCATAAGTCTTCTCCGCCTTTTTTGCTTTTGATCTTTTTAAAATCTGCTTTAAAGGCCTTTTTCTGTTTTTTTATAAGTGTTTTCTTTTCTAAACATCCAGGTTGGTTACAAAAAGAGCATTTTCATAAATAAAATTTCTTCTGGGTTCAACCTGATCGCCCATAAGTACCGTAAAAATGTTTTCCGCTTCAACACCATCTTCTACCTTTACCTTAAGCATCCTTCTGTTTTCCGGCTCCATGGTTGTTTCCCACAACTGATCCGGGTTCATCTCTCCCAGACCTTTATAACGCTGGATGTCCTGAGATTTACGACCCTGTTCAATAATATATCTTAAAACTTCTGAAAGCGTATTTACCTCTTTTTCAATTCCATCTTCTTCTATAATGAAAGGAGGTTCGCCGATTCCTTTAAAGGCTGAAGCAATTTTTTTAAGTTCAACCATATCCGGAGAAATAGCCAGCTCAAAATCTATTCTCATTTCTTTTAATTTTCTGTCTTTCTCACTGGTACATTTAAGCGAATACCCGTTGTGCTCTTCATCTTTTTCAAGTTCAAACTTCGCCGGGGTGACATATTCAAAATACAAGCTTGCATGCTCCTTTAATGAATCAAGAAGGTTTTTTATCTCTTCTTCCTTTTTCAGGGTATCCTTATTAAATTTTCCTTCAACTGCAAGCGCACTTAATATGTTTTTATCCAGACCTCTTTTTTCCATTTTTAAAATGGTTTTTTCAAAAAGAATGGCTCTTTTTGCAAACTGTAAAAGTTTCTGGCCAGAAAGAAGGGTATCACTCTTTTTTGAAGTTACCTTGGTTCCATTAATGCCGCTTTCAAGCAGATAATCTTCAAGTGCCGGCTCGTCGTCAAGATATAAGGCCTTCTTTTTTCCTTTCTTCACCCGGAAAAGAGGCGGCTGTGCAATATAGAGATTGCCCCGTTCAATAAGTCCCGGCATCTGTCTAAAAAAGAAGGTCAGAATAAGTGTTCTGATATGAGAACCATCAACATCAGCATCTGTCATAATGATGACTTTGTGATATCTCAGCTTTTCGATATTAAAATCATCTTTACCGATTCCGGTTCCAAGGGCGGTAATAATTGTTTTTATTTCTTCATTTTGAAGCATCTTGTCATAACGGGCTTTTTCAACATTTAAAATTTTTCCTTTTAAAGGAAGGATCGCCTGATTTTTTCTGTCTCTTCCCTGCTTTGCCGACCCCCCCGCGGAATCGCCCTCGACAAGATATATCTCACAATGTGCCGGATCCTTTTCCTGACAGTCTGCCAGTTTACCGGGCAAAAAACCACTGTCCAGTACCGACTTTCTTCGGGTAAGATCTTTTGCCCTGCGTGCAGCTTCACGCGCCCGGGCAGCATCAACCGCCTTTGAAATCAGCTTATTCGCAACCGCAGGATTTTCTTCAAAAAAGGTCCCGAGTTTTTCATTCACCAGACTTTCAACGATTCCCTTTACTTCACTATTGCCCAGTTTTGTTTTGGTCTGGCCCTCAAACTGAGGATCCGGGATCTTTACACTGACAACACAGGCAATACCCTCTCTAATATCATCTCCATCAAGAGAGCCCTTAAGGTTCTTTGCGGCTTTTGAATTAGAGAGATAGGTGTTAACCGTTCGAGTTAAAGAGGCTTTAAATCCGCTTAAGTGGGTGCCGCCCTCATGGGTATTAATATTGTTTGCAAAAGTAAAAACATTTTCAGAGTAACTGTCATTATGCTGAAAAGAGATTTCAACGCCAACGTTGTCTTTTTCACCGGTAATATATATGGGCTTTGGATACAAGGTGGTTTTGTTTCTGTTTAAATATTCCACAAAGGACATGATCCCGCCCTCATAACAAAACTCATGTTTTTTTTCGGTTCTTTCATCCTCTATGACAATTAAGATTCCCTTGTTTAAAAAAGCAAGCTCTCTAAGACGAATAGAAAGCGTATCAAAGCTGAAGGTGTTTGTTTCAAAAATTTCTGAATCAGGTTTAAAAACAACTTTTGTACCCGATTTTTTTGTGTTTCCTATTTCCTCAAGAGGCGCCTTTGGAGCACCCCGTTCATAGACCTGAAAATAAACTTTGTTATTTTTCCATATTTCCAGTTCAAGGTGTTCGGAAAGTCCATTAACCACAGAAACACCCACCCCGTGAAGTCCACCGGAAACCTTATAGGCTGAATTATCAAACTTACCGCCAGCATGCAGCGTTGTTAAGACAACCTCTGCAGCTGATTTTTTTTCTGTCGGGTGAAAATCAACCGGAATACCCCGGCCATTATCCGTTACCGCAATGGTTCCATTAAGATGAATCATCACCTCTATTTTATCGCAGTAACCTGCCATGGCTTCATCAATCGAGTTGTCAACAACTTCATAAACCAGGTGGTGAAGACCGCGAACATCTGTGGATCCAATATACATTGCAGGTCTTTTTCTAACCGCTTCAAGGCCTTCCAAAACCTTAATACTGCCTGCATCATATTCATCTTTCTTGTTTTTTTCTTTTTCTTCGCTCATTTATTAAGAACCCCTTAATACGTCATAAATTCTATTTAAATCTTCGTCTGAATAATATTCTATTATAATTTGTCCTTTTTTACCTTTTTTTACTATATTTACCTTGGTTGAAAACTTTTTTTGTAGCTCATTAAGAAGAAATTCATTTTGAATTTCTTCTATTTCTGGTTTTTTCTTTACTTTTTTCTCCAAACCTTCTGTTTTGAGCTTTTTTATCAGATTTTCGGTCTGTCTTACAGAAAGACCTTTTTTAAGAACCTTTTTATGAACTTCATACTGTACAGAAGAAGGTTCAATTCCAAGATATGCCCTGGCATGTCCCATTGAGATCTTCTCCTGAAGAAGATCTTTTTTTATACTTTCAGAAAGTTTTAAAAGTCTTAAAGCGTTTGTGATGACGGTTCGGTTTTTCCCCAGTTTTTTTGAGACATCTTCCTGGGTATAGTTGTACCGGTTAATAAGACTTTGATATGCTTCTGCTTCTTCCAGAACATTTAGATCTTTTCTCTGTATATTTTCAATCAAGGCTATTTCCTGGCTGGTTTGCTCATCAACATCTTTCAAAATAACCGGAACAACCAAAAGACCTGCTTTATGCGAAGCTCTCAGCCTTCTTTCTCCGGCAATCAGCTCATATCCTTTTTTCGCCTTCTTTACCAGAAGAGGCTGAAGAACACCTTTTTCTTTTATGGAAAGGGAAAGCTCTTTTATTGCTTCTTCTGAAAAAATCTTTCTCGGCTGGTTTGGGTTGGTAATTATTTCATCGATTGGTGCGAAAAAAAGATCTTTTTGGCTTTGCGTACCTTTTTTATCCAAGATAGATTCATCAAAGTCAGGTATAAGAGCTCCTATTCCCTTGCCCAGTCCTCTTTTTTTAATCATCCGTTTTCCCCCTGCTTAATTAGGAACTGCTGAGCCAGTTCCACATAGGCCTTTGCTCCGACCGATTGTTTATCATAAAAATAAACAGGCAATCCGTAACTTGGACTTTCTGCCAGCCTTACATTTCTAGGAATTATTATTTCAAAAACCCTGGTTTCAAAGTGCTTCATTATATCACCCGCAACCTGGTGAGAAAGCCTGTTTCTTTTGTCAAACATGGTAAGAAGAATTCCTTCCAGGGTCAGATCCGGGTTTAACTGTGCTTTTACCAGCTTTATGGTGTTTAATAACTGACCAAGCCCTTCCAGAGCGTAATATTCACACTGTAACGGAACAAGCACTGAGTCTGCAGCAACCAGAGAATTTATTGTTAGAAGACCAAGAGAAGGCGGACAATCAATAAAAATATAGTCGAACTTGTCTTTTACTTGTTCAAGACTTTTCCTAAGCCTGAATTCTCTTTGAGGAAGATTAACCAGCTCTATTTCTGCCCCGGTAAGATCCATGTTTGAAGAAAGAAAGGAAAGACCTGGAACTTCTGTTTCTTTAATAATTGAGTCTAGACTGCTTTCCAGAACAAGTGCGTGATATATATTTTTTTCTCCGTCTTTCTCTATTCCCATACCGCTTCCGGCGTTTCCCTGGGGATCGATGTCAACAATAAGAGTTTTCTTTTTTAGAAGGGCAAGAGATGTGGCAAGATTTATTGCGGTTGTTGTTTTTCCGACACCGCCCTTCTGGTTGGCTATACAGACTGTTTTTCCCCTCATAACAAATCCAAAAAATTTACTAAATTTTCCATTTTTTTTGTTTTTTAATATATAAAAAATATCCGATTTAATAATAAACAAACACCCGGTAAGTGTCTTAAAAAACTTATATTTTATAGATGTTCCAGCAGAGGAAAAAACAAGACCCTGAAACATTAAAAACTTATATTTTTATAACACAAAAAGGTTTTTTTTTAAAGAAAAAACTAGCGGTTAGATACTATATTTAAATGTTTCACGTGAAACATTTTTGAAGGACAATAATGCTTCTGGCACCATTTTTTTGAGGAAGTTCAAATTGATTGTTTTTTATTACTTTTATTTTTTTTTCAAAACTTTTTAATGCAGCGATTTCTTTTTTTGTCTCTTTTCCCTTCATTGCAACTAAATAACCTTCTGGCTTTAAAAGGGGAAGAGAAAGCTCGCAAAAGGTTTTAATATCAGAAAGAGCCCGGCTTATCGTAAAGTCAAATTTTTCTTTTTCATTAAAATTCTCGGCCCTTCCGTTAAAGACTATTATTTTTTTTAAATTTAGATTAGAAATAACTGTTCTTAAAAAATTTGCTCTTTTTCTTATTGGCTCAATTAGAAAAATTTCTAACGAAGGCTTCACTATCTTTAAGGGTATTCCAGGAAAACCCCCACCTGTTCCAATATCTGCAATTATTCCGGAAAGTGAAACATTTTTTAATACAAGAAGAGAATCTATAAAATGTTTTATTACAACTTCTTCTTTATTCTTTATGGAAGTAATATTTATCTTTTTATTCCATTCTTCAATTAAAAAAAGATATTTTTCAAACATTTCTACTTCTTCATTTTTTAAAAATATTTTTTCTTTTTTTGCCTCATATAATAATAATTTTTTCCAATTATTGTTATATTTAGTTATTTTATTCATTTTTAATTAGAAAACCTTTTTTTATGTATTATTATCTTTTTTTATATATTAAATATTTATATTTATTATTTTAAACACTTAATGGTATTATTTTTATTTAACACAATTATTTCCCGCGATTATTCCTGTTGAAAAAGCTGCCTGTAAATTATAACCTCCTGTATCCGCATCTATATCAATTATTTCTCCACAAAAATAAAGATTTTTAATAATTTTTGATTCCATTGTATTTGGGCATATTTCTTTTGTAGATATCCCTCCTGAAGTAATAATGGCTTCTTCAAAAGAAGCATACCCCTCTATATTTATTTCAAACCGTTTAATGTTTTCTTTTATTTTTTTTCTTTCATTTAAATTTATAATATTACCTTTTTTTAAAGGATCTATTTTTGTTCTTTTTAAAAATAAATTTATTATATTTGCAGGAAGAATTTTTTTTAATATATCTTCAATATTTTTAGTTCCAAATTTTTCAAGATCTCTTATTATTCTTTTATCTAGTTTGTTTTCATCAAGTCCCGGTTTTAAATCTAATTTTAATTTTATTTTTTTATTTTTTTTCTTTTCTTCAACAATTTTTTTACTTAAAGAAAGAATAACAGGACCTGTAATTCCTTTTTCATAAAAATAAACTTCTCCAAATTCTTCTTTCTTTTTTTTATCATCTATAAAAAGTGAAACCTTTATATTTTTAAGTTTTAAATTTTTTAATTTATTATTTATTAAAATATCTGTTTTTAAAGGAACTAGAGCCTGTTTTAATTCATTAATTTTATGACCTTCTTTTTCTACAATTTTATATCCATCTCCTGTTGATCCTGTCTGTGGATAAGATTTTCCACCTGTTGCCATAATTACAGAATCAGCAAAATATTTTATATTTTCATTATTTTTTTTTGTTAATATTCCTATAACTTTATTTTTTTCAATTATAATTTTTTCTATTTTTTCTTCTTTTATTATTTTAACTTTATTTTTTTTTAACCACTTTAATAAACAAAAAACAACCTCTTTTGCATCACCTTTTTTTGTAAAAATTCTTCCTCCTCTTTCTTTAACTGTTTCAACACCAATACTATTAAAAAAATTAACTGTTTCTTCACTAAAAAAATAATTAAATGTTTGTCTTAAAAATTTTCCTTTTTTTCCAAAATGTTCAATAAATTCACTTATTGAAATAATATTTGTAATATTGCATCTTCCCTTTCCAGTAATACTAAGTTTTATTCCCTCTTTTTTCATTTTTTCTATAAGAATAACCTCTGCACCTTTTTCAGCTGCAGTTCCTGCTGCTAACATTCCAGATGCACCTGCTCCAACAACAATAATTTTTTTCATATTTAAACCTAAAAAAAAGACCCTCTTATAAATATAACAAAGAGAGTCCTTTAATTATTAATTAAAAATAATTATTTAGAAAGTATATTGTTCCATTCATCAACTCTATCTTTGTTGTTTTTCATTATATCAGAAAAATCACCTTCTATTTTAATTTCTATAATTTTATCATTTTGAATAATTGAATTTACCACCTTCATATCTTCTTCATTTATTACTTCACCAAAAACAGTATGTTTATTATCAAGCCAGGGTGTTTCTAAATGTGTTATAAAAAACTGACTTCCATTTGTACCAGGTCCTGAATTTGCCATTGAAAGAACACCTTTTTTATCATGACGAAGATCATCACAAAATTCATCTTCAAACTGATATCCAGGTCCGCCTGTTCCTGTTCCAAGAGGACATCCTCCCTGGACCATAAAATCATTTATTACTCTATGAAAAGACATATTATTATAAAAACCACTATTTGAAAGATTTATAAAATTTAAAACGGTTATAGGTGTTTTTTCTTTAAATAATTTTAGATTTATAGTTCCTTTGTTTGTTTCAATTTTTGCAATTAAAAAGTTATTCATTTTTTCTCCCTTACTTAATAATAATAATTTATGTAAATAAATAGTAGTAATAAAGTAACTAATAATTTGTTAAAAAGATAATAAATATATGTTTTTACTTTATAAAAGTTCTTTATAAGTTGTTAATTAATGTGTTTATAAAATGTACAAAAAAATAAATTATTATCTTTTAAAAATAAATAAACAAAATATTAGTTTTTATAAATATAAATAAAACAATATTTTAAAATATAAAAAGCACATATAAATTTAAATAGTCTTTTTCTGGAAGTTATTATTGTCCAGAAAAGAGGAGGTTAAATAGAAAATTTTTGTTTACTGGTTTTAAATTTAAAATATCTAAACCTTTATTGGTAATTAAATTATTATTTAAAACTTTTATAACGGTTTTTCTACTAAAAAATTTTTTATTTGTTTCTTTATTTAAAGGAAAGTTAATACTTATTATATCACTTTTTTTGAGAATTTCTTTTAAATTACAAAAAAATATTTTTAGAAGATTTTCAAGTATTGTTCTGGTAAAACTCTTAAATTCATTTTAAAAACACAATAATTTTTAATTATTGATCAGCCAATTTTATTATAATTAATAAAGCTGAGAGTGAGACTTTTTAATTCTGTTCAGAGATGATTATAAAAAAATTTTTATTTTTTGTTCTCTTACCATTAAAAACCTGTCTACTAAGAAAACAACCTAATTTTTTATTTCTAGAATAATAAAAAAAATCATTTGTGCAATTGATTTCGTACTATATGTAAGTATATTAGACACGGAAATATTATTTTTCTTACAAAAACAGTGTTAACAAGATTATATTTCACCCCGATGGCCACCCAAAATCCCCCACCTGTGGCCACTTGAAAATCCCCCACCCACAGCATTTGCCTGAGATATAAAAAAAGTCTCAAAAAAGCTTCACAAATTGGCGGCAGAACGTTACAAC